>QIRE01000080.1_pt1 | contig 23520 bp, 22 predicted proteins | sample 2940141 | NCBI WGS metagenome assembly QIRE01 (sample SAMN09273532, study PRJNA473421) | Gut metagenome, whole genome shotgun sequencing project. | isolation source: gut tissue | host: Folsomia candida VU population | place: Netherlands: Amsterdam | collected 2016-03-06
CTCCTCCCAGATCGCCTCTAGGTCGACGCCGTCGGCACGATCGGCAGGTTCGTCGAGAATCTCAACGTCCTGACACCGCGATACTCGGAACATACGTTGCGCCCCATGTGAATTCGCGACCAGATACCAGGCATTGTCAGCGGCGATCAGGCCAACCGGGTCGAGGACTCTGAGCTTGGCATCATCATCGTAGCGGCGGTACAGCAACTTCACCTTCCGCCCCTCGATCACTGCCTGCTGCACCGGACCGAGCACCGACCTCGGCGTCGACTCACCGAGATAACCTTCGGGGCGCACCAGGATTCGTTGCGCCGCATGCGTTGCCTGCGCCCGCTGTCGCTCGGGCAGGGCCACCGCGATCTTGCGCATCGCGCTCGCGAAATCGGCGGGCGCAAGGCGCCCAGCTCCGGCGAGCAGGGCGGTTGCCTCGTCGACGGACAGTGTCGACAGGTCGGCGCGAAAGCCGGGCAGCAGCGAGAACCCACCGTTGCGCCCGCGTTCGGCGTAGACCGGTATACCCGACACCGACAGGGAATCGATGTCTCGCAACACCGTGCGTTCGGAGACCTCCAGCTCGGCCGCGATCTCAGACGCCGTCATCCGGCCGCGCAACCGAAGAAGCGCGACGAGGGACAGCAGACGGTCGGTCCGCATAGTCTCGCCTCCAACCTCCAGTTCACGCCGCCGTTCGACGCAAGATAAGAGTCTCGTTAAATCATGACAGAAGTTGTCAGGTATCTGCGGTCAACTAGGTCTACCGAGCTCGACCAGCCCTACGAGGAGAAATCATGACCGCGTCCACGCAGCAACAGACCGACCCCCGCCCGCTCTACTTCGCCGCCACCGCATGGGTCACCGACCTCTTGCGCAACGTCGACGATTCGCAGTTGAGCGACCCGACGCCGTGCACCGAGTTCGACGTCAAAACGCTCGGCCGTCACCTTGTCGCAACCGTCAGTCGCGCCGCGACCGTCGGCGAAGGAGGCGACTTCGCGACGGTGCCCGTCCTTGCCGAGGGCCACGATGCCGCTACCTACCGTGCGGCCGTCGAACGTGCCGAGGCCGCCTGGAAGGACGACGACAAACTCGGCGCGCTCGTCAACGTGCCGTGGGGCACAGTTCCCGGTGCCGGTGCAGTGTGGGGCTACCTCAACGAAACGCTGGTTCACGGCTGGGATCTCGCCGTGGCCACCGGCCAGCCGACGGAGGCCGATCCCACGATCGTCGCGCCGATCCTCAAAGCAGTGAAGGGTTTTCTCCCAGCGCATATCCGGTCGAGTGACGAGGTGCCGTTCGGCGACGTCGTCACCCCACGCAACGGCGCCGGTCTTACCGAACAACTGGCGAACTGGTCGGGTCGGCCCAGTCCGACTGTCGACTAGCGAAGGTTCACACGGCGGGTGCACCGCGAGACTCGATCCGATTCTTGACCCACTCCAACAGATCGGCTCGGACAACCTCACGGTTGGTTTCATTCAGGATCTCGTGGCGCGCCTCGCCGTAGCTCTTGAGCGTCACATCCGTCAGACCGCCCGCGACGTAGTGCGAAACGAGCAGGTTTGCCAGCGCCAGCTGCCCGTTGACTGGATCATGCTCACCGACGGCGATGAGGATGGGAAGGTCGGACCGCATGTCACCAACCGTCGCTGCGTCGGCAATTGGCCGCGCTCCGACGAACATCTGCTTGCCCGCGTCGGCGTCGATACCGAAGCCGCACAACTCATCTGCCACATATTTGTCGACCTCGACTTCATCGCGCGACAGCCAATCAAAATCGGTACGCGCGGGAGCGAAGGGGGCGTTAAAGGCCGAAAGATCCAGCGGCTCATCGAGATTCAACGCGGGTTCCAGACCGTCGAGTGCCGCGGTGCCCGAAAGAATGACGGCGTCCGGGACGTCGGAGTTGGCGATCAGGTACTGCTGCGTCGCGAATGACCCCATGCTGTGTCCGAGGATCACAACGGGCAGGTCGGGGTGTTCTCGTACCGCGTGATCGACGATGGTGCCGATCTCGCTGACCAGTGACGTCCAGCCGTTGGTACCGAGGTCGCCGAGCTCGCGCCCATCCAGCTTCGACAACCCGTGTCCACGATGGTCGTAGGCGTAGACGACGTAACTCTGGTCCGTGAAAAACTGGGCCGTTTCGGCATAGCGCAGCGAATGCTCGCCCATGCCGTGGACGAGCACCAGGACGGCGCGTGCGTCGCCCGACGGATCCCAGCGTCGACCCGCGAGAGAATTGCCATCGATTCCAGTTTCAGTGAACGTCTCCATGGCGTCGATCCTCCCGCAATCACCGCGGCTCCTCCCCGCAAACCCAACACAAAGGCCCAGATTCGACACAATTGACGTGTCGAATCTGGGCCTTCGGGTCGAACTTAGCTAGCCGGCGTCTGCCTCGCCGCCCGCGGTCTTCGTCAGCTCGACGGGAGCGTCGGGGACCTCACGCGGCTTCGGGGAACCGACGAAGGTGAACTTGGCGTCTTCGCCGTCGCCTTCGCCATCCCAACCTTCAACGTCGACGAGAACGATCTCGCCGGCACCGATCTCGCCGAACAGGATCTTCTCCGACAGCTGGTCCTCGATCTCGCGCTGGATCGTGCGACGCAGCGGCCGCGCGCCCAGTACCGGATCGAAGCCGCGCTTGGACAGCAACGACTTGGCCTTGTCGGTGACCTCGAGGGCCATGTCCTTGTTCTTGAGCGCACCTTCCACGCGGTTGAGCATCAGGTCGACCATCTGGATGATCTCGTCCCGCGTCAACTGGTGGAATACGACGATGTCGTCGATACGGTTAAGGAACTCCGGCCGGAAGTGCTTCTTCAGCTCATCGTTGACCTTGAGCTTCATCCGCTCGTAGTTCGACGTCGAGTCATCACCCTTGGTGAAGCCGAGTCCGACAGCCTTGGAGATATCCGACGTTCCGAGGTTCGACGTGAAGATCAGCACGGTGTTCTTGAAGTCGACCGTGCGACCTTGACCGTCGGTAAGACGGCCATCTTCGAGGACCTGCAACAGGGTGTTGTAGATCTCCGAGTGAGCCTTCTCGATCTCGTCGAACAGCACGACCGAGAACGGCTTACGACGCACCTTCTCGGTGAGCTGGCCGCCCTCTTCGTATCCGACGTAGCCGGGAGGCGCACCAAACAGGCGCGACGCGGTGAAGCGGTCGTGGAACTCGCCCATGTCGATCTGGATGAGCGCGTCGTCGTCGCCGAACAGGAAGTTGGCCAGCGCCTTGGACAGCTCGGTCTTTCCGACACCCGACGGTCCGGCGAAGATGAACGACCCCGATGGACGTTTCGGATCCTTCAGGCCAGCACGGGTACGACGGATCGCCTTGGACACCGCCTTGACGGCGTCTTCCTGACCGATGATCCGCTTGTGGATCTCCTCCTCCATGCGGAGCAGGCGAGTGGTTTCTTCCTCGGTCAGCTTGAACACCGGGATGCCGGTCCAGTTGCCGAGAACCTCGGCGATCTGCTCGTCGTCGACCTCAGCCACAACGTCCATATCGCCATTGCGCCACTGCTTTTCGCGTTCAGCCCGCTCCGCGACGAGGGTCTTCTCCTTGTCGCGTAGATTCGCGGCCTTCTCGAAGTCCTGGGCGTCGATCGCCGATTCCTTCTCCTTGCGCGCATCGGCGATGCGGTCGTCAAACTCACGCAGGTCTGGCGGTGCGGTCATCCGACGGATGCGCATGCGCGCACCCGCTTCGTCGATGAGGTCGATCGCCTTGTCCGGCAGGAATCGATCATTGATGTAGCGATCGGCGAGGGTGGCCGCGGCCACGAGCGCGCCGTCGGTGATGGACACACGGTGGTGTGCCTCGTACCGGTCGCGCAGACCCTTGAGGATCTCGATGGTGTGTTCCACCGACGGCTCGCCAACCTGGACGGGCTGGAAGCGTCGTTCCAGGGCGGCGTCCTTCTCGATGTACTTGCGGTACTCGTCGAGGGTCGTAGCGCCGATGGTCTGCAGTTCACCGCGGGCCAGCTTCGGCTTCAGGATCGACGCGGCGTCGATGGCACCTTCAGCGGCGCCCGCGCCGACGAGCGTGTGCAGCTCGTCGATGAATAGGATGATGTCGCCGCGGGTGTTGATCTCCTTGAGGACCTTCTTGAGGCGCTCTTCGAAGTCACCGCGGTAACGGCTACCGGCGACGAGCGAACCGAGATCGAGCGTGTAGAGCTGCTTGTCTTTCAGCGTCTCCGGCACATCGCCGTTGACGATGGCCTGCGCCAAACCTTCGACGACCGCGGTCTTACCGACACCGGGTTCACCGATGAGGACCGGGTTGTTCTTGGTACGACGGCTCAGCACCTGCATGACCCGCTCGATTTCCTTCTCGCGGCCGATAACCGGGTCGAGTTTGCCCTCGCCCGCGGCGGCCGTGAGGTTGCGCCCAAACTGGTCAAGGACCAGCGACGTCGACGGGCTGCCCGATTCGCTGCTGCGACCGCCTGTGCCAGCTTCCTGCGGCTCCTTGCCCTGGTAGCCGCTCAGCAGCTGGATGACCTGCTGACGCACCCGGTTGAGGTCGGCGCCCAGCTTCACGAGCACCTGCGCGGCAACGCCTTCACCCTCGCGGATGAGTCCGAGAAGGATGTGCTCAGTGCCGATGTAGTTGTGCCCAAGCTGCAACGCCTCGCGCAGCGACAGCTCGAGGACCTTCTTGGCGCGCGGCGTGAAGGGGATGTGCCCCGACGGTGCCTGCTGCCCCTGGCCGATGATCTCCTCGACCTGGCTGCGGACGGCCTCCAGCGAGATGCCGAGCGATTCGAGGGCCTTGGCCGCGACGCCTTCACCCTCGTGAATCAAACCGAGCAAGATGTGCTCGGTGCCGATGTAGTTGTGATTGAGCATGCGCGCTTCTTCTTGGGCCAAAACCACAACCCGGCGAGCGCGATCGGTGAACCGTTCGAACATCGTTCTCCCTTTTCTAAAGCCTGCTTATAGGCAGTCTAGTGGCCACCGCCACAGCAATTCTTCCTAGGCGGTAGTCCCGATTACCCCGGCCGATCCAACAATGGCCTTGTGGGTGACAACGTCGCAGGCAGGGCGCATGTTCCTGGTGCGCTACGCCCTGAGCGAACGAGGCTCAAGAATTAGCGGCCAAAGCCGACACCAACTGTTCGATGACCACGCGCGTCTCGTCCCGCGCGACGTCGGGATCGTCGGCACGACTGATGTAGAGGGCCAGTTCATCGGCTGCACCGATGACCAGGTGCGCGAGTGGTCGTACCGGCTGCGACCGCAGCTGGCCCAGTTCGATTGCGTTGGTCAGCAGCATTTCGATCACCGCGAATCCATACTTCTCGCCGCGCGCGCGCCACTCTGCCCACCCGAGGACCGAGGGCGCGTCAACCAGCACGATGCGATTGATCGAGGGATCGGCCAGTCGGGTGGTGAAGTCGGTGAATCCGACAACGAGAGCGCCGAGCGGATCAGCTGGATCGACGTCCCCCATCGCGGCCGCCGACTGTGCGATGACTTCCTGCTCAACCTCGTCGAAGACCGCGCCGAACAGGCCGATCTTGTCGTCGAACTGGTGATACAGCGCACCCCGACTCACCCCTGCCGATTCGACAATCGTTTGGGTGCCCACGCTGGCAAATCCATGCTCAGCAAAGAGCTGCCGAGCAGCACGAATCAGCGCTTCTCGGGTTGATGCCGTGCGCTCGGCTTGGGTTCGCCTATTGACTTTCATACAGTCTGTACGTAACTTTCATGCAAGATGTTTGTAAGTTCGAAGGAAGGATACGCGCATGCAGCTCGCAGAATTGCCATCCGGTCGGATCGAGTTCGACGTCTACGGCCCCGACGACTCGCCTCACCCACCGGTGTTGCTCATTCACGGCGCCTTGGTCAATGGACTGCTGTGGCGTGACGTCGCGCAACGCCTCGCCGAGGGCGGATATCGCTGTTACGTACCCGCGCTACCGCTAGGCGCACATCGGTTGCCCGTGGAAATCGGTACCGACCTCTCTCCAACTGCCCTGGCATCGATGATCGGCGAATTTGTTCACGCATTCGACCTCGACAACGCAACGGTGCTCGCCAACGACACCGGCGGAGGCCTCTGTCAGATCGCACTGGCCGCCGACCCCGACCTGTTCGGTCGACTGGTCCTCACTAACTGCGACGCGTTCGATACATTTCCGCCTCAGCCGTTCAAGACGCTATTCAAACTCATCAAGCACCGCGCGATTCTCCGGGCCACCATGACCACGTTCGGTTCACCGGCCATCCGCCACTCGTGGATTGGATTCGGTTTGCTCGCAACAAATCTCGACCCGCAACTCACCGATGAAATGACTCGCACGCTCCGCACCGACCGGGCGATCCAGCGCGACGCCGCCGCGATTGCCGCCGGTATCGACAAGCTGGGCGACATAACCGATGCCTCCAACAAGATGCAGTCGGTGAAGATCCCAGTCACCGTCCTGTGGGGCATGGACGATCGACACTTCCACGCCGAATTGGGCCGTCGCTTGGCCGCGACATTTCCCAACGGACGATTCACCGAGGCACCAAACTCGCGCACCTTTGTTCCGCTCGATAATCCGCAGGCAGTCGTCGACGCGGTGCTGGAGATCGGTGCGCGAGAAAGCGTCTGATCAGCGTCGGTCGTAGGCGTCGCGCGCTTGCGCGACGTCCCCGACGCGCGCCTCAACCATCTCGATCAGAACCAGGAGCTCATCGGCCAGCTCTCGCCCCGAGTCGGTGAGCGAATACTGCACATTTGGCGGAATTGACTGCACCACTTCGCGATTGACAAACCCATCACGTTCTAGCGACTGCAGCGTCACCGAGAGCATGCGTTCACTCACGCCGTCGACGCGGCGGCGCAATGCGCTGAATCGGAGTTCGCTGTCGCGCAGAGCCGCGAGGGCCAACAAACCCCAGCGGCTGGTCACCGTCTGCAAGATGTCACGCGACGCGCAATCGCGCGCAAAGACGTCTGCTTCCAATGTCGGGTCGACCATGTCGCAAGCATACTCCAGCGCATGTGCCAACTATCACGCTTGCGCTTACTTCGAGTAAGTGCTTACTATTGCACCCATGACAACCTACGCGGTCACTGGAGCCACCGGCGGATTTGGCACCGCGGCCATCAATGCACTTCTCGCCAACGGCGTCGCGGCATCAAGCGTGGTGGCGATCGTGCGCAACCCGGAAAAGGCGGCTGACCTCACCGACGCCGGCGTGACGGTGCGAATCGCCGACTACACCGACGTCGATGCACTCACCGCGGCGTTGGCCGGTGTTGACAAACTGCTGTTCGTCTCGGGATCCGAGGTAGGACAGCGTGCGACGCAGCATGCGAACGTCATCGCGGCGGCGAAGTCCGCCGACGTAGCATTTGTGGCCTACACCAGCATCCTGCGCGCCGACGCCAGCACGCTGCAGCTCGCCGACGAGCATCGGCTCACCGAGCGCGCCCTCGCCGACAGCGGCATCGCCCACACGTTCCTTCGCAACGGTTGGTATTGGGAGAACTATGTCCAGGCAGCTGCCGCGGCCACCGAGTCGGGCGCCCTCTACGGCGCGGCTGGCGATGGCAAAGTCGCGGCCGCGGCACGCACCGACTACGCACAGGCCGCAGCAGCGGCCCTCCTCTCCGACGCTCCGCAGTCCGTATACGAGTTGGCTGGCGATCAGTCGCTGACCTACGCCGAGATCGCGGCGATCATCTCAGAAACCGCGTCGAAGCCGGTGACCTACGCGAATCTGCCGGAAGCCGACTACGCGGCCGCACTCGTCCAGAGCGGCCTTCCCGAGCCGGTCGCCGCGATGCTGGCCGACTCCGACGCTGGTGTCGGAACCGGACAATTGGATTCGCCGTCGACCGACCTTGTTGACCTCCTCGGCCGCCCCGCGACGCCGCTGCGCGAAGTTCTCACGGCCGCCAGTTAGATCAGACGGTTGGACTCGCCGCCCTGACTAGCCCGACGGCCAGTGCGGCGAATCCGCCTAGGTGGATGATCGCTCGGGCGAGGTTCCAGCGCACCCACGACGTCGCGAAGTCTGACCAGATGCTGACTGCCGCGGCGGGACTCGAGGGTGTCCCAGCTGCCGCGAGCTGGTCATTGAGCGGGACGTTCAATGCGCCGGTAATCAGCATTCCGAGCACATACAGGCCAGCCCCGGCAACCACCCACCAGCGCAAATCGGTTCGCCAGCACAGCATGACCGCCAACACTGACGCCACCAATCCGCCGACAAAGAGCAGACCGAAGACCGGATTGAGGATGGCGGTGTTGATTCGCTGCATCACCGATATCGACGACGCTGCGTCTGCTTTCGCCATACCCGGCATCACCGCGTAGGAAAAAGCGGCGAAGAGTCCGGCCATGAGTCCGGCGCAGATGAGGGAAACCAGCACGGTCACTGTTCTCAACGTGTTCATACCGTTGATCCTGCTACCGCGCGTTGAGCGTATCCATAGCTGTATCACTCAATTACATTCGCATTCGTCTCACCGGCCGCTATTGTCGTCGACATGGACGCACTGGCAAGCCTGCTGAACGGTCCGCGGGCGCACGCACCCTTCCTCCTGCGCATGACAATGGCAGAACCCTGGAAGGTACGAGTCGAGGACGAGAGTCCGCTAACCGTGGTGGCAGTCAGCCGCGGACAGGTACTGGTTCGCTACGACGACGGCGTGACTCACCGCGTGCGGCCGGGCACGATAGCGATTTTTCGCGGCACCGATCCCTACGACATCTCCGACGGCCACTCGGGGTCCCTGACCGCACTCATCGACCGCAACGGCGACTGCCTCGACCCAACCGGTACGCATTCGGTCGCCGAGCAGATGAGTCGCGGCGTCCGTTCGTGGGGCAACGTCGGCGACGCTGGCGCCGACGCGGTTCTCCTCATCGGTACCTATCAACTTGGCGAGATCGGCCGCGGCCTCCTGTCGGCACTCGAGCGCATCACCCTCGTCGACGCCGACAACGACGCGCTACTGACCATGCTGGAACGCGAGCTGACGCGCACCGCCCCCGCGCAGGAGGTGGTGTTGAGTCGTCTCCTCGACCTCATACTCGTAACCACGTTGCGCACGCATCTCGACGCCCCAGATTCTGCGGCGCCGAAGCCGTACCGCGCGCTTTCCGACCCGGTTGTCGGCCCGGCTCTCGCCTTGCTGCACAACAATATTGATCAAGGTTGGACGGTCGAGTCCCTGGCAGCAGAAGTTGGGGTGTCGCGGGCGAATCTGGCTCGCCGATTCTCCAATCTGACCGACGCGCCGCCGATGACGTACCTCACCGATTGGCGGCTCGCCGTCACCGCTGACCTGCTCACCGGCACCGACCTCACCGTAGCCGCCATCGCCGAACGCGTCGGGTACGCCAGCGCATTTGCCCTCAGCACGGCTTTCAAGCGTCGGCGCGGCATCACACCGACCGCTTACCGTCGCATGATTGACTAATGCCCATGTCGAACCAGCAGGGCAAGCTACGCAAACGCGTCGGGATTGGCACCGCGGTCGCGGCGTGTAGTGCGCTAATGGTCGGTGCCGTCGGCGCGATCCTGTCGATACCGACGCCGCCGCCCACCGGCTCAGGCCAAGTTCGCAGTTACGCATCCGTCCCCGACGTCGCGTGGACGGTCGATCGGGACAATCTGCCCTCCTACGGCCAGGGTGACGGGATCACCGTCGCCGGCGTGTGGATGGATCGGTGGCTGCTGTCCTACCCATCCGGACTTGGCAAGGCGTACGTCATGGTCAGCGCGGCCAGCGGAAAACCCGTGTGGTCCAACCCGATTACGGTCGGCCTGGGAAGCTGCGCCCTCAACAATGACGGCGCCATCGGGTGCGCCGTAAAGCTCGGTTCGGTCGACAACGGCTTCTACCTCGCCGACCTGAACACCGGCACACTGAGTAAACCAACTCCCCTCGATGACACCGCGCAGGTTATCGGCGTCGGGAAAAACTTCCTGCGCATCGATGAAGCCGGTTACCTGGTCACGATGACTGCCCCCGACGGAACCGAACGCTGGACTCGGACTTTCGCGTCGGCTACCAAGGCGCGCTACGTAAACAAGACACTCGTACTCACCGGCTCCGATGGCTCGAACGTCGTAGTCGACGCCGCCACCGGCGACGGTCTGATCCGCTGCTCCGACTGCGAGATTCGCACCTACCCGACCGGCATTACCGTGAGCCACAACGGTTTCGGAAAGGAGGGCGTCGACTTCTACGGAACCAAGGGCAACGAACTGACGTCGGCAGACCCAACGCACCGCGCAACCGGTTTCGACGTCGTACGCGGATCGTCGACGCTGCCGGTACTCAACCCCGTGGGTGCGTCCACGATCGCACAAACTCAGGGGCGCTTTGAGATTCGCGATCCGGCCCGGACCGAGGCACTGTGGTCAATCACCGACCCGGAGCTCTCAAAAGCCAACGCCCGACCGTGTGGCTCGGTGGTGTCATTTGCTCGGAAGGACCGCTCCCGCGCGATCTTTCGACTCGCTGACGGTAAGAGGCTCGGCGATTTTCCCACGCCGAATGTCAATGAACCAGACGCGAACATCGATCAGTTGACGTGCGTCGGATCGAGTAAATCGACAATCCTGTTCGCCAACGGCAACCAGCTCACCGGTTTTCAAATATCCGACGGCAAGCGATGGGAGTTGCCGATCATCGGCACGGCCGAAGCCGTCGACGGCTACGTCGTGCTGCACCAGGGGCAGTCGATGACAGTCCTCAAGCCTAGCTAACTTCCACTCAAAAACGCTTGCAGCGCAGCCGAATACATCCATACGTCCTCAACGCCCATCACTTCACGCGCACTGTGCATCGCGAATTGTGGTGCGCCGACGTCGACGGTGCGCAGCCCGGTCCGTGTTGCCGTGATCGGGCCGATGGTTGATCCGCAGGGCAGATCAGCGCGGTGAACATAGCGTTGCAGCGGAACTCCGGCACGTTCGCACGCGAGGGCAAACACGCCTTCCCCCAATGCATCTGAGGCGTACCGCAGATTCTGATTAACCTTGAGGACCGGGCCACCGTTGATCGCGATCTGGTGCGACGGCTCGTGCCGGTCAGGATAGTTTGGATGCGTCGCGTGCGCCATATCCCCGGAAACGCAGATACTGTCGGCCATTGTCTGAAGATATTCGGCGCGAGAACCACCGCGCGACAAGATGATTCGCTCACATACGGTTGCTAAGAAGTCCGACGCCGCGCCTCGCTCGGAGCCACTTCCCACCTCTTCGTGGTCGAACAACGCGAGCATGCGAGTGTTGGGGGCCGGCGCGATAGTCAGGTCAGCGTCCAGCAGTGCACGCAATCCCGCATAGCAGGTTCCCTGGTTGTCCAGGCGGGGTGCGCTAAGCAGATCCGACGCCGCACCGGCAATAGCACTCGGCGACACGTCGTGGGTCATCAATTCCCAGCCGAGTACATCATCGGGCTGCACGCCGGCATGCCCCGCGACCCAATCAATGAAGCTGCCGGTTTCACCGACCCCGAAGATCGCATCGACGTGTCGCTGCGGGTTCGGCGTGACTCCCTTGCGGTCCTCCGAAAGGTGAATTGCCAACTGCGGCACGCGAAGTACCGGCTCGTTGAGGTGAACCAGTCGGGTGTCGACCGTGGCACCGTCGCGGATGGCGATACGCCCCGAAACTCCTAGGTCGCGGTCAAGCCACGAGTTGAGCCAGGCGCCCCCATACGGTTCGAGAGCCACCATCGAGAGTCCGGCAGAGCGGCGGTCGGGGTGCTGCTTGACCCGCAGATTAGGACTGTCGGTGTGGCCGCCGACGATGCGGAACGCGCCCGCACCGGTCCACGCGATGATGGAGCCGCCGCGAATGACAAAGTACCGACCGTCCGTCGACGGCCACGCGGCATTCTCGTGGAGCTCCGTAAACCCTTGCGCTGTCAGCTCTTCGGCTACCGTCGCGCAAACGTGGAACGGCGAGGGTGAAGCGTCGATGAATTCGGCGAGTCCCGCCGCGGACGCCGACGTCGAAATTGCCATGGAGAGTTACGCGGTAGCGAGTACTGCGTCGAGGACCGAGTACAGCAGGCCGAGGCCGTCGTCGCTCGGTCCGGTCAACGCTTCGGTGGCGTGTTCGGGGTGCGGCATAAGACCCACGACGCGGCCGTTTTCGCTGCAGATGCCAGCGATATCGAGCTGCGAACCGTTCGGATTGTCGCCGACGTAGCTGAACACCACGCGACCTTCGCCCTTGAGCTCTTCCAACTTGGCGTCGGAGGCGACGAAGCGACCCTCGCCCGACTTCAGCGGAACCAGGATCTCGGCATCGCGTTCGAAGCGCGACGTCCATGCGGTGGTGTTGTTCTCGACCTTGAGCCACTGATCGCGGCACACAAAGTGCAGACCCTCATTGCGGGTCAGGGCACCCGGCAGCAGACCGGCCTCGCACAGGACCTGAAATCCGTTGCAGATTCCGAGGACCGGCATACCCTTGCCAGCGGCCTCGACGACCGAGTGCATGACGGGCGCGAACTTGGCGATCGCACCAGCGCGCAGGTAGTCACCGTAGGAGAAGCCACCGGGCACGATGACGGCGTCGACACCCTTGAGGTCGTCGTCGCCGTGCCACAGGTCAACGGCCTGGGCGCCGGCGAGACGAACCGCACGCGCCGCGTCGACGTCGTCGAGCGTGCCGGGAAAGGTGATGACACCGATGCGCGCACTCACGACTCAGGCCTCCACGCGAACGACGTTGAAGTTCTCGATAACCGTGTTGGTCAGCAGTTCTTCGGCGATTCGTTCCAGCGCGACGTCGTCGACGGTGTCATCGACCTCGAGCTCAAAACGCTTGCCCTGCCGGACGTCGGCGATGCCGGTGAATCCCAGCCGGCCGAGCGCGCCGACGATGGCTTGCCCCTGCGGATCCAGAATCTCGGCCTTTGGCATCACTTCGACAACCACACGCGCCATGAAAGAGGACTCCTTATCGCTTGCCACATATTGCTGTGACAGTTATTGCTTGACACCAAGAACTGCCGGTTCGCGCATCAGCTTACCGGCAGCTAGTGGGTGTCGTTCGTCGTGCGTTGCTAGAACTGCGCTTCGATGGCGGAGATCACTTCCGGAGCGTTCGGTTCGGTGCGCGGCCGGACGCGATTGACCACCGTCCCGTCGGTCCCGACGAGGAACTTCTCGAAGTTCCACTGAACGTCGCCCGCTTCACCGTCGGCGTCGGCCGCCTTGGTCAACTCGGCGTACAGCGGATGCTGCTCGGCGCCGTTAACGTCGGCCTTCTCCAGCAGCGGGAAGGTGACACCGTACGACGTCGAACAGAAGGTCGCGATCTCCTCGGCCGTCCCAGGCTCTTGGCCCATGAACTGGTTGCACGGCATCCCGACGACGGTCAGCCCCTTGCCTCCGTAAGTCTTCGCTAGCTCTTCGAGACCGGTGTACTGCGGTGTCAGACCACACTTACTCGCGACGTTGACGATCAGCAGCGGGCCGTCGAAGGCGGCGAGGGAAAGTGCCGAGCCGTCGAGCGCGGTAACCGGAATGTCTTTGATATTTGCCATGTCGCAAAATCTACTCGCTCGGTGACCCCCTTCACGCCGACGGCACCGGCGTGACCGAACTCACGATACTTGCGCTTGCGTTAATAGTTGCGTCGGCATTACTTTTGTTCTCGTGCAACCACTACGGGCATCTGTCGACGCAACGTGCGAAGTACTCCATGAGTTCTTCGAGCGTTTCACGTGCGTCGCGAAGGCGGGGGCGATGGACGATCTCGTCGCGACCGACCTGACTCTCTCGCAGATTAGGTCGGTCTTCATTCTCGGGATGCATGGATCGGCGATGTCGGTCAACGAACTTGCCTCGGAAATCGGACTGTCGCTCGCAGCGGCGGGACGAGGCGTAGACAAGCTCGTCGGCATGGGCATCGTGGATCGGCGCGAAGATGCGACCGATCGTCGCATCAAGCGCATCTCCCTCACCGAGAAGGGCCAGGCAATCGTCGACGCCCAGACCGATGTTCGGGACGACATCGTCAAAGAGTTCGCAGGCAGACTGCCCGACGACGTTCGCGACGACCTGTGCTCGGCACTGGATCGAATTGTCAACAGCGACAACGACTACTGGCACGATCTTGCACCACAACCCAAATCCACCACACAGAAAGCGGACGCATGACGTCACCATCCTCGGCCGACGCCGCGACGGCGCCGGACACCAAACTTGATCGGCATGTGCTGATCGTCGCGGGCGTTGTTGTCCTCGGCGCGATCATGTCCATCCTCGACGTCACCGTTGTGTCGGTGGCGCAGAACACCTTCCAGGCCACCTTCAACACCGACGCCGCTGGCGCCGCGTGGACGATGACCGGCTACACCTTGGCGCTTGCCTCGGTTATCCCGCTGTCGTCCTGGGCGGCATCGCGATTCGGAACCAAGAAGGTCTACCTGACCTCGCTGGTGCTGTTCCTCGCCGGGTCGATCCTCTGCGCGTTCGCATGGAACATCGGCTCGCTTGTCGCGTTCCGTGTCATCCAGGGTCTCGGCGGTGGCCTACTCATGCCGATCGGCATGATGATCCTGACCAAGGCTGCCGGTCCTGACCGTGTCGGCTCGATCATGGCCGTCCTCGGTATCCCCATGCTGCTCGGCCCGATCGGCGGCCCGATCCTGGGCGGCCTGCTCATCGAGAAGGCTTCGTGGCACTGGGTCTTCCTGATCAACGTCCCCGTCGGCATTATTGCGCTCGTTTACGCCGCACTTGTCCTCAAGGACGACGAGGAAACGACGCGTTCCAAGATCGACATCGTCGGCCTCTTGCTGCTGTCACCCGGTTTGGCGCTGTTCCTCTACGGCTTCTCGTCAAGCACGTCGGCCGGCACTTTCCTCGACAAGTCGGTGCTGATCCCGGCGATCGTGGGTGCGGTGCTGATCGCGGCGTTCATCTGGCACGCGCTGCACAAGAAGGGCAAGCCGCTTCTCGACCTGCGCTTGTTCCGCAACCGAACGCTGAGTATTTCGGTGGTGACCATGAGCGTCTTCATGATCGCGTTCTTCGGTGCGTCGCTGCTCTACCCGCAGTACTTCATCGCGGTTCGTGGCGAAACCACCCTCGCCGCAGGTCTACTGCTCGCTCCCCAGGGTATTGGTGCAATGTTGACCATGCCGATCGCTGGTCGGATGACGGACAAGATTGGCCCCGGAAAGTTCGTGCTCGGCGGTATCCTCCTCATCTTCCTTGGTGTGGGTACGTTCACGCTCCTCGGAGCTGAGACCTCCTACTGGCTGCTGGGTGGCGCACTATTTGTCCAGGGCCTCGGCATGGGTATGACGATGATGCCGATCATGTCGGCTGCCTTGGCGACGTTGAACAACCAGCAGGTCCCCGACGGCTCAACTCTGATGAACGTGGTTCAGCAGGCGTCGTCGTCGATCGGTACCGCTGCCATCGGTGTCGTCCTGGCAACAGGTCTGATGAACGACAAGCTCGGCGGCGGAGCCGTCCTGTTCAACACCGACCCGCAGAAGTACGCCGATGCCGCCAAGACTGGCGCGGTCCCGGCACAGCCTCCGCTGGAATGGTTCGAGTCTGCCGCAAGCCACTACGGCACCGCCTTCATCGTCTCGACGATCCTGGTTGGCCTGACGCTGATTCCGGCATTCTTCTTGCCTCGCAAGAAGATTGAGTCGCCATTGGTAGAAGAGGAAATGGATCGTCAGCCGACGCTGATGCACTAGTTCCACTCACCGCAAACTAGAACCGCCCGCCACGTATCGTCGTGGCGGGCGGTTCTAGATTGGTCGATCGAAGGTTAAACCCAACGCTGCGCGGCCGCGAGATACGTGCGAAACTCGGCGAATTGCTCCACAACCTGTGCGGCCGTGCGCTTTTCATTCACGAGGCCGGCCGATTCACCCGCATAGACCGGCGCAATCGAGGTGTCGCCATCGACGCGAGCCTGCTTCATCGTCGCCGTCATTTCGTCGGGGACATTGCCTTCCAAGGCTCCGACGCGATCGGCCCACGCACCGGTGAACTCGTTGGCGATCGCCCGGCCGCCGTAGATTGTCGGCCAGTCAAACCGCTGCGCAACGTCGAATGCGCGTGTGTACACAGTCTGATCGGTATCGGCGGCGATCACCGCTTCCTTGGCGGAGTCACGGAACAAACTCTCCTCCGACGCCGCAAACGGTGTTCCGACCCAGGCCGCCGATGCTCCAGCAGCCAATACCGCCGCCAGTCCGCGCGCCGTTGCGACTCCGCCCGCCGCCAACACCGGTCGATCCGTCAGTTCCAAAATCTGTTGCAGCAGAGGCAATGTCGCGACGACGCCGCGCCCGTGGCCACCGCCCTCATCGCCACGGACAACCACACCGTCGACGCCCGCGTCGAGAACGTCCTCCGCTTCCGCGCGAGTACCGACCTGCGCGACGACCGGGATCCTCGCGTCGTGCACCTTGTCGAGGTAGGGACGCGGGTCGCCGAAGCTCAAACTAATCAGCGACGGCGAGTAGCGCAGTGCGACGTCGAGAAGCTCCGGATTGTCGGGTAGTGACCAGCACATGAGTCCAGCACCGAAACCTCCTGCCGCCGAAGCGATCTCAAACTCCGGCTGAATCTGCTCGACGGTCGCGACGTTGCCGACGCCGACCATTCCCAGCCCTCCGGCGGCGGTGATCGCCGCAGCCAACCGGCCACCGGCCGCGCCAGCCATCGGCGCTCCGACGACGGGGACCCGAAGGTCCAGGACCGCGCCCAACTCGGTCGCGCGGCTAGTCATGCCCGGCTCCCGTCTTGTCGATGATCCACGCCAACTCGTATGCGGCCTCTTCCCACTGCTTGTACCGACCGGACACACCGCCGTGGCCCGCCGACATCTCGGTTTTGAGCAGGATCGGATTGTCGGCCGTGGTGCTTTCCTGCAGCCGCGCAACCCATTTCGCTGCCTCGACGTACAGCACGCGGGTGTCGTTGATCGAGTTCAACGCGAGGATCGACGGATACGGCTTGGCGTCGACATTCTCGTAGGGCGAATAGGTCTTCATGTACCGGTAAACCTCGGCGTTGTGCAGCGGATCGCCCCACTCATCCCATTCGATGACGGTGAGTGGCAACGACGGATCGAGGATCGAATTCAGTGCGTCGACAAACGGCACCGCGGCCAGAATGCCGTTGAACAGCTCCGGCGCGAGGTTCGCGACGGCACCCATCAGCAATCCGCCGGCCGAACCGCCTTCTGCCACCAGATGTTTCGGACTCGTCCAACCTTCGCCGATGAGATGGCGGGCGGAGTCGACAAAGTCGGTGAAGGTGTTCTTTTTGGTGAGCGTCTTGCCGTCTTCGTACCAATGCCGGCCCAGTTCGCCGCCGCCACGGATGTGCGCGATGACAAAGACGACGCCACGATCGAGCATCGACAGTCGCCCGGCCGAGAACCCCGGATCCATGCTCGCCTCATAGGAGCCGTACGCGTACAACAGCGTCGGATGTCCGTCAGTTCCGGCGCCGGTCGGTTCGATGCCCTTGCGTCGCACGATCGACAGCGGCACCTTGGTGCCGTCGGTCGCGGTGACCCACTCACGTGACTGGAGATAGGCGTCGGGATCGTAGTCGCCAAGTACTACCTGACGCTTGAGGAGCGTTCGCTCCCCCGTCGCGACGTCGAGGGAAAAGATCTCCGACGGCTCGATAAAGCTGGTGTAGCCAATGCGCAGCGCCGGAGTGGACCATTCCGGGTTTCCGCCAAGGCCGACCGCGTACAACTCCTGATCAAACGTCACGGGAATGAAGTCCGCGGCATTCGGGACACCCGTGGTCGAGCGGAGGTCGGCAATGGCCAACTGCGACAACGCATTCTCTCGATAGCTCAACACCAGGTAGTCGGCAAACGCGTCGACGCTCTCGATGCGGCGCTGCGTCGAATGGCCGATCAGTTCCCGACGCTGCGCTGGGTCGGAGACCGGCGCGATGTCGACCGCCGAATTCTCATACTTCACCCCGTCGCGTTCCTCGTTGTGGACAAAAAGGAAATAGTCGGTTCCGTCGATGATCGCGTGCTCGACGTCGTACTCAACGCCTTCGACTCGCGGTGCGACGCTGACGAATTCGCCGGTTGGATCGTCGGCGGCCAGCACATACGCTTCCGACGTGATCTTCGACCCGACGCCGATCATCAGGTACGCCCGACTGCGGGTCAGCCCCATACCAACCCAGTAGCGCTCATCAGGTTCGTGGAAGACTTTGACGTCCTCGGTTCCTGCGCCAATGTCGTGGCGCCACACCGTGTCTGGGCGCCAGGACTCGTCAACGGTTTGGTAGAAGACGTGCTTTGCATCCTGCGACCACACTGCGCCGCCCGCCGTACCGGCGATAACGTCGTCGAGCAGGTCACCCGTCGCAAGGTTCTTGATTCGCAACGTGTAGCGCTCGTCCCCGACGACGTCGGTGCTGTACGCGAGCCACTTGCCGTCCGCGCTGACCGTTGCGGCGCCAAGGCTGAAGAAGTCGTGGCCTTGCGCCTCAATGTTGCTGTCCAACAAGACTTCTTCACCCGGTAGCGCCTTGCCGGGGCTTACCTCCGGGGGCGTCCAATCGTCGGCGGAGGCGATCGGACTGCGGCACGATACGGAGTACTGCTTACCCTCTTCGGTTCGCACGAAGTACCAGAAGTCGCCAAGCCGGAATGGCAACGACATATCCGTCTCTTGCACTCGGCTTTTGATCTCGCCAAAGATCTTGGTGCGCAACGCTTCCAAGTGGGCAACGTGCGCCTGCGTGTACTCGTTCTGCGCGGTGAGGTAGTCGATGACTTCGGGATTGTCCTTGTCGCGCAACCACTCGTAGTTGTCGATGACGGTGTCCCCGTGATGGATACGCTGCGTCGGGACCTTCTTGGCGACCGGCGGTGTGGTTGGCAAGGTAGCCAATGCTCTACTGCTCCTCTTCTGCGCTGGGCCAGTCGGCGAATGACAGACCGGAAATGCGTTCGTACGCTTCGATATAACGCGCCCGAGTACGTTCGACGACGTCGGTTGGCAGCGGCGGGGGTGGCACGTCGCCGTGACGATCCCAGCCGGAGTCGGGACCGGTGAGCCAGTTCCGCACGATCTGTTTGTCGAAGGACGGCTGCACCTTGCCCGGCTCATAGGTCGACGCCGCCCAGTAACGCGACGAGTCCGGAGTCAGCACCTCGTCGGCAAGGACCAGCGAGCCGTCGGGCGCCTGGCCGAATTCAAACTTGGTGTCGGCCAACAGAATTCCACGATGGGCAGCGAGCTTGGAGCCGCGCGCGTAGATGTCGAGGGTCGTCGATCGCAACGTCTGAGCAAGCTCGTCGCCAACTTCTGCGGCGACGTACTCAAACGACACGTTCTCGTCGTGGTCACCCTGCGCAGCCTTGGTGGCTGGCGTGAAGATTGGCTGCGGCAGTTTGCTCGCCTCGTCGAGCCCGGCCGGTAGTTCGACGCCGCAGACCGCGCCGGTGCGTCGGTAGTCGATCAGCCCCGACCCGGTCAGATATCCGCGGGCGACGCATTCAACCTGCACCATCGGTAGCTTGCGAACCACCATCGACCGGCCGACGACCGCCGCGGGAATTCGTTCATCGGTCGGCCCACCCGCGAGGTGATTCGGAATACCGAGGGCGTCGAACCAGAAGAAACTCATCGCGGTCAGCACCCGCCCCTTGTCGAGGATCGGGGTGTCGAGGATGAAGTCGTAGGCGGAGATCCGATCGGACGTCACCATCAACAGTGTGTCGGCGTCGATCTCGTATATTTCGCGAACCTTGCCCGACGCGAGGTGCCGGTAGGAATCCAGGGTTGGGCGCATATGTCCAGGCTAGTGGGCAAAGCAGTGAGACATCGGTGGGGGCCTTGCGATCCAATACTCGTAGACGTATATTCGTAGACGAATAATGGAGGTAGGCGATGACTGCAAAGCGCAAGGTTTCTAACCTGCTCGGTCTCGCCGTGCTTTCGGCACTGTTTGAGCGACCGATGCACCGCTATGAAATTGCCACCACGCTGCGCGAACGTGGCAAGGAACGCGACATGGCGATCAAGTGGGGCTCGCTCTACACCGTCGTCGACAACCTCACCAAGCACGGTCTGGTGGAGGTGATCGGGACCGACCGCGACGGTGCGCGGCCAGAACGGACCAACTACTCGATCACCGACGCCGGTCGTGCGGAACTGGCCGACTGGACGCGCGAACTATTGCGAACGCCGCAGACCAACGCCCAGCCATTCGTCGCAGGACTATCGGTGGCGGCCGTGCTGCCGCCCGACGACGTTGTCGCACTCCTCGACGAACGACTTCAGACACTGCAGGCCACGATCGACTCCGACTCCGCACAACTGGCGGCGGTCGCCGACCACATCCCCCGACTGTTCCTCATCGAGGACGAGTACCTCCTCGCCATGCTTCGAGCCGAACACGAATGGGTGTCGGCGCTGCGCGACCAACTCACCGACGCGACGTTCCCGGGCATCGCCCAATGGCGACTGATGCATCGAGACGGCTTCAACCCGCGGGAGGTTCCACACACCAACTAGCGCTCTAAACAGAACGAGCCACTCATCTGGAGAAACCATGTCTGCAATTTCATCAGCAATCATCATCGGTGGCGGCATCGCCGGACCGGTCGTGGCGACGGCCCTGCGCCAAGCCAACATCACCTCCGACGTCTACGAGGCCTATCCGGGACCCGCCTACACCATCGGCAGCGGACTCGGCTTCGCAACCAATGGTCTTGCCGCGCTTGACATCATCGACGTCGGCGACGCGGTCCGCGACGTGGCGCTCGATTTGCCGACGTCGCAGATGGCGATCGGAACCAAGGTCGTGACCCTGCCCGCACTGCCGAGTATGGAACCGCTGCGCATCATCGACCGCAGCGATCTGCATCGCGTGCTGCACGACCACGCACACTCACGCGGAGTCGAGTTTCACTACTCAAAGCGGCTGGTTGCCGTCGAGGAATCGCCCAGCAGCGTGACCGCGATCTTCGACGACGGCTCGCGTGCGACCGCCGACATCCTGATCGGCGCTGACGGCGTGAAGTCGCTGGTACGCAAGCTCATCGACCCTGCCGCACCCGATGCCACCTTCACCGGGCTGCTCGGTTTCGGCGGCTACGCCCGTGTCTCGACACCGGTCGCCCCCGACACGATGACGTTCGCGTTCGGGCGCAACGCGTACTACCTGCATTGGCCACTGCCCGACGGCCGCGTTGCGTGGGGAGCGAACCTGCCGAGCGAGACGTATCTGACCTTGACCGAGGCACGCGCGCGCGGCAACGACGAATGGCTATCGATCCTGCGCGACGTCTACGCCGACGACGAGCCCGGTGGGGAACTGATCGCGAACACCGCGCCGGAAGACTTCGAAGTCGTTGGAGGGCTTCACATCATGCCGCCGGTTCCCCATTGGTCCCGCGGACGCCTTGTCCTGGTCGGCGACGCTGTCCACGCACCGTCGAACAGCACCGGCCAGGGAGCCTCACTCGCCATCGAATCGGCGATTGAACTGGCCCGCTGCCTTCGCGACTTCGATGATGCGCCAGCAGCTTTCGCGGCCTACGAACGCACTCGACGACCGCGCGTCGAAGAAATCGCCGCGCGCGGAGCCAAGATCAACTCGGCCAAAACACTCGGCCCCATCATGCGTCGCCTGATGCCGCTGTTCATGCCAATCGTGTTCGGCACCAAGAAGGTTCAGGCCCGACTGGCCGAAGAACAGGACTATCGGATCGAATGGAACACCAATGCGGCGACCGGTACTACAGAATCGGCGCCGGTGCGTACCCCGCGGCGTCGGGATAGCGGTCGATGATCTGCTGTGCCGCCGCGATAACGTCGGCGACCTGCTGCTCGGCTGCGCCGACGAACGCCTTCTTATCGGCCAGCGCCGCGTCGAGCTGAGCACGATCCAGCGGAATGCGGTCGTCGGCGGCGAGTCGATCGAGAAGGTCGGGTTCCTTACCGTCTTCTCGCATCGCCAAGGCGACGGCGACCGCATTCTCTTTGATCGCCTCGTGTGCGGTTTCGCGTCCGACGCCGGCCCGCACCGACGCCATGAGCACCTTGGTGGTCGCAAGGAACGGCAGATACCGGTCCAGTTCGTTGGCGATGACTGCCGGGTAGGCGCCAAATTCGGCAAGGACGGTCAGGAAAGTTTCCATCAGGCCGTCGATGGCAAAGAACGCGTCGGGAAGTGCCACGCGTCGGACGACCGAGCAGAAGACGTCACCCTCATTCCACTGGGCACCGGCGAGTTCCGCGGCCATCGAGCCGTAGCCCCGCAGGATGACGGCAAGTCCGTTGACTCGTTCACAGCTACGGGTGTTCATTTTGTGCGGCATCGCCGAACTGCCGACCTGGCCCGGCTGGAAGCCTTCGGTCACCAGCTCATGTCCGGCCATCAGTCGAATGGTGTGCGCCAACGACGACGGCGCCGCCGCGGTCTGCACTAGCGCGGATACGACGTCGTGGTCGAGCGAACGCGGGTAGATCTGGCCTACCGACGTCAACGATCGACTAAAGCCAAGGTGCTCGGCGACCGCCGCTTCGAGCTGAGCGAGCTTTGCGGAGTCACCACCGAGGAGGTCGAGCATGTCCTGCGACGTCCCCATCGGCCCTTTGATGCCACGCAGCGGGTAGCGGTCAATCAGCTCCGACAGTCGCGTGAGTGCGATCATCAATTCATCTGCGGCAGAAGCGAATCGCTTACCCAGCGTCGTCGCCTGCGCGGCAACGTTGTGGCTACGACCCGCCATCACGATCGTCGAATACTGCGCCGCGCGTTCGGTGATCCGAGCCAGCATCGCGACGCCGTGCGCATGCACGTGACGCAGTGACGCGAGGATCTGCAGCTGCTCGACATTCTCGGTCAGATCACGGCTCGTCATCCCCTTGTGGACCTGCTCGTGGCCGGCGAGCGCGTTGAACTCCTCGATACGCGCCTTCACGTCGTGGCGCGTGATCCGTTCGCGGTCGGCGATCGATTCCAGGTTGATGTCGTCAGCCACGCGTTCGTAGTCGGCGATCGCGCCGTCGGGTACGTCGATGCCTAGGTCACGCTGTGCCTTGAGCACCGCGATCCACAGTTGCCGCTCGGCCGCGATCTTGTTTCGCGGAGACCAGATCGACGCGAGGTCATCGGACGCGTAACGGGAGGCCAGGACATTGGAAATGGCGGGTTTAGGCACCCGACCATTCTAGTGGCTGATCGACGTCGGCTGACATCGGCGCCAAGATGTCCACCACTTCGGCCAACGCGTCACGCGCGGCACTCGCCGCGTCGACATCCCCCTGAGACAGCGCAGACACCACGGCGCCATCTTCGACGCTGATGAGCTGACCAAGGTGGGTGGCGTCACCAGATCGTCCCGACTTACCAAGAACGTCCGCGTGCAGCCGGGTGAGCATGCCTCGACGATCCCGAACCGCCCCCTGCAAGCCCGTGAAACGCGCGGCCAACACCATCAGTTCGTAGCGGGTCGCGAGCTGAGCGGGCGTCATCTCGCGGCCCACAAAAACGTCGGCCA
>QIRE01000081.1_pt1 | contig 23369 bp, 25 predicted proteins | sample 2940141 | NCBI WGS metagenome assembly QIRE01 (sample SAMN09273532, study PRJNA473421) | Gut metagenome, whole genome shotgun sequencing project. | isolation source: gut tissue | host: Folsomia candida VU population | place: Netherlands: Amsterdam | collected 2016-03-06
CGATCAATATAAAGGCAATGGCTGCGCGGATCATTCCTGCACCTCGGTCTGCGGTTGCGGGGCGGCGGCGGGCCGGGCGGGCGGACGCCCCGTATCGGGCGCGGCGACTTCGGCGGCAGTAGGCGCCACGGCAGCGGGCGCTGCGGCGGGCATTTGTTGGGCGGGTGCGTCATCAGCCGGGGCGGCGGCGGGCAGCAGCCAGCCGGTGACATGGGCGCTGTTGCCCAGAACCTGCCGTGCGGCGGCGGTCACATCCTCGGCGGTGACGGCGGCCAGAATGTCGGGCCAATCGTTCACGTCCTGAATCGTCAGCCCGGTGGACAGCCCCTGCCCGTAGTCATAGGCGCGGCCATGTGCCGAATCCTGGGCATAGATGCGGGCGGCGCGAATGCGGGTCTTGACCCGTTCCAGATCGGCGGCATCGGGGCCGGTTTCCAGAAACTTAGCCAGCACCGCATCCAGCGCGGCTTCCGCATCAGCCGTCGCGACACCATCCGCGGGCACCAGCGACACCGCAAAGCTGGTCGGATCGACCGACAGCCCGTCATAGCCCGCATTTACCCACAGCGCCTTGCCCGGCAGCGCCAGTTCGCGCCCCAGAACCGAGGTCTGCATCGACCCGCCCAGCAATTCCGCCAGCACGCTAAGTGCGGCCGCCTGCGCCTGATCGCCGGCATTGCGTTCGGGCGCGATCCAGCTGCGGATCATCACCGGCTGTGCCACGCGCGGATCGCTGGTTTCCATGCGCCGGGCGCTGCGCTGCTGGGGTTCCTGCGGGCGGTTGCGCGGCTCGGCCTCGCCCTTGGCGGGAACCGGGCCGTAATACTGTTCCGCCAGTTCGCGTGCGCGCTCCGGCGTCACGTCGCCAGCCAGGATCAGCACGGCCTCGTTCGGGGAATAGTGGTCGTCATACCACGCGATGGCATCGTCGCGGGTCAGCCCCTCCATTTCCGCGCGCCAGCCGATGATCGGGCGGCCGTAAGGGTGATTGTAATACAGCACCGCCTGCCGTTCTTCGGCAAACAAGGCAGACGGGTCGCTGTCCACACGCTGCCCGCGTTCAGCCAGAACCACCTGTCGTTCGGCCTGCCAGTCGTCTTCGCCGATCTTCAGATTGGCCATGCGGTCGGCCTCCATCTGCATCACAAGAGGCAGGCGATCGCTGGCAATCCGTTGAAAGTAGGCGGTATAATCAAAGCTGGTAAAGGCGTTATCCATGCCGCCATTGGCCGTCACGGTCTTGGAAAACTCCCCCGGTTGCAGCGTGTCGGTGCCCTTGAACATCAGATGTTCCAGATAATGCGCGATGCCGGATTTGCCCGGTGCCTCATCGGCGGACCCGATCCGATACCAGACCATCTGCACCACGACCGGGGCGCGGTGATCCTGAATGACCACCACATCCAGCCCGTTGGGCAGGGTGAAATTGCTGATCCCGTCGGGCATGTCAGCGGTTGCCGCAACGGCCTGTGGTGCGGGCGCAGGCACCTGCGCCGCGACGGGCAACGCAGTCATCAACAACAGCGCCGTCAGCGCAAAGCGGCGGGCAAAGGGGCACAAGGCTGCGGGCATATCGGGGGCAAGCTCCTTAGGTCTGGGGGAAATCTGGCCCGCCACCCGCGCGGACGCAACCTGTCATGCGCGACCTGTCGCGTTTGTGTGGGTTGCGTGTGGCGGGCATGTGGCGCAGGTGATCGCGTCCTGCGGGCATTCCGCCCTTTCGCTTGGGCGCGTGACACCCCATATTGGCGGGCAACAGACTAATCCCAAAGCTGATGGGGACCAGATGACCATGATTTTCGACGGCGCGCCGACCGCGCCCCAAGCCACCGCCGATTTCATCAAGGATGTGACCGAAGCCGACTTCATGGCCGAGGTGGTGCAGGCCTCCATGCAGACCCCGGTCATCGTCGATTTCTGGGCGCCGTGGTGTGGTCCGTGCAAGACCCTCGGCCCGCAGCTAGAGGCCGAGGTCGCCCGCCACAAGGGCCGCGTCCGCATGGCCAAGGTCAATGTGGACGACAATCAGATGCTGGTCGCGCAGCTGGACCAGATGTTGCAGGGCCAGATCAATTTCCGATCGATCCCGACAGTGCTGGCCTTCTTTCAGGGCCAGCCGGTCGATGCCTTTCAGGGCGCGATCCCGCCCAGCCAGATCAAGCAATTCGTGGACAAGCTGGCGGAAATGGGCGGCGATGATGGCGGGCTGGCCGATGCGCTGGCCGCTGCCGAACAGATGCTGGACGAAGGCGCCGCCGCCGACGCGGTCGAGGTGTTCACCGCCATCATCGGCGAAGAACCCGAAAACGTGGACGCATGGTCGGGCCTGATCCGCGCCCATATCGCGGCGGGCGATACCGCCGCCGCCGCGTCAACGCTGTTGCAGGTGCCCGCCCCCGCCGCCACATCCCCCAAGGTCGAGGCCGCGCGCGCCCAGCTGCAACTGGCCCAGCAGGCCGAAACCGCCGGTCCGCTTGGCGATCTGCAAGCGCGGGTTCAGGCCGATCCCGCCGATCAGCAGGCGCGGCTGGATTACGCGCAGGCGTTGCACGCGGCGGGCGATGTCGAACAGGCGATCGACGTGTTGCTGGACAGTTTCCGCCGGGACCGCGACTGGAATGACGGCGCGGCCAAGGCGCAGTTGCTGACAATCTTTGACAGTCTGAAACCCACCGATTCGCTGAACCAGAAGGGCCGCCGCCGGTTGTCCTCGCTGATCTTCGCCTGACGCGCCCACCGTCGCGCCCGCATGGCTTTACGCTTTGACCTGCCCGACCGGATCGCGCTGTTCCCCTTGCCGGGGGCGGTGCTGATGCCGCGCGCGCGGCTGCCGCTGCATATCTTTGAACCGCGCTATCTTCAGATGATCGAGGACGCGCTGAAAACCGACCACCGCCTGATCGGCATGATCCAGCCCGAGGGATCGGGCCATGCCGCCATCGGCTGCGCGGGGCGGATCGTGGCGTTTTCCGAAACCGATGACGGGCGGCTGATGATTTCGCTGAAGGCCGTGTCGCGGTTCCGGCTGGTCGATGTGCAGCCGGGCTTTGCGCCCTATCCGCTGGCCGAGGCGAACTGGACCCCGTTTCAGCGCGATCTGCAAGGCGCCGAACAAGACCCCGGCCTTGATCGCGACATGCTGTTTGATCTGCTGGCCCGTTTCATGGCCACGCATGAGCTGTCAACCGACTGGTCATCCGCGCGAGAGGCCGAGGATGAGCTGTTGATCAACTCTCTGTCGATGATGCTGCCGTTTTCCCCCGGCGACAAACAGGCGCTGCTGGAATCCCCAACCCTGACCGACCGGCGCGAAGTGCTGCAAAGCCTGATCGAATTCGCGCTGCGCAGCGGCGATACCGAGGAACGACTGCAATGACCGATACCACCGCCCCCCGCCCCGAAGGCCCCGGCTTTGACCGCCACATGCTAGAGGCGCTGGTCTGCCCCGTCACCCATGCCACGCTGTCCTATGACGCCGCGCGGCAGGAACTGATATCGCGCGCGGCGGGTCTGGCCTTCCCGATCCGGGGCGGCATTCCGATCATGCTGATCGCCGAGGCGCGGCAGATCAAGGCAGACTAGGATTGCAGGACGTTCGCATCAGCGCCCCCCGCCGCAACCGCCGTCCGCCTGCATGGGTGACATGGCTGATCGTGCTGTGCTGCGTGATCGAATTGATCGCGCAGGCCGCACCGATATTCGGCTTTGGCGGGCTGCGCACGGTCATGGATTTTCTGGGCGGCTTCTGGTCGGTGCTGATCCACGGCGGGCACGGGGTCTATCCCGGCCAACCCGCGCTGATGTTTCTGACCTATGGCGTGCTGCATGGCGGGCTGATGCATCTGGCGATGAACATGATCTCGCTTGCGGCGCTGGCGCGCGATCTGAACCGGCTGATCGGGCCGCGCTGGATGGCGGCGATCTATATCGTCAGCCAGATCGCGGCGGCAGCATTGTTCGCGGTGATGGCGCCCACGGCAGGGCCGATGGTCGGCGCATCGGGCGCGATCTTCGGGCTTGCGGGGGGGTTGGTCGGCTATGCCGCCGTGACCGGATGGCGCAGGCAGCGCCCGCTTGGGCCGCTGTGGCGCGGGGTCGGGCTGTTGCTGCTGCTGAACGTCGCGCTGACGGTGCTGATGCCGTCGATCGCATGGCAGGCGCATCTGGGCGGCGCGCTGGCGGGGCTGGCGATGGGGCTGGCGCTGGCCATGCGACCGCCGCGCCGCTGACCGCTTATTCAGACGGGCTGTCGTCGGGGTCCGCAGCTGGCTGATCTTCGGCGGCATCCTCTGCCGCATCGCCGCCATCGGCGGCAATCACCCGGCGCAAGGCGGCACGAAATTCATCCGCGCGCAGCTGTGCCAGCGACGCGGCGCTGGCATCGGCCTCTTCCGCCAGATGCGCCGCGATCAGCCGATGGCCCAGCCCGTATCCCGTGCCATTGCGCAAATCGCCGCCGCCGGTGAACCACCGCGCATGGTCGTAATCGCGCCGCGCCCATTCATTCATCGCCATCCGCGCCGCACCCGACGCAGGCACCGTCGCATCCGCCTGATCGGGCGCGCCGCCCAGCACCTGCACGACGAAATGCCCGGCCAGCCCCTCGCTGACCAAGGCATCGCCCAGTGACCTGCCATAGCCCGGCCCATCCCACCGGATCTGATGCAGCGCCTGCCGCACCAGCACGCGGGTGAAAAGATCGGGATCAAAGCGGTCGGGATCTTGCGTGATCTCTATCACCCCGGGCGCGGGGGAATGCCCGGCAAGACCGCCTTTTGGCAGGCTGCCACCCGCCGCCGGACGGATCACCAGATCGAAATCGGGCAGATCGGCATGATCGCCAACCCGCGCAACCGCCCCCCGCACCGCCGCGCGGATGTCAGCAAGGATGCGGGTCAGCCCATGCCGGGCGTTCAGCGGATGCAGATACCAGCTTGTCATGCGCCGGATATAGCGATTGGCGCATCCGGGTTCCAGCGGCCCCACGGTCAGGTCGCCAATTACCGCCGGGCGTCGAAATCGGCGCGCGCGGATTCGATCTGATGCAGATGGGTTTCTGCCCAGGTCCAGACACCGCAGAACGCCGCCGCCAGACCATGCCCAAGCGGCGTCAGGTCATATTCGACGCGCGGCGGGATCACCGGATGCACCGTCCGCGTGGCCAGTCCATCGCGTTCCATCTGGCGCAGGGTCTGGGTCAGCATCTTCTGACTGATCCCCGGCACCGCCCGCCCGATGGCGGAAAAGCGCATGGTGCCCTGTTCGGCCAGCTCTTCCAGCACCAGCATGGTCCATTTATCGGCGACCCGGCCGATAAGCTCATTCACCAGCTGATTGACGCGCGGGTCGATCTGCGACAGCGGCGGCGGGACGGTCATCACACTCTCCATCAGGTGCGTATAAATCTTTTGGGTGCCTTCTTTCCTTTGGAAAGCATCCTGCCAGATATATCCCCATCACCGACCCGAAAGGAAGTCCCATGCGATCCACTGGAAACACCATCCTGCTGACCGGCGGCACATCTGGCCTTGGCCGCGCGCTGGCCGAAAGGTTTCACGATGCGGGCAACACCGTCATCATCACCGGCCGCAGACAAGCGCTGCTGGATGACATCACCGCCGCCCGCCCCGGCATGGCGGGCTATGCGCTGGACGTGACCGATGCGGCCGCGCTGACCGCATTTTCCACCCGCGTGACGGCGGATCATCCGGGCCTGAACGTGGTGATTCTGAACGCGGGCATCATGCTGGCCGAGGATGTGACCGCCCCGTTTCTTGACACGGCCGAGGCGACGGTGACCACCAACCTGCTGGCGCCGATCCGCCTGACCGCCGCCCTGCTGCCGCATCTGCTGGCACAACCGCAGGCCAGCCTTGTGACCGTGTCGTCCGGTCTGGCTTTCGTGCCGCTGGTCAAAACGCCGACCTATTCGGCGACCAAGGCCGCGATCCATTCATGGTCGCAATCGCTGCGCGCGCAGTTGCGGGGCACCCCGGTCGAGGTCCTGGAAATCGCGCCCCCCGCGGTGCAGACCGACCTGATGCCCGGCCATGCGACGGATCCGAATGCCATGCCGCTGGCCGAATGGATCGATGAAACGCTGGGCATTCTGGCCCAGCAGCCCACGCCTGCGCTGGTCGGCGTCAAACGTCTGGCATTCCTGTCGCAGGCAAAGGCCGAGGGCCGCTATGACGCCACCTTCGCCGCCCTGAACGGCGGTTAAGGCGGCCCGACGCAAAAGGCCGGGGCTCAATGCCCCGGCCTTTTGCGACCCCCTGATCCGACACGCGGGTCAGACTTCCGGGACCAGAACCTCACGCTTGCCGACATGGTTGGCGGATGACACGACGCCCTGCTCTTCCATCTGTTCCACCAGACGCGCGGCCTTGTTGTAACCGATGGCCAGCTTGCGCTGGATATAGCTGGTCGAACATTTACGGTCGCGGGCCACGATCATCACCGCCTGATCATACAGCTGATCATCGCCACCGTCGCCGCCAAGGCCCAGAACCGCGTCGATATTGTCGGCCTTATCCTCATCCACGCCCTCGACCACGCCGGATTTATAGCTGGGCGGGCCGAAGGATTTCAGATGGGTCACGACCTCTTCGACCTCTTCGTCGCTGACAAAGGGGCCGTGGATACGAGTGATCCGCGCGCCGTTGCCCATATACAGCATGTCGCCCTGACCCAGCAGTTGTTCGGCCCCCTGTTCGCCCAGAATGGTGCGGCTGTCGATCTTGGACGTGACCTGAAAGCTGATCCGGGTCGGGAAGTTCGCCTTGATCGTGCCGGTGATCACATCCACGGACGGGCGCTGCGTCGCCATGATCAGGTGGATGCCCGAGGCCCGCGCCATCTGCGCAAGGCGTTGGATACAGGCCTCGATCTCCTTGCCCGCCACCATCATCAGATCGGCCATCTCATCGACGATCACGACGATATAGGGGAAGGTCTCGGGCTGGAATTCTTCGGTCTCGAAGATCGGCTCGCCGGTGTCCTCGTCAAATCCGGTCTGGACGGTGCGCTTGAACATCTCGGACTTGGACAGCGCCTCGCGGACGCGGCCGTTATAGCCTTCGATATTGCGCACGCCCATCTTGGACATCTTGCGATAGCGGTCCTCCATTTCGCCCACGACCCATTTCAAGGCAACGACGGCCTTTTTCGGATCGGTGACGACCGGCGACAGCAGATGCGGGATGCCGTCATAAACCGACAGTTCCAGCATCTTCGGGTCGATCATGATCATCCGGCATTCTTCCGGCGTCAGCTTATACAGCAGCGACAGGATCATCGTGTTGATGGCCACCGATTTCCCCGACCCGGTGGTGCCCGCGATCAGCAGATGCGGCATCTTGGCAAGGTTTGCCACGACCGGATCGCCGCCGATATCCTTGCCCAAGGCCAGCGGCAGCGGCTGCGTGCCGTCGCCAAAGGCGCGGGCGGCCAAGATTTCGCGCAACAGCACCTTTTCGCGCCGCGCATTCGGCAATTCGATCCCGATAACCGTGCGTCCGGGCACGGTGCTGACCCGCGCCGACAGCGCCGACATGCTGCGCGCGATATCATCGGACAGCCCGATCACGCGGCTGGCCTTCAGCCCCGGCGCCGGTTCCAGTTCATACAGCGTGACGACCGGGCCGGGGCGCACCTCGGTGATCTGGCCCTTGACGCCGTAATCGTCCAGAACCGCCTCTAGCATCCGGGCATTTTCCGTCAGCGCCTCTTGCGAGATCTGCGGCTGATCGGCGGGTGCGGGCGCGGTCAACAGCGCCAGTGGCGGGCGTTCGTAGTCGGATGCGCTGTCGTCAAAACGCAGGCGCGGCTCGGCCTCGGCGCGGGCCTGACGCGACGATGAGGTGCCGGGCTTGCGCACCGGCGGCACCACGACGCGTTGCGTATCGGCGCCAAAGGGCATCGGATCGGCAGGTTCGATCAGCTCCATGTCATCGGCGTCATCGCCGCGCAGGGGCGGTTCGGCCCGGCCACCCGCGCGCGCATTGTCACGCGCCAGACGCGCCGCGACCGCCGCCAGAACCGACGACTTGCTGGCCCGGCTGCGGATCGCATCCGAAATCCGTCCGCTGACCTCTTCGGCCGAGGGCGCAGCGTCGTCATAGTCCTTTTCATAATCGATCAGTTCCGGCTCGGGCAGTTCCTCCTCAAGCTGGAATTCCTCGGGCTGGGGCTTGCGGCGGGCAAACAGGCTTGCCCCGGCGGCAGGCGCCGCAACCGGCGCAGCCTTGGCACGCGCAGGTGCGGCGGCGCGACGCGCGCGCATGGATTGCGCCATCCCGGCACCACGCCCGACAAGCCGCATCGCCATATCAAAGGCGGTCAGCAGCCCCACGACAAAGCGCCGCCACAGATTGCGCAGCTCGGCCCGCTCGAAGCCCAGCACGAACAGGGTGATCGCGATCATCCCCACCGCCACAAGCAGCGCGGCAAAGCGAATGCCGATCTGCGCCTTGACCGGCAGGATGTTCAGGATCATCCCCATCATCATGTCGCCGAAATGACCGCCCAGACCATAGGTCTGTTCCCATCCGGCACCGGGAACCATGGTGCTGCAATAGACCGATGCCATGGCGACGGCGATCGGCAGGAATATCCCGCGCATGATCCGGTCTTCGCCCCGGTGCAGCATCATCCGCAGACCCCAGACCACGGCGCCGATCACCAGCAACCACGACCCGTAACCCGCAATCATCATCAAGGGAGACGCGATATAAGCCCCGAAACTGCCCAGCAGATTCTGCGCAGCCTCATCCGTGGCGGACAGGAAACTGGGGTCATCGGCGGTCCAGCTTGCCAGCATCATGCCAAGCAGGATCCCCGCCAGCACAAGGCCCGCACCCAGCAGTTCCTTGCCACGCCGTTCCAGCGTCGCCTGCGTGGTCTGGTCGAACAGCGGATCGCGCTGCTTGGCTTGCCAGCTTGCCATGGCCCTATCCTTCCCCATCCGTCATTCCATCATACAGCACCGCGCGCAGCCGGCGCAGCGCCGTCTCGGTCCGGGCGGCATCATCGACCAAGGCCACGCGGATAAAGCCTTTGCCCGGATTTTCGCCGTCCACTTCGCGCGACAGATACGCGCCGGGCAACACCTGAATGCCCGCACGCGACCACAGGATCCGCGCGGCATCTTCGCCATCATCGACCGGCAGCCACAGGAAAAAACCACCCTCGGGGCTGCGATATCCGGGCACATTGCCCAAAACGCGGTCGGCAATGGCGTATTTCGCCTGATATTGCGCAAGACTGTCTGCGACATGCACCTCATCGCGCCATGCGGCCTCGGCCACGGCCTGCAAGGGCAGGGGCAAGGGCGCACCGGAATAATTCCGCAACTGCCTAATTTGGGCGATGTTGGCGGCGCTGCCCGCGACGAAACCCGACCGCAAACCGGGCAGGTTCGACCGTTTCGACAGAGAATTGAAGATCACCACGCGATCCGCCAATCCCATCGCGGTCGCAACCTCAAGCGCGCCGGGCGGCGGCGCATCGCGCCAGATCTCGGAATAGCATTCGTCGGAAAAGATCACGAAATCATGCTGATCCGCCAGCGCGATCAGCTGTTCCAGATAATCGCGCCCGGCCACGGCCCCCTGCGGATTGGCGGGCGAACACAGATACAGGATCGCCGTGCGGTCCAGGATATCGGCGGACAGCCCGGCATAATCAGGCAGATTGCCGGTCGCGGGCGTGGCGGGCACAAAAACCGGCTGCGCCTGCACCGCGGCGGCCGCCACGGCATAGACCTGATAGAACGGGTTCGGGATCAGAATGACCGGCTGCTGGCCGTTCTTTTCCTCGGGGCACAGGGCCAGCGCGGCGTTGAACAACCCTTCGCGCGTGCCGTTCAGAACCATCAGCCGCGCCGGCTCAACCACCAGCCCATAGCGGCGCTGCAACCACCCGCCAATCGCATCCAGCAGGCCCGACGTGCCTTCATTCACGGGATATTTGGCAAAGCCCGCCACGTTTTCGGCCAGAACCCTGCCCAGAAAATCAGGCATCGCGTGGCGCGGCTCTCCGATGGTCAGAACCGTCGCAGCCTCACCGTCTTTCAGCCCCGGCTCGATACCCGAAAGCAGCGCCCGCAAACGCGGAAACGCATATTCGGGCAGGTTCGAGAACCGCTCGGGAATTGCCATATCTGCCTCGCTTGTCAGGGTCTTTGCCCCGTTATTGACTTAAACTTTAACGTGAACCTGCCCTTGCGTCCAGCGAAAGCCGGGCTGCTTCTTCTTCATGAAAATATCCTCGGGGGAAACGCGCATTGCGCGTGGGGGGCAGACAGCCCCCCTGCCCCGCCGCCGCCCGCGCCGTCAATCGCGGTCCAGCGCCGCCTCGGCCCCCGCGGCCACGCGCAGCAACTGCCGGTCACGCCCGGCATGGCCCATCACCGAAATCCCACAGCCGGGGCGTCCGGTCGGCAGCGTCACCACCGGCAGGCCCAGAAGATTGCCGATCCGGGTGTTGCGCAGGGTCAGCAGATTGGCGCGGACGAAATACGCCTCATCTTCCAACAAACGCTGTGCATTCGGTGGCAGAATCGGCACCGTGGGCAGCAGCACGGCGTCATATCCTGCCGTGACCTCGCGGAACCACTTGCGGCGGATGCGGGTCAGGCTTTCCCACGCGGCGACGTATTCGGGGGCGCTGACCTCGGCGCCACCGCGGAACCGGTCAAGGATCGGCTTCCACATCAGTTCGGGCGCATCCTCGATCTGCGCGCGCCAGATGCCATAGGCTTCGGCGGCAAACAGCGTCGGCGACAGCGGCATCGCCTTTGCCACCCAATTCGACCCGATGCGGGTGATCTGCGCGCCCGCGCGGGCCAGCCGGTCCACCGCATCCTCGAACGCGGCGACGGGTCCGGCTTCGGCATCGTCGAACGGCACACCGTCCAGCACCATCAACCGGCAGCCATGCAGGCTTGCGCCTTCGACATCGGCCACCTTGTCGCCGGACATGATCGCGAACAATTCGGCGCAATCTTCGACCGTGCGGGCAATCGGGCCAACCACGTCGAATTTGCGGCACAGCGGCACCACGCCCTTTTCCGGCAAAACCCCATGCGTTGGCTTGAACCCCACCAATCCGTTCCACGCCGCAGGCACGCGGATCGACCCGCCAGTATCGCTGCCAATGGCCGCCGCCGCCAGACCAAGCGCCACCGACACCGCCGCCCCCGACGATGATCCGCCCGGTGCCAGCGCCGGGTCCAGCGCATTGGGCGGCGTGGCCGTATTGGGATTCAGACCAAGCCCAGAAAAGGCCAGTTCGGTCATATGCGTCTTGCCCAGACACAACAGCCCATCGCGCGAGGCGCGGGCCAGAACCGTGGCATCCTTGCGCGGGACGCGGCCTTCCAACAGCTTTGACCCGGCCTCGGTCACGGTGCCGCCGCTGTCGATATTGTCTTTCCAGCTGATCGCCACACCGTCCAGCAGGCCAAGGCGCAATTCGGCCTTGGCGCGGTCATGCGCGGCAATGGCGCCGGACCGGGCGCGCACCTCGGTCAGGCGGGCATAGATGCGCTTCGCATCGGGATGGGCCTTGGCGGCGGCCAGATAGGCCTCGGTCTGGTCGATCGGGTCCAGAAGCCCGGCCAACATCGCCCGACCCTGCGCTGCTGCCGACGCCTTAAGCCAGTCCATGCTTAGAAATCCACCGCGATGCCGTTCTTTTCGTAATCGCCATAGCGCACGGGTTCGGGGCCGTCGCGGCCACCGTATTCCACGGGCAGGTCGGTCTGTGCGGCGGCCTTGCGCCGTTCCTCGGCCTCGGCCAGCGCGCGGATGGCGGCGGGCGGCAGGTCGGTCGGAAGATCACTCATGGAAACATTCCCCAACTGGGATTATGGCGTGGTGCAGTCTTTCATCAAGACTTAGGCGAAGGAAAGCATTTTGGCAAAGCCAGGAAAAGAGACCGCGCGGTCCGGTGCATTGCGGCTGCTGACCGGCGTGCGTGAGGGCATGTCGCTGTCCGATCAGGCAGGTGCGCTGAATGCGCTGCCGCCGGGCGAACAGGCCCGCGCGGGCAGGCTGGCCACCGAAACCCTGCGCCATCAGGCCAGGGCGGATGCGGTTCTGTCGCGCTTTGTCGCCCGCAAGCCAAGCCCGCAGGTGGCTGATCTGTTGCGGCTGGCCACGGTCGAGATGCTGGAGCTTGGCGGCGCCGCGCATGGCGTGGTCGACGCCGCCGTCGAGCTGACGCGCGGTCTGGGCAAAAAGGGTCAGGCGGCGGCGGGCATGGTGAATGCGGTGCTGCGCAAGGTGTCGGGCGTGACAGACTGGGCCGATCTGCCGCCCCAACCCCTGCCCGACTGGCTGCGCGAGCCGATCGTGGCCTTCTACGGCGAGGCCGCGGTCCGGGGTATCGAGGCCGCGCATCAGGCCGGCGCCCCCCTTGATCTGACCGCCAAGCCGGGCGCGACGGTTCAGGGCGCCGAGGCCTTGCCCACCGGATCATGGCGGCTGCGCGGGCCGGGGCAGGTATCTTCGTTGCCGGGATTCGAGGCAGGCGACTGGTGGGTGCAGGACGCCGCCGCCGCCTTGCCGGTGCGGCTGCTGGACCCGCAGTCCGGTGAACGGATCGCCGATCTGTGCGCCGCACCCGGGGGAAAGACGATGCAGCTGGCCGCAGCCGGGGCCGATGTCGTGGCCGTGGATATCAGCGCCGGTCGCCTGAAGCGGCTGTCGGAAAACCTGGCACGTTGCGGGCTGACGGCGCGGGTCGTCAAAGCCAATGCGCTGAAATGGCAGGATTTCGCGCCATCTGACGCGATTCTTCTGGATGCGCCCTGTTCGGCCACCGGCACCATCCGCCGCCATCCAGACCTGCCGTTTCTGCGCGATGGATCGGGCGTCGCGGAACTGGTCGCCTTGCAGGCCAAGCTGATCGACCACGCACTGACGCTGCTGCGGCCGGGTGGGCGGATGGTCTATGCCGTCTGTTCGCTGCTGCCCGATGAGGGTGAGGGTCAGATCGCCGCCGCCCTGTCGCGCCATCCCGGGCTGACGGTTGAAACACCGCAGGTTGCGGGTATCGACGCAGGCTGGATCACGCCCGAAGGCGGGCTGCGCACGCGGCCAGATTACTGGCCGGAACAGGGCGGCATGGACGGGTTCTTCATGGCGCGGTTGCGCAAGGCGGGATAGGCGCGGGTAGAAGGGGCGCTGCCCCTCTTGGCCTGCGGCCAATTCACCCCGGGATGTTTTCGTAAAGGAGAAGCGGCGGATTTTTGCGCGGGTGCTGGACCTTGGGGCGCGGGGGCGATAGTTGGGCGCCACATCCAGATGCGAGGCCCGCCCATGTCCCATCCCACAGCCATCCGTCGCGCGTTGATTTCCGTATCCGACAAGACCGGGTTGGTCGATTTCGCCCGCAAGCTGTCGGCGCGCGGGGTCGAGATCCTGTCCACCGGCGGCAGCGCCAAGTCGCTGCGCGAGGCCGGGCTGACGGTCGTGGATGTGGCCGATGTGACCGGATTTCCGGAAATGATGGACGGGCGCGTCAAGACCCTGCACCCGGTCGTGCATGGCGGTCTGCTGGCGCTGCGCGACAATGACGAGCATCTGGCCGCGATGGAGGCCCATGGCATCGGGCCGATCGACCTGTTGGTGGTGAACCTGTATCCGTTCGAGGAAACCGTCGCCAAGGGTGCGTCCTACGAGGATTGTATCGAGAATATCGACATCGGCGGCCCGGCGATGATCCGCGCGGCGTCCAAGAACCACGGCTTTGTGACCGTGATCGTCGATGTGCAGGATTACGACGCCCTTCTGGCGGAATTGGACGCGAATGATGATCGCACCACGCTGGCCTTCCGGCAGCGGCAGGCGCAGATCGCCTATGCCCGCACCGCCGCCTATGACGCGGCTGTGTCGACGTGGATGGCGGGTGCGATTGGTCAGGATACGCCGCGCCGCCGCGCCTTTGCCGGCACCTTGGCCCAAGGGTTGCGCTATGGCGAGAACCCGCATCAGGCGGCGGCGTTCTATGTCACCGGCGATGCGCGCCCCGGCGTTGCGACCGCACGCCAATGGCAGGGCAAGGAACTGTCCTACAACAATATCAACGACACCGATGCCGCGTTCGAGCTGGTGGCCGAATTCGACCCGACCGACGGCCCGGCCTGCGCGATCATCAAACACGCCAACCCCTGCGGCGTGGCGCGCGGCGCCACCGCGCTGGACGCCTATAAGCGGGCGTTTGATTGCGACCGGACATCGGCCTTTGGCGGGATCATTGCGCTGAACCAGCCGTTGGATGGGGCGACCGCCGAAGAAATCGCGAAAATCTTTACCGAAGTCGTCATTGCGCCTGACGCGGATGAGGACGCCAAGCGCATCTTTGCCGCCAAGAAGAACCTGCGTCTGCTGACCACGGGCGGGCTGCCCGATCCGCAGGCGGCCGGTCTGGCCTTCCGGCAGGTTGCGGGCGGTTTTCTGGTGCAGGGCCGCGACAATGGTCATGTTCTGCCCGCCGATCTGCGCGTCGTCAGCGAACGCCAGCCCTCGGCCGAAGAACTTGCCGACATGCTGTTTGCATGGACCGTCGCGAAGCATGTGAAATCCAACGCCATTGTCTATGCCAAGGATATGGCCACCGTCGGCATCGGCGCCGGACAGATGAGCCGCGTTGACAGCACCCGCATCGGTCGCCGCAAATCCGAGGACATGGCCGAGGCGCTTGGCCTTGCCCAGCCCCTGACCATCGGCGCCGTTGTCGCATCAGATGCGTTCTTCCCCTTTGCCGACGGCATCGAGGCCCTGGCCGAGGCGGGCGCACGCGCGGTGATCCAGCCCGGCGGATCCATGCGCGACGATGAGGTGATCGCCACCGCCAACCGTCTGGGTCTTGCCATGGTGCTGACCGGCCAGCGGCATTTCCGCCACTGATGCAGCACGAACTGCCCCTTGATCCGGCGGAAAAACCCGCCGCCCCCAAGGCCAGGCGCCCGCGTGCCCCGCGCAAGCCCAAGCCCCCGGCACGGGCCGATATGCGGCTGGTGGCATGGATCACGGCGCTGATCCTGATTGCGGATCAGGCGTTGAAATATTGGGTCGTGCATGTGCTGCGGCTGGATATCGTGCGCGAAATCGACGTGCTGCCGCCATGGCTGAACCTGCGCATGGCGTGGAATCAGGGGATGAACTTCGGGCTTATGGCCTCGGATCAGAACCTGACGCGCTGGCTGCTGGTAGGGGTTGCGGCAGCGATCTGCATCTGGGTCTGGATCTGGATCTGGCGCAGCAACGCGGGAACCTTGGGCCGGGTGGCGGCGGGGCTGCTGATCGGGGGCGCCATCGGCAATGTCATCGACAGGCTGGTCTATGGCGCGGTCGCGGATTTCCTGAACATGTCGCTGCCCAACTGGCAAAATCCCTACAGCTTTAACGTGGCCGATATTTCGATCTTTGCCGGGGCCATCGGGCTGGTGCTGATGCCGCAGAAAAAGGAACCGGCCCCTGCCGCGCGCAAAGCCGCGCCGCGCAAGACCGCGCCCCGCAAGCCGTCAGGCGACAACCCCCGTGACGAGGGCGGCAATCCGCGCTAGAACCGGCGCAAAGGATATAAGGGGCAGGGTATGCGGGCAATCGCGCTGATGATCGGACTGACGGCCTTGGCCGGGCTTGCCGCATGCAGCGGTGGCGGCAAGCTGATGAATATCGAACGCGGTCAGACAACCCCGGACGAATTCGCGATCATGCCGACCAAGCCCCTGTCGATGCCCCCGGATCTGGCGATGCTGCCCGATCCGACACCGGGCGGGGCCAATATCACCGATCCGACGCCGAATGCCGATGCGGTGGCCGCGCTTGGCGGCAATCCCGCGCGGCTGGCCGATCAGGGCATCGGCGCGGCGGATCAGGCGCTGGTGGCCCATGCGGGCCGTCAGGGCAACGACCCTGCCATCCGCGACCGGTTGGCGCAATCGGATGCCGACTGGCGCGCAGGCAACCGCCGCCGCCCGCTTGAGGCGCTGTTCGGCACCTCGGTCTATCAGCGGGCTTACAAGCCGATGGCGCTGGACGGGTCGGACGAACAGCTGCGCTGGCAGCGTGCGGGGGCCATCACCTCGACCGCGCCCGTCCAGCCTGTCGAGGAATGACGGCAGGCTTCGATCCCGCCACGGCGGATTTCGGCAACACGACATGGACGGGCCAGTCCGCCGGTGCCCGTGACGGCGCGGGCATGATAAGGGCGGCGGATTTACGATCCGGACGGGTTGGTCCACGATGCGCGCCATGAGCCGCCTGTCACTGACCCATCGCGTTCTTCTGGTCATCATCGCCGTGCAGGCGGTGTTGTTCGCTGCGCTGGCAGCGGCCAGCATTGAATCGATCCGACGCGATATTGCCGCCGAATCGCGGCTGGCGGCGGGCACCGCGCGGGCGCTGGTGCTGGCGACCATCGGGACGATGCAGGGGTCGGTTCCGGCAGACCGGCTGATGGCGCAGCTGCCCGACCGGCTGGTGCCGCCGCGCCATGTCCGCATCACGGTAATGGATGCCGCCACCGGCGCGTTGCGACAGCCGCGCACGCCGCCTGAAATCGCGCCGACGGCCCCGGCATGGTTTGCGACATGGGTCGCCCCCACCCCGCAAGAGGTCCGCGTGCCCGTGGTTCTGTCCGGCGCGCCGCGCGGGGTGGTGACGGTGACCGGCGATCCGCTGGTGGAGATCGGCGTCGCATGGCGCGATCTGCGCCAGTTGCTGCTGCTTGGCCTGCTGGCGGCAGCCGCACAGGCGGTGCTGATCGTGCTGGCCACGCGCCAGACCCTGCGCCCGGTGGCGACGATTGCCAGCAGCCTTGGCAGCCTGCGCCGGGGCGAGCTGGACAGCCGCATCGGCCCCCTGCCGCAGCCGGAACTGGCGCCGCTGGCATCGGGCGTCGATGCACTGGCCCATGCCCTGCAACAGGCCGATGCCGACCGTGCCCGCCTGCAACGCCGCGTGGTCACGCGCGGCGATGACGAACGCAAGGCCGTCGCCCGCGATCTGCATGACGAAATGGGCCCCTGTCTGTTCGGCCTGCGGGTCGAGGTCGAGGCCCTGCGCGACGCCGCCCCCACGCCCGAAATCGCCGCCCATGCCCGCGCGATTGAAACCATCGCCGATGAGATTTCGCGCGTGAACCGCGCCTTGCTGCATGACATGCGCCCGATGGCCGTGGGGCAATTGCCGCTGGCGGTGGTTCTGGCGGATTACGTCGATGACCTGAACCGCCGCTTTCCCGATTGGCCCATCACGCTGGACATCGCGCGGGGTCTGCCGGAACCGGACGAGGCGACGGCCCTGACCCTGTTTCGTATCCTGCAAGAGGGCACCACCAACGCGATGCGCCATTCGGGCGGGGGGCATGTGGCGATCCGGCTCTGGACCGATCCGGCGCATTGGCGCATGATCCTGTCCGATGATGGCACGGGCCTGCCCGAGGATCACCGCGAGGGCACCGGCCTGACCGGGATGCGCGAACGGATCACCCTTCTGGGCGGGCAGATGGCGCTGATCCCGGCACCGGGCGGTGGCACCCGGCTAGAGGCCAGCCTGCCGCTGACACAGGCTGAATAGGACAAGACAGATCATGAAATCCGCATTGGTCATCGACGATCATCCCATCACCCATCTGGGCGCCGCGCGGCTGCTGCGCGATCTGGGCTATGATCACATCGGTGAGGCGATGTCGGGCGAAGACGCGATGGCGCAGCTGACACAGGCGGGCGCGACCGGGCAGCCCGATCTGCCCGATCTGATCGTGCTGGATATCAGCCTGCCGGGTGCCGGCGGGCTGGACCTGATCGCGCCGATCAGCCGCGCCGCCCCCGATGCGCGCATCCTGATCTTTTCGATGAATGATCAGACCGGGTTCGCCGCCCGCGCGCTGCAGTCGGGGGCGCATGGGTTTTTGTCCAAGAACGCCCCGCCCGCCGATTTCCGGGATGCCGTGCGCCAGCTTGAGGCCGGAGAGTTTTACCTGTCACAAAAGCAGGCCGTGGCCTTGGCGACGCTGCGGGCAGGTGCCGCCGCCGATCCGATGGGCGCGCTGTCGGACCGCGAACGGCAGGTCTTGGCGCTGATCGGTCAGGGGCTTAGCCTGCAAGGCATCGCCGATGATCTGGGGGTCAGCTACAAGACCGCGGCCAACACATCATCCATGCTGAAGAAAAAGCTGGGTGTTGACGGCATCAACGGATTGATGAAATTCGCGTTGGACAGCGGGATCTGACAAGGGGCGCGACATATGCTGGGATGGTTCAGCCTGACCGAGACCGCCGCCCCGGGCGAGGCCGACCGCCTGCTGATGCGGCTGGCGCAAGATCTGTCGGCATCGGGGCTGCGTGTTGCGGGCGCGGTTCAGCAGAATACCGATCTGGGCGCCGACTGCGCCTGTGACATGGATGTGCTGGTGATCGGAGAAGAGGACCGCCCGATCCGGATTTCGCAATCCTTGGGCAACGGCTCGTCGGGGTGTCGGCTGGATACCGGCGCGCTGGAGATGGCGGCGGCGCGCGTGGGCGCGCGTCTGGCCGGGGCCGAGCTGCTAATCGTGCCGAAATTCGGCCGGCAAGAGGCCGTGGGCCGCGGCTTTCGCAGCCTTATTGCGCAGGCGGTCGCGGATGATCTGCCGGTTCTGCTGCATGTGCCCCCTGAACAGCGGGCGGCCTTTGTGGAATTCTGCGGCGGTTTGGGTCAGGAACTTGACACGGACAGCCTGACGCAATGGTGTCTGGCGCAAACGACCGGCGCGGCATGAACGGACTGCCGGTGATTGATGCGCGCGATCTGCTGTGCCCGCTGCCGGTGCTGCGCTTGCGCAAGGCGTTGCTGGATCTGCCAGCCGGTGCGCGGCTGATCCTGTGGACGACCGATCCGATGGCTGCGGTCGATGTGCCGCATTTCTGTCGCGAGGCAGGCCATGTCATATCGGGATTGCGCGATCTTGGCGCCGGGGTATCGGAATTCACCGTGGAAAGGGGGCTGTCTGCCCCCTCGGCCGCAAGCGGCCTTACCCCCGAGGATATTTGAGCAAAGGAGATGGGACGCAGTGGTTCTGTCACATCGCAAACGATTCGCGGACCTGTCCGAGCGTGAGGTTCTGGCGCTGGCGATTTCGTCCGAAGAGGATGATTCGCGCATTTATCACAACTGGGCCGAAGAATTGCGCGGCGATTACCCCGCGACGGCGGCGGTCTTTGACGCCATGTCAGCCGAGGAGGACAGCCACCGGCGCCGCCTGATCGAGACGTACCGCGCCCGGTGGGGCGAGGCGATGCCGGTGATCCGGCGCGAACATGTCGCAGGCTATTACAGCCGTCGCCCGGCCTGGATGATGCAGAACATGTCGCTGGCCGCAATCCGCGACGAGGCCATGTTGATGGAACATGACGCCGCCGAATTCTATGCCCGCGCGGCGAAGGTCAGCCGCGATGCGGGCACGCGCAAACTGTTGGGCGATCTGGCCGCTGCCGAACGTGGGCATGAGAACCGCGCCGAAGAATTGCGTGCCAGCCACCTGACAACCGAGGCGCGGGGTGATGAGGATGCGGTGGCGCAGCGCGAATTCGTGCTGACCTGGGTGCAGCCGGGGCTTGCCGGGCTGATGGATGGCAGCGTGTCCACGCTGGCGCCGATCTTTGCGGTGGCCTTTGCCACGCAGGATCCGCACACCACGTTGCTGGTGGGTATTGCCGCCAGCGTCGGTGCCGGTATCAGCATGGGCTTTACCGAGGCCGCGTCCGATGACGGGGTGGTGTCGGGGCGCGGATCGCCCATCAAGCGCGGCATTGCGTCCGGCGTGATGACGACGGTGGGCGGGTTGGGGCACGCGCTGCCCTATCTGATCCCGCATTTCTGGACCGCCACGACGCTGGCGCTGGCGGTGGTTTTTGTCGAACTGTGGGCGATTGCCTGGATCCAGAACCGCTGGATGCAGACGCCATTTTGGCGCGCCGCCTTGCAAGTGGTGGTGGGGGGTGGTTTGGTGCTGGCGGCGGGCGTGCTGATCGGCTCTGGCTGAGATGGCGTCCGGCGGCGCGGCCAGCAGGATATTCCCGTGACACGACATTTCATCTGATGCTTGCGGTCTTTCTGAAAACCCTGCCCTTTTTCGCGCTGATCGGTCTTGGCTGGATCGCCGCGCGCAGCCGTCTGTTCCCGGAAGAGGGCGCGGTCTGGCTGACCAAATTCGTGTTCTATTTCGCGCTGTCGGCCATGCTGTTCCGCTTTGCCGCGGGGCTGGATCTGGCGGCGCTGTTCGATGCGCGCTTTGTCGCGGCCTATCTGGCGGGGTCGATCCTTGTCTGGGGGATCGGCATGTCGGTGGCGCGCTGGCGCGGGCTGCCCCTGCCCGAAGCCGCGATGGAGGCGCAATGCTGCATGATCGGCAATACCGGCTTTCTGGGCGTGCCGATGCTGGTCGTGCTGATGGGCGAACGTGCGATCGGGCCGGTGCTGATGGTGCTGACCATCGACTTTCTGGTGTTTTCAACCCTGATCACGCTGATCATCCATGCCGCGCGCAGTGGCGGCTTCAAGGTGGCGACGATCATGCCGGTGATGCGCGGCATCGTCGGCAATCCGATGATCCTGTCGATGGTCGCGGGGCTGCTATGGGCGCAATTTCACCTGCCAATGCCCGCGGTGCTGGATGAATTTCTGTCGATCCTTGGTGCCGCAGCGACCCCCGGCGCGCTGTTTGCCATCGGCGCCAGCCTTGCGGCGCGGCGGTTGCAGCGGGTTGCGGTGTCGGGCTGGCTGTCATTCGCCAAGCTGGTGCTGCATCCAGCAGCCGTAGCCATTGCCGCATGGGCGCTGGCGGTCGAGCCGTTCTCGGCAGGTGTCATGATCGCGGCAGCCGGCCTGCCGCTGGCGGGCACCGTCTATATTCTGGCGCAGTATTTTCAGGTTGCGGAACAGCGCGTGTCGGCCGCGATCCTGATTTCGACCGCAGGCAGTATCGTCACCATCCCGGTGATCATGGCGCTGGTGTCGGGCTGACCAGGGCGGTCAATACATCGCCGTGACCGAACAACTGCCCGACATGACCGCACCATTATTGGCCGGGCCGCTGAACACGACCGCATTATTGGCCATGATCCCGCAATTATAGGTGCAGGGAAAAGATATCGGCTGCGTGCCATACATGCCTTGCAGCATGTAATTGATGCTGGCCACCTGCGCGTCATCCTGTGCGTCATTATAGACGGAACAGTTGATATAGGCGCCCCACATCACCGTCCCGGCCAGCTCAAAGTATTCGGGGCCGGTATTGTCCCAGCTTTGATCCGGCACAGGAGCGGCGGGCTGTTCCGCCGGGCCGATCCTGTCCAGCAGCTTGTTGAACACCTGAATCCGGCAGTCGCGCGCACTTTTCAATTCGTCGGGCAATTCTTCGCGCAGGACATTGGCATAGCGTCCGTCCTCTAGCCGCATACTGCCCTCGATCCCGGCATCCGCCAGTCTTTTTGCCAGACCTTTCAGTTCGGCATTCACCTCACCCTCGATCTCAACGCCGCGGTTGGACCCGTCGCGCATGATTTCGCCACAGATGGAATCGGCGGTTTCGCGGACAAGCGCGATGGTGTCGCGATCAAGACCCTGCGCCATCGCAGCCAACGGAAATACGGAAAAGCTGACACAAAGGAAAAGAGACCGCGCCTTCTGCATGATCGACAAACCCGTGCTGGACCTGCGCGATTCTAACATGGCCGGGGTGCATCTGTCATCGGCCCTGACGGGCAGCAGGGTCAGCCGATGCGCAGCGCCGCCGTCAGTGCGCGGTCCAGCGCCTGCAGGAACCGCGCGCGGTCGGCCTTGCCAAAGGCCGCGCCACTGCCCTGCATGAACGGATTGGCGGCGCGCAGATCCGCCATCAGGTCGCGGGTCGCCAAACGCGGGCCGATATTGGCAATGGTCAGCGCCTCACCATCATGTTTCAGAACCTGCGCCCCGGCCTTCAGACAGCGATCCGCCAGCGGCAGATCGCCCGTCACCACCACATCGCCCGGACCGCATTCATCAGCGATCCACTTGTCAGCCTCATCCGGGCCTTCAGCGACGATTTTCAGCGTCACCAGCGGATTGGCGGGCACCCGCAGCCCGCCATTGCAGACCAGCACCATCGGCACCCGCAGCCGGGTTGCCACACGCTCTGCCTCGGCTTTGACCGGGCAGGCGTCGGCGTCGATATACAGCGTGGTCACAAGCCCCCCTTAATCGCGCAGCAGTTCATTGACCGATGTTTTCGACCGCGTGCGCGCATCGACACGCTTGACGATGACCGCGCAATAGAGGTTCACGCCGTTCTTCGACGGCAGGCTGCCTGCGACGACGACCGACCCTGCCGGAACCTCGCCATACATGACCTCGCCGGTTTCGCGGTCCACGATCTTGGTCGATTGGCCGATGAACACGCCCATCCCCAGAACTGATCCTTCGCGCACGATGCAGCCCTCGACCACCTCGGACCGGGCGCCGATGAAGCAATCATCCTCGATGATCGTGGGGCCGGCCTGCAGCGGTTCCAGCACGCCGCCGATACCGACGCCGCCCGACAGATGGACGTTGCGCCCGATCTGCGCACAGGAACCGACGGTGGCCCAGGTATCAACCATCGTGCCTTCGCCGACATGGGCGCCAAGATTGACGAAAGACGGCATCAGCACCGCGCCCTTGGCGATAAAGGCACTGCGGCGCACAACCGCGCCCGGCACCGCGCGAAAGCCTGCGGCCTGCCATTCGGCATCGCCCCAGCCCTCGAACTTGGTCGGCACCTTGTCCCACCAGCTGCTGCCCTGCGGCGCGCCGGTCATCGGCCCCATATCGTTCAGGCGGAACGACAGCAGCACGGCCTTTTTCGCCCATTGATTCACATGCCAGTCGTTGCCACGCTTTTCAGCAACGCGCAGGCTGCCATTGTCCAGCGCGGCCATGACTGCCTCGACCGCATCGCGCGCTTCACCTTTGGTGGCGCTGGTGATGTCGGCGCGGGCGTCCCACGCGGCTTCGACGGCATTTTCCAGGGCTTCGGTCATGGCGGGCCTTTCCTTCGTTTGTCCCTTGCGGGTGGAAACTGTCACGTCAGGGCTATAAGCATCAGCTTGGGGCCGCGCAATCCGCATGAACCCCAAGCCCGCCGACATCAGACCTAAGGACCGCGATGCCAGATCCTTGCGAAGACGACCGCGCCCACCCCTTTCCGCACAGCGATGAGGATGCGGCCCGCGCCGACCGGACCCCCGACACCCCGCAGACCCGATCGCCATCCTATCAACTGGCTTTCACCGACCGCGACTTTCTGCTGCGCGAGGAATTGCGCCCCGTCCGCCTTCAGCTTGAGCTGCTGAAAGC
>QIRE01000082.1_pt1 | contig 23243 bp, 17 predicted proteins | sample 2940141 | NCBI WGS metagenome assembly QIRE01 (sample SAMN09273532, study PRJNA473421) | Gut metagenome, whole genome shotgun sequencing project. | isolation source: gut tissue | host: Folsomia candida VU population | place: Netherlands: Amsterdam | collected 2016-03-06
GATCTACGCTGTTGGAGCTCGGTGAGTCATATCCGAGGGACCCGGGGGTGCTGGCAGCGTTACTGCTTAACCGGATTCATCTGATGCCAGGTGATGCGCTCTACCTCGCGGCCGGCAATCTGCATGCCTACCTCAACGGGACCGGCGTCGAGATCATGGCGAATTCGGACAATGTGCTGCGCGGTGGCCTGACGCCTAAGCACATCGACGTTCCGGAACTGCTTCGCGTGCTGGACTTTACGCCCGTCGGTCAGGCTGACCTGTCACCCGCGATCCGGACCGTCAACGCCGAACGCATCTATCTCACACCGGCGAGCGAGTTCCGACTGTCCCGCGTCGAGCTCGACGGAACTGGTCTGCACCACGCGTCGTCGATCTCCTTCGACATGCCTGGTCCGCAGATTCTGGCGGTTCTGCGCGGCACTATCGAGGTCCGTCCAGCAGGTGGAGCACCGATTGCGGTGCACGCGGGGCAAGCACTGTGGATCGCCGACGAGGATCCCGACGTCATTGTGCGGGCTGCAGCTGCAAAGGCGACGTTCTTTCGGGCCCTAGTTCCAGTGCAGGACGAGTCCTGAGCAACGCGCGTTCGGCGCGGGTCGACACAATCGCCACTCGACGCCGCTGATCACCCAGCTCGATATCGAATACACCGCTGTCCGTGGCGGATTGGCGCAGATCTGCGCGGAGACTCGCGTCCCCACGTGGATCAGCGATGATGCGTACGGTCAGTAGATCATCGGCTGACGTCTCATCAATGACTTCGATCGCGCCCACCCAGATGTCGCCGTCGATGATGCGCACCGACGTGGCGTCGCCGATGATGTGCAGGATCGATTGCCATCGGTCGGGGGCGTCGGTGCGAATCTGCAGGTGCGCGCCAACCGCGACTGACCGCAGCAGGAACTGGCCGATCCATTCGGCGCTGCCGTGCAGGGCTATCTCGCCGACGCGGCCGTCGAACAGAGGGACCGCGAGACCCCGCCCGTGGTCGTCGGCGCCGATTAACTGGCCCGTGCCCTCGATGGGGAGTGCGATTGGGTGCAGCGGAGTCGAGGTGGGGTCCCAGCCGGGTTGGCCGAAGGGCAGCGCAGCGGTGAACGCGCCGAACTGGTTGCCCGGCAAGTCGATTGCGAAGTCGGGCAGTCGGTTGGCGAGCTGTCCACTGTCGGGGCGTTCGTCGACGCGCAGAAGCGCGCTCGCTTGCGGGCCGTCGAATCCGGGTTTCAGTCGGATGGACAGCGTCGTGGATAGCGCGGCGGCCGACCAGCCGGGATGTGCCATGAGGTCGGTGATCCGCTCGACCGGGATCGAGTACAGGCGGACTCTTGTTTGATCGAGACGCAGGTGACTCCAGCGTTCCTCGGTACGCGAGAGGTCGGCACCGTTGGTGAGAAACCCTGTGGCGTCATCGATTTGGTGGGCATCGAGGATCGCGATGTCGTGTCCGGCACTGCGTAGCGCGGTGGCAATGCGGGTGGTGGTGACCGCGACTGCGCGTTGCGCCCCGGCTAGGCCGCCGCCGCGTCGGATTACCGCATCTGCGCAGTCCGATCCGCGGAGTCGGATGACCAGGAACATGGTGCGTCGGGCAACCGCCGGCAGCGGACCGAGCGTCGAATCGTACAGGCCAGCGACATGAGCTGGACCAGTCAGGCGTTGATCGTGACTGATCACGTCGATTGAGGCGACGGTGATATCGAAGGTCGTCAATTGGCTCGCGACGTCCGTCAAGGCCAGCGTGCAACCATCGGCGACCTCGGCTGCGTGCGGGGTCAGGACCGTGAAAGTCGGTTCCGGTACGCGAACGCCGAGCATTGTGATGAGAGTGTCGCCGGCCCATCGTGCTCCGACAACACCACCTCCGGGAAGCGGGACGTCGAAGGCGGGTGGCAGTTGCGGCGGTGCGTGACGTGCTCGCCCGATCGCGAATTTCAGCTTGCGCCAACGTATTTCGATGCGACGACGGATTGGTGGAATGCAGATCGCAGTCGCGATCAGGAGCATTGATGCGAGCGCCGCGCCGCCCGCCGGCGATCCGATCGATCTCCAGGTGATAAGGCCAATCGCTGCGGACACCTGCAGCACCAGCGCGGTGCCAAGCCATCGATGATCCTGTCCAGCCATGACGCCCCCCTCGTCGAAGCGGTCGCCGTGGTTGCCCCCAACCTCGATGAATCCGCATTCATCGTTCAACGACCTGGCCTACCGTAAAGCAATCGTCCCTCGCCGCGATGCCGATTCACGCAAGCGCGAGTGACGAGATCCGTGGGGGATTCGGCAGGGGGGTGCCACGATGGTGCGTCAATTGACGACCAAAGCACAGGTCAACGGCTATCGGTTTATCCAACGACGACAGGAACACGCGTTGGTGCGCCACGACGCGCGGATGCTGCACGACCCGATGAGCGCGCAGCGAACCTCGCTACTCATCGGTGCGGTGATCGCGGTGCTGTTGCTTGGCGGCTGCGGAATCTACGGACTGCTTCGCCCGCAGGGCAGCGTTGGCGATGCGACGGTGCTCGTCAGCAAGGACAACGGCGGTCTTTACGTACGCCGCGGCGAGGTGGTGCACCCCGTTCTGAATCTCGCGTCCGCGCGGCTGATCGTGGGTTCGGCGGCGACGCCAAAGTCGGTCAGTGACGCTGTTCTTGCCCGCTACGGTCGTGGACCGTTGCTCGGAATCCCAGGTGCGCCAAGCGCTTTGGTATCGAACGGCGTTGCAGGCGAGTCGTCGTGGGCGGTTTGCGATACAAGTACGGCCGTCGTCGACGATCCAGAGCTGGTCCGGACGTCGGTGATCATCGGGGGATCGGAGGTGCCGAACGGTGGTGGCGGACGGTCGATGCTGGTGCGTTCGGGAACGTCGACGTTTCTGATCTACTCGGTCGCCGATGCCGGTTCGCGGCGCGTCGTGCGGGCTCTCGTGAATCCCGACGATGCGCCGGTCGTGCGGGCCCTCGGCATGACCGGCCTGCGGTCGCGTCCGGTCAGCACCAGCCTGTTGAACAGCATTCCGCAGGTACCTGATCTGGTTGTCCCGACGCTCGACGACGTCGGGGCGCGGGCATCGTACGCGCCGCAGCGGGCGGTCGGCACGGTGATCAAAACGTCCGACGCGTCGGGCGCAACGTCGTTGCACGTGGTCTTACGTGATGGCGTGCAACGGATTTCGACGGTCGTCGCCGACATGTTGGCGATGTCGACCGCCGCGGTCGTTGTCGAGAATGTTCCGGCGGCCGAACTTGTGCGCCTGCCGCTCAGCCAGTCGCTGCACGTCGGGCAGTATCCGGGCCGCAAGCCGTCGATCCTCGGAGTTGATGTGGCGCCGGTAGCCTGTCATCAGTGGCGACGTCGGGGCGATGCGATTGGACAGACCGAGTTACGTTTCGCCGCGACGCTTCGGCCCGATCGTCGGGTGACAACACCCGTCGGAGCCGACGGTGCGGGCCCGGGCGTCGACGAAGTGGTTGTCGCGCCGGGGAGTGGACTTTACGTGCAGACCACCGGCGTTGAGCTGGCGAGCAATCGTCGACAGAGTCGATACTTCATCTCCGACAACGGGATTCGCTACGGTGTTGCCGACGCGTCGACAGCGCGGATTCTCGGATTTACCGACAGCCCCGGCCTGGCGCCATGGCCAATTCTTTCCCTCCTGGCAGCGGGACCGATGCTGTCGCCGTCGGAAGCGCTGGTCGCGCACGGCGGAATGGCACCGGACCCAGGCGGGGTGGGAGTTAGTCCCGACGAGTCGGAATAGTGACTACGCCGAGACTGAGATCTCGCCAGCGAGCTGGTTCACGGCGTCGACCACCTGGGTGACGATCTCCGGGTGCGAAACACCAGCGTCGTCGAGGTCGCCGGTCGTGACGCCAACCTCGATGTCCTCGACGACGCGTGCGCCAGCGACGCCGAGCGACTTGCGGGTGTCCTCCCGCGACCACTTGCCGCCGAATCGGCCAAGTGCCGCACCGACGACACCAACCGGCTTCTCCTTGATCGCGCCTGCACCGTATGGACGTGAGAGCCAATCGATGGCGTTCTTGAGAACCGCGGGGATGGAACCGTTGTATTCAGGGGTGATCACCAGGACGGCGTCGGCGTCGGCGACGACCGCGCGCACACGAGCGACCGACTCGGGGAGTGTCGCGCCCTGACCGTCGGGGGTCGCGGGGTCGATGTCCTCGTTGTAGAAGGGCAGATCGCCCAGGCCGTCGACGATGGTGAGTGTGATGCCAGCGGGCGCATTGTCGCGGGCAACCTCAGCCAGCTGACGGTTGAGCGATGCGCTGCGCAGGCTTCCGACGAGGACTGCGATCGAGGCGGTGGTCATTACGGCTCCTTGAAGAGTTCTGGTCGGTACGAATTTCTTAACCGGACTACGGTCCGTCACATTCCCGGTTCTCGTCAACCGTTACGCTCATCACATGTCAGAACTCGGCAATTCGGTCCCGCTGACGAATCCGCTTCCCAAGCCCGGCGGCAGCGAGTGTGAACGTGCCGATGCTGCGCGTAACCGCCGGTTATTGCTCGACGCCGCGGCTGCGTTAATTGAGCGGCATGGTGCGGCCGGAGTGACAATGGATGCGCTCGCGCGGGAAGCCGGCGTCGGCAAGGGGACCGTGTTCCGTCGGTTTGGTAACCGGACCGGCGTGATGCGTGCGCTGCTGGACCACTCCGAATCTGAACTGCAGGAGGGCTTTCTTGCTGGCCCGCCGCCACTCGGCCCCGGTGCGCCGCCGCTGGATCGACTCCTCGCCTATGGTCGGGCGCGGCTACAGATGAATGCCGATCATCGTGAGTTGCTCATCGAGGCCGATGGTCACGACCCGGACCGATTCACCCACCCGGTCTGGATGGCGTCGACCGCACACGTGAGCATGCTGCTCCGACAGCTGGGCTTTGTTGATCCCGTCCTGCCGGCGATGGCCATTCAGGCACCGTTCGACGCCGCCGCAATCACGCATCTCACCGACAACGTCGGGCTTGATCTCCTAACGATCGCTGACCGATGGGAGCAGATGGTGCGGGCGCTCGTCGCGGGCGTTTCGGACTAGCCCTGCCGCGACACGCCGACGCACGATCCGACACGCCGATATTTGAGATTGCGTACGTCCACGACCTGCGAGTTTCATGAATGTTATTCACAAGCTCTTGTGTCGGTGCCATTCCTCGACCACTAGGTGTAGTGTTTGAAGGACCCAAGCGGCGAACCGCACCACCCCCTCGCGGGACGTGTAATCGCCGGTGAAAGCGTGGCAGAGTTCACGATCTTCCATGCGGGCGAATACCAAATATCGAAGTCCCACTGCTGCTAAGGAGCACCTGCGAAATGGCAATCACCGTCTACACCAAGCCGGCCTGCGTTCAGTGCAATGCGACCTACAAAGCGCTCGACAAGCAGGGCCTGGCCTATGACGTCGTCGACATCAGCGAGAGCGCGGAGGCGCGTGACTACGTCATGGCCCTCGGCTACCTGCAGGCGCCCGTCGTCGTAGTTGATGGTGAGCACTGGTCGGGATTCCGTCCGGATCGCATCAAGGCGCTGGCCGTCAACGCCGCATAAGCACGCTGTCACTAAGGGGGCAGCAGTTATGGCATCGCCACTGATCGTCTACTTCTCATCGGTATCGGAGAACACTCACCGGTTCGTCGAGAAGCTGCAGATGCGTTCGGTCCGAATCCCACTGATCGACCGTGTCGCGACTCAGATCCCCGAGGGACCACGAGCGTCGACATTCACCGTCGATGAACCGTTCATCCTGATCACTCCCACCTATGGCGGCGGCAAGGTTGCGCATCCCAACGCGGCAACCGGCCAGCCGGGTGGGGGTGGCTATGTCCCCAAACAAGTCATCCGCTTCTTGAACAACACCGGCAATCGCACGCTCATTCGTGCTGTCATCGCCGCTGGGAACACCAATTTTGGCGAGGAGTTCTGCATGGCGGGCAACATTATTTCCAACAAGTGCGATGTGCCGTATCTCTACCGATTTGAACTGATGGGAACGTCCGACGACGTGCAGCGCGTGCGCGGCGGTCTGACGACATTCGCCAACAGCGCGCGGTTTCGCCGCGACACCCTGAGTTCGACCGCCTAACCAGGCACCGTAGTTATCTAGTTCTTCTCGTCTCACCTTCACCAAGGAGTCCCCGTGTCGCCTACCGCCACCTCAGTAGATGCCGCATCGGCGAGCCAGTCCGGCGTTCACTCCGGACCCAATGGGCATGAGCCGGGTGACCTCGACTTTCACGCGCTCAATGCGATGCTCAACCTGTACGACGCGGATGGTCGCATCCAGTTTGAGAAGGACCGCGAGGCTGCCAATCAGTACTTCCTGCAGCACGTCAACCAGAACACCGTCTTCTTCCACGACCTGGAAGAGAAGCTCGACTACCTCGTCGAAGAGAAGTACTACGAGCCGGAGATCCTTGACCGCTACGACCGCGAGTTCGTCAAGGAACTCTTCTCGCACGCCTACAAGAAGAAGTTCCGCTTCCCGACGTTCCTCGGGGCGTTCAAGTACTACACCAGCTACACGCTGAAGACCTTCGACGGCAAGCGTTACCTCGAGCGGTTCGAGGATCGTGTCTGCATGGTCGCGCTGACGCTGGCCGACGGCGACAAAACGCTGGCCCGCAACCTGGTCGACGAGATCATCGACGGTCGCTTCCAGCCGGCCACCCCGACGTTCCTCAACTCAGGTAAGAAGCAACGCGGCGAGCCGGTCAGTTGCTTCCTGCTGCGCATCGAAGACAACATGGAATCGATCGGCCGCTCGATCAATTCGGCACTGCAGCTGTCCAAGCGTGGTGGCGGAGTTGCGTTGCTGCTCAGCAACATTCGTGAGCATGGCGCACCGATCAAGAAGATCGAGAACCAGAGCAGCGGTGTCATTCCGATCATGAAGCTGCTGGAGGATTCGTTCTCGTACGCCAATCAGCTCGGTGCTCGCCAGGGTGCCGGTGCGGTGTACTTGCACGCCCACCACCCCGACATCTACCGCTTCCTCGACACCAAGCGTGAGAACGCCGACGAGAAGATCCGTATCAAGACGCTGTCGCTTGGCGTGGTGATCCCCGACATCACTTTCGAGTTGGCGAAGAACAACGACGACATGTACTTGTTCAGCCCGTACGACGTCGAGCGCATCTATGGGGTTCCGTTCGCCGACATCAACGTCACCGACAAGTACGACGAGATGGTCGAGGATCGTCGGATTCGCAAGACCAAGATCAAGGCACGTGAGTTCTTCCAGACACTCGCTGAGCTGCAGTTCGAGTCGGGCTACCCGTACATCATGTTCGAGGACACGGTGAACCGCGCGAACCCGATCGAAGGGAAGATCACGCACTCCAACCTGTGCTCGGAGATCCTGCAGGTGTCGACACCGTCGACGTTCAACGACGACCTGTCCTACAAGGAAGTCGGCCGCGACATCTCGTGCAACCTCGGTTCGCTGAACATCGCGAAGGCCATGGATTCGCCGGATATCGGTGCCACCATCGAGACCGCCATCCGCGGTTTGACGGCGGTCGCCGATCAGACGGCGATCGATTCGGTGCCGTCAATCAAGAACGCCAACGACAACGGTCATGCCATTGGTCTCGGCCAGATGAACCTGCATGGCTACCTTGCGCGGGAACGCATCTTCTACGGCAGCGAAGAAGGCATCGACTTCACCAACATCTACTTCTACGTGGTGCTCTACCACGCGTTGCAGGCGTCGAACCGCATTGCCAAGGAGCGCGGTGCGGCGTTCGCGGGCTTCGAGAAGAGCAAGTACGCGAGCGGTGAATTCTTTGACAAGTACCTCAACAAGCGCTGGGAGCCGTCGACGGCCAAGGTGCGAGATCTGTTCGGTCAGGCCGGAATTCACATTCCGACGCAGGATGACTGGCGTGAGCTGAAGGCATCGGTCGCCGAACATGGCATCTACAACCAGAACCTGCAGGCCGTTCCGCCGACCGGTTCGATCAGCTACATCAACCACTCGACTAGCTCGATCCACCCGGTCGCGGCGAAGGTAGAGATCCGCAAGGAAGGCAAGATCGGTCGCGTCTACTACCCGGCGCCGTACATGACCAACGAGAACCTGGAGTACTACCAGGACGCGTACGAAATCGGGTACGAGAAGATCATCGACACCTACGCGGCTGCCACGCAGCACGTTGACCAGGGACTGTCGCTGACGCTGTTCTTCAAGGACACCGCGACTACCCGTGACGTGAACCGGGCGCAGATCTACGCGTGGCGCAAGGGCATCAAGACGCTGTATTACATCCGTCTACGTCAGATGGCTTTGGAAGGCACCGAGGTCGAGGGCTGCGTCAGCTGCATGCTGTAGTCGCGTCAACAACCAGTTTCAGTACTTGCTCGCTATCCGAACTCTTTAAGATCGAGGGACCATGACCGAAACCGCACACAGCCCGGCCGACGGCGCACCAATCAAGCTGGTGAGCAGGGTTTCTGCTATCAACTGGAACCGTGTCCCCGACGAGAAGGACGCGGAGGTGTGGGATCGTCTCACCGGCAATTTCTGGCTGCCGGAGAAGGTGCCCGTGTCCAACGACATCCCGTCGTGGAACACCCTCACCGAGCACGAGAAGCAACTCACCATGCGGGTGTTCACCGGCCTGACCCTCCTGGACACGATCCAGGGCACGGTCGGCGCGGTCTCGCTGATCCCCGACGCCACGACGCCACACGAAGAAGCGGTGTTGACCAACATCGCCTTCATGGAGTCGGTGCACGCGAAGAGCTACAGCTCGATCTTCTCGACGCTGTGTTCCACCAAGGAGATCGACGAGGCGTTCCGCTGGTCGGAGGAGAGCGAACACCTGCAGCGCAAGGCGCGCATCGTCATGGACTACTACCGTGGCGAGGACCCACTCAAGCGCAAGGTCGCCTCGACGCTGCTGGAGTCGTTCCTGTTCTACTCGGGCTTCTACCTCCCGATGTACTGGAGCAGTCGCGCCAAGCTGACAAACACCGCCGACCTGATTCGCCTCATCATCCGCGACGAGGCGGTGCACGGCTACTACATCGGCTACAAGTACCAGCGCGGTCTGGAGACGTTGTCGCCGGAGCGTCGAAATGAGTTGAAGGACTACACCTTCGAGCTCCTCTTCGACCTCTACGACAACGAGACCGACTACACCGAGGCCCTCTACGACGAGGTGGGGTTGAGCGAGGACGTCAAGAAGTTCCTGCGGTATAACGCCAACAAGGCGCTGATGAACCTCGGGTACGAGGCGATGTTCCCGCGCGATGAAACCGACGTGAACCCGGCGATCCTGTCGGCGTTGTCCCCGAATGCGGACGAGAACCACGACTTCTTCTCGGGGTCGGGTAGCTCGTATGTGATCGGCAAGGCCGTGAACACCGAAGACGAGGACTGGGACTTCTAGTCTCTCCGCGCCGCACAAACTGTCACTGATTTGAAGCGTCGACGCCGTATGTGCGTCGGTGTCCCGGAGCGCGACAGGTTGTGCCCCGCTGACCTGCTCTGTTGACCGCTGTCATACCCCCGATCTACGCTAGAGTTAGTCGAACAAAAGTTCGAATATCTTTAGTGGCGAGCATCTTCCCGGCGCGCCGAGTGTAGGTCCAGGGAGGCTGCATCATGGGCGGTATTGATGTTGATATTGATGTTGATCTGAGCGTTCTGCGGCAACGGATAGCCGCGATGTCGGGGCAGGCGGGCCAACGGGACGTCGCGGTGTCAGAGCGGGAGACCGCGGTACTTCCGGTCCCCGATGTACTCGCTGATCTGTTGCCGCACAAGGGAATTGCACGCGGAACAATTCTGTCGGCAAACGGTGCGCGTTCGGTGATCGTCGCGTTGATCGCGACGGTCAGCGGGGCGGGCGGGCAGGTAGCCGTCGTCGGGATGCCAAACCTGAGCATGGCGTCGGCGGTAGAGATGGGTGCCGATCTGTCGCGTATCGCGTTGGTCGCGGATCCGGGGATCGATCCGGTGGAGATTGGCGCAATTCTGCTCGACGGGATGGACCTGGTGGTGTTGGGTCTTGCCGGGATATCGGTGCCGCCGTCGCGGGCAAAGGTGTTGGCCGGGCGCGCTCGAAAGCAATCGTCGGTACTGCTGGTGACCGGTGGGCGGTGGCCGGGCGCGCAACTACAGCTGACTACGCGGGTGATCGCCTATCGGAACTCATCGCGCATCCTTGGCTGGCGGTTGCAGGTGTCGGTGGCCGGGCGGGGACTCCCACAGCTGATGACTGACATCGACTGTGGCCCACGACTGACCGCAGTGGCTCCCGTGCCGATTCCTGCGCTCGCGGTGGCGAACTGATGACCCAGACACTCGAATCAATCACAACTGCGGCACCCACGAGCGATCGTATGTCTCGTCGAATCCTGGCGCTCTGGGCACCGGACTGGCCGGCCGCCGCGGTCGGGGCGGAACGAGACCTTCCTCCACATGAACCGATTGCGGTGTTACATGCCAATCGAGTGGTTGCTTGCTCCGCGTCAGCTCGACGCGCCGGTGTACGTCGCGGTATGCGTAAACGACAGGCGCAGGCAAACTGTCCGCAGCTGATCATCTCCGACGTTGATGCGCACCGTGACGGCAGAGTCTTTGAGCCGGTGGTTGCCGCATTGGCCGAACTCGTCCCGTCGGTGGAGGTTCTCCGACCCGGGCTGTGCGTCCTACCCGTTTCCGCGGGCGTTCGTTACTTCGGATCGGTGGAAGCGCTGTCGGAGCATCTCATTGATGCGGTGTCGGCATTGGGAGTGGAGTCGACGGTTGGGGTGGCCGATGAGATGTTTACCGCCGTCATCGCCGCACGGAATGGAGCATTCGTCCCCGCCGGAGGTGACGCGGCCTTCCTCGCCGACCGTCCGATCACCGATCTCACCGTTGAGCCGAGCCTGTGTGATCCGAGTCGAGCCGATCTGGTGGACCTGTTGTGGCAGTTGGGATTACGGAGAATTGGAGCGTTCGCTGAGCTAGGCCCCACCGACGTCGCAACTCGATTCGACGCCGACGCGGTGATGGCACACCGTCAGGCGCGGGCAACACCATCCCGCCCGCCGTCGGCGCGGGCCCTGCCGACGGAACTCGTCGTCGAGTACACCTGCGACCCGCCGATCGAACGCATCGACGCCGCGGCGTTTCTTGGTCGTCGCCTCGCTGAGGAGCTGCACCGATGCCTCTCCGCGGCGTCGGTTGCCTGCACTCGACTTGAGGTTCACGCGATTACCGAACGCGGCCAACAGCATTCACGGATCTGGCGGTGCGCGCAGCCGTTGACCCCAGAAGACACCGCGGATCGGATTCGATGGCAACTGGAAGGGTGGCTGACAAGCGCGGCGAGCGGTCGGGGAGCACGTCGGACGTCACGGGCGATCGAGCCACCGGACTCGCCGATCACGACGATGATCCTGGAACCGGTCGAGGTGGTGTCAGCGGGTGCATTGCAATACGAACTAACCGGTGGTCGCGAACTTGCCGAGCGGGCGCGTCGAGCATTGGTGCGGGTCCAGGGGCTCCTCGGCGGAGACTCGGTCCAACTGCCGGTGCGCAGCGGTGGCCGTGGGCCCGCCGATCAAGTCACCACCGTCGCGCTCGGTGACGAACTACGACCCGTCGCAGACCCGACCGCCCCGTGGCCGGGCCGCCTTCCGGAGCCGACGCCCGCGGTAGTTTTTGCCGACACCAAAGTGGAGCTGGTGGATGCGGCCGGTGATCGGGTCATCGTCACACCGCGCGGAGCGTTCAGCGCCGAGCCAACCCAGCTGGTGGGCCCCACGCGCAGTCAACAGGTGAGTTGGTGGGCAGGACCCTGGCCATCGGGACTCGATGCCAACGACACCGTTCAGGCCAGAGCCCAAGTGCTCGGAGATGATTCGCGGGCGCTACTGCTGCACTTTCGATCCGGGTGCTGGTGGGTCGAGGGGGTGTACGAGTGACCTGCGCCCCTTACGACTTCATCGCCGCGTCGGACTCTCCGTTGAGGAGGTACTCCTGATGAAGGATTCGATTGGTCAGCCGTGGCGTCACACGTTGGCCGAGTTCGGCGAGATTGCCGAGCGAGGAACTGATCCGACGCGGTCGGTTGATGATGCCGTGCAGGACCCGACTCGCAGCCTTGTCGGCACTCCACACTCCCGGCACGTCCTCGTAGATCTCCGTCGGAGCGATCATCTTCGTTTGCGTCAACGGCAGCCGCACGTTGGTGAACGTGACATGCGACGACAAGGTCTCTGTCGCGGCCACCTCGCTGAACGCTTCGAGCGCGGCCTTCGACGCCGCGTAGGCGCCGAATCGCGGACCGTGAGTCTGAACGGCAATCGACGTGACATTCACGATGTGTCCCGACGATCGAGCCGTCATGCTCGGAAGGAGGGCGAGCGTCAAATAGACGGCACCAAAATAGTTGACTGCCATGGTCCGCTGATAGTCGTGGGGACGATTCACCGAATGAATGGTGGACCGTCGGATCGACCTGCCAGCGTTGTTGACCAGTACGTCGACGTGATCATGTTCGGCGAGAACGGTTTTCACCATATCGCCGACGCTGCCTTCGTCGGTGATATCACACGGATAGGTGTACACCTGACCCGGCGGAATGCCCGGCTTGCTCGGCTCGGCGGCCAATTCGCTTGCCGCACTTACCAGATCGTCCGTGCCGCGGGCCACGATGAAGACATTCGCCCCGCGCTGCAAACACATTCGCGCGGTTGCCTTGCCGATCCCCGACGATCCGCCGGTGATGAGGACATTCTTCCCGACCAGCGGGCCGCGGGGATCTTCTCGACGATGCCGCGCGGGATCGAGGTTGCGCGACCAATATGTCCACAGGCGCGGGCCGTACTCGTCGAGATCGGGCAGCGTAATACCAAGTCTGCGCAGCGCTTTCGCTGTTCGATCGGAGCGGAAGTCGACGGTGAAAGCCAACGTGTCGAGAATGATCGGCGGGATGCCCTGCTGTTTGGCAATCAGGTTGCGTCCCAAGCCGATTGGTCCGACTTTCGACGCCTCCATCACGGCATCGGTGATCCGACGCGGTACAACACTCCGGCCGCGCGGACCACCGAACGCCGGCGCGATGGCGTTGTACATGCCCGTGATGCTCCGCCGCCGCGTGTCGCCGAGATGAAACGTCAATCGCGAAACCTCCGCGTGGTCAGCGGCGAGCGCGGCAATCGAGTCGGCAACGTAATCGACCGGCACAATATTTGTGTAGCCGAGGTCGGGCATCGGAAGCGGAATTGCCTTGGGGGCCAACCGGAGCAGGGACAATTGCCCGAAGAAATAGTAGGGGCCGTCGACCTTGTCCATCTCGCCGGTCCGCGAATCGCCGACCACCGCCACCGGTCGGTAGACGCGCCAACGCAATCCGTCGGTGTTGCGGACCAGTTTCTCCGACTCAAACTTGGTGCGGTGATACGGCGACTGAAATCCCTGGCCCCTATCGAAGTCGTCCTCATCGAACGTGCCGCGGTAGTCGCCAGCCACCGCGATCGAGGACACATGGTGAACCATCGCGTCGCGATTTAACGCGAAGTCGACAACACGACGCGTTCCGTCGACGTTGGCGCGTTGTTGCGTCTCGGCATCGACATTCATGTCGTAGATGGCCGCGAGGTGGATGACGTGGTCGATGGTTTCGCTGAAGTCGGTGATGCCGAGTCCGGGCTCGGTCAGGTCTCCGACGATCGGTGTGACGCTGTCGGTGAGGTTCGACGCCACGAGATACTCGGACAGGTTGGGTAATGACGATGCGCGGACAAGTGCGAATACCGTGGCATCTGGTTGACGATCAAGCAGGCGGGCGATGACGCGACGGCCGATGAAGCCGTTGCCGCCCGTAACGAAGTAGCTGGTCATAGGATCACTCCAGGTTGGGAGGATGAGTAAGCTCGCTGATGCGAACATATGTAACTCAGAGTGACACTTACATTGTCGAATAGCAAGACTATGTGACCTGTCCGATGGCGACGGTCGCCGCTAGGTCGTCATCGACGATGATGCGTGCCGTATATCCATTCGTCTCCAACAGACCGACTGCGGCCTCGGCTTGTCGGTCGCTGACCTCCACCAGCACGTGACCACCGACTCTCAGCCAGTCGCGTGCTTCGTGAACCACTCGGTCCGCGATTCGCAGGCCGTCGTGACCGCCGTCGAGCGTGGCTAGCGGTTCGTAGTCGCGAGCTTCGTGAACCACTCGGTCCGCGATTCGCAGGCCGTCGTGACCGCCGTCGAGCGTGGCTAGCGGTTCGTAGTCGCGAGCTTCAGACGGCAGCATGGCGATGTGATCGCGCGGCACATACGGGACATTGGCGACGACCACGTCCACCCGTCCACGCAGACGGTCGGGGAGTGGCGCAAAGAGATCCCCGGTCACCACCGTCGCACCCGGCAGATTGCGTCGAGCGCACTGGACGGCCGTCGAATCGATGTCTGCGGCATACAGACTCAGCCCGGGGTGAGCGCGCATGAGAAATGCGCCAATCGCTCCCGCACCACAACACATATCGACGGCGGTGCTCGAAGCGTCGATGAGGGCGCTTGCCCGCCGTGCGAGAAATTCGGTTCGGCGCCGAGGTATGAAGACGCCGGGATCGACGCCGATCCGCAGGTCCGCGAACTGTGCCCATCCCACCACGTACTCCAATGGTTCGCCGCCGCACCGACGCCGGGTCATCGCGGCCAGTTCGGCGTCGTCGGAGGCCGAGTCGATCAGGAGTGCGGCTTCCTCTTCGGCAAAGACGCAGCCCGCGTTGCGCAGTGTCGCAACAAGATCACTCACCGTCGACCAAGCGTGACGATCCACGAGCGGGTTTCGGCGGGATCGATGACGTCATCCAATTCAAAGGTCGACGCCGAGGTGAGCGCCTTACCGTGGGCGTACGCCATCGCGACTAATTGCTCGAAAAGTTTGTCGCGTTCCGCGGTGTCTTCCACGGCGGCAAGCTCTTTCGCGAAGCCGAGTCGGACGGCACCTTCCAAGCCCATGCCGCCGATCTCACCGGTCGGCCAGGCGATGGTGAAATCGGGAGCGTGGAATGACCCGCCGCCCATGGCCATCGCACCGAGCCCGTACCCCTTACGCAGAATGACCATGCCCACCGGCACCGACAACTGCGCTCCGACGATGAACAGCGCGCTGAAGCGTCGAACGGTTGCTTCTTCTTCGGCAGTCGGGCCAACCATGAAACCCGGTGTGTCACACAGGGATACGATCGGCAATCCGCGCGAGTCACACAGACGCAGGAAGTCTGCCAGCTTGTCTGCCGCCTCTGCGTCAATCGCACCGCCCAGATGGTGGCTGCTGTTCGCGATGACTCCATACGCCGTGCCCTCGACGCGAGCGAGGGTGGTGATCACACCGACGCCATAGTCGCGGTGCAACTCCAGTCCGGACCCGACGTCGATGATCGAATCGATGGCCGCGCGAATGTCGTAGGCGCGCAGCCGATTCTCCGGCACCGCGTGGCGCGAAAGACGCGGATCGGGGGCTTCCCAATCCTCCACGTCGCCTTGGAAATAGGACAGAAAAGCGGTGGCGACGCGGACGGCATCCGCTTCGTCGTGTGCCACAACGTCGACGACACCGTTGCGTCGCTGCACGTCGATCGGTCCAATGTCCTCCGGGCGCACCGTGCCGAGTCCGCCGCCTTCAATCATCGCTGGGCCACCCATGCCGATGTTGGCGTCGGGGGTGGCGATGATGATGTCGCAGACTCCGGCGAGCGCGGCGTTGCCCGCGAAGCATCGTCCCGACACGATCGCGACGGTCGGAACCTTGCCACTCAGTGCAGCCATGGAGCGGAAGGTCGGAACGTCGAGGCCAGCGAGGTTGGCGACGTCGGTGTCGCCGGGGCGGCCACCGCCGCCTTCGGCGAACAACACCACCGGAAGCAGTTGCCGGGTTGCGACATCGAGGAGCCGATCGGTCTTCGCATGATTGCGCATGCCCTGGGTGCCGGCCAGCACGGTGTAGTCATAGGACAGGACGGCGGCACGAGAAGCCTTGTCGCCGAACCGATCGACGCCGATCGTCGCGACACCGGCGATCAAACCGTCGGCCGGGGTGTTCGCGATCAGGTCCTCATCCGAGCGGCGGGTCCGCTGTGCGGCGATCGCCAACCCGCCGTACTCGACGAAGCTGCCGTAATCGACCAGGTCGGCGATGTTTTCCCGCGCCGTCCGACGATTCAGCTTGCGCCGCTTGGCAACTGCCTCCGGCCGCGCGGCGTCGAGCGTGACGCGATGGCGGCTGAGTACTTCGTCGAGATCATCACGCGAACGATCGAGGTCGAGGGTCGCGGACGTATCGGAGACGTCGACGGCACCGGTTTCCGCGACGATGATCAGCGGGTCACCTTCGTTGACGGTCTGCCCGGGCGCCGCCACGATGGACACCACCTGCGCGGCGAACTCGACGCTGACCGGGTGCTGCATTTTCATCGCTTCGATTACGACAACCTCGCCACCGCTGGGGAACTGGCTACCGACTTCCGCGGCGTGAACCACAGTTCCGAGCATCGGGGAGCTGATGAGGGTTTGGCCTGCTTCGACTCGCTGCGCGCGCTCAATCGACGCAGGCTGTTGGCTCGGTCGGTCGAAGCTGGCCAGTGCAGACTCCAGATACGACGTTGTCGCGATACCCGAACGAACGGTCTCGTCGTCGAGGAGGCTTCTCAACAGCCCGACATTGGTTTCGACGCCGGCGATGGTGAAGTTGTTCAGGGCGGTCGACGCCTTGCACAACGCAGCCGAGAACGACTGTGTCCGAACATGTGTGATGACTTTCGCGAGTAGCGAGTCGTAGCGCGCGGATACCGACAGACCAGCGAATCCGTAGGTATCAACGCGGATGCCGCGGCCGGTTGGCGGTGCGAACGCGGTGAGGGTTCCCGACGTGGGGACCAGTGAGCCGTCGGGTCGTAGGGATTCCAGATTGACCCGCGTCTGCACCGCGATACCAGTAGGAGTTGCGGGATGACCGTCGACGCGAACACCGTCGGACGTAACTCCGTCGGGCAGGGCGAGGGCGTCGAATCCGGTCCCAGTTGCGATATTCAGTTGGGTAGCAACAAGATCGACGCCGGTGGTCTCCTCGGTGATGGTGTGTTCCACCTGGATGCGGGGATTGACTTCGAGGAAGACGATGTCGGGTGTATCGGCGGAATTGGTGACGAGGAACTCGACGGTTGCGATCCCGTGGTAGCCGAGTCGGGCGCACAGGCGCGCCGCGTACGAGTGGAGTCGGGCGCGGATGTCATTGGAAAGTTGTTGTGCGGGAGCAATTTCCAGGATCTTCTGGTTGCGGCGTTGCAGGCTGCAGTCGCGATCGCCAAGGGCCAGGGCATGTGTCACGCCGTTGAATCCCGGCGCCGCCACGACCTGTACCTCGATATGCCGCGCGTTGTTGATGAGCACCTCGGCGAAGACCGCCGGATCGCCAACGGCCAGTTGAGCTTCCGCGGTACATCGCGCGAAGCTGGCATCGAGGTCCGCGGCGTCGAAGACGGGTCTCATCCCTCGACCGCCGCCACCGGCGAGCGCCTTGATCATGATGCCGCCGGGGTGGTCGGCGAAGAACGTGGTGATCTGATCGAGAGTTGCAGCTCCCGCGGTCGCCGGGGCTACCGGTACGTCGGCGGCGAGCGCCGCGTCGCGTGCGGTGACCTTGTCGGCGAGGGTGCGCAGGATCGTCGGCGACGGTCCGACGAATTGCAGGCCCGCGGCGTCGCAGGCGAGTGCGAAGTCAGCGTTCTCGGAGAGGAATCCGTAGCCGGGGTGTACGTACCCAGCGCCACTGGTTTGGGCGGCGGCAACGATCGCTGGTGCGTCGAGATAGGCGGCTGGTCCGTCGCCGGGTAGCTGCACGGCGCGCGTTGCCGCGCGGACGTGCGGTAGGTCGGCATCGTCGGAGGAGTAGATCGCGACCGTCGCAAAACCCAGTTCGGTTGCGGTGGAAATGATGCGGAGCGCTATCTCGCCACGGTTGGCGACGAGGAGTACCGGCGTGTCCATCCACTCACCGTATGCGTCGTGAGGTGCACGGTCTCGAGTACCCGTGCAATACGAACACGTGTTCGATAAACTGTTTGGATGGGCTGGAACAATGGTCCTCCGACCTGGTCGGAGATGGAGCGGGTGCTCTCTGGGCGAGCGCCGGCGGATGGGCGTCCCGGTGACACCTTCGCTCCTCCGTACCCGCAGGATCCCTACTTCCCCAACGACGGTGTCCCCGACGGTGGAGATGGACCGGCCTGGTCGCGCAAGCGGGATGCCTACCATGCTGACGAGTCGATTCGTCGGGTCGCGTCGAAGGTTGCCTTCGCGGAGTTGCACGCGCATAGCGCCTACAGCTTCCTCGACGGTGCGTCGATGCCGGAAGCCATGGTGGAGGAGGCGCAGCGTCTTGATTTGAAAGCCCTCGCCCTGACCGACCACGACGGCTTCTATGGCATCGTTCGCTTTGCCGAAGCGGCGCGCGAATTTGGTATGCCGACGGTGTTTGGCGCGGAGCTCTCATTGCAACACGATGCCGCGCGCACCGGTGTCAACGATCCGCCCGGTGAGCATCTGCTCGTTCTCGCGCGCGGTGCTGACGGGTACCGCGGACTTTCGCGGACGATCGCTGACGCGCATATGTCGGGCGGTGAGAAAGGGATTCTGCGCTACGACGTCGACGCACTGTCGGAGGCGTCGTCGAATCAGTGGCTGATCATGACTGGATGTCGCAAGGGATCGGTACGTCGTGCACTGGAGCGGGGAGGTCTACCGGCCGCGCGAAAGGCATTGGGGGAGTTAACTGAACGCTTCGGCATCGACAACGTGGTGGTGGAGCTAACGTCCTACGGTCAGGCCGACGACGATGAACGCAACGCCACGCTAGCCGCTCTTGCCGCCGGGGCGGGGCTGAGCACCGTCGCCACCACGGGCGCGCATTTCTCCGGTCCGCATCGTCGGAGGTTGGCGATGGCCATGGCCGCGGTTCGTGCGCGCACCGACATCGAAACCATTGCGGGATGGTTGCCGGCGGTTGGGGGTGCACATCTGCGCAGCGGTGATGAAATGGCTCGACTGTTGTCGGCGCATCCCGACGCGATCGCCAACGCGGTCGATTTGGCCGATGACTGTTCATTTGAATTGGGTTTGATTGCCCCGCAACTGCCGCCGTTCGACGTCCCCAAGGGGCACACCGAGAGCACCTGGCTGCGCGAGTTGACGATGGCTGGCGCTCAGGACAGATACGGTACGCCGACGCGGAATCCGCAGGCGTACAAGCAGATTGAGCACGAGCTGGCGATCATCGAGTCGTTGAACTTTCCCGGCTATTTCCTCGTCGTGCATGACATAGTCAGCTTTTGTCGGACCAACGACATTTTGTGTCAGGGCCGGGGGAGTGCCGCGAACTCGGCAGTTTGCTACGCGCTCGGTGTCACCGCAGTTGACCCGGTGCGTAACAAGTTGCTCTTCGAGCGGTTTCTTTCCCCCGAGCGCGACGGGCCCCCCGACATCGACGTCGACATCGAGTCCGATCGTCGGGAGGAGGCGATCCAGTATGTCTACGGGAAGTACGGCCGGGAATACAGCGCACAGGTGGCCAATGTCATTACCTATCGCCGACGCTCGTGTGTGCGTGACATGGCCCGCGCGCTTGGCTATGCGACCGGCCAGCAGGACGCATGGAGCAAGGCACCCGACGAAGCACCCGACGACGTCAAACGATTAGCTGGTGAAATAGCCGGTCTGCCAAGACATTTGGGTATTCATTCCGGTGGCATGGTGATCTGCGACCGGCCGATCGCCGATGTGTGTCCGACGGAGTGGGCGCGCATGGCGAACCGAAGTGTTCTGCAGTGGGACAAAGACGACTGTGCCGCAATCGGTTTGGTGAAATTCGACCTGTTGGGTCTTGGCATGCTGTCGGCGTTGCACTATGCGATCGACCTACTCGCGGAACACAAGGGCATTGAAGTGGACTTGGCGAAGATCGATCTCACCGAGGAAGCCGTCTACGACATGCTGTGCAAGGCCGACTCGGTTGGCGTGTTCCAGGTGGAGTCGCGCGCGCAGATGGCGACGCTACCGCGCCTGAAACCACGCAACTTCTACGACCTGGTCGTCGAAGTGGCATTGATCAGGCCCGGGCCGATCCAGGGCGGGTCGGTACATCCCTACATTCGACGCCGCAATGGCAAGGAAGAGGTCACCTACGACCATCCGTCGATGGAGAATGCGCTGGAACGCACCAAAGGGGTTCCACTGTTTCAGGAACAGTTGATGCAGTTGGCCGTCGACGTGGCCGGATTCAATCCGGCGGAAGCCGATCAACTGCGTCGGGCGATGGGATCTAAACGATCACCGGAGAAGATGGAACGCCTCAAGGAACGCTTCTTCGATGGCATGCGTGAGCTGCACGGAATCACTGGCAGCGTGGCGGAGCGCATCTTCGAGAAGATGGCGGCGTTCGCGAATTTCGGTTTCCCGGAAAGTCATTCGCAAAGTTTTGCGTCGCTGGTGTTCTATTCGTCGTGGTTCAAGCTGCACCATCCGGCGGCCTTTTGCGCGGCGCTGCTGCGCGCGCAACCGATGGGGTTCTACTCGCCACAGTCGTTGGTCGCCGACGCCCGACGCCACGGTGTCGAGGTGCATCGACCGGATATCAATACATCCCTGTCGTGGGCGACGCTGGAGGTGGCGGGGAGCCAGGTCCGTCTCGGGTTGGCGAGCGTGCGCGGCATCGGGGATGACGTGGCACAGCGGATTGTCGACGAACGCGGCGTCGGGGGCGAATACCTGAGCGCCGCGGACCTGTCCAGACGAACCGGATTGACCAAACGGCAGTTGGAGACGCTGGCCACGGCTGGAGCGTTTGAGCGGTTCGGGGGTTCGCGTCGACAGGCGCTGTGGAAAGCCAGCGCTGCCGCGGCTGACCGACCCGGTCAGCTGCCGCTGGCCGCGGCGACGAGCATCACCCCACCGACGCTGCCAGGCATGTCCGACGTCGAGATAGCAGGTGCCGACGCCTGGGCAACCGGGGTCACGCCGTCGAATTATCCGACGCTGTTCCTCCGACCGCGACTCGATGCGCTCGGCGTGGTGCCGGCAGATCAGTTGTTATCGGTACCCGACGGTGCGCGGGTGATCGTCGGGGGCGCGGTGACGCACCGACAGCGACCAGCGACGGCGTCGGGGGTCACCTTCATCAACTTGGAGGATGAAACGGGCATGGTGAACGTGGTGTGCTCGGTGGGGTTGTGGTCGCGCTACCGCGAGTTGGCGCAGACGGCGTCGGCGCTGATCATCCGCGGGAAGGTGCAAAATGCGGAAGGAGCGGTGACCGTCGTCGCCGATCAACTGCGACGGCTCGATCTTCGGGTGGGGTCGCGGTCGCGGGATTGGCAGTAGGGGTGGCGGCTGAGAGACTCGAGGGGATGACAGAACAGCTATCCGTCACGGTGAAGCCCAACAGTCGGAAAGGGCCGCTGATCGACGTCGACGCCGACGGCGCGATGACCGTCTATGTGCGCGAGCCCGCGACCGAAGGCAAAGCGAACAAGGCAGTGGCCGCTCTGTTGGCGAAACATCTTGGCGTGCCGAAGAGTTCGGTGGTTCTCGTTGGTGGGGCGACGTCGAGGATCAAGCGCTTTCGTGTGGACTAGACGGCGCCGTCGAATCCGTTCTGTCGCCAAGCCTCGTAGATGGCGATGCTCGCCGAGTTAGCGAGATTGTGTGACCGCCGGTTCGCGACCATCGGGATGCGCAGTTGATCGGTGATGTGTTCGTCGGCGAGGACGTCGTCGGGCAGTCCGGTCGGCTCAGGGCCGAACAAGAGGACGTCACCCGGTTGATAGGCGACGTCGGTGTGAAAGCGTGTCGCGTGCGATGAGAATGCGTAAACTCGTTCCGGCGCAAGGGCTTTCCAGGCGGATGCGAGGTTGGGATGGACGGTCACGGTTGCCATCTCGTGGTAGTCGAGGCCCGCACGTTTGACCTGAGTGTCGTTGATTTGGAAGCCCAGTGGCTCGATCAAGTGGAGCTCACAGCCGGTATTCGCCGCCAACCGGATGGCGTTGCCGGTATTGGGGGGAATGGCGGGCTGGAAGAACATTATGCGGAACACGGGGGAGAGTTTAGTCAGGCCGTGACCCCGCGCACCCACGCCGTAATGGAACAATGGGAGCCGTGACGGCGATTCGACTTGATGGCAAGGCCACCCGCGACGACATCTTTACCGACCTTTCGGCACGCGTGGCCAAACTGAGGGAGAACGGGATTGTGCCTGGCCTGGGCACCGTTCTGGTCGGTGAGGACCCCGGTTCGCAGTCCTATGTCAAGGGCAAGCACGCCGACTGCGCGAAAATCGGCGTCGAATCGATTCGCAAGGATCTGCCGGCGGACATCACGCAGGACCAGCTCAACGCGGCGATCGATGAGTTGAACGCGGATCCGGCTTGTACCGGCTACATCGTCCAGCTGCCGCTGCCGCGTCACCTTGACGAGAATGAGGCGCTGGAGCGGATCGCCCCCGAGAAGGACGCCGACGGCCTGCACCCGATCAATCTCGGACGGTTGGTGCTCGGCAAGGAATCGACGCTGCCGTGCACGCCACGCGGTGTGATCCACCTGCTCCGTCGCTACGACATTCCGCTCGACGGCGCGCACGTCACCGTTGTCGGCCGTGGCGTGACGATCGGCCGCCCGATCGGTCTGCTACTTACTCGCCGAAGCGAGAACGCGACAGTGACGCTGTGCCACACCGGAACTCGTGATCTTGCCGCCGAAGTCCGCCGCGCCGACGTAGTTATCGCAGCCGCTGGCGTTGGACATCTGATCACCGCTGACATGGTCAAGCCCGGCGCTGCGGTCATCGACGTCGGGGTAAGTCGCACCGAGTCCGGACTCGTTGGCGACGTCGCTCCAGACGTCTGGGACGTCGCGGGACACGTCTCCCCGAACCCGGGTGGCGTTGGCCCGCTAACGCGCGCATTCCTCTTGGTCAACGTCGTCGAGCGCGCCGAGGCCCAGCTCGCGGCGGGCGCATAGGCGCACCCCGTGACGCAGCAACCTGAACTCACAGCGCGGACCGATCGGATTCGGCGGGCCCGTCAGCTTCGTCGCTACCTGGTCCAGGTCCCGTACTTCCTCGTACTCGGCGGCGTCGCGCTGGCGGCCGTCCTGGTGTTGTTCGGGTTCTGGCGTAAAGGAACCCTGGTATTCAGTGGTGCGCTGCTGATGGGAGCGGTTTTC
>QIRE01000083.1_pt1 | contig 23170 bp, 20 predicted proteins | sample 2940141 | NCBI WGS metagenome assembly QIRE01 (sample SAMN09273532, study PRJNA473421) | Gut metagenome, whole genome shotgun sequencing project. | isolation source: gut tissue | host: Folsomia candida VU population | place: Netherlands: Amsterdam | collected 2016-03-06
AAACTTTCCCCGCGCGACTTGCTGACTGGCAGAGGGCTTGCTTGGCACACGTTGCTGACCCTCGGATTGATCGTTGCCGGCATAGCGCTCATCGGCGGTCTCGTCGGTCGACTGACCGCGGAGGTGGTCGCGCCGCTGAACTCCGACACCGTGCACCTTGCCACCGGCTCCGACGGCGACGGCGCGAAAGCGTCGTCGACAGTTAGCAAGGTGGCAAAGGCTGTCGAGCGTGCCGTCGTGTCGATCGACGTGCGTTCTGGTTCCTCCGGTGGCACCGGTTCCGGCTTTGTCGTCGACAAGCAGGGCTACATCGTCACCAACAACCACGTGATCTCGATGGCCGCCAACGACCCGGGCAACAGTCGGGTCGAGGTTGTGTTCTTTGACCGGACGCGCGTGCCCGCACGCATCGTCGGGCGTGACCCAAAGAACGACGTCGCCGTGATCAAGGTCGACAAGGTCGACAACCTGACCGTCGCTCAGATCGGCGATTCCACCAACCTGCAGATCGGCCAGGAAGTCATTGCGTTCGGATCGCCGCTTGGACTCGACAAAACGGTGACGACCGGAATCGTGAGTGCCGTGCATCGGCCCGTACCGCTGCGCCCCGACGATTCGTCGGACACTGACGCCGTCATCGACGCTATTCAGACCGATGCCGCGATCAACCCCGGTAACTCCGGTGGCCCGCTCGTAGACGACTCCGGCCGGGTGATTGGCGTGAACACCGCAATCCGCAGTGCCGCAGGCGGTTCCATCGGTCTGGGTTTCGCGATCCCCGTCGATCAGGTGATGCCGATCGCGCAGACCTTGATCCGTAATGGTCAGGTGAAGCACGCACAGATCGGACTCAACACTCGCGACGTCCGCAATACCAAGGTGCTCGGTGCCGAGATCGTCAACGTTGTAACGGGCGGTCCAGCCGATGCCGCGGGCTTGCGCGAAGGGGACGTCGTGACCGGTTACAACGGCAAGAGTGTCGAAGGTGCCGACGAACTGACGGTCATGGTCCGGACGTCGAAGGTTGGTGCGGCCGTGCCGTTCACCTACTGGCGTGGTGGCCGAACCTTCAACGGAACCATCACCCCCGGCTCGGACTAGACTGCAACCATGTTCGGCAGCGTCGGCTGGGGCGAGATCCTCATCTTGGTGGCGGCTGGCCTCATTGTCCTTGGGCCAGAACGCCTGCCCGGCGCTGTCTCGTGGTCGTTGAAGTCGATGCGTCAGGTTCGCGACTATGCGTCGGGGGCGACCAGTCAGCTGAAGGACGAACTCGGACCCGAGTTCGAAGACCTACGCAAACCGCTCGCCGACCTCAGTGAGCTGCGTGGCATGACTCCTACCGGGTTCGTCACCAAGCATCTGCTCGACGGTGACTCGACGCTGCTTTCGCCGTCGACTTATGTCGGGGATGCGGCCAAGCCGTTGTCGGCGCCGGACGCGGCGTCGTCGACACCCAGGTCGGCGAAGGCCGAGCCGGCCGAGGCATCACGACCGACGTCGTCGAAGCCCCAGCCGGGTAAGCGGCACGACATGAGTGACTGGGACGCGACCTAGCTAGTTGCGCGTCGTATCGATGCCGAGGCTCATCCCAGCAAGACCCCGCTTGCGAACGGCAAGCTTGTCGGCGATCGCGCGCAATGCGGAACCCGCGGGACTCTCCGGTGCTGACAGGACCACCGGGTTGCCCGCGTCGCCACCTTCACGCAACGCGGTTTCCAACGGAATCTGGCCCAGCAGTTCAACTTTCGCACCCACGGCACGCGTCAATCGCTCGGCAACCATCGCGCCGCCGCCCGCGCCAAACGGTTCCATCCGGGTGCCGTCGGGTAGGTCAAGCCATGACATGTTCTCGATGACACCGAGCACCTTCTGACGAGTCTGCAACGCGATGGCGCCCGCGCGTTCGGCGACCTCGGCGGCAGCCTGCTGCGGTGTCGTCACAACGAGGATCTCAGCCCCCGGAATGAGCTGGGCAATGGAGATCGCGACGTCGCCGGTGCCCGGCGGAAGGTCGAGGAGCAGGATGTCCAGATCGCCCCAGTAGACGTCGGCGAGGAATTGCTGCAACGCGCGGTGAAGCATTGGTCCACGCCAGGTGACCGGGGTGTTGCCGTCGGTGAATTGGCCGATCGAAATGAACTTCACATCGTGGTTCATCGGCGGCATGATCATCTGCTCGACCTGCGTTGGCTTGGCGTCGCTGCCGAGCATGCGTGGTACCGAGTGACCGTAGATGTCGGCGTCGAGCACGCCGACGGACAATCCGCGCTCGGCCAGGGCCGTCGCCAAATTGACTGTGACACTGGACTTTCCGACGCCACCCTTACCAGAAGCAACCGCGTACACACGGGTGAGCGAACCCGGTTGCGCAAACGGAATGACCGGCTCCGCCTTGTCGCCGCGCAATTGTTTACGCAGTTCGGTGCGCTGTTCGTCGTCCATGACGTCCAACTCGACGGCCACGGCACCAACGCCGGGTACGTCGGAGACGGCGGTTTCGACGCGGCCGGAAATCTCGGTACGCATCGGGCACCCCGACGTCGTCAGGTACACCACGACGTCGACACTCGCATCGTCGTTGACGGTGATGGACTTGACCATGCCCAGCTCGGTAATTGGCTTACCGATTTCTGGATCATTGACCTTGGACAGGGCAGCGCGCACCGAAGACTCGGTGGGGACAGCAACGGCAGACATTGCTACCAAGTTTACGCGGAGCGAAAATCAGCGCGCGTTTGGTGGCGGCGTGACCTTGGGAGTAGCGGGAGCGGCCGGGCCGTTCTTCGGGCCTGGTTTCGGCGCTGGTTTGGGAGCGGGGGCCGGGACGGTCGGCAAGCAGATGATGAAGCAGTTCTGCTTGGGACGCGATGTCGGTGGTGCGCTCGACGACGGCCCTTGGCTACCAGACACCGACGGTGCGCCCGGTTTAGTCGTTGAGCTTGACACTCCGCGCCGTGGATCCTTTGGCGGGTTGGTCGGCATCACGCCTGACGCGTAGGCGGCGGCCCACCCGAGGACGTTGCTGACGTATTCCATCGAATGGTTGTAGCGCAATACCGCGCTGACCTCGTTATTACCGGCCATGATGTCGTTCACGCCGCTGCAGAGGTATCTTCCGGCCGAATAGGTGGCATCGAAGATGTTGTTGGGGTCGGCTTTGCCGTCGCCGTTGGCGTCGGAACCCCAATGTGCCCAGGTGCTGGGGATGAACTGCATGGGGCCCATCGCGCGGACGCCCTGGCCGTTCTGGTCGCGGATCACTTCATTACCCGGCAGCGTGCCGTCGAGGGCGGGTCCGTTGATGGGGGTCAGTGTGGTGCCGAACGCATCGACGTTGCCATTACCAGCGTGGCCTGACTCGATCCGGCCGATGCCGGCGAGTAGGTACCACGGCAGCTTGCAGATGGCCTGCTCCTCGCCGAGGCGGCTCGCTGCCAGCTTGTATGCCTGCAGCACGACACCGGGGATGCCCAGTGGGCCCGATGGCAGATCGGCGGATAGTCGAAATTGCGGCGCGATCAGCGACGATGGCAGCGGTGCGGGAGGCGCGAAGCTACTCATCGCCGAGATACTGGTGTTCACATCCGCGGGAACGACCCCGACGATGGCGGGCGGTGGCGCAGCGCTGGTCAAGACGGGAACGGCATCGGAGGAATGAGCACTCGACGTGGTCGCGCCGAGTACCACCGCAGCCACCAGCGCGCCACCGACGCCGGTGGTCACCGCACGGTGAACGGTGTGTGGGCGGGTCGGGCCATGGGCACGACGCCACACGCGGAGGTCCTTCAAATTGCACCCCCGCACGTTCGATGGCTGGTCAGTGGCACTGCCACGTCACCCTTCATTCGACATCACGAATCGAGTTACAGGATACATTCACGTGAGTGTGCCAAATCACTAACCCTGAAATACTCCGCAATCAAGATTTGGTGACGGTCCTATCGGTTGACGAGGTGTCGTGGCCATCGTCGTCGGAGTCGGTCCGTGCGGCGAGGCGTGCGACGAGGTCATCGATCAGGTCGTCAAGCTCTTTGCGCAGGTAGTCGCGGGTTACCGTATCGCCGACGGCGATGCGGACCGCGGCCAGTTCGCGAGCCAGAAACTCGGTGTCGGCCTTCGTTTGCGCGGACCGGACTCGGTCCTCTTCCAGCGCGACCTTGTCGCGGTTCTCCTGGCGGTTCTGCGCGAGCAGGATCAACGGCGCCGCGTAGGCGGCCTGCGTCGAAAATGCGAGATTCAACAGAATGAACGGGTATGGGTCCCACCGGTAGTTGACCGCCACGAGGTTGAGAAAGATCCAGACCACAACGAACACTGTCTGGAAGGCGAGGTACTGACCGGTGCCGAGGAACCGAGCGACCCGCTCCGCATACACCCCGATGATGTCGGCGTCGAAGTTGAAAATGGGTCCCCGACGCGACGCGGGAGTGTCGAGGCGACGCCCCGAATCGCCACTCATCGGCTGCCCTCGATTCGCACGGCCGACTGTTGTGTGGGTTCAGTTTCCCGCCAGTCACGCGGCAGCATCTCATCGAGAAGGTCGTCGACGCTGACGGCGCCGAGCAGGTGTCCATCGTCATCGACCACGGGTCCACACGCCAGGTTGTAGGCGGCGAAATACCGGGCAACGGTCTCCATCGAGTCCTCAGGTTTGAGAGCGGCAAGGTCAGTGTCGAGGATGCCGCCGACGATGTTGGCCGGCGGCTCCCGTAACAATGCCTGCAAATGCACGCAGCCGAGGTACTTACCGGTCGGGGTTTGGGTCGGTGGTCGAACGACGAAGACGAGACTGGCCGCGGCGGGGGTGACGTCGGGGTTGCGGGCACGCGCCAACGCCTCGGCAACCGTCGTTGCCGCGGTGACGATCAGCGGCTCCGGAGTCATCAGACCACCGGCGGTGTCGGGGGAGTGGACGAGTAGTCGGCGGACCGGCTCCGACTCCTGCGGGTCCATGCGGGCCAGCAGCGATTCGGCTTCGGTCAGCGACATTTCGCCCAACAGGTCGGCCGCGTCGTCGGGATCCATCGCTTCCAGAACGTCGACGGCACGGTTGCGTTGCATGTGGGCGATCATCGCGGTCTGGTCGCCGGGCGGAAGCTCGGCGAGAACATCGGCGAGACGCTCCACATCGAGCGCGGCGGCGATTTCATCACGTCGCTTGTCTGGCAGTTCACGCAGAGCGTTCGCGACGTCGGCTGGACGCATGCCGTCGAACTGCAACAACGCTTGTGCGACAGCCTGTCCAGGCAGGTTGAGTGACGTCTGCGAGATCCCCTGGATGTGACCCCAATCAACGACATGTGTTTCGCCGCGACGGCCGAGTCGCGACCGCGCGGCGCGCACGGCTACGCGGGTGACCAGCCAGTCGCGGGTGCGTGACTGTTCGATACCCAGGTCAACGACGACCAGGTCCTCGCCAGCAAGATCGGCGAGGTCGGGATCGTCGGTCCGCACGCGGGTGTCGAGGATCTGGCCGACGGCCAGCGCCTCGCCGGGACGCACGCTCAGACGTCGCACACTGATTGTTCCGGTGGTCAGCGTGACTGCGTCGGGGTTGATGGAGGTCACCCGCAGCATCGGGACGAAGATGCGGCGGCGGGTGGTGAGTTCGACGGCCAATCCGAGGACTCGGGGCGGCTGGCCGGTAAGCCGGATGGAAACTACGGCATCACGGACGCGGCCGATCGATTCGCCATCGGGACCAAGGACCGCGAGGCCGACTAGTCTGGCCACGAAGAGCTTGTTTACCGATGCCATATTGCTAAGGGTAGTGCGCGAGCACGTCCAGCCGGCAATCAGTCGACACGCCCCAGACGAGATGAGGAAACGCGATGTCTAATCCGATGCGCCGCGGTCGGGACCTGCCCGGATTGCCGACGCCGCCCCAGGGATGGCCGATCGGTTCATACCGGACCTACGTGGAGGCGCAGCGCGCCGTCGACTATCTGTCGGATTCCGAATTCCCGGTCCAGGAAGTCACCATCGTCGGGGTGGATCTGATGCAGGTGGAACGCGTCACCGGGCGCCTGACCTGGCGCAAGGTACTGACCGGGGGCATCGCGTCCGGCGCGTGGCTCGGCCTCTTCTTCGGCCTGCTCGTGAGCTTCGTTGTGGCACAACCGATCCTGCCGATCGTCCTGGGTGTCGTCGGTGGTGCGGTGTTCGGCTTGATCTCGACGTCGATTCCGTATGCGGCGACCCGCGGCACACGTGATTTCTCGTCGACGATGCAGTTGGTCGCAGGTCGCTATGACGTCCTCTGCGAGCCGCGTCATGCCACTCAGGCACGCGACATGCTAGCCAAACTGAACATCTAGTCGCGCGGCCTCAATCACAATCCGGCGCGCCCGTACCGGATGTGTTGCACGTCACGACGGCGCCTCGATAGGGTTAGCCGTTAATTTCAGCTCGTGATCGCTACACGGAGGAGGGCGGCGTGCAACGCAGCTTGTTGACCAAACTGGTCATTGCGGCGGCGGCAATTGGTGTCGCGGTCCCGACCGTTGCGGCATGTGGATCGGGATTCGAGGCGCGTGTCATCAACGTCTACGCGTCGGGTGACGACGTCAAAGACGTTGGGACGCTTGCGCAGCGGTGCACCGCCGAAGCGAACGGCGCCTATCGCGTCGAGGCGCGCGGGCTGCCTAAGGCCGCCAACGACCAGCGGCTGCAGCTTGCTCGACGCCTCGCCGGAAACGACGCCGGTCTCGACTTGATGGCAATGGACGTGGTGTGGACCGCCGAGTTTGCCGACGCCGGGTGGATCACCCCTGTTCCCGACGAACTGTCGGCGCAGGTCACTGCCAGCAACCTTGCCGGTCCGCTGCAGACGGCGATGTGGAAGACCCGCAACGACGCGACCTCGCGCCTGTATGCGATTCCGGCTTGGTCCAATACGCAATTTCTCTGGTACCGCCCTGACGTTCTCAAGCAATACCTCCACAAGGCGACTCCACCCAAGACCTGGGACGAGATGCTTGCGGACAACGAGAAGATCACGGCTGCGGGCGGTCCGAGCTACATCATGGTGCAGGCGAAGAACTATGAAGGGCTGATGGTTTGGTTCACTTCGGTCCTGGCCAGCGCCGGCGGACAGATCCTCGATCCGAATGATCCCACCAAGATCACGCTCGCCGATACTCCCGAGCATCGGGCCGCGACGGTGAAAGCGCTGCAAATTCTGAAGGCGGTGGCCACCGCACCGGGTGCCGACCCGTCGGTGACAAACTCCGACGAAGGCACCGCACGCCTCGGACTGGAGACCGGCAAGGCCACCTTCGAGCTGAATTGGCCATTCGTCTTCGCGTCGATTCGGTCCAACGCGGCGTCGGGAGATGTGCCGTTCTTCCGCACCAACCCGACGTCGACGACCGACAAGTCGCTGATCCCGGCGCTTGCTCCCTACGCGGCCACGCTGACCAACGAGGACAATCCGCCAACCCCGGAGCAACTGGCTCCGATCAACAAAGTGATCCGCACCAAGTTCAGTTGGACCGGATACCCGGGGGTGCGCGAAGACGCCGAGGCGCGCGCGCCACTGGGCGGAATCAACTTCGCGGTTGCCAGCACCTCCCGACAAAAGGACCTCGCCTTCAAAGCCGCGATGTGCCTGACCGACGCCGCGTCGCAGAAGGCGCATGCGCTGTCCGGCGGCGTGCCCCCGACGCTCACCGACGTTTACGACGACGATGAGTTCCGCCTCGCCTACCCGATGGCCGAGCAAGTCCGCGATCAGTTGGCCGTGCCGGGAGCGCCCTCACGTCCGTCTTCTCCGGTGTACCAATCGATTTCGACGTTGGTGACGGCCAAACTGGCGCCGGTCGGCAGCTGGGATCCGGAAGCTATGGTTGATCCGCTCGTCGAGCAGGTGCGCAAAGCGATCAACGGCGAAGGGCTGGTTCCATGACCACAAATGATCCGACCGCTTCGACGCCGCGCTCCTGGTCGCCACCACCGCGCGGACAGGTGGTTCCGCCGCTCGACTTTGAAACAGACCCGGCGAGTGTCGGCGGTAACCGACCCAAGGCGACCGGACGTCGTTCCGGCGAACGGCGCCTCGCGTTCCTGATGGTCGCGCCCGCCGCGTTGCTGATGGCACTGGTGACCGGCTATCCGATCATTTATGCGTTCTGGCTGTCGTTGAACAAGTCGAGCTTGTCCGCGCCGGGTGAGCGAACGTTTGTCTGGTTCAGCAACTACGCGACGGTCCTATCGGATTCGTACTGGTGGCAGGCGCTCGGTGTCACGTTGCTCATCACCGTCGTCTCGGTCGCCATCGAACTGGTGTTGGGTATGGCTATCGCGCTGGTCATGCATCGAACAGTCTTTGGCAAGGGCACAATTCGCACCCTGGTGTTGATTCCCTACGGAATTGTCACCGTCGCGGCGGCACTGTCCTGGTACTACGCGTGGACGCCGGGCACCGGCTACCTCGCCAATCTGCTGCCGCAGGACTCGGCACCGCTCACCGAACAGTGGCCGTCGTTAGCCATCATCATCCTGGCCGAAGTGTGGAAGACGACGCCGTTCATGGCGCTACTGCTGCTCGCCGGTCTCGCGCTCGTCCCCGACGACCTGGTCCGGGCCGCCGAAGTGGATGGAGCAGGAGCGTGGACTCGGTTGCGCCGCATCATCATTCCGCTGATGAAGCCGGCCATTCTGGTAGCGCTACTGTTCCGAACACTTGACGCCTTCCGCATCTTCGACAACATCTACGTGCTGACCAGTGGCCAGAACGGTACCGGGTCGGTGTCCATCCTCGGCTACGACAACCTGTTCAAAGCGTTCAATCTCGGCACCGGTTCGGCGATCAGCGTGCTGATCTTTGTATGCGTCGCCATTCTCGCGGCGGTATTCATCGCGGGATTCGGAACCGCGGCGCCCGGCACCGACGCGGAGGGGAAGTAGGTCATGGCCACTACCGTAGGTAAGAAGGTCGGCTGGAGCGTCGCCAATCTGCTCGTAGTTCTATACGCCGTGATTCCACTGCTCTGGATTGTGAGCCTGTCCTTCAAGACAAGTGGCACCGCCAAGGATGGCAGCTTCATCCCGCGGGAATGGACGTGGGAAAACTACAAGGGCATCTTCGATTCGAGTGCGTTCACCAGTTCGCTGATCAACTCGATTGGCATCGGGCTGATCACCACGTTCATCGCGGTGTTGATCGCAACGCTTGCCGCGTATGCCGTTGCACGACTGGACTTTCCGGGCAAGAAGCTGCTGATCGGAGCTGCGCTGCTCATTGCGATGTTCCCGCAGATTTCGTTGGTCACGCCGCTGTTCAACATTGAGCGCAGCATCGGGCTGTTCGACACGTGGCTTGGGCTCATCATTCCGTACATCACGTTCGCGCTGCCGTTGGCGATCTACACGCTGTCGGCGTTCTTCCGTGAGATTCCGTGGGAGCTCGAGAAGGCCGCGCGGATGGACGGTGCCACGCCGTGGCAGGCGTTCCGTCGCGTGATCGCGCCGCTCGCCGCGCCCGGCGTCGTGACTGCGGCCATCCTGGTCTTCATCTTCGCCTGGAACGATCTCCTGCTGGCGTTGTCCCTCACGTCAACCGAACGTGCGATCACCGCGCCGGTGGCCATTGCGAACTTCACCGGAACCTCGCAGTTTGAGGAGCCGACGAGCTCCATCGCGGCGGCCGCCGTTGTGATTACCATTCCGATCATCATCTTCGTGCTGATCTTCCAACGTCGAATCGTGGCTGGACTCACCTCCGGCGCGGTGAAGGGATAGACCATGGCAGATATCGTCTTGGACAACGTGACCAAGCAGTACGCCGACGGTTCTGTCGCCGTGTCCGGTGTGAACCTGTCGATCGCCGACGGCGAGTTCGTCATCCTGGTTGGGCCGTCGGGCTGCGGTAAGTCGACGACGCTGAACATGATCGCCGGACTGGAAGACATCAGCTCCGGAGAATTGCGAATCGGAGGCGAGCGGGTAAACGAGCGGGCGCCGCGCGACCGCGACATCGCGATGGTGTTCCAGAGTTACGCGCTCTACCCGCACATGACCGTCCGCCAGAACATCGCTTTTCCGCTGACTTTGGCGAAGCTCTCGAAGGCTGAGATCGCGCAGAAGGTCGACGAGGCGGCACACATCCTTGATCTGACGCAATACCTCGACCGCAAGCCCGCCAACTTGTCCGGCGGCCAGCGCCAACGCGTCGCGATGGGTCGCGCAATTGTGCGTTCTCCCAAGGCATTCCTGATGGATGAGCCACTGTCTAACCTCGACGCCAAGCTTCGTGTTCAGATGCGCACCGAGATCGCGCGCCTCCAGAATCGTCTACGGACCACCACCGTGTACGTGACGCACGATCAAACCGAGGCAATGACGCTCGGTGATCGCGTCGTCGTGCTGCGCGGCGGCCACGTGCAGCAGATCGGAACGCCCGCGGAGCTGTACAACGATCCGACGAACCTGTTCGTCGCGGGTTTCATTGGTTCGCCGTCGATGAACTTTCTGCCCGGGCGCCTCACCTCGACCGGTATCGACACCCCGATCGGCTTGATCCCCGTGCCCGACTATCAGGTGATCGTGTCGCGCGCGAATGCTATCGGTAGCAATGGTGAAGTCATCATCGGCATTCGTCCGGAACACCTGTCGGATGCCAGCCTGATCGATCCGCTGCAGCGCAGCCGCGGTACGACCTTCGCGGTCAACGTCGACGTTCTGGAATCGCTTGGTTCCGACAAGTACGCGTACTTCTCGGTGGCATCGCCAGTTGCCCAGAGCGCGACGCTGAACGAGTTGTCGGCTGAGACTGGCGTCGCGCTCGGTGGCGGTGAGATGGTTGCGCGGCTGTCGGCCGAGTCTCGGGTCGCTAAGGCAACAACGGCTGAACTGTTCTACGAGCCAACCAAGGTGGCCGTGTTCGACCAAGCGTCGGGCCGGAACCTGCACAAGGGGTAGGCACCGATAGCCTGGGTCGGTGAGCGTCAACGTCGTCGACCTGGTTTCCGAACACCTCGCCGCCCTCAGTGATACAGCGCCACAACGGGCGTCGGTGACGTTCCTTGGCGTCGAGCCAATCGATGTGCTGCGGATGGTCATCGACGATGCGTCGGGGCACCAGCTGATGTATGCGTCGGTTGGATGCGCGCGGCATCCGATGGGCGATCCCACCGATCTACATGCGGATCCGCTGCGCGGACCGCGTGCGGAAGTTCTGGTGCGGATGGCCCCGACGTCGCCCCTGCCGGGCCTGCACAAGGCACTTGCGACAATCGCGGCCGCGCCGGCGGTCGAGGGTTTGGTTCTCGACGTCGATGGGCTGGTTGATCTGTCGGAGCCGCTGTGGGTCGGATCAGCCTGTACCGCAGTACTTCTCGAGGCTGACACCGTCGAGGATCTCACCCTGCCCGAACCAATGGAGCCGGTGAGGTTTTTGCGGGCCATCCCAATCACCGCAAACGAGGCGGCGTGGGTTCGGCTTAAGGGAGCTGACGCGCTTCGGGAAGCCTGGACCGAAGCGGGGATCGACATCGCCGATCCGGCACGCTCCGGTGCGCGACTCTAGCTGCGGGTTAACGCCAGCACGGGAATGACCCGAACACCCTGCGTTTGACGTTCGTAGTCTTTGAAGCCGGGGTAGCGCGATGATTGCTCGGCATATATGCGGTCGCGGTCGGCGCCAGTCACTTCGCGAACTGTCACCTGGTAGCGGTCGGTACCTCGCTCGACCTCGGCACTGCCCGCGGCGGTGAGATTGAAATACCACGCGGGATTCGTCGGCGCACCGGCCTTGGACGCGAAGACGTAGATGGTGTTCGCATCAGCGTCGTCGGCGAGATACATCATCGGCGAGACGGTCTGCTTCCCCGACTTTCGCCCGACGTGATGCAGGAGAAGCATGGGCGCGCCCTCGAAATTGCCGCCGACGCGCCCTTCGTTCGCACGAAACTCGTTGATAATTTGGGTGTTCCAGTCATTGTGCTCGGCCATGTCGCCAGCTTAGGCGCGTAGCCGGGAGACTAGCCGTCATTCGCAAACACATAGACCCATCCGACGCCTCCCGAGCGCAGCGGGACTTCGACGCGGCGGTAGTCGTCCACTTCATACTCGTCGGCGGCGGCCAACTCCGCGTCGTCGACGATGAAGGTCGTTCCCGCAACGACGTCGGCGTCGGAACCGGGGACGAGAATCGGATGGCGGTCTGAGCCACTGCGTTTGATGACCATCGGGTCGGTGATAGTTAGGACCTCGCTGCGATACCCGATGACGGCGTCCGGTGCCCCGTCGAGTCGGCGCCCGAACGTCGCGAGCTGGACGTCAGCCTGCTGCAGCGTTCCATACGAAAAGAGTTTGTGCACTCCGGCAAACCTACTCTGCGACTTTGCTCCCGGGAGAAGGTAGTCGACCCTACTATTGCCGGATGGATGCCCTAATATTTGTCGGTCTATTCGCGACGGTCATGTTGCTGTTCCGACGTGAACGGTCGCGGACAGCGTTGATTGTTTGGTGGATTACGTTGGTGGCGACCATATTTCTGCTCAGCCATCACATCACCTCGGGCCTCGGCTTGGGGTTGAACTGGTGACCGCTCCGACGGTCGAGACCACCCGGTGGTCAGGTCGACTCCAATACTGGTTGGCCGTGCTCTTCGTCGCGGGCTGGACCATCGTTATCTGTGGTGGACTCGTTGTGCAGTACGCGCAGTGGGAGTACCCGTGCCCGCTGTGCATGATTCAGCGCATGTTTATGGCGCTTGCGGCATTGGGCGGGGCTTACATTGTGCGGAAGTCAATTGGCGGAACGCTTACCGCGCGCGACAGCATGATTGGCTGGGGGCTAGCGATCATTGCCTGCATCGCCGGCGGCTTTACCTCGTGGCGCCAGACGCTGCTCCACATCCTGCCCGGCGACGCCGGATACGGCGGGACGGTGCTTGGGCTGCACCTGTACGTTTGGGCGTTCATCCTGTTTGTCGCAGCTATCGCGGCGATCGCGATCGTCATGGCATTTTCATCGGCGACCTACTCGGCGGCACCGTTAAGTCGCCTGCAGTCGAACCTCGGCTACGCGGCGGTGACCTTCTTCGCCTTCATCATGATCGTGAACGGGGTTGGCGTCTTCGCGGAATCCGGCTTCCATTGGTTCCTGCCCGGCGACCCGACGCGCTATCAGCTGTTCTACGACCTCGGGTTCCTGACGGCGGGGAACTAACGGCGGGTTCCTGACGGCGGGCGCCTAAGCTTCTACAGCCAGTCGTGCTTGTGGAAATTGCGCCACAGCACCACGGTCAGCAACACCATGACCGCTATGACGATGTAGTACCCGTAGGACCAATGAAGCTCGGGCATATTGTCGAAGTTCATGCCGTAGACACCCGCGATCATCGTGGGGCCGGCGGCCATCGCAACCCATGCTGAGATCTTGCGCATGTCCGTATTCTGTTGCAGCGCAACCTTGGCCGCTGCCGCGTCGAGGAGCGATGACAGCACGTCGTCGTACTCGACGACGTGGTCGATCACCGTGGTGAGGTGATCGGCGACGTCGCGCAGGTAGCGTCGAACCTCTTTGGGGACCAGCGGTGACGATGTCGCCAACTGGCTGAGCGGACCGATCAGCGGCGCGACGGCGCGTCGCATCTCGAGCACCTCCCGCTTCAGGAGATACACCGGATCGATGTCCAGGCCCCCCTTGCCGAACACCGACTGTTCGATTGAATCGACGTCGTCCTCCATGCGTTCGGTAACCGAGAGGTAGCTGTCGACTACGCGGTCGGCGATTGAATGCATGACCATTGTTGGGCCGAGCTTCAACTGGTCGGGTCGCGCCTCAAGGCGATGCCGCACCCCCGACAAATGGGTGTGGTCGCCGTGTCGCACGGTGATGACAAAGTCGGGTCCGACGAAAATCATGATCTCGCCGGTCTCGACTACTTCGCTGGTAGCGGTAAGAGATTCATGTTCCACGTACTTCACCGTGCGGAGCACCAGGAACTGGGTGTCGTCGTATACCTCAAGCTTCGGGCGTTGATGCGCGTGTACCGCGTCCTCGACCATCAGTTCATGCAGATTGAACGCCTCTGCCACACCCTCCATCTGACCGTCGTCGGGGGAATGAAGCCCCAACCACACAAAGCCGTTGCCGCTCTCGCGAACGCGGCGCAGGGCATCTGTGTAGGCAAAGTTGCCGGGTAGTCGTTCACCGTCGACATAGATGGCGCAGTCGACGATTGCGCGTGCGACCGGGACCGGGATATGGGGAACCTCGTCCCGACGACTTGGCTGTCCGCGACCCGCTCCGCGAATGTTCGGTATCGATGGCACGGTTGCAGATGGTACTCGGCCCGATGCTGCCTCGTCGGGTATAGAAGCCGCTCGTACGAGCGGCGGGTACCGTTGCGGGGTGGCAACCAATCGCACATCGATTCTCCGACGTCGACGCGCGGTCGTTGCGTTGATCGCACTGATCGCGGCGGTCGTCGCAGGATGCGGTGTATCGACGTCGCCGGACCGTTCGTCCGACGGCATTGTGGTGGGGGCATCGTCGGATCCGACGATGACGATGGCCGCGTACCTGTATCGCGCGGCCCTCGTCGCCAACGGCACCGCGGTTGCGCCGGGTGTGGCCGTCGCGGATAACGCGGGCCAGCTGGGGGCAATGACCCGAGCCGAGCGGGATCTGTTTCCGACTTTTTCCGGCGAGTTGCTCGCTGCCCTTGTCCCGGCGTCATCGGTCGCACCGTCATCGTCGCCGACGTCGATCCCCGCGGTCGACGAGGCGTACGACCAGACCTACGTGTCGCTCAATCGTGCGCTGCCACAAGGGGTTGCGCTGGCCGATCCGACGACCGTCATGCGGTCCGCGTTGGCGAGCGCGGCACCGAAGCCAACCGAGTCGGGGGCGTCGGAGCAACTGGTTGCGGTATACCGCAGCGCCGCATTTGATCGGGAGCAGATCAAGACGATCAACAAGGTGGCCGGTGAACTTACGGCCGAGGATCTGCGGTCGCTGACGTCAGACGCGGCGTCGAGCAAAGACCCCGAGACGGTCGCGATGCAATGGGTCGTGACGCACGGGCTCAATCACTGAAACAGCAAAATCCCCTCGCACCGCGGCGCGGCGCGAAGGGATTTTGGCGAACTACAGCTTGGCGAACTACAGCTTGGCGAACTATTTGGTGAGGCGTCGAGTGCCCCATCCGGTGACCCGCGCCGTGATGCCCTGGTAGCCCGAGGCGACCAGGCGAACCCAGAGGTCCAGCAGCTTCGCGTCGTTACCGACAAGCACGCGGGCGCGATTACGCTCGACGCCGCGGATGATCACGTCGGCGGCTTTCTCCGCGGGCATGCGCAGCATGTGCTTCTCGAAGGCCGCGGTCAGCTTCTCGTGGTTGGGATCATCGCCCGAGCTGGTCGCGTTGCGTGCGATGGCCGTCTTCACGCCACCTGGGTGCACACAGGTCACCTTGACCGGGTGCTTGGCCACGATCATTTCCTGATTGAGCGCTTCGGTGAAGCCGCGGACCGCGAACTTCGCCGAGTTGTACGCCGACTGCCCGGGCTCCGACAGCAGGCCGAACAGCGACGAGGTGTTGACGATGTGACCGTCGCCGGACGCAATGATGTGCGGCAGAAATGCCTTGGTGCCGTTGACGACGCCCCAGAAGTCCACGTCCATGACGCGCTCGATGTCCTTGAACTCCATCTTCTCGATGTCGCCGTTGTGGGCGATACCGGCATTGTTGAAGATGACGTTGACCTTGCCGAAGTGTGCGGCCACGGTGTCGGCGTAAGTCAGGACGGCTTCGCGCTCGGCGACGTTGAGGAACTGGCTGTGCACCTCGGCGCCGGCCTCCTTGACCAGGCGTTCAGTTTCGGCGAGACCATTGGTGTCGACGTCCGAGATAGCGATCTTTGCGCCACGTTTGGCCAGCTTGATGGCCAAGTCGCGGCCCATGCCGGAACCGGCGCCGGTGATGACGACTACTTTGTCGCGGAAGTCTTTCATGAGAGTCCTTTTCAGTTCGGGATTCGTGCTGGGATTGTTGCATGCGGGATTAGTGAGGCGCGAACGCGCTAGACCTTCGCGGGTACCGACGGTGCTTGTGTACCGGGGGTCTGTGCGCCCGGGGTCTGGGCGGTACCGCGGACGACGTCGTATGCCGCGACGTCGAAGGTACGAGTCAGACGTCGGAAGTCGAAGGTGAACCCGGGCCACAGCGTGGTGATATTGCCGTGTGCGTCCTTGTACCAGGATGCACAGCCACCGTTGGTCCACACACTTCGACGCAGTTTGCGCTGGATGCCTTCGGTGTACGCCTGCTGCGCCTCGGCCTTCACATCGACTCGGGTGATAGAGCCGCTGCGCGCGGTCTTCAGGTAGTCGACGAGGTAATTGAGCTGCGATTCGATCATGTAGACCATCGAGGTGTGGCCCAACCCGGTCGACGGCCCGACCATCAACATCATGTTGGGGAAACCGTGGACGAACGATCCCTTATAGCCCCGCATGCCGCCCTCTTCCCAGACGCCGGCCAGTGACCGGCCGTCGGCGCCGACGATCCGCTCGAAAACGGGGGAGTCGGTGACGTGGAAGCCGGTGGCAACGACGATCACGTCGACGTCACGCGCGGTGCCGTCGGCGGTGACGATGCCGGTGGGTGCGATGGATGCAATGCCGTCGGTGACAAGTTCGACGTTGTCCTGGGCGAGCGTCGGGTACCAGTCATTCGACTTCAGAATGCGCTTGCAGCCGACCGCGAACTTCGGAGTCACCTTTTCGCGCAGCTCTGGGCTCTTGATGGCGCGAGCGATAGTCGCGCGACAGATCCCCTCGACCGGCTTGAGTGCCTTCGGTGCGTAGGTCATGCCAAAAGCAACGAATTCGCTTGCGGTGTAAATGGTTCCGCGGGCCGCGGCCTGGTAGCCGGGGATGTTCTTGAACGCCCAGTTTTCTGCCTTGAGGTAGGGGCGCTCGTTGCGCGGGACGATCCACGGAGCGGTGCGCTGGTAGACGTCGAGGTGGCCGACGGTCTTGCCCAACTGCGGAACGACCTGGATCGCCGACGCGCCGGTGCCGATCACGGCGACGCGCTTTCCGGCGTAGTCATAGTCGTTGTCCCAGCGGGCCGAGTGGACGATCTTGCCGTCAAAGTCGTTGAAGCCCTTGATGTCCGGCAGGTTCGGCTCGCAGAGCGGACCCACCGCGCCGACCATCACCGCAGCGCGGATCTGCGACTTGGTGCCGTTGGACTCGGTGTCGATAACCCACTGGGCTGACTCCTCGTCCCATGCGGCGCGGGTGACTTCGGTGTTGAAGCGGGTGTGCTCGGCGACGCCGTAGGTGTCCGCGACGCCATTGATGTAGCGATGAATCTCGGGCTGATGCGAGTACGACCGCGACCAGGTGGGGTTCAACGCGAAGGAGTAGGAGTACAGATGCGACGGAACGTCGCAGGCGGCACCTGGGTAGGTGTTGTCTCGCCACGTGCCACCGAAGTCGCTTCCCCGATCGACGATGACGAAGTCGGTGAAGCCGTTTTGCTTGAGTTTGATCGCGGCGCCGAGTCCGGAGAACCCCGCTCCGACGATCGCGATTTGCACATCACTCGTTGTCATGGTTTCACCATAGAGCGCTATTGAACATCCGTCAATAGTTATTGAACAAATGTCAATAGATGCGTACGGTTATGGGGTGACCACTTCGACTCGCGCTACCAAACGCACCCGGATGACCCCGACGGCACGGCGTGAACAGTTCATTGACCTGGGCATGGAGATGTTGCGCGACCATTCGCTCGAGGACGTCACCACCGAGGCAATCGCCGATGCGGCGGGGGTGTCGCGGGCGTTGCTATTTCACTATTTCGAGTCGAAGCACGACTTCCATGTCGCGTTGGCGATGGCCCAGGCCGAGGTGATGCTGGAGCGGACCGCACCTGACCCGACGGCGGGGGACGCGCTAGAAATACTGCACGTGTCAATGTCGGCATTCGTCGATTTCGTCTACCAGAACGCGGGCGCCTACCGGGCAATCCTGCGCGGTGTATCGAGTGCCGATCCGGCGTTGCAAGCCGTGTTCGCGCAGACGCGAACCACCATGGCCCGACGTATCCTCGACCACAGCGATGCGCTTGGTATCGCGGTGAGTCCGCTAGTCGAAATGGCCGTCCAAGGGTGGTTGTCGTTCGTCGAGGAGGTCACGCTCTCCTGGCTGTCCGACGACACCGGCGTCGACCGCGAACAGCTGCTCGGACTGATCACGGGTTCGTTGCCGATGCTCGCGGCCGTCGCGGCGAACGGCTAATTCCGCAAACCCTGCACAAACGATCATCCCCAGCACCTGCGCGGTGCTGGGGATGATCGTTTGTGCAGGGTTTGCGTGAGCGGCTACGCCTCGAATGCGGTGTCGATGATTTCCTGCTGCTCGACGGCGTGCACCTTCGACGATCCCGACGACGGGGCACTCATCGCACGACGCGAAATCCGACGCAGGCCGCGGAGGATATCGGGCAACACCTCGGGCAGCCATAGGCCGAGGAACGGCCACGGGCCCTGGTTGGCCGGTTCTTCCTGCACCCAGACGTAGTCGGTGGCAGAACCGAACTGCTCCAACGTCTTTCGGAGGCGACGATGCGGTACCGGGTACAGCTGCTCGACGCGCACGATCGCCACGTCGTCGCGATTCTCCTTCTCGCGGCGGGCGGCAAGCTCGTAGTACAGCTTCCCGCTCACCAGTAGCACTCGCTTGACTTTGCTGCGGTCGGCGGTGGAGCCAGCGGCTGCGAACTTCGGGTCGTCGAGTACCGAGAGGAACTTCGAGTCGGTGAAGTCTTCAATCGGGGACACCGCGGCCTTGTTGCGCAGCATCGACTTTGGCGTGAAAACGACCAGTGGTCGTTCGATACCGTCGAGGGCGTGGCGACGCAGCAGATGGAAGTAGCTTGCCGGCGTCGACGGGAGGGCGACGGTCATCGACCCCTCGGCGCAGAGCTGTAGGAACCGCTCGATGCGACCCGACGTGTGGTCGGGGCCCTGACCCTCATGGCCGTGCGGCAAGAGCAGCACGACGCCCGACGTCTGGCCCCATTTGGCCTCACCCGAGGAGATGAACTCGTCGATGACCGACTGGGCGCCGTTCACGAAGTCACCGAACTGACCTTCCCAGAGAACCAATGCCTCCGGATTGCCAACCGAGTAGCCGTACTCGAAGCCGAGCACGCCGTACTCAGACAGCGGTGAGTCGTAGACGAGGTACTCGCCCTGGCCGTCGCCGCCGCTGGCCGGTAGGTGGTTCAGCGGGGTGAACTCGGTGCCGTTCTCGCGGTCGATGAGCACCGACAGTCGCTGGGTGAACGTGCCGCGTCGCGAGTCCTGACCGGACAGGCGAACCAGACGGCCTTCCTCGACGAGCGAGCCAAATGCGAGTAGCTCGGCAAATGACCAGTCCACGCCGCCTTCGCGCGACATCTTCTGACGACGATCGAGCACCGGCTTGACGCGGGGGTGCGGCGTGAAGCCCTCGGGGACGTTCACGAACGCGTCGCCGATGGTGGCTAGGCGTTCGGCGCTGACCGCGGTGACCAGTTTGGTCGGCAGCGTCTGATCGGCCTCCACCGACGGACTCGGTTCGGCCGTGTACTTCTCAACTTCCTTGACCTCGTTGAAGACTCGCTCCAACTGTCCCTGGTAGTCGCGCAGTGCGTCTTCGGCTTCCTTCGTGGAGATATCGCCACGACCGATCAGTGCTTCGGTGTAGCTCTTGCGAACGCCGCGCATCGTGTCGATGACGTCGTACATCGCTGGCTGAGTCATCGATGGGTCGTCGCCCTCGTTGTGGCCGCGACGTCGGAAGCAGACAAGGTCAATCACGACGTCGTTGTTGAACTCCTGTCGGTAGTCGACCGCCAGCTTGGCGGCCCACACGCAGGCTTCCGGATCGTCACCGTTGACGTGCAGGATCGGTGCGCCGATCATCTTGGCGACGTCGGTGCAGTACTCGGTGGAACGCGAGTGCTCCGGGGCGGTGGTGAATCCCACCTGGTTGTTCACCACGATGTGCACGGTGCCGCCGGTGCGGTAACCGGGCAGCTGCGCCATGTTGAGCGTCTCGGCAACCACACCCTGGCCGGCGAATGCGGCGTCGCCATGCAGCATCAGCGGCAGGATCGGGAACGGCTTCTCGTCGGTCGCGAGCTGATCCTGCTTGGCGCGGACCAGACCTTCCAGGACCGGGTCGACGGCCTCGAGGTGGCTGGGGTTGGCGGTCAGCGAAACGGTGATCTCGTTGTCGCCGAACATCTGGTAGTACTTGCCCTCGGCGCCGAGGTGGTACTTCACGTCACCTGAACCGTGCGCCTGCGACGGATTCAGATTGCCCTCGAACTCGGTGAAGATCTTCGAGTACGGCTTGCCGACGATGTTGGCCAGCACGTTGAGTCGACCGCGGTGCGGCATACCGACGATGACCTCGGTCAGGGAGTGCTCGGCACTCTGGTCGATGACACCGTCCATCATCGGGATCACCGACTCCGCGCCTTCGAGGGAGAAGCGCTTCTGGCCGACGTACTTGGTGGCCAGGAAGGTCTCGAAAGCCTCGGCGGCGTTGAGCTTGGACAGGATGTACTTTTGCTCACCGACCGGCGGTTTCACATGCTTAATCTCCACCCGCTCTTGCACCCAGCGCTGCTGCGCCGGGTCGAGGATGTGGGTGTACTCGATTCCGACGTGGCGGCAGTACGCGTCGCGCAGGATCGACAGAACGTCGCGCAGCTTCATGCGCTCCTGGCCGTGGAATCCGCCGACTCGGAAACTACGGTCGAGATCCCAGAGGGTGAGGCCGTACGTTTCGACGTTCAGGTCCGGGTGTGCGGCACGGGCATCGGAGTCCATCATCAGCGGATCGATGTCCGCCATCAGGTGACCCCGACTGCGGTATGCCGCGATCAATTCGAGCACGCGCGTGCTCTTATCGACGAGCCCGGCTGGGATGTCGCGACGCCAACGGATTGGCTCGTACGGAATGTGGAACGCGATGAAGATTGAGTCGTAGAACTCGTCGGCGATAAGCAGGTTGTGGATGGTGCGCAGGAAATCGCCCGACTCCGCGCCCTGAATGATTCGGTGGTCGTAGGTCGACGTCAGGGTCATCAGCTTGCCGACACCCAGTTCGGCGATCTGCTCGTCACTCGCACCCTGGAACTCGGCGGGGTACTCCATGGCGCCCGCGCCAATGATGGCGCCCTGACCCTTCATCAGGCGCGGCACCGAGTGAACGGTTCCGATGGTGCCCGGATTGGTCAACGAGACGGTAACGCCAGCGAAGTCGTCGGCTGTCAGCTTGCCGTCGCGCGCGCGTCGGACGATGTCCTCGTAGGCCGTATGGAACTCGGCGAACGTCATCGTCTCGCAGTTTTTGATAGCTGCGACGACCAACGAGCGGCTGCCGTCCTTGCCCGCGAGGTCAATCGCGAGACCAAGGTTGGTATGCGCCGGGGTCACGACGTTCGGCTTGCCGTCGACCTCGGCGAAATGCCGATTCATGTTCGGGAACGCCTTGATTGCTTGCACAATCGCGTAGCCGAGGATGTGGGTGAACGAGATCTTGCCGCCGCGTGTGCGGGCGAGGTGATTGTTGATGACGATGCGGTTGTCGATCATCGCCTTGGCTGGGATCGCGCGGACGCTCGTCGCGGTAGGAACCGTGAGCGACGCCGACATGTTCTTGGCGACGGCCGCCGCCGCACCGCGGAGAACTTTGCTGTCCTCGGTCGGCGCGGCCGCCGGTGACGGTGCTGCGGGTGCCGCGGGCGCTGGACGATTAGCAGTCTCGGCCATGCTGCGGCCTGCTGCCGCCTTGGTGGCCTGGCCTTCGCGAGCCGGTGTGGCCTTGCGTGCTGGTGTGCTGCGGTCGGGCTCCGCGTCAAGTGTGACGGCGTTCGGCTTGGGCGCGGGACCGGCATTGGCCGGGGCAGCAGATGCCGGCGCAGAGGGAGGCGCGGCAGGAGTGGGCGGAGTGGGCGGCGCAGCAGGAGCGCTCGGGGTTGGACTTGCCGGCGCGGGCGCCGCGCCGTTGCCGTTCGCCGACGGTTGGTAGTTCTTCAGGAACTCGTGCCAGCTCGGATCAACCGAGTTGGGGTCTTTCACGTATTGCTGGTACATCTCCTCGACCAGCCAAGTGTTCTGTCCGAAGTCTGATGTCGAGCTGCTCACAGCGGTGTCTCGCCTCAATTCCCATCAAGCGTGTGCGGGTTGCATCGGACCCTGTTTCGGCGCCATTGCCGGGCCCTGTTGGTTACCCTCACGAGCTTGTGACTCGTACCAGGTGAACCACCTTGTGATGGTACGCGCGTCAGTATCGTTCGCGCTGAGGTGGTAGGCGTCACTACGGGCGTTCAACGTGGCGAACTCTCACGCGACGTGGCGGCACGGCTCGCGGTCACCGCGCACCCACCCGGCACTCGTCGCAATCGGGCGTCGCGCCGTCGAGCCAGAACCGTCGGTAGCGGCCGTTCGCGGACAACAATTCCTCGTGCGTTCCCAGCTCGACGATCCGTCCGCCATCAACAACCGCAATCTGATCCGCACGTGCCGCGGTGGCAAGTCGATGGGCCACAATCACTGACGTCCGTCGGCGTGTCACTCGTTCACCAGCAGCCAAAACCTTCGCCTCGGTTGCCTGATCGAGCGTTGCTGTCGCCTCATCGAGCAAGATCAGGTCGGGATCGACGAGCTCGGCGCGAGCCAATGCCAGCAACTGTCGTTGCCCCGACGACAGTCCGCGACCCCGTTCACCTATGCGATGAGTCATCGCCCCGTCGAGGCCGGCGATCATGTCCAGCGCACCGACACTCGACGCCGCGGCGACGATCTCCGCACGCGACGCGTCCGGCCGACCGTAGGCGATATTGTCCGCGACGGTTCCGGTGAACAGGTGCGGTTCCTGCGGCACGACGGCGAGGCGTCGACGGTAAGCGGTTAGGTCATAGTCACGGATATCGGTGCCGTCGATTGCGGTTGTCCCCGACGTCGTGTCGTAAAACCGGGCGAGCAGTTTGACGACTGTCGACTTACCCGCCCCGGTCTGACCGACGAGGGCCAGCGAGGTGCCAGCTGGGATATCGAGGTCGACGTCCGAGAGTGCCGCAGTGGTCGAACCCGAGTAGGTGAATCCGACGTCGGACAACTCAACGTGGCCATCGAATCCGGTG
>QIRE01000084.1_pt1 | contig 23079 bp, 20 predicted proteins | sample 2940141 | NCBI WGS metagenome assembly QIRE01 (sample SAMN09273532, study PRJNA473421) | Gut metagenome, whole genome shotgun sequencing project. | isolation source: gut tissue | host: Folsomia candida VU population | place: Netherlands: Amsterdam | collected 2016-03-06
TCTCCTGGGTCTCCGGGAACGCGGCCTCCTGCGGTGCCTGCGAGTAGACGCCCGGCGTCGTGTTGCGACGCAGCGCGGTGATGAACTGGTCGATCCGCTCATCCGACGGCGAGTCGAGCTTGAGCTGGTGACCCCAGGATTGCAGTGAGATCGGCGAGCTGAGGCCCGGGTACGGCGACATGAACAGGAACTGCTGGCCGGTCACCTTGCCCGACAGCTTGTTTCGATCGTCGGCGCTGAGGGTGTCGGGATTGTAAGTAATCCACACTGCGCCGTGCTCGAGCGCGTGAACGGCGTTTTCAGTACGCAGCGGGTTCGGGTACACCACGCCGGTACACGTAGCCCACACCTCGTCGTGTGGACCACCGAATGGTGGCGACTGGTCGTAGGCGACGCGCTGATCGCCCTTCACGTGGATGCCGGCTTTGTAGTAGACCTTCTCGACGCCGGTGATCTTCGTCGACGGGTCGGGGTTGGTTGCGCTGGGCACAAACTCCTCGACGGTCTGCGGAGCGTTTGCGGCCGCCTCGCGTTTGTCGAGGATCTTGGGGCCGATCCAGAAGCCGAGTCCCACCAGCAGGGCAACAACGACGACGACGGCTGCGACTACCGTCCATTCGATGTTTCGGGAGCCGACCGCGGGGACCGTACCGGACTTGCGAGAGGTTTTGGGCACACTGGGGCCTGGGTTACGCGCCATGGCTGCAGTCTAGCGACGCTTGTCTCCTCGCGGAGCAACGGTGGAGCTAGGAGGGCCGCGCGTCGTGCGGGTTTAGGTCCGAATAGGATGGTGACCTGTGACTCCCGCCGACCTCGCCGTGCTCCTGCATGGCGTGACCCAAACTGTTCTGACGTCTCATGACCTCGACGTGTCCGCACTGCCGGACACAATCACCGTGGAGCGTCCGCGCAATCCTGACCATGGTGACTACAGCACCAATATCGCGCTGCAGCTTGGCAAGAAGGCCGGTGTGGCGCCCCGCGAGTTGGCCCAGTGGTTGGCTGACGCATTCGCCGCAACCGACGGCATCGACTCGGCGGAAATCGCTGGCCCCGGCTTTGTCAACATCCGACTAGCTGCCGCGACGCAGAACACTGTGATCGCGACGGTGCTCGACGAGGGTGACGCCTACGGTCACGGAAGCGAACTGTCGGCTGCCAACATCAACCTCGAGTTCGTCTCGGCCAACCCCACCGGGCCGATCCACCTCGGAGGCACCCGCTGGGCTGCCGTCGGCGACGCCCTGGGTCGTGTGCTGAGCGCGCGCGGTGCGGCGGTGACGCGCGAGTATTACTTCAACGACCATGGTGCCCAGATCGATCGGTTTGCCCGCTCGCTCGACGCGGCGGCCCGTAATCAGCCGCCCCCCGAGGACGGCTACGCGGGCGAGTACATCAACGACGTCGCCGCGCAGGTGATCGCCAAGGTGCCCGGCATCCTTGACCAGCCCGACGACGAGCGCGTCGAGAGCTTCCGCTCGGTCGGTGTCGAGTTGATGTTTAGCCACATCAAGGAAAGCTTGCACGAGTTCGGCACCGACTTCGACGTCTTCACCCACGAGAACAAAATGTTTGAATCGGGTCTCGTCGACGAGTGCATCGCCGAATTGAAAGCCAACGGCAACCTGTATGAAGCCGATGGCGCCTGGTGGTTGCGGTCGAAGGACTACGGCGACGACAAGGATCGCGTCGTCATTAAGTCCGACGGGAAGGCCGCCTATATCGCCGGCGACATCGCGTACTACCGGGATAAGCGGAATCGTGGCTTCAACCTGTGCATATACATGCTGGGTGCCGACCATCACGGCTATGTAGTCCGCCTGAAGGCGGCCGCCGCCGCGCTCGGCGACGACGCGTCGACCGTCGAGGTACTGATCGGCCAAATGGTGAACCTGGTGCGCGAAGGTAAGCCAGTCCGCATGAGCAAGCGGGCGGGGACGGTCATCACGCTCGACGACCTGGTCGACGCGGTTGGCGTCGATCCAGCCCGTTACTCGCTGATCCGCTCGTCGGTCGACGTCAACATCGACATCGACCTCGACCTGCTGGCCAAGCAATCCAACGAGAACCCGGTTTATTACGTTCAGTACGCCCACGCGCGTCTGTCCGCGCTGGCACGCAGCGCCGCCGACTTGGGCCTGAGTGCCGACGCCAGCAAGGTTGCGCTGCTTACCGAATCCGCCGAGGGTGACCTCATCCGCACGATCGGCGACTTCAACGACGTGGTGGCAACGGCAGCTCAGTTGCGCGAACCGCATCGCATCTGTCGTTACCTGGAAACGCTTGCCGGCACCTATCACCGCTTCTACACCCAATGTCGGGTGCTGCCGCAAGGCGATGAGCAGCCCGGCGATCTGCACGCCGCGCGGCTCGCACTGTGCGAGGCGTCGCGCCAGGTCCTTGCCAACGGCCTTGGCCTGGTTGGCGTGAGTGCTCCGGAGCGCATGTGAGCGAGAATCAAATGAAGTCTGAATCACCTTCGGCGGCAATCGAATTGTCGACGATCCCGGCTGCCGTCTACCCGCGCAATGCCGCGCGCGGCGACGACGGCGTGCTGGCCATCGCGGGTGTCTCCATCGCCGACCTTGCCGAGCAGTACGGCACTCCACTGTTCGTTATCGATGAAGACGACTTCCGTTCGCGCTGCGCCGACATGCAGTCGGCATTCGGTCGCTACGGTCGTGTTCACTACGCGTCCAAAGCTTTTCTGTCGTCCGAGATCGCCCGATGGGTTGACCAGGAGGGTCTGTCTCTCGACGTGTGCTCGGCTGGCGAGTTGGCCGTAGCGCTGCACGCGGGATTCCCGGTCGAGCGAATCGCGTTGCATGGCAACAACAAGTCAGACGCAGAACTTGCAGCAGCTCTTGACGCGGGTATCGGTCACATCGTGTTGGACTCCTCGTACGAGATCGAGCGCCTCGATCGACTGGCGGGTGAGCGCGGCGTGCGCGCCGACGTCTTGATCCGCGTCACCGTCGGCGTCGAAGCACACACCCACGAGTTCATCTCGACCGCGCACGACGACCAGAAGTTCGGCTTCGCCATCGCTGGCGACGTCGCCATGAACGCCGTGCGGCAGGTCTTCGCGACCGACAACCTCCGACTAGTCGGCCTGCATAGCCACATTGGGTCGCAGATCTTCGAACTCGACGGCTTCGAGGTTGCCGCACACCGTGTCATTGGACTCCTGGGCGATATCGTCGCGGAGTTCGGCGTCGCGAAAACCAAACAGCTTGAAGTGGTGGATCTCGGTGGGGGACTGGGTATTTCGTACCTACCAACCGACGATCCGCTACCCATCGCCGAAGTAGCCGACCGGCTGGCCGAGATCGTCGCCAATGAATCGGCGGCACTTGGATTGCCGACGCCGCTGCTGGCCGTCGAGCCCGGGCGGGCGATCGCCGGCCCCGGCGGCGTAACGCTGTATGAGGTGGGAACCCTCAAAGATGTTGCGCTCGACGGTGGTTCGTCGCGCCGGTACGTCTCGGTCGACGGCGGGATGAGCGACAATATCCGCGCCGTGCTGTACGACGCCGAGTACGACGTGCGTCTCGCTTCACGAGTGTCGGAGGCCGACGGAGTGTTGAGCCGGGTCGTCGGAAAGCATTGCGAGAGTGGCGATATCGTCATCCGTGATTGCTACCTGCCGGATGACCTGACGCCCGGCGACCTGCTCGTCGTGGGTGCTACCGGCGCCTACTGTTACTCGATGTCGTCGCGCTACAACCTCGCGCAGCGTCCCGCGGTCGTTGCCGTTCGTGCCGGAAAGTCGCGAGTGTTGTTGAGGCGCGAGCGGATTGAGGACTATCTGAGCCTGGAGGTATCAGGAGATGAGTAACCCGATCGGTGTTGCCGTACTAGGTATGGGCAACGTGGGCACCGAGGTAGTCCGCATCCTTACCGAGAACGCGGCCGACCTACAGGCACGCGTCGGTGCGCCCCTGGAGCTGCGAGGCGTTGCGGTACGTGACCTCACCAAGGAACGTCCAAGCATTCCCTCCGGCCTGTTGACCGACGATGCTGCCGCCCTTATCGCACGCGACGACGTCGACATCGTCATCGAGCTGATCGGTGGAATTGAGCCGCCGCGCACCCAGATCCGGACCGCTTTGCAGGGCGGAAAGTCGGTGGTCACCGCAAATAAGGCATTGCTGGCCGAGTACACGGGCGAGTTGGCAACCGCTGCCGCGGACAATCGCGTCGACCTGTACTTCGAGGCGGCCGTCGCGGGTGCGATCCCGGTGATCCGACCGCTCATGCAATCGCTGGCCGGGGACACCGTGCAGCGAGTTGCCGGAATCGTCAACGGCACAACGAATTTCATTCTGTCGGCGATGGCTGAGACCGGCGCCGACTACGCCGAGACACTCGCCGAGGCGGGACGTCTCGGGTATGCCGAGGCTGATCCGACCGCCGACGTCGAAGGATTCGACGCCGCCGCGAAGGCAGCGATCCTCGCGTCCATCGCATTCCACAGTCGGGTCACCGCTGCCGACGTGTACCGCGAGGGCATTTCGTCGATCACGTCGGCTGACCTGGAAAGCGCTGCGAAGCTCGACTGCACGATCAAGCTGCTATCGATCTGCGAGCGGATCGTCGATGCGCAAGGCGAAGAACAGATTTCGGCCCGCGTCTACCCGGCACTCATTCCGCTGAGCCATCCACTGGCCTCGGTGAACGGCGCGTTCAACGCCGTCGTCGTGGAAGCGGAAAACGCCGGTCGGCTGATGTTTTACGGACAGGGTGCCGGTGGAGCTCCGACTGCGTCGGCCGTCATGGGCGATGTTGTGATGGCGGCCCGCAACCGGGTGTACTCGGGCCGCGGACCGTTGGAGTCCACTTATGCCTCGCTTCCGATCGCGACGATCGATTCCGTGCCAACGCGCTACTACGTGTCGATGCAGGTCGAGGATCGTCCCGGCGTGCTGGCGCAGGTCGCGGGGGAATTCGCCAGTCGGTCGGTCGGTATCGCCGTCGTGCGTCAGGAAGGCGCGGGCGACCAGGCGCGACTAGTCGTCGTGACACACCGCGCACCCGACGGTGCGCTGTCGGAAACTGTTGCGGCACTGGAAAAGATGGATGCAGTCACCAAGATCTCGAGCGTGCTTCGACTGGAGGGAACCGATGAGTAACCACACCCCCGTGCATACCGCGTGGCCGGGCCTGATCGAGGCGTACCGGGACCGACTCCCGGTGGGCGACGACTGGACGGTCGTCACGCTTCTCGAAGGTGGAACGCCGCTGATCTCGGCGACACACCTGTCGTCGATCACCGGCTGCGATGTCTACCTGAAGGTCGAGGGCCTCAACCCGACCGGCTCATTCAAGGACCGTGGGATGACCATGGCCGTGAGCAACGCGGTCAACAACGGTAAGAAGGCCGTGTTGTGCGCCTCGACCGGCAACACCTCCGCGTCGGCGGCCGCGTATGCGACCCGCGCCGGTATCACCTGTGCCGTGCTGATCCCCGAAGGCAAGATCGCCATGGGCAAGCTCGCGCAGGCAGTTATGCACGGGGCCAAGATCATTCAGGTTCGCGGCAACTTCGATGACTGCCTTGAACTGGCACGAAAGGTCACCTCGGACTATCCGGAGATCGAATTGGTGAACTCGGTCAACCCGGCTCGCATCGAGGGGCAGAAGACGGCCGCGTTTGAGATCGTCGACGTGCTCGGCAAGGCCCCCGACGTGCACGCGCTTCCGGTCGGCAACGCCGGCAACATCACCGCGTACTGGAAGGGCTATAGCGAGTACTTCGCCGACGGCATCATCAGCAGTCGTCCGCGCATGCTCGGCGTGCAGGCTGCTGGTGCAGCGCCGCTGGTCAACGGTGCTCCGGTCCCAAACCCGGAGACGATTGCCACGGCGATCCGTATTGGGTCACCGGCCAGCTGGAACCAGGCCGTCGCGGCGAAGGAAGAGTCGAACGGCCAGTTCCGGGCTGCCACCGACGAGAAGCTGCTGGAGGCATACCGACTGATCGCCGGACGCGACGGCGTGTTCGTCGAGCCAGCATCCGCAGCCAGCGTTGCCGGTCTACTCGCCGCCCGAGAGGATGGCTGGATTGAAGCCGGTTCGACGGTTGTGTGCACCGTAACTGGCAACGGTCTAAAGGATCCCGATACGGCGCTCTCGGATATGCCGACCGTTGAGGCGATCGACGTCGATCCGGTTGCGGTCGCTGGCGCACTCGGCGTCAACTGAAGTCGGAGTGCGTGTCGTGCCGTTGAAAACTGCCAGTCCCGTTCTGCCGGACGGACTTTCGGTCCGCATCCGAGTCCCGTCGTCGAGCGCGAACCTGGGGCCGGGTTTCGACTGCCTCGGCCTCGCGTTGGGTATCTACGACGAGATCACGGTGTCGACCGGGGGCGACGGCGTTCAGGTCACCGTCGACGGCGAGGGGAGCGCGGGCGTTCCACGCGACGAGACACATCTTGTCGCGCGAGCCATTCTGCGTGGTCTCGAAGTGGCTGGCGTGACGACCAAGGGGCTGTGGGTCAGCTGTGCCAACGCGATTCCACATTCACGTGGGCTCGGGTCGTCGGCGGCAGCGGTTGTCTCCGGGCTGGCGGCGGCATCGGCGCTGGTGGCCAAAGCGGGTGTGGCACAGTCATTTTCGGACACGATGATGGTCGAATTGGCGAGCGAGTTTGAGGGTCACCCGGACAACGCGGCCGCCAGTGTGCTCGGCGGCGCGGTCGTGACGTGGACGTCGCCCGGTGGTGCCCCGACCTACCAGGCTCGCCGGATTACTGTGCATCCAGATCTACGCGCGACAGTGTTCATCCCCGCGGTCGAATCGTCGACGGTGGAGACTCGCGGCTTGCTACCCGAAATGGTGCCGCGCGTCGATGCGATCTTCAACCTCAGTCGCGCGGCGCTCAACATCGTCGCATTGACGTCGGAGCCGGGTCTGCTGCTTGAAGCGACCGACGATCGACTGCATCAGGGATATCGCAGCGCGGCGATGCCCGCGTCGGCCGATCTAGTTGCGCGGTTGCGGGCTGTGAATTACGCGGCGTCGATTTCCGGAGCGGGACCCACGGTGTTGGCGCTCGGAACGGCCGATGTGCCGACAGAACTGTGCACGCAAGCGTCGGAGCTTGGATTTGCCGTGCGTCAGGTGCCGATTGCGGACGGCGTCCGCGTCGTCGAGTAGTTGTCATGTCGGCGTGTCCACCACGGTGTTATTGCCCTCACGTTGCGCGCGGCGTACTATGGTGGTGTCTAGCCGCGCAGACCACGTTCTGTCGTGCTCCACGGCAACTCGGAAAAGTCCAGTTCATTGCGCATGGTCGTGACATGGATCGTCGGAGCATCTCGCGCCGGACCCCACAATTTCTTATGCCATCCACCATGGATGGATGCCCCCGCCAATCTTAGGTAGGGGCGCCAGAGCCCCGAGGTTGATAGCCCGCCGGGGAACGAAAGGACATCCGTGACCGATACGGACCTCATCTCATCGGCACCCGCAGCTGCGGACGTCGAAAATCAAGCCGCCGAGCAGTCGCGTCCCCGCGCCTCGGTGCGCATCGGGTTGTCAGGAATGGTGCTCTCTGAGCTGCGCGTAATCGCCGGTGAACTGGGCATCAAGGGCACCTCGGGTATGCGCAAGGGCGATCTGATCGCCGCAATTCGTGAACGCCAGGCTTCGGGAGCTGGTGCCCCGCCGAAGTCGGAGACGAAGAAGGCCGACGCGCCGTCGGAGCCGATCGCAGTGGTCGAGAAGCCGACGGTCGAGAAGGCAGTGGTTGAGAAGGCAGTGGTTGAGAAGTCGGCTGCTGAGAAGCCGGCCGGCGAGGTGAAGGCTGCTGACGAGAAGCCAGCTGCTGAGAAGTCAGCTGCTGAGAAGTCAGACGATCAGAAGGCTTCCGCTGAGAAGACTTCCGCTGGTGACAAGGCTGCTGGCGACAAGGCCCCAGGCGACAAGCAGGCCGGGAACGAACGAAACCGGAATCGTAATCGCAATCGGGAAAACCGCGAGGGCGAGGGCAACCAGGGCCAGGGCCAGAACAATCAGGGTCAGGGCGGCCCGAACAACAACAACCGTCAGAACAATCAGGACGACGATGGCGAAGGCGGTCGCAACCGTCGGGGCCGTCGGTTCCGTGAGCGTCGTCGGGGACGTGACCGCGATGGTGTCGGTGGCGGCGAACCGCAGCTGTCCGAAGATGATGTCGTAGCACCAGTGGCCGGCATCCTCGACGTGCTCGACAACTACGCATTCGTGCGGACGTCGGGCTACCTCGCTGGCCCCAACGACGTGTACGTGTCGATGAACATGGTTCGCAAGAACGGTCTTCGACGCGGCGACGCGATCACCGGCGCCGTCAAGGTGCCGCGCGAAAGCGAATCGAATAACAACAACAGCAACAACAATCAGCGACAAAAGTTCAATCCGCTGGTTCGGTTGGACACGGTCAACGGTGGCGAGGTTGAGGCGGCGCGCAAACGTCCCGAGTTCAACAAGCTGACGCCGCTCTACCCCAACCAACGGCTGCGCCTGGAGACGACGCCCGAGCGCCTTACGACGCGTGTGATCGACTTGATCATGCCTATCGGCAAGGGACAGCGTGCGCTGATTGTGTCGCCGCCCAAGGCCGGTAAGACCACGATCATGCAGGACATCGCCAACGCGATCACGACGAACAATCCGGAATGCCACCTCATGGTGGTGCTCGTTGACGAGCGCCCGGAAGAGGTCACCGACATGACGCGATCGGTGCGTGGCGAGGTCATCGCATCGACCTTCGACCGCCCGCCGTCGGATCACACCGCTGTCGCCGAACTGGCGATCGAGCGTGCCAAGCGCCTCGTAGAAAATGGCAAAGACGTTGTGGTGCTGCTCGACTCGATTACTCGACTTGGCCGCGCGTACAACAACTCGTCGCCAGCGTCGGGCCGAATCCTGTCCGGTGGTGTCGATTCGACTGCGCTATACCCGCCGAAGCGCTTCCTCGGTGCCGCACGAAACATCGAGAATGGTGGATCGTTGACGATCATCGCCACCGCGATGGTCGAGACCGGTTCGACCGGCGACACGGTCATCTTCGAGGAGTTCAAGGGCACCGGTAACGCCGAGCTGAAGCTGGATCGCAAGATCGCCGAGCGTCGCGTGTTCCCCGCGGTCGACGTCAATCCGTCGAGTACGCGTAAGGACGAATTGCTGCTTGCCCCAGAGGAATTCGCGATCGTCCACAAGCTTCGTCGACTGCTGTCGGGTCTGGACAGTCACCAGGCCATCGACCTACTGATGGCGCAGCTGAAGAAGACGCGCAGCAACGTCGAGTTCCTGATGCAGGTGCAGAAGAACGCACCGGGCGTCGTGAACGACGACTAGCCCCGCCCCCCAACCCCAAAACCGCCCGTGAGCGCGGCCAAATCCACATATCGGATTTTGGTCGCGCTCACGGGCGGTTTTGGGGGGTTTAGTGGTGTGCGCGGGCTTGAATCAGCGCTTCGACGTACGGCAGCGTCGTGTCCCAGCGGTGCACAACCTGGGCGTAGGTGAGTCGTACCACAACAAATCCCAGCGCGGTGAGCCGGAGGTCGCGCAGCCGGTCCGATTCGTAATGTTCCTCGCCGGTGTGGTGCGCGCGGCTGTCCACCTCGATGATCAACCGTCGCCCGACGCGCAGGTCCACGCGCCCGACGTTGGCGATCCGTGCCTGAGTGACCAACTTGATTCGACGCCCCCGCAGTCGTAGGCGGACCATCGTCTCGGTCCCTGATTCAGCTTTACCGTCGCAGAGTGACACCAGATGTCGGACGCGATCGGGAGCGTCGGACAACAGATGCAGCAGTTGCGCGCGGGAGATGAGTCGCTTGTTCAACGCGGAGTCGCACAAGACTATGAAATCCTCGGCGGGCAGGCAGAACGCCGCGTGCGCGAGTGCGGTCGGTACGTCGTCGACGGATCCGACGAATGGTGTCGGCCGGCCGTAGCGCCCGCACCCGACGTCGGCGCCCAGTGTCCGACGATGATGTCGCGACGTCCGGAAATGGACGATGCCGTCGTCGGGGGCCCACAACCCGTGGCGTCGGAGAGCTGACCGGCATGTCAGCACCCCGCCCGCGGCCACGGCTGCCGCGACGTCGGGGTCGGCGTCGCGGGTGGAGTACCACCCCCATCGCTCCCGCTTGAGCGCGTCCAGCGCGACCGCCTCGTCGATCTGCTCCTTGGTGGCGCCGGTGCGTCGGAGCTGCTTGGTGGATACGACGCCGGCGTACTTTTTGACGAGTAGTTCGTAGTCCACTTGCTGAGCATCGCGGCCCGTCTCGCGCCGACGTCGGCGCGCAGGCAGCCCCAGCGTCGAATCTGGGGATACCGACAGGCCTGTTCACAACCCCAAGTCCGCCCCGGAGCGGGCCCAAACTCCCATATATGGATTTGGCCGTGCTCACGGGCGGTTTTGGGGAGTGGGCGGGGAGTGGGCGGGGAGTGGCGGGGAGTGGGGCTGGGAGCTGGGCCGAGCTCAGTACACGTCGCGCAGGTAGCGCTTGGTCCGCTTCAGGTCATCGAGATAGGCGACGGCGTCGTCGGCGGACATGGCACCGTGCTCGGCGACGATGTCGTGCAGCGCGGCATCAACGTCGACGGCCATCTGATCTGCGTCGCCGCACACGTACACGACCGCACCGTCAGCTAGCCAGCGGAACAGATCGGCACCGGCGTCGCGCATCTTGTCCTGGACGTAGACCTTGTGCTCCTGGTCGCGCGAGAACGCCAGATCGAGCCGCGACAGCAGGCCGTCGCGGACAAATCCGTCGAGTTCTTCGGCGTACAGGAAGTCGTGATCCCGACGCTGGTCACCAAAGAACAGCCAGTTCTCGCCGGTGGCGCCGGTGGCCCGCCGCTCATACAGGAATGAACGGAACGGTGCGATGCCGGTACCGGGGCCGATCATGATGACCTTGGTGTCAGGCTCGGGGAGTCGGAAGCTGCGGTTAGCCGTCACAAACACGCCGATATGCGCGTCGTCGGGGTGCCCGATGGTTCGACGGTCGGCCAGGTACGTCGAGCACACTCCGCCACGCTGGCGGTCGCCCGCCTGGTATCGAACCGTCGACATCGTGATGTGAACGGTGCCGGGGTGCTCGGTGGGGCTCGACGCGATTGAATAGGTGCGGTGGGTCAGCGGCGATAGTTCGGCGATCAGCTCGTCGACGTCGAAGGACAGTTGGTCGTCGATCATCAGCAGATCGAGAAGATCTTTGCCACGCAGCCACTGCGTCAATGCGGCCGAATCGTCGGATGCCGCAACCGCGGCGAGCTCCGACGAGGGCAGGCGTGCTGCAAGATAGTCAGCGAAATACGTTGAGACGGTTGCGATTTCGACGCGGTGGTGCAGAGCCTCGTAGAGGTCGACGGTGTCGCGACCAACGGTGACCTGCGTCGTCGGATCGACGTCGAGACGCGTGATGATTGCTGTCACGAGAGTTGGGTCATTGACCGGAGTTACGCCGATGCCGTCGCCGGGGAGATATTCGATGCCGCTGTCGCCGAGGTCGAGGACCAGATGGTGGACCTCTTTGTTGGAGCCAGGTCCCGACAGTCGGGTGCGTTCAACGATGGCTGCGCGGTAGGGGTTCTTGCGACCCCACGGCGAGCGCTTACGTGGGCGGGTACTGGTCTGATTAGCGGCGTTATGCATGGCGGTAGTGCGGAGTTCTCCTCGGGGATTGTTCAACGGCGACCACCAATTTTAATGGACGTACCCCGCGGCCGAACCGGTGTCGACAGTAGCCTTGGTCACATTCGACGGCCGGGAATGCGGCGCCGACGTTGGGTGTTATGCCTGCTGATCGTGCGGAACGGATTTGGTGGAACATAACCACCACATGGCATACTGTGCGGTCGAGTCCGGTTCCGGTTCACACCTTCGATCCACGCAGGTGACCCGGCGACCACTAGAAAGGGACATCCATCATGAAGCAGGGTATCCACCCCGAGTACGTGGCGACAACCGTCGTCTGTGGCTGTGGCAACACTTTCGAGACCCACAGCACCAAGGCCGATGGCCGCATCAACGTTGAAGTTTGCTCACAGTGCCACCCGTTCTACACGGGCAAGCAGAAGATCCTCGACACCGGCGGCCGCGTGGCGCGCTTCGAGGCCCGCTACGGCAAGCGCGATAAGGCCGCAAAGGCCGATTCCTAGCTTTCGGCGATCGACACCCGAACTGTGCCTCGGCATGGGTCGGGTGTCGTTGTATTTGTGGCTACATTCGGTTTGATGAGAGGTGAGCACGGTGAGCACGCCAAATCCTTCGGCAATTGACGACATCCTCGCGGAGCACGCGGGGTTGGAAGCGCAGCTATCAGATCCGTCCCTGCACGACGATCCGGGTGCGGCGCGTCGAGTTGGCAAGCGGTTCGCCGAGCTGGCACCCATTATGGCCACCTATCAGAAGCTGCAGGCCGCACGCGACGACCTGGCCGCCGCCGAAGAGTTAGCCGCCGACGATCCGGCGTTCGCCGACGAGATCCCCGACCTAACCCAGCAAGTTGCCGAACTCGACGCGACCCTCACCGACCTACTGGCACCGCGCGACCCGCACGACGCCGACGACGTTGTGTTGGAAGTGAAGTCGGGTGCGGGCGGCGAAGAGTCGGCGCTATTCGCGGCCGACCTAGCCCGCATGTACCTCAAGTACTGCGAACGTCGCGGCTACAAGGCGCAGCTGCTCGGCGTGACCGAATCCGACCTCGGCGGCTATAAAGAAGCGACGATCGCCATCAAAGCGAAAGAGCCCTCGCGCGACGGTGTGTGGTCCCGCCTGAAGTTTGAGGGCGGGGTGCATCGCGTCCAGCGCGTGCCGGTGACCGAGTCGCAGGGTCGCATCCATACGTCGGCGGCCGGCGTACTGATCTACCCGGAACCCGACGAGGTAGCCGAGGTGGTCATCGATGAGTCCGACCTGCGTGTCGACGTGTACCGAAGCTCCGGCAAGGGCGGTCAGGGCGTCAACACCACCGACTCGGCGGTTCGTCTCACCCATCTGCCGACCGGCATCGTCGTGACCTGCCAGAACGAGCGTTCGCAGCTGCAGAACAAAGCGCGAGCCATGCAGGTGCTTGCCGCTCGCCTGCAGGCTGCCGCGGAGGAAGAAGCCGACGCCGTCGCGGCCGAGGGACGCGCCGCGCAAATTCGCACCGTCGATCGTTCCGAGCGCATCCGCACCTACAACTTCCCCGAGAATCGCATCGCCGACCATCGCATCGGTTACAAGGCCAATAACCTCGACGCTGTTCTCAATGGCGACATGGACGCGCTGGTCGACGCCCTCGTCGACGCCGACAAGCAGGCGCGACTGCAAGCGCAGTGAGCACACCGACCGTGCGGCCGACGTCGGGACGAGTTGTCGATCTCCTCGCCTGGGCGCGGGCGCAGCTCTCCGACGCGGGCGTGGCCTCACCCGACTCCGACGCAGCTTGGCTGCTCGCGCACGTCGCCGGAGTCGAGCGCGGGCGCTTAGCCATCCTCGACGACTTGTCGGAGTCCGACGTCGCCGTCTATGTCGACATGATTGAAGCCCGACGCATGCGTCGCCCCTTGCAGCACCTAATGGGTTCGGCGGCGTTTCGGACCGTCGAGCTGCTGGTTGGGGACGGGGTCTTTGTACCGCGCCCCGAGACCGAACTCCTGGCCGAATGGGCGATTGCCATTGCGCCACAGCGAGATTGCCTGATCGCCGACTTCTGTAGCGGAAGCGGTGCGCTGGCTATCGCGTTGGCAACCGAACTGCCGCGGGCACGCGTGATCGCCGTCGAACACTCACCTGCCGCGCTCGCCTGGCTCCGCCGCAACGTCGAAGCGCAGCCCGCCGACGTCGCGAGTCGGATCACCGTGGTCGAGGCCGACGTGACCGACCTGACGGAGTTGACCGCGGCGATCCCGCTCGCTTCGCTCGACGTCATCGTGTCCAACCCGCCCTATGTTCCGGAGGGGACACTCGTGGCTCCCGAGGTCGAGACTGATCCGCACGACGCGGTGTTCGCCGGTCCCGACGGAATGTCGGTGATTAGGCCGATGGTCCCAGTGCTGGCCGCACTGTGCGCCGACGGCGGGGCAGTGGGAATCGAACACGACGACACCACGGCCAGCCAGGTGAGCGAAGTGATATCCGCCGGTGGCGCCTTCACCGACGTCGTCGAACATGATGACCTGGCTGGCCTGCCGCGCTTCGTGACAGCGTGCCGCGTACCGGGTGCCCACCGTGCGAGGATGAAGGACGTGGAAGGATCAAAAAAGTGGGCGAGCGAAGCGACGGGAGATCAATGAGCACCGTTTTCGACTGCAACGATCCGCAGACCCGACCAGCTGGTATCGATGCCGCAGTACGCGCGGCGCGCGGCGGTCGATTGGTGGTCCTGCCCACCGACACGCTGTATGGAATCGGCTGCGACGCTTTTGATTCCGACGCAGTCGCCGACCTGCTCGCGGCGAAGAACCGTGGTCGGGATATGCCGGTGCCGGTGCTTGTGGGGTCGTGGAACACCATCGACGGGCTAGTGCTGTCGGTGTCGGAGCAGGCTCGCGAGCTGGTGCACGCATTTTGGCCGGGCGGTTTGAGTCTCGTTGTGCAGCAGGCGCCGTCGCTGGCGTGGGATTTGGGTGACACCGACGGAACCGTGATGCTGCGCATGCCGTTGCATCCGGTGGCGATCGAGGTGCTCCGCGAGGTCGGGCCGATGGCGGTGTCCAGTGCCAACGTCTCCGGTCTCGCGCCAGCGACGACCGTCGAAGAGGCACGAGATCAGTTGGGCGACAATGTATCCGTGTACCTCGACGGTGGCGTCGCGGCGGCCGCCGTCGCGTCGACGATTGTCGATGTCTCCACCCCGACACCCCGCATTCTGCGTTCCGGCGCGATCTCACCCGAGGCGATCGCGGACGTACTCGACATCGACGTCGAAACACTGCTGGAGCCGCTGTCATGACTGACCCCCGACAACAGTCGCTGCGCGATATCGATCCGCAGCTTGGCGAACTGATCGTCGCGGAGGCTGCCCGACGCCGCGGCACCCTGCAGTTGATCGCGAGCGAATCTGTTGCGTCGTTGGCGGTGCGGGATGCGCTGGCCAGCGACCTGGGGGATAAGTACGCCGAGGGCTACCCGGGTGCGCGCTACCACGGCGGATGTGAGGTCGTTGATCAGGTCGAGACGCTCGCCGTCGAGCGTGCGCAATCGTTGTTCGATGCCGATTACGCGAATGTTCAACCGGTTTCCGGTTCCGTTGCCGGTCAGGCTGTCTACGCGGCTTTCGCGCAGCCCGGTGATCCGGTCCTCGCGTTGAAGCTGGCGCATGGCGGGCATCAGACGCACGGGTCGCGGGCAAATATTTCGGGTCGGTGGTTCTCGCCGATCACGTACGGGCTCAGCCGCGATACCGGCCTGATCGACTATGACCACCTGCGTGACACCGCGCTGGTACACCGTCCGCGCATCATCGTCGCTGGTTCGGCGTCGTATTCGCGGCACATCGACTTTGCGGCACTCCGCGCGATCGCCGACGAGGCGGACTGCATCCTCTGGATCGACGCCGCGCATCTCGGTGGATTGGTCGCCGGCGGCGTCGCCCCGTCGCCGGTGCCATACGCCGACGTCGTGACGCTTGCGACGCAAAAGATCTTCTGGGGTCCGCGCAGTGGCGCGATTCTGTCGCGCGCTGAGCACGCGCCGGCAATTGCGAAGGCGGTGTACCCATTCCTGCAGGGTGGTCCGGCGATGAATTCGATCGCAGCCAAGGCGGTGACCTTTGGCCAGGCGCGCACCAGGGAGTTTGCCCGGTATACGCAAGCTGTCGTCGCGAATGCCCGGGCGCTGAGTGCGGGATTGGCCGAGCGCGGCCTACCGACGGTGTCGGGCGGAACGGACACGCACCTGGCGATCGTCGACGTGACAAGCAGCGGACATTCCGGTCGAGCCGCCGCCGCGCTGTTGGGTGAGGCGGGGATTGTCGTGGACAAGGCCGTCTTACCGTTCGACGACGCGCCGATCTCCGACGGTTCGGCCATTCGTGTCGGAACCCCAGTGCTCACGTCGCAAGGTTTCGACACCGCGGACATGGGCGACATCGCCACCTGGATCGCGACCGTTTTGGCCAATCCGGCGACCGCCGCCGACGTCCGGGCGCAGATCGGGCAGCGATGCTGGAGTTAGCTGCCTCGGGTGGCAGCGGCGCTGGCGTGCCGCTACGTGAGCTGATGCTGGTCGGATTGACTGCTGCGGCTATTACCTACTTGATCACCTCGCTGGTGCGAGTCTTCGCGATCCGCGTCGGTGCTGTCGCTGTGCCGCGCGTGCGCGATGTCCACGTCATTCCGACGCCGCGGCTCGGTGGCGTCGGCATGTTTGTCGGTGCCGTCGCCGCAATCGCGCTGGCAGCGCAGCTACCCGCGCTGAACCGCGGATTTGCCTACACGCCGGACATGATGGCGGTCATCGTCGCAGGTCTGGTCATCGTCCTGGTCGGAGTCATCGACGACCGGTGGGGGCTCGACGCCCTGACGAAGTTTGCGGGGCAACTCACCGCGGCCGGCGTGATGGTGTTGATGGGGGTGAGTTGGTACGTCCTCTACGTGCCCTTCGGGAACATCGGCACGCTGGTCCTCGACCCGCTGCAGTCGGGGTTGTTGACCGTCGCGATTACCGTCGCGACAATCAACGCTGTCAACTTCGTCGACGGCCTCGACGGGTTGGCCGCCGGATTGGGATTGATCGCCGCTCTCGCCATCTGCATGTTCTCGCTCGGGCTGCTCCGGGACCAGGGCGGCGACGTTAGTTACTACCCGCCAGCGCTCATCTCGGTCGCTCTCGCCGGAGCCTGCCTCGGCTTTTTGCCGCACAACTTCTCGCCGGCTCGTATCTTCATGGGGGACTCCGGGGCGATGCTGATCGGCCTGATGCTTGCGGCCGCGTCAACCAGTGCGTCGGGCCGCATTGCGATCAACGCGTATGGTCCCGCCGACGTCTTCACCCTGCTGTCCCCGCTGATCCTGGTCGCTGCCGTCACCTTCATACCGATGTTGGACATGCTGATGGCCGTCATTCGACGCACCCGCGCCGGCGTCGGGTTCTATACGCCGGACAAGATGCATCTGCATCATCGACTGCTAGAGCTGGGCCATTCGCAGAGTCGCGTTGCGCTGGTCATCTACCTGTGGGTTGCGGTGCTGGCGTTCTCGGTGGCCGCGAGCACGGTGTTCCCACTGTCGGTGGTGATTCCCGCATTCATCTGTGGAATTGTCCTGGCCCTTCTGGCGACTTTCGCGCCGCGCATCCGTCGCGCCGTTGCGGGCTGGCAAACGGCCCGCAGCTAGGTCGGCGATTAAACAAACGTTAAAGAGTCCTGTACTATGGGCTGTAGTAGTTCCGGCGCCGCAAATGAATACCCCCCGGTAAAACGGGCGCTGGCGCTTGGTAGAGTTCTGACGAAACCGTGAGCTTACGCCGCGACCCGAACCCGCTAGCGGGTTCGCCACATAGGTCTACGACGCACGCACGGTTATTGGTGTCCAAAGATGGGCGACCGCGAGAGTTGAGGAGAGGCTCATGAGCAGTACCACGGCCCCCGACTCTATGCCATATGTTTTTCCGACCGCTCCGACCAGTATGCGTCGCCCGGCGATTATCGCCGGTGTTGTAGTACTCGTCGTTGCCGCCATTTCCATTGCGCTGAACCACATTTGGTTTGGCGCTTTCTTTTTGCTTGGGACCATTGCCGTCTTCGGTAACGCGCAACTGGTGATCAACTCGGTCAAGGCGGTTACCGCCGAAGACAACCCTCGCAAGAAGGTTCTTGCTGTCAACTCCGCGGTTCGACTCGGGACCATCACGGTCCTGGCGTTGATCGCAGCGTTTCTGGTCCGACCCGATGGGTTGGGCGTGATGTTTGGACTCGCCATCGGTCAGGTCATCTTGGTACTGAATGCGGTGATTCCGGTGATGAAAGGGCTTCGTAAGCAACCATGACAATCTTGGCAACTACGCCGTCTGCGTCGACGTTCCTCGCCGCTGAAGGTGGCGACCAGAGCTTCAAGCTCGAGGTTGGTCACCACACGCACGCTGAGTGGTTCGGCTACACCGTCAACACCGATACGATTCTATCCAGCGCAGTGGCGGCTGTGATCATCATCGTGCTGGCCCTGATCGTTCGCTGGAAGGTGACGGCGGGGAAGCCCGGCTGGGTGCAGTCGTTCTTCGAGGTCGTCTTCGTTCAGATGCGTGGTCAGGTCGAAGGTTCGATCGGACACCGGATCGGCGCATTCGTGCTCCCGCTGTCGGTGACCCTGTTCGTCTACATCCTCGTCGCCAACTGGTTGTCGGTGCTGCCGGTGCAGTTCGGCACGACAAACGAAGAGGGTGCGCCGAGCGCAGGGGAGTGGCTCAAGCCGCCAGCGTCGGACGTGAACTTCGTCTACGCGATGGCGCTGTTCGTCTTCCTCGCCTACCACATCGCCGGCATTATGGAACGCGGCATCCTTGGCCACCCGAAGCTGCTCATCAAGGGGCACGGCTGGGGTCTGGCACCGATCAACATCATTGAGGAGATCGCCAAGCCGATCTCGCTCTCTCTCCGTCTTTTCGGCAACCTCTTCGCCGGCGGCATCATGGTCGGCTTGATCGCCATGTTCCCCGCGTGGATCCTGTGGGCGCCGAACGCGCTTTGGAAGTCCTTCGATTTGTTCGTCGGACTGATCCAGGCATTTATCTTCGCGCTACTGACCGTCCTCTACTTCAGCCAGTCAACGGAGAAGGAAGACGCTCACTAGAGCAGATGCGGCATCGCCCACTCGGCGACGCGAAGATCTCTCGACCTAACTGAATAACCTCCGAGTCGACACGGTGTCGATTCGGACCACAGACCTGGCAAGTCACTTGCCAGCAACCGAAAGGAAAGTTCTCAATGGATCCCAATCTGATTGGCCTGGGTGCACTCATCGGCGGCGGCCTGATCATGGCCGGTGGCGCTATCGGTGCCGGTATTGGTGACGGCCTGGCCGGTGCGCAGCTGATCGCAGGCATCGCACGTCAGCCTGAGGCTCAGGGACGCCTGTTCACCCCGTTCTTCATCACCGTCGGTCTGGTTGAGGCCGCGTACTTCATCAACCTGGCCTTCATGGCTCTGTTCGTGTTCGCCACCCCGATCGAAGGCGTCAAGTAGTTCGCCTTTCGACCAGATCGAAATAACAACGGAGCGACATGACTACGAATCTCGCCGCAGAGAACTTCCTCATCCCCAACGCCACATTTTTTGTGTGCCTGGCCATCTTCCTGTTGGTCTTCGCAGTGATCGGCATCTTTGTGGTGCCGCCCATTAAGAAGGCCATCGAAGAGCGTGAAGCGATGGTGGCTAAGACGGCCGAGGACAACAAGGCCGCTGCGGCGAGCTTCGAAAGTGCCGATTCGGAGTATCGGGCTGCACTTAAGGACGCGCGCGCGGAGGCGACCGGCCTCCGCGACGCCGCCCGTGCCCAGGGCAACGAAGAGTTGGCCGCGGCCCGACATCAGGCCACGGCCTCGGCGGACGCGGCACGCGCCGCATCGGCTGACGCATTGGCCGCCCAGGGTGCGCAGGCGGCGGATGTCGCCCGCGGTGACCTGGATGATTTGGCGAGCACGCTGGCCGGCCGCGTGCTTGGCACCGACATTAAGGTGAACAAGTAGTGAGCGTTTTTATCGGGCAGCTGATTGGCTTCGCCCTCATCGTGTTCCTGTTGTGGAAGTTCGCTTGGCCGCCATTGAACAAGGCAGTCAAAGCTTCACAGCAAAAGATCGAGGATCAGGTAGCCGAGAGCGAAGCCGCCAAAGCGAACCTCGTCAAGGCACAGGCCGCTCACGACCAGGCCGTCGCTGACGCGGCTGTCGAGGCTGAGCAGCTGAAGGCCGACGGCGTCAAGGATGCCGAGGCGATCGGCGAGGATCTGCGTCTCGCCGGCGAGCATGAGGTCAAGCGGATTTCCGCGCACGGTGCGTCGCAGGCAGAATTGCAGCGCACCAACCTGCTGCGCGATCTACGCGGAGACCTAGGCAAGGCTGCGGTTTCCCGCGCCGACGAACTTGTCCGCGCCCAGCTGGCCGATCCGGCCGGGCAGTCGGCTTCGGTTGACCGTCTGCTTGACGAGCTCGCCGCCATGTCCGATCGTCCCGACACCGCGGTGCCGACCCGTGCCGACCTGGTCGGCCTACACGGCATGCGTGCGTCGAGTCGTGATGCGGCGCAAGCTGTTTCGGCCGAATTCGCTAACGCTGCCGGTTCGCTTGACGCGGCGGGGCTCACCTCGCTGGGTGGCGAGCTGTCGCAGGTCGTCGGACTGCTCAACGCCGAGCCGGTGCTGCGAAAGAAGCTGGCGGAACCCTCCGACGCCGCTGCGGCCAAGAAGGCGCTCGTGGCCTCGCTGTTCGGCTCTAAGCTGTCGGCTCCGGCTGTTGCAGTCGTATCGGCAGCTAGCGCCGAGAAGTGGTCGTCCGCTACGGACTTCACCGCCGCGTTGCAGCGCCAGAGTGAACTGGCGGTGCTCGCCGCAGCCGAAAAGGACGGCGCCATCGACCGCGTCGAAGACGAACTGTTCCGCGTTGGGCGTCTCCTGGACGCCAACCCGGAGCTGACCCGTCTCGTGTCGGACAACGCCACGCCCGCGGCGGGCCGCGCCGAGTTGCTACGGAAGGTTGTCGGCGACCAGGTTGGTCCCCACACCACCGCGCTGCTTGGACAGACCGTGACCGGCCTCAATGGCCTGCCGGCCGACATCGCGATCGCGAACCTCGCTGAGCTGGCTGCCGCCCGCCGCAGCGAGACCGTCGCGCACGTTGTCAGCGCCGTTGCCCTGACCGACGCTCAGTCGACCCGACTGACCGGCGTTCTCGGCGATATCTACGGACGCGCAATGTCGGTGCAAACCGAGATCGATCCGGCCCTGCTGGGCGGTTTGCGCATCAGCGTCGGCGACGACGTCATCGAGGGCGACGTGGCAACTCGACTTGCTAACGCCGCCGAGAACCTGCCGCGGTAGTTACCGCGAACCCGAATCCATAAGCCACTTAAAGCAACGAGAAGGACGAGAACCCCATGGCTGAGTTGACGATCTCACCAGATGAGATTAAGGGAGCGATCGAGAACTACGTCTCGTCGTTCGACGCCGACGCCTCGCGTGAAGAGGTCGGCACCGTTACCGATACATCCGACGGCATCGCTCACGTCAGCGGTCTGCCCGGCGCAATGGCCAACGAGCTGCTGGAATTCCCCGGCGGCGTCTTGGGCGTCGCACTGAACCTCGACGAAGATCAGATTGGCGCGGTCATCCTCGGTGACTACGACACGATCGAAGAGGGCCAGCAGGTCACTCGTACCGGCGACGTGCTTTCGGTTCCGGTCGGTGACAAGTTCCTCGGTCGCGTCATCAACCCGCTCGGCCAGCCGATCGACGGACAGGGCGACATCGAGGCCGAAACGCAGCGCGTCCTCGAGCTGCAGGCCGCATCGGTGCTGGAGCGCCAGCCAGTCGAGGAGTCACTCGCCACGGGCATCAAGGCCATCGACGCCATGACCGCTATCGGCCGTGGACAGCGTCAGCTCATCATCGGTGACCGCAAGACCGGCAAGACCGCGGTCTGCATCGACGCCATCCTGAACCAGAAGGCGAATTGGGAGTCGGGCGATCCGGCCAAGCAGGTTCGCTGCATCTACGTCGCGATCGGCCAGAAGGGCTCGACCATCGCGGGTGTCAAGACGGCACTCGAAGAGGCTGGCGCGATGGAGTACACCACCATCGTCGCCGCTCCCGCGTCGGACTCGGCCGGCTTCAAGTGGCTCGCCCCGTACACCGGCTCGGCCATCGGCCAGCACTGGATGTACGACGGCAAGCACGTTCTCATCGTGTTCGACGATCTGACCAAGCAGGCCGAGGCTTACCGCGCCATTTCGCTGCTGCTGCGTCGTCCGCCGGGCCGCGAGGCATACCCCGGTGACGTCTTCTACTTGCACTCGCGTCTGCTGGAGCGTTGCGCAAAGCTCTCCGACGAGCTCGGTGCCGGTTCGATGACCGGTCTGCCGATCATCGAGACCAAGGCCAACGACGTCTCGGCGTTCATTCCGACCAACGTCATCTCGATCACCGACGGCCAGGTCTTCTTGGAGTCGGACCTGTTCAACAAGGGCGTTCGTCCCGCGATCAACGTCGGTACCTCGGTGTCCCGCGTCGGTGGTGCCGCGCAGACCAAGGGGCTGAAGACGGTCTCCGGTTCGCTGCGTCTGGAGCTCGCTCAGTTCCGTGAGCTGGAAGCCTTCTCGGCCTTCGCCTCCGACCTCGACGACGCGTCGAAGGCTCGCCTTGAGCGCGGCGCTCGCTGGGTCGAGATGTTGAAGCAGGACCAGTACAGCCCCTACTCGGTTGAGGATCAGATCGTTTCGATCTACCTCTGCGGTGAGGGCCATTACGACTCGGTGCCGGTCGACGACATCCGCAACTTCGAGGATCAGCTGCTCAGCCACCTGCACCACAACGCATCGGGTGTTTACGACTCGATCGCCGGTGGCGCCAAGCTCTCCGACGATCAGGCCGAGTCCCTCGTCGCCGAGACGAACAAGTTCAAGAACGGCTACCTCACTCATGACGGCCAGCGCGTCGTCAATGAGGCTGCGGCGGCCGCCATGGACGCCGAGGATGTCGAGAACGAAGAGATCAAGGTTCGCAAGTCCTAGTCGGGACTGGCGAAACGGTACATCTGATGACTTCATCGAACTCGACACGATCAGCTAGGAGGGAGCGCTGTGGCAAGCATTCGTGAGCTGCGCTCACGCATCCGGTCGGTGCAATCGACCAAGAAGATCACCAAAGCGCAGGAACTGATCGCGACGTCGCGAATCACCAAGGCCCAGGGACGTGTTGCCGCGGCCAAGCCGTATTCGCAGGAGATGACCACGGTGCTCTCCGAGCTAGCCAGTTCGGCCGGCTCGCTGGATCACCCGCTGCTCGTCGAGCGGGAGAACCCCAAGCGTGCGGCGGTCCTCGTGGTTACCAGCGACCGCGGTATGTGTGGCGGTTACAACTCGAACGTGCTCAAAGCCACTCGT
>QIRE01000085.1_pt1 | contig 23061 bp, 24 predicted proteins | sample 2940141 | NCBI WGS metagenome assembly QIRE01 (sample SAMN09273532, study PRJNA473421) | Gut metagenome, whole genome shotgun sequencing project. | isolation source: gut tissue | host: Folsomia candida VU population | place: Netherlands: Amsterdam | collected 2016-03-06
CGATCTTGTCTTTGCTCTGGCTGCTGCTGCGGCAGCGTATTGGGTCGTTGATCGCAATGTCCTGGCGTGGCGCGGCGCATTCTATCAACCGCAATTTGGCAGATATGCGATGATTGCCGCCTATTCGCTGATGCTGATCGGCGTGGTGTTGGGACGGCTGGTCATCGGTCCGCTGACCGGCGCGCCATAGCGCCCGGCTTGCACCCGGCGAACTTATGCGCAATCAATGCCGCGTTGCGATGAAAGGGCCTGAATAATGCTGGACGTGAACGCCAAACCCACCGAAGAAATCGACCTGCGCGAGGTGTTCGGCCTCGACAGTGACATGAAGGTAAAGGGTTTTGCCGACCGGACGGAACGCGTCCCCGAAATCGACAGCACCTACAAATTCGATCCCGACACCACGATGGCGATTCTGGCGGGTTTTGCCTATAACCGCCGGGTGATGGTTCAGGGCTATCACGGCACCGGAAAATCGACGCATATCGAACAAATCGCCGCGCGCCTGAACTGGCCCTGCGTGCGTGTGAACCTTGACAGCCATGTCAGCCGGATCGACCTGATCGGCAAGGACGCGATCAAGCTGGTCGAGGGGAAACAGGTCACGGTGTTCCACGAGGGCATCTTGCCTTGGGCGCTGCGTAACCCGACCGCCATCGTCTTTGACGAATACGATGCAGGCCGCGCCGATGTGATGTTCGTCATCCAGCGCGTGCTTGAGGCGGATGGCAAGCTGACCCTGCTGGACCAGAACGAAGTCATCACCCCGCATCCCTGTTTCCGCCTGTTCGCGACGGCCAACACCGTGGGTCTGGGCGATACGACCGGGCTTTACCACGGCACGCAACAGATCAACCAAGGCCAGATGGACCGCTGGTCGCTGGTCAGCACGCTGAACTATCTGTCCCACGACGCCGAGGCCGCGATCGTGCTGGCCAAGAACCCGACCTATAACACCGACAAGGGCCGCAAGATCATTGGCCAGATGGTGACGCTGGCCGATCTGACGCGCACGGCCTTCATGCAGGGCGATCTGTCCACGGTCATGTCGCCGCGCACGGTGATTGCCTGGGCGCAGAACGCGCGCATCTTTGGCGACAATGTGGGCTATGCCTTCCGGCTGACCTTCCTGAACAAATGCGATGAGCTGGAGCGCCAGACCGTCGCCGAGTTCTATCAGCGTCTGTTCGACGAAGAACTGCCGGAAAGCGCGGCTGCGAAGGCAAAGTGATCCGCGCAGGGGCCGTTCTGATGGCGTTGGCGGCTGCCCCTGCGGCGGCACAGCTGACCGCCGAAGAAACCGCCGTCTTGCCCCGCGTTCTGTCCACGGTTTCGGTCGAAATCTCGGACCGGCATATCGGTCAGGAAATGGCGGTGCTGCTGCGCAATTCCGACGCCGATGCAGCGTCTGCCGATCTGGTGATAATGGCCGGCGCACCGGATGACCGCGCGGGTCAGCCGATTATCGTTGTGCGCAACATGGTCTATGCCGGGATGATGGGCGGGCAGCTGCCCTCGCTTGAGGTGTCTGACCAAGGCAGCCTGCTGATCCATTCGGAACAAAGCGGCATCGGCCGGTCCCCGTGGTCCGAAACCCTGACCGCTGTCGAACGCGACGGCGATATCCGGGCTGCGGGCTATACCCTGCGGCGCTGGGACCGGATCACGGCGGGGACGGCCTTGTGCGACTGGAACCTGCTGACCGGCGATTGGACGCTTGATGTTGAGATCCCGCAAGACATCGGCCCCGCCAAAGTCCGGCATGAAAGTGGCCGGGTCGAGCTGAAAATCAGCATGGCCGATTGGGCACCCGAGGTTGTGCCCGAATTCTGTTTCGCCGATCTGGGCGGATAGGGGTCAGCCGTCGGCCTGCATCGCGCGGGTTTCGGCCAGCACCACCAGCCGCAGCGCGGTCGCCAGACCAACCTCGGGCGGGCGGGTGTGGTCGATCTGGCCGATCAGCTGCGCCCGCGTCTGACCGCGCGCATCCGCCAGAACTGCCAATTCGCGCCAGAACGCATCCTCAAGCGACACCGAGGTCCGGTGCCCGTCGATGGTCACAGACCGTTTGATCGGCGGCGTCATCGGCGGCAGGGTCAGGTCAGTCATCGCGTTTATGCGCGTCATGGGCGCGGTCTGCGCGATCCGCCTCGGCCTTGCGCAGGTCACGCAGGGGCTTTGCCTCGCCGAATTTCGCGGCGTTCAGATCGCCCGCCACGCGTTTGTCATCGCGGTCGCGCTGTTTGCGGGCCTGTCGCAGGTTGATCACCTTGGTCATGCGCATCCCTTCGCGAAAAATCAAAAGGCCGGGGCAGGGTATCTTACCCCGTCCCGGCCCGATGCGGTCAAGCGCCGATCAACCTTTCGGGCTGATCATGTCCTCGGGGCGGACCACGCGGTCGAACGTCTCACCATCGACAAAGCCAAGCGCGATGGCTTCTTCGCGCAGGGTTGTGCCGTTCTTGTGGGCGGTCTTGGCGACCTTGGTGGCATTGTCATAGCCGATTGTCGGCGCCAGCGCCGTCACCAGCATCAGCGATTCCTTCATCAGCTTTTCGATGCGCGGCAGGTTGGCCTGCGTGCCGACGACCATATTGTCGGTAAACGACCCCGCCGCATCGCCCAGCAACTGCATGGATTGCAGCACGTTATAGGACATCATCGGATTGTAGACGTTCAGCTCAAAATGGCCCTGTGACCCGGCGAAGCCGATGGCCGCGTCATTGCCCATGACATGCGCGCAGACCATGGTCAGCGCCTCGGCCTGGGTCGGGTTGACCTTGCCCGGCATGATCGACGAACCCGGCTCATTTTCCGGCAGGATCAGTTCGCCCAGACCTGACCGCGGGCCTGATCCCAGCAGGCGCATGTCATTGGCGATCTTGAACAACGACCCGGCCACGGTTTTCAGCGCGCCGGAAAAGAACACCATCGCGTCATGGGCGGCCAGCGCCTCGAATTTGTTGGGGGCGGTGACGAAGGGCAGGTCGGTGATGCGGGCGATTTCGGCCGCAATGGCCGTGTCCCAGCCCACGCGGGTGTTCAGGCCGGTGCCGACGGCGGTGCCGCCCTGCGCCAGTTCGTAGATATCCCCAAGCGCCAGCTTGACCCGTTCGATCCCCTTGGCGACCTGATGGGCATAGCCGCCGAATTCCTGACCAAGCGTCAGCGGTGTCGCATCCTGCGTATGGGTGCGGCCGATCTTGATGATATCCTTGAACTCCAACGACTTATCTACCAACGCGCCGTGCAGCTTTTCCAGGCCAGGGATCAGCGTGTCACGCGCGGCCATGCCGATGGCCACATGCATCGCGGTCGGGAAGGTGTCGTTCGACGACTGACCCATGTTGCAGTGATCGTTCGGATGAACCGGCTTCTTGCTGCCCAGCTGACCGCCCATGATCTCGATCGCGCGGTTCGAGATCACCTCATTGGCGTTCATGTTGGACTGCGTGCCAGACCCAGTCTGCCAGACGACCAGCGGGAAGTTGTCATCGAACTTGCCGTCAAACACCTCGGTCGCGGCCTGTTCCATCGCGGCCCCGATGGCCGGGTCCAGATCGCCGCTGGCCTGATTGACGCGCGCCGCCGCCAGCTTGATCGCGCCAAGCGCGCGGATGATCGGCACAGGCTGGCGTTCCCAGCCAATCGGGAAATTCATGATCGAGCGTTGCGTCTGCGCGCCCCAGTATTTGGTGGCATCCACCTCAAGCGGGCCAAAGCTGTCGGTCTCGGTGCGGGTGTTGGTCATCCAAAGGCTCCGTCAGGGTTTCGCGGATGTTTTTACCCGCGCTGTCCGCGATAGGCAATTCGTATGCAACGGTATGCTAACGCCAACATCAGCCGATCTGCTGCCGGAACACATAAACCCGCGCCGGCGGCAGGTTCGCCCAGATGCGGGGGCTGCGTTCGTGATGCAGGCCAAAGCGCCTGCGCACCGCCTCGGACAGGGGCGGGACGGGGCCGTAGGTGATCTGCACAAAGGGGGCGCCGGGGCGCATCATCTGCAAGGCCGCGCCGACGATGGCCGATTGCAGCGCATCGGGCATGGGCAGCGTCGGCACGCCTGAAATCACCGCATCCAAATCGCGGCGGCCGATATTGACCATCTCCTGTGCGGGCAGGTTATGGACATGGACGCCGGGAAAGCTGTCGCGCAGGCGCGCGCAAAAGGCGGCGTTCAGTTCATAGGTTTCAAGCGCCTCGGGCGGCAGGCCGCGCGCCAGAATGGCCCGCGTGATCGTGCCGGTGCCCGCGCCGATTTCCGCCACCGCGGTCATGTCGGGGCGGATCAGACGCGCCATTTCGGCGGCGGTGGCGCGGCCCGTGGGGGCGACGGCGCGGATCTTGGCGGGGTGGCGAAGGAACTGGCCGAAAAACAGCGACAAATCAGACACGGGACAGGCTCCTGCTGGTGTTGCCCGCCCGGCCTATTTCAATCGCGTATCACCGATATGACAGGCTATTTGCGCCAACGATCCAGCTGCACGACCTCGCCGCCGCCCGGGGGCGTGTCGTCGGGACCATCCTCATCATCATCGTCGAATTCGCCGTCATCGTCGTCGTCATCCGATTCCTGCGTTTCGAATCGCAGGCCGAATTCAACGGACGGATCGACAAAGGTCCGCAGCGCGTCAAAGGGGATACGCATCGGCTCGGGCGAATCGCCAAAGTTCAGGGTGATGGTGAAGCCGTCGTCATCGACCGTCAGATTGTCGAACCAATGCTGAACCACGATGGTCATTTCTTCGGGGTAACGTTCGCGCAGCCATGCGGCCATTTCAACACCATCGTCGCGCGTGTCGAAGGTGATGAAGAAATGATGATCACCCGGCAGGCCATGTTCGGCCACGCCCTGCAAGACATTCGCGATCAGCCCCTGCATCGCGCGATGCATCATCCCGCCGTAGTCAATCTCCGTCCGCGACATCCGTCCATCCCTGCTAGCTGCGGCCAGCATAGGGATATGGCCGACGATGAAAAGGGGGCCAAGCAAGGGGTTTTGAAAAAGGGAAAGGTGCAGGATTCTGTTGCCAGGCTCCTGCGGGCCCCGCCTTACGCTGCTAGGCGCAAGGGCTTAGGTTTCGATCTCTCGAACTGCTTACGCAGCCAGAGCGACCGGAGCACGGTTGTCATTGGCAACTGTACAAATCGCACCGATAACGGTGGTAGCTCACCGAGACAAAGCAAACATCTTTAGGCGTTCGTCGATCCTGTTTCGACCCCATTGCCCCCCAATGAAGGTGGTTTGGTGGAGTCGCCGGGTACCGCCCCCGGGTCCGATCCGATTATTACATGCGCGTTTATGTCCATAGCCCGGCTTGCGCCGAACACCCTGAATATAGGGGCCGGGTCGCGTCCCCGCAACCCGGCCTTTCTTCTTCACTTAAATATCCCGGGGAGTCCCGCAGGGACGGGGCAGCGCCCCTGCCCGGTTGCCTTATGCGTTCATCGCCCAGGGGCCATGCGTATCGGCCACACCGTCCACGCGTTCAAACCCATGTGCGCCAAAGAAATCGCGCTGCGCCTGGATCATGTTGGCGGTGCCGCGCGCGGTGCGCATCATGTCGAACCACATCAGCCCTTGGGCCAGCGCGGGCAGGGCGTGACCGGCCCCGATCCCCTGTGACACCACCTGCCGCAGCGCCGGCATCGCGTTTTCCACCAGCGTGGCAAAGAACGGCGCCATCACCAGATTGCGGGCCGGATCTTCGGCCAGTGCCTCGGCCATATCGTTCAGCATCGCCGACCGGATGATGCACCCTTCGCGCCAGACGCGCGCGATTTCCGGCAGGTTCAGCACCCAGCCAAAGCGTTCTGACGCGGCGGCGATCATCGCGAAACCCTGCGCATAGCACAGGATCTTGCCCGCGATCAGCGCCTGTTCCAATGCTTCGGGCGCGATGGTCAGGGCCGTGGGGGCCGCGCCAAAGCGCGCCTCGCCCGCGATGCGTTCGTCCAGCCGGGCCGAGACGTTGCGTGCCGTCACCGCCGCCTCGATCACGGGGATGGGGGCGGCCAGATGCTGCGCCTCGATCGCGGTCCAGCGGCCGGTGCCCTTCTGGCCCGCGCGGTCAAGGATCACGTCCAGCATCGGCTTGCCGGTATGGGGGTCGGCGGCGGCTGATACCTTGGCCGAAATCTCGACCAGATAGGATTGCAGAACGCCCTTGTTCCAGCCCGCGAACACGTCGCCGATGGCCGGGGCGGTCATGTTCATGCCGTCGCGCATGATGCCGTAAACCTCGGCGATCATCTGCATATCGGCATATTCAATGCCGTTATGCACCATTTTGACGAAATGGCCCGCGCCCGCATCGCCCATCCGGGCCGCGCAGGGGGTGCCGTCTTCGGCCTTGGCGGCGATGGCGGTCAGGATATGGGCCACACGGTCCCAATCTGCCTGCGTGCCGCCGCCCATGATGGCGGGACCGTGGCGCGCACCCTCTTCGCCGCCCGACACGCCCATGCCCAGAAAGCGGAAGGGCAAATCGGCCGCATCGCGGCGGTCGGTGTCGTGGAAATCGGCGTTGCCCGCGTCGATGACCAGATCATCGGCGTCCAGCAAGGGCGCCAGCGCCGCAAGTTGGTCGTCAACGGCCTGACCTGCGGGCACCATCAGAATAATGGCCCGAGGCGATGCGATGGCGGCGACCAGATCGGCCAGGCTGTCGGTGGGAATCACGCGGGCGGCCAGATCGCCGGCATCTGCGTGAAAACGCTGCGTGACCTCGGTCGTGCGGTTCCAGACGGCGATGGGAAAGCCCTTTTCGGCGATGTTCAACGCCAGCGCCGCCCCCATCGTGCCAAGCCCGATCAGCCCGATTTCTGCCTGTGCCATCATCCGGCATCCTTCTTTAACATCCTGAATGCCGGATGTTTACGCTAACGGTCAGGTGTTGTCACGGGGCGCCGTTCAGGCCGGTGGCGCCACGCTGATCAATGTCTGCATCCCGGTCGCGACATGGGTGCGGGCCGTCGAGGTCACGCCCCAGACATCCAGCTGACAGATCGTCAGCGTCCGTCCCGGCTTGATCACACGGCCCGTGGCTTCAAGCCAGTCGCCGCGCCCCGGACTGATCAGGTTCAGCTTGAATTCCACCGTCAGCACCGATTTATCCGCCGCAAACAAGGTCATCCCCGCGTAACCGCCCGCGGTGTCGGCAATGGCCGCGGTGCTGCCCGCGTGAAAGAAGCCGTGATGCTGGGTCAGTTCCGGGCGAAACGGCAGACGCAGCGTGACCAGACCGGCGCGAATATCGGCCAGCGTGGCGCCCAGATGGGTCATCAACCCCTGACTGGCCATGCTGTGCCTGACGCGCTCAATCGTGTCAGCGTCCAGTTCGGCACCGATCTGGTGCATGGCTTTCCCCCTGTATCTGGCCGCCTGTATCTGGCCGCCTGTTTCTGGCCGGGGTCAGTCTGCCGATGCGCGCCGCGCGCGGATAGCCGTCATGGCGCCGGGTGACGCAGGGTCACATATCCAGCAGCGCGCGGCGGAAACCCTGTTCATACAGCACGATTTCCCGCGCGCCCACCTGCGCGGCATGGGCCAGCGCCCGCCCTGTCAGCGCCTGCGCCAGATCAACGGCCTGCGCCAGATCGCGCCCGCGACCCAGAGCCGCCATCAGCAGCCCTGCGAACAGATCGCCCGTGCCGGGCAGGGCCACGGGAATATGCGGGGTGGCGTGGCGGGTGGTGCCGCCTGACCCGATGATCAGGCTTTCCAGATGGTCCGCAGGCGTGTCATCCAGAACGCAGCCGGTGGCGATCAGATGCGCGCCGGGGGCCATGCGCAACGCTCGCGCCGCCGCCTGTGCATCGGCCAGCGTGGCGATGGGGCGACCTGTCAGATGCGCTAGCTCGAACGAGTTCGGCGTTGCCAGATCGGCCAGCGGCAGCAGATCATCCTGCATAATGCGGGCCAGTTCGGCGGGGACGTAAAGCCCCGGCCCGTGGTCCCCCATCACCGGGTCGCACAGATAGCGCAGCTTCGGGTTCGCCGCCTTGCAGCGCGCCACGAAATCGGCCGTCAGCCGGGCCACCTGAACCGATCCGATATAGCCCGTGACCAGCCATGTCGCGCGCTGCGGCAGGCCGCGTTCATCCGCCCCGCGCAGCAGGTCCGCGAACAGATCGGGCGGAACCGGCGCACCGCGCAGGGTCGGATAGTCGGGGGTGTTTGAAAACAGCACCGTGGGGATTGCCGCGACCTCTAACCCCGCGGCCTGCATTGGAAAAACCGCGGCCGAATTGCCGACATGGCCGTGAACGACCTGACTTTGAATGGAAATCACCAGCGGAGCGCGGTCGGTCATGTCGTTCCCTCAAGCCGTGGACGCCAATCCTCGACCCGGCCGCTGTCAAGACGCCGCGTGGCGTATCGACGCCAACCCTCGGCCAGCACGTCCAGCGCGGCGATCTGTGCCAGCGCCTGACGGTTCAGGCGGTCCACATACATCACATGCCACAGTTTGCGCAGGCTCCAGTCCGGTGCAAGCCGGTCGATCAGGTCCAGATCATCGCCGGGTGCGACGGTGCCCGGTTGCAGCACGCGGTAATACCAGCCGGTGCGCCCGGTGGTCTGCACCCGGCGCGCCATGTCGGGGACGCCAAAACGGTGGTTCAGCTTCCAGCAAGGTTGCCGCCCCTGCGACACCTGAAGGATCGCCCCACCCAACCGGAACACATCGCCCACGGCAACGCTGTGTTCGGTCATCCCCGCGCGGGACAGGTTTTCGCCAAACGCCCCCGGCGCATCCAGCAGCGGCAGCGCGCCCAGATCGGCGCGCCAATCGGCATAGTGATCATGCGGATAGAAATGCACCGCCTTTTCAACGCCACCATGCACCCGCCGGTCTGCCTGCATGTCGCCCGCAAAGCCGTGATCGGTCAGCATCAGCGGACGATCCACCGGCGCCTTGGCGATGGCGCTGACGGCATCAGTGCCGGGCAGGGGCGCGGTTGCGCCAATCAGCAGGGTCAGGGTCATGGGGCGGCATCGCGTCGGGTAAAAGGGGCGTTATCGGCATCGGCGTGCTGCACGGGATCAGCCGCGCACGTTCCGGCGCAGCCTATCTTGTGATCACGGCTGCATCAATCAGGGTGAATCCTGCGGGTCGGCCCCTTGATTGCGCCTGACAGCCAAGCTACCTTCCAAATCAACTTGATACGGAGGGCGTGTAACATGGCGCCCAAGCGTCCTGCGGGTGCGGACGCGTTCCCGAAACCCACGGTAGAGCCGTCTGGCGCCCGCCAACCCGAGGAGGGGGGGCTTTATGCTGCCCTCGACCTCGGCACAAATTCGTGCCGGATGCTGATTGCCCGACCCGAGGGCAGTCAGTTTCAGGTCATCGACAGCTTTTCCAAGCCGGTGCAGCTTGGACATGGGCTGGAAGCTTCGGGACGGTTGTCCCGAAGCTCGATGGCGCGCACGGTTCACGCATTGCAGGTGTGTCGGCGCAAGCTGGAACAGCACCGGGTCACGAATATGCGTCTGGTCGCGACCGAAGCCTGTCGTCGCGCCCGCAACAGCCGCGATTTTCTGCGGACGATCCGTCGCGAAACCGGGCTGCCGCTGGAAATCATCGGCGCCGAGGAAGAGGCGCGTCTGGCTGTGATTTCCTGCGCGCCGCTGGTCAGCCAGAAAACCGAAACGCTGATGGTGGTTGATATCGGCGGCGGTTCAACCGAACTGGTCTGGATCGACCTCGAGGATGTGGAACCGACCGAACGCTCTCGGTCGATCATGCGGCTGGCCGATGGGTTCGGCAATCCACAGCCCGGCGGGGCGCGCGTGGTGGATTGGATCAGCGTGCCGTTGGGCGTGGCGACGTTGCGCGATCAGTTTGCCGATGTCGAAGATGAACAGGGCCGCTTTGCGTTGATGAGCTGGTATTTCGAAGAAATGCTGGCTGGCTTTGCCCCCTATGCCGACGGCCCGCCAGATGACGGGTTCCAGATCATCGGCACATCCGGCACCGTCACTACGGTCGCGGCCAGCTTTTTGGGGCTGCGTCGCTATGACCGGACCAAGGTGGACGGGCTGGAAATGACCAGCGAACAGATCGACCGGGTGATCCATTCCTATTTGCAGCTTGGCCCCGAAGGCCGCCGCGCCGATCCGCGTATCGGTCGCGAACGTCACGCGCTGATCATGTCGGGCGTTGCGATCCTGCAAACGCTGATGCGCATCTGGCCCACCGACAAGCTGTCGGTCGCGGATCGTGGCCTGCGTGAGGGGTTGCTTTACTCCCAGATGGTGCGCGATGGGGTGCTGACACCAGACGGCATGAACGGAGTAGCATGACATGACAAAGGCACCGGGCAGCCGTGAAGGCAAATCCAGCGGGCGCGGGCAGCGCGATCTGCGGGTCAGGGTCAAGACCGCCAAGGGGCGCAAACTGTCCAGCAAGCTGTGGCTGGAACGCCAGCTGAACGACCCCTATGTCGTGCGCGCCAAGCGCGAGGGGTTTCGCGGGCGCGCGGCCTATAAGATTTTGGAACTGGACGACAAGTATCGCTTTCTGGTGCCGGGCGCGCGCGTGGTCGATCTGGGCTGTGCGCCGGGCGGGTGGTGTCAGGTCGCCGTTGACCGGGTGAATGCGCTTGGTGAAAAGTCGGGCAAGAAGGTCGGCAAGGTGCTGGGCGTTGACCTGCAAGAGGTCGATCCGATTGCCGGGGCCGAGGTTCATCAGCTTGATTTCCTGTCTGACGGCGCCGACGATCTGGTCAAGGGCTGGCTGGGTGGCCCTGCCGATGTGGTGATGTCGGACATGGCGGCGTCATCCTCGGGGCACAAGGGCACCGACCACCTGCGGATCGTGGCTTTGGTCGAGGCCGCAGCCGCCTTTGCCTTTGACGTGCTGGAACCGGGCGGCACATTCGTGGCCAAGGTTCTGGCCGGGGGCGCCGAAACCGAAATGCAGGCCATGCTGAAGCGCAGCTTTGACAAGGTCGCCAACGTCAAGCCACCTGCCAGCCGCAGCGATTCGTCAGAAAAATTCGTGGTCGCGACGGGGTTTCGCGGGCGTCAGGTCGCCGTGGGCGACCCGGATGATCCGGAGAGCTGAGCGCGGAACATCTCGGGCGTGCGGCCGGTTGCGGCGACAAAGGCGCGGGTGAAATGCGCGTGGCTGGAATAGCCAAGCGCGACCGCGATCCGTGCCGGCATGGTGGCGGTGTTGCGCAGCAACTGCACCGCCTGTTCAAGCCGGACCTGGCCCACAACCTCTACCGCGCGCCTGCCACGGGCGGCGATGCAGGCATTGTCCAGCGCGGTCATGGTGCTGCCCAGATCACGCGCGATATCGGCGACCGATGTGCAATCCGCGATGCCCTGCACCGCGCGCGCAACGAACCGTTCGACCAGCAGCCGGTCGGGCGTCGGTGCACGGGTCGTCTGTTGGCGCGGACGGTCTGGGTCCAGCATCGCCAGCCGCTGCGACAACTGGCTGATCGCCGCCATGTGCTGATCGGCGGGGCTGACCGGATCGCAGGCCGCCAGATCGTGCAGGCTGGACAGCAGCAGCGCGGTATGATGGCCTGCAAAGGCACACATCCCGTCCTTGGGTAAAGGCGGCTCGGCCCGTGCGAAAAGCGATCGCGGGATCAGCGCGACGTGACCTGACGCGCCCGGTTGGGGCAGGGTGGAAAACGCTGTACCCGCCGGGATCAGCCAGACATCGCCATCACGCAGAATGCGGCGATGCCGGGGCAGATTGACCTGCATCCGGCCCCGCGTGACCCAGATCAGAACGTGGTCGGGCCGGGTGCGGGGCTGGGTGTCGCGCCCGCCCCATACAAAGCTGTCAAGCGGCAGCAGGCGCAGCCCCATCTGCCGCCCCGACGGTCTGACGCCGCGTGTCTGGGTCTGTCCCGATGCCGCAGCGTGGGTCGCCTTTTGGTTGTCGTCCTGAACGAGATCAGCCGCCGTTGGCGTTGGAAATCGTTCGGTCAGGCCAGCGGTCTGCATTCGCCGTGGGGTACGCAACAAGCTGGTTGAAAACGGAAATCCGTTCTGTTCCTGAAACCTGTCATGAGGTCGTATCACCGTCGCCCCCGTCACTGCCTGACGGAACGAATCTTCGCCGATCGCGGAACGTAACTCAACCCTCGCGTGTTGTTAGGGCGTTTCGCCTCTAGGCTGTGGCGATTTTGTCAGCATCAACGCCGGTCCAGTCGCGCATCCGTCCGCGAAACCAGATGCGCTGTGACTTGGCATATTGCCGCGTCGCGATCACCGCGCGGGTGATTGCGGTCGGCAGATCGGCCTTTCCCCGCAGGTGTTCGACCAGATCGGGTGCGCCGATGGCACGCGCCCATTGCTGGCCGGGGTTCCAGTCGGGCAGCATGGCCGCCACCTCGGCCAGCGCGCCTTGCGCCATCATCGCGTCAAAGCGCCGCGCGATACGGTCTGCCAGCCAGTCGCGGTCGGCGTTGATCAGCAGGCGCTGACAATCGGCGGGCGCGATCAGCGGTGGTGGCGTATCGGCCTGCCAGTCGGACAGCCCGCGTCCGGTGGCCTGCAACACCTCCCACGCGCGCTGAACGCGGGCGGGGTTTTGCAGGTCGATCCGGTCACGCGTCGCCGGGTCCAGCGCGGCGACCATGTGCTGCAAGCCGTCCGTCCTGGCCAGCATCGCGTCGCCATCGGCACGGATCGCGGGCGGCACCGGCGGCACATAGGCCAGCCCCTGCGTCAGCGCCGTCAGATAAAGACCCGTGCCGCCGACGATGATCAGCCGCTGTCCCATGAGCCCCTGCACATCGCGCAGCCAATCGCCGACGGAATAGGTCTGCCCCGGCGCGACGTGGCCATAAAGGGCATGGGGCGCCGCGCCTTCATCCTGAACGGACGGGCGGGCGGTCAGCACGCGCCAGCACGACCAGATCTGCAAGGCATCGGCATTCACGATCAGGCCGCCCTGCGCGCGCGCAACAGCCAGCGCCAGCGAAGATTTTCCGCTGGCGGTGGGACCGGCAATCAACAGGTGACGGTCCGGATCAATCGCAGATGGGCAGAATGCCGACATGGATGCCTTAGCCCGGTTGAACACCAGCCTCTTTTGCGACATTTTGCGCCACAAGAAAAGTGATGCCCCCCGCACAGGAAGGACTGACCATGACCGAGGACACGGACCCCGCGACCATGCATTATGGCCGCGTCATGCTGAAGATTTCCGGTGAGGCGCTGATGGGCGATCAGGGTTACGGCCTGCACCCGCCCACCGTGTCGCGCATCGCCGATGAGGTCGAATCGGTCCAGCAGATGGGGGTCGAGGTGTGCATGGTCATCGGCGGCGGCAACATCTTTCGCGGTCTGCAAGGCAGCGCGCAGGGGATGGAACGCACCACCGCCGATTACATGGGGATGCTGGCCACGGTGATGAACGCGCTGGCCATGCAATCCGCGCTTGAGGCAAAGGGCCTGCATTGCCGCGTGATCAGCGCCATTCGCATGGATGAGGTGTGCGAGCCCTACATCCGCCGCCGCGCCATCCGGCATCTTGAAAAAAAGCGCATCGTGATTTTCGCCGCCGGCACCGGCAACCCGTATTTCACCACCGATACCGCCGCGACGCTGCGCGCGAACGAAATGAACTGCGAGGCGATCTTCAAGGGCACCAAGGTCGATGGCGTTTATGACAAAGACCCCAAGAAACACGCCGACGCAAAGCGTTACACCGAAGTCAGCTATGATGAGGTGCTGCAAAAGCATCTGGGCGTGATGGATGCCTCGGCCATTGCGCTGGCCCGCGACAACAAGCTGCCGATCGTGGTCTTTTCGCTGGACGAGCCCGGCGGCTTCCGCGCGATTCTGCAAGGGCGCGGCACCTATACCCGCGTGCATGTCTGACGCCGCGGGCAACGGGTAACGCCGTCTTTCCAAGGCTGTGCCTGAACGGGCGCGACAGAACGGTCCCGCCACCGGGGCGGGGCCTGTTCTGGCTGATGTTTGCGGGGGCAAAGCCTTTGCCAAGGTCAGTTAATGCGGTTACAAGCAACCAAAATTCAATATGAGGCGCCCCGATGGCAGAGGATATCGAAATCGACATTGACGATCTTGAGCGTCGGATGAAGGGCGCGATGGAATCGCTGCGTCACGAATTTTCCAGCCTGCGCACGGGTCGCGCCTCGGCATCCATGGTCGATCCGATTCAGGTCGATGCCTATGGCCAGATGACGCCGATCAACCAGCTTGGCACCGTCAACGTGCCCGAACCGCGCATGGTCACGATCAACATCTGGGACAAGGCGATGGTCGGCAAGGTTGAAAAGGCCATCCGTGAAAGCGGTCTTGGCATCAACCCGCAGACCAATGGCACGATCATCATGCTGCCGATCCCCGAGCTGAACGAAGAGCGCCGGCGCGAGCTGACCAAGGTGGCCGCGCAATATGCCGAAAGCGCCCGCGTTTCGATCCGGAACGTGCGTCGTGACGGCATGGATCAGATCAAGAAGGGCAAATCCAACGGGATGCCCGAAGACGACCAGAAGTTCTGGGAAAGCGCCGTGCAGGATCTGACCGACAAGATGATCGCGGGTGTTGATCAGACGCTGGAAGGCAAACAAGCCGAGATCATGCAGGTCTGAGGGGATCATGGTCGCAGAAACCGCACCGGCAATGACCGCAGAGGGCGCAGCCCGTCCGCGTCATGTTGCCGTCATCATGGACGGCAACGGTCGTTGGGCGGTGCAGCGCGGCTGGCCGCGTCTGGTCGGTCATCGCCGTGGGGCTGAACGGGTCAAGCAACTGGTCCGGGCCTGCCCTGATCTGGGCGTGAACTGGCTGACGGTGTATGCATTCTCGACCGAGAACTGGAAACGCTCGACCGAGGAAGTCCTTGGTCTGATGAAGATTTTCCGCCGCTATATCCGGCACGAGGCCGAAGGCATGGCCGCCGAAGGTGTGCGTCTGCGCTTTATCGGTGGGCGTGAGCGGCTGGACGACAAGTTGCAGGCGCTGATGGCCTCGATCGAGGCGCGGACGGCGTGCAACACCCGCATGAACCTGACCGTGGCGATCAATTATGGCGGGCGGGACGAATTGACCCGCGCCTCTGCCCGGCTTGCCCGCAAGATCGCCAGCGGCGAAGTGACCACCCCGACCGAGGCCGATCTGGCCGCCTGTCTGGACACCGCAGGAAATCCCGATCCCGATCTGGTCGTGCGCACATCCGGCGAAACCCGGACATCGAATTTCCTGCCGTTTCAGGCGGCTTATGCGGAATACGAATTCACGCCGACATTGTGGCCTGATTTCTCGCCCAAGCATCTGTCAGAAATCCTTGATAAATTCGGAATGCGCGACCGCCGCTTCGGAGGGGTATGACCGGGCCGGGCGAAATACGGGCGCCATCGCCAAAGGGAAAATGGGCGGATCTGTCGCGGCGGGTCGCCTCGACTCTGGTGCTGCTTGGCATCGGGGTCATGCTGGCGGTCGCGACCGGCATCTGGCTGCGTCTTGGCATGGCGGTCATCAGCGCGATCACCTTCTGGGAACTGGCGGCGATGACCGGCTGGCGTCACCCGGAACGCCACACCACGCTGTTCGGGCGCAGGCGCCCCATCGCGCTGGCGATCATCGCGGGGATTTCGCAGCTGACGGCGCTGACCTCGGACAATCCGTGGTCGTGGCTGCTGTTGCTGGCGCCGATCATCGCGGGCGTGCCGGGTGCCACCACGCGCGACCGCGTCACCTATGCCATTTTCGGCACTGCGATCATGGCCGTGACCTATGGCCTTGTCGGCTTCCGCGAGGCATTCGGGCTGGCCTTCGTGCTGTGGCTGATGGGCATCGTGATCGTGTCGGACACGGCCGGATATTTCTTTGGCCGCGTTTTGGGCGGCCCGAAATTCTGGCCCGCGCTTAGCCCCAAAAAGACGTGGAGCGGCACCATCGCCGGCTGGATCGGCGCATTCATTCTGGGCGCGGCGCTGATGCTGTCGGGGCATGGCGATGTGGCCTTGCTGTGGTGTTCGCCGCTGGTCTGTCTGGCCGGGCAGATGGGCGACATCGCCGAAAGCTGGCTGAAGCGGCGGGCAGGCGTCAAGGACAGTTCCAACCTGATCCCCGGTCATGGCGGCTTCATGGATCGGTTTGATGCGGTGACGGGCGCGGTTCTGGCGACCATGCTGATCGGGCTGCTTACCAACCTTCCGGCGGTGAACTGACCGATGCGGTCCGTGTCGATCTTTGGGGCGACCGGCTCGGTCGGGGCGAATGGCGTTGACCTGATCCGGCGCGCGGGTGGGCCTGCGGCCTATCGCACAGTGGCGCTGACCGGCGGGCGCAATATCGCGCGGCTGGCACAGATGGCCCGCGATTTTCAGGCCGAAATCGCCGTTACCGCGCATGATGAATTGCTGGACGATCTGCGCGCTGCGCTGGCGGGCAGCGGGGTTCAGGCCGCCGCAGGCGCGCAGGCGCTGGCCGAGGCTGCGGCCCGTCCTGCCGATTGGGTTCTGTCCGCCATCGTTGGTGCTGCGGGTTTGGTGCCGGGGCTGACGGCGCTGGCGCAGGGCGGTGTTCTGGCGCTGGCGAACAAGGAATCGCTGGTCTGCGCCGGGTCGTTGATCCACGCAACCGCCGCGCGCAGCGGCGCCCGCGTTTTGCCTGTCGATTCCGAACATTCAGCGATCTTTCAGGCGCTTGGCCATGACAACCTGGAAAGCGTCAAGGATGTGACGATCACCGCATCCGGCGGCGCGTTCCGCGATTGGCCGCTGGAACGGCTGGCGGCGGCGACGGTGGCGCAGGCATCCACACACCCCAATTGGGCGATGGGTCAACGGATCACCATCGACAGTGCATCCATGTTCAACAAGGCCATGGAAGTCATCGAAGCGAAAGAGTTTTTCGGCTTTCGTCCCGATCAGATCAAGGTCGTAGTCCACCCGGAATCGATCATCCACGCGCTGGTCAGCCATATCGACGGCGGCAGCATCGCCCATATGGGGGCGCCCGATATGCGCCATGCCATCGGCTATGCGCTGAACTGGCCCGCGCGTGCGGAACTGCCGGTGGCGCCGCTGGATCTGGCCGCGCTTGGCAGCCTGACCTTTCGCCGCCCCGATGAAAACCGCTGGCCCGCCCTGCGCCTTGCGCGTGAGGTGATGGCGGCAGGCGGCATGGCGGGCGCGATCTTCAACGCTGCCAAGGAACAGGCGCTGGATGATTTCATCGCCGGGCGGATCAAGTTCACGGATATGGGACCGCGGGTGGAAATGACGCTGACGGCCCTGTCCGCGCAGGCCGGTTTCGGCGATGATCCCGCCGATCTGGAAACGGTCCTGCACTGGGACCGACAAGCACGCAAGGAAGCTGCCGCATGACCGATCTGATCGCGCAATTCGGCGGCACGCTGTGGACGCTGGCATCCTTTGTGCTGGCGCTGGCGGTGATCGTGACGGTCCACGAATTCGGCCATTACTATATCGGGCGGCTGTCGGGCATCCGGGCCGAGGTGTTCTCGGTGGGCTTCGGGCCGCGCCTGCTGTCACGGCGCGACCGTCGCGGGACGCTGTGGCAGGTGGCCGCGCTGCCCCTGGGCGGCTATGTCCGGTTTCTTGGCGATGCGAATGCCGCAAGCGCGGGGACGGGGCGCGCCGTCGATCCGGCGCTGCGGCGGCAGACGTTGACCGGGGCGCCGCTTTGGGCGCGCTTTGCCACGCTGCTGGCGGGACCGGTGTTCAACTTCGTGCTGTCGATCCTGATCTTTGGCGGCTTTGCGTTGTTCCAGGGCCTGCCCTCGGATCAGGTAGAGGTCGGGCAGATCGATCAGGCCCCGCCGGGCATCGCCAATGATCTGCTGCCGGGCGACCGCATTCTGGCCATCGGTGATCACCCGGTAGCCACATGGCGCGACATCGGACGCGCGGCGGAAACGCTGCCCGCTGCGGCGCAACATGATTGGCGGGTGCTGCGCGACGGCGCCGAAATCACCGTTGCTGGCCCCGATCCGATGCCCGCGCGGATCAGCGGCGTCGCCCCGCGCAGCGCCGCCGCCGATGCCGGTCTGCGGGCGGGCGATGTGGTGATGGCCATCGACGGCGCGCCCGTCGCCCGCTTTACCGACCTGCGAGCGGCTGTGGCGGCCGCCGACGGTCAGCCCGTCGCCTTGCAGGTCTGGCGCCCGGCCGAGGGCGTGGCCGATTACACGCTGGTCCCCAAGATGCAGGATCTGCCTGCCGATGGCGGCGGCTATGAACAACGCTGGCTGATCGGCGTGACCGGCGGCGACAGCTTCTTCAGTCCCGCCATGCGCCGCGCCGGGCCGCTGGAATCGCTTGGACTTGGCGTCACGCAGACATGGAACATCATCGGATCGTCGCTGTCTGGGATGTGGGCGATGATCTCTGGCCAGATCGGTGCCTGTAATCTGGGCGGCGCGATCAGTATCGCCGAAAGCACCGGTCACGCGGCCAGCGCGGGCGGCGCCGATTTCCTGTGGTGGATTGCGGTTCTGTCGGCGGCCATCGGTTTTCTGAACCTGTTGCCGATCCCGGTTCTGGATGGCGGGCATCTGCTGTTTTACACCTATGAGGCCGTGACGGGCCGTCCGCCATCAGACCGGGCGCTGAATCTGCTGACGGCGGTGGGGATGGGGCTGGTGCTGACCTTGATGATTTTCGGACTCACCAACGATCTTTTCTGTCCGTAAGGCGGATGCTGTTTTGACAGTTCCGGCCGTTTCGGGCAAAAGGATCAGCAAAACAAGGCGCCGTAAGCCGCGCCATTGCAGGCTGCATGAAAGAGGGACGGCTATGACACGGAAACTGGGCAAGGGCGCGGTTGCGCTGGTCACGGCCTTGACGATGGCGGCACCGGCCGTGCTGGTGCCGGGGGCTGCCTCGGCCTATGTCTTTAACGACGTGCGCATTCAGGGTGCCCAACGCATCGAAGCAGCGACGGTTCTGTCCTATGCCAATATCGCGCGCGGTCAGGATGTCAGCGCCGGCGACATCAATGAGGCGCAGCAGCGGTTGCAGAATTCCGGCCTGTTCGAGACGGTCGAGATCATCCCGCAGGGCGGCGTGCTGGTCATCAATGTCAGCGAATATCCCACGATCAACCAGATCAGCTTCGAGGGCAACCGCCGCATCAAGGACGAACAGCTGTCCACGATGGTGCAAAGCCAGTCGCGCCGGGTCTATCAGCCCAGTCAGGCGATTGCCGATGCCCAGACCATCGCCGAGGCCTATTCCGTGCAGGGCCGTCTGGCCGCGCGCGTCGATCCGCGCATCATCCGCCGCAGTGACAACCGCGTCGATCTGGTGTTCGAGATCCGCGAAGGCGACCTGACCGAGATTGAGCGGATCGGCTTTACCGGCAACCGCGCATTTTCGGACCGGCGTCTGCGCAACGTGCTGGACACCAAGCAGGCGGGCATCCTGCGCACGCTGATCCGGCGCGATACCTTTGCGGCGGAACGTATCCCGCTGGATGAACAGATGCTGACGGATTTCTACCGCTCTCGTGGGTATGCGGATTTCCGGGTGCAGGCGGTGGCGCCGGAATTGGCGCGCGAACGCGATGCGTTCTATATCACCTTCAACATTCAGGAAGGCCCGCGTTATCGCTTTGCGCAGGTCAACACGATTTCCGAAATTCAGAACGTCGATGCAGAAGCCTTTACCGCGCAGAACCGGGTGAACCGGGGCGACATCTATAACCCCGCCGCCATCGACAACACCATCCGCCGGATGGAAACGGTCGCGATTCAGCAGGGGCTGAATTTCGTCAATATCGAACCGCGCGTGACCCGCAATCCGCAGACGCAGACCCTGGATCTGACCTTTGCGCTGACCCGTGGGCCGCGCGTCTTTGTCGAACGCATCGACATCGAGGGCAACACCACCACGCTGGACGCGGTGATCCGCCGTCAGTTCCGCACTGTCGAGGGCGATCCCTTCAACCCGCGCGAAATTCGCAACGCCGCCGAGCGCATCCGTGCGCTTGGCTATTTCAGCGATGCGCAGGTGGACAGCCGCCAAGGCAGCAACCCCGAACAGGTGATCGTCGATGTCAACGTCGAGGAACAGCCCACCGGCTCGCTGTCCTTCGGGGCGTCCTATGGGGTGAATTCGGGCGTGGGTCTGAACGCGTCCCTGAATGAAACCAACTTCCTTGGGCGCGGCCAGACCTTTGGCCTGTCGATCCAGACGGCGGATGGCGATCAGCAATCCTCAGTCACCTTCATTGAGCCGTTCTTCATGGGCCGCGATCTGAAGGCGGGCATCAACGCCTATTACTCGGTCACCGAGGCGCTGAATTCGGATTACGACACCCGGTCCGCCGGCGTTCAGCCGTCGCTGGAATTCCCGATTTCGGAAAACGGACGGCTTGAACTGCGCTATCGCCTGTCCAAGGAAACGCTTAGCAATGTCGATGAGGACAGCTCGATCATCCTGAAGGATGAAGAAGGCGGGCGCGTCACCTCGGCCCTTGGCTATTCCTATCGCTATGACACGCGGATCACCGGGCTTGATCCGCTGACCAACTGGAAGCTGCAATTCTCGCAGGATTTTGCGGGGGCGGGCGGCGATGTGAAAACCATCACCACCACCGCGCTGGCCGGGATCGAAAGCACCGCGTGGCGCGAAGAAGTGACCCTGCGCGCGGAAATCGAGGCCGGGTCGATCCACGGTTATGGCGATTATTCGCCGTGGATTCTGGATCGGTTCCGGGGTGGCGGCAAGGTGCGCGGCTTTGAACCCAACGGCATCGGCCCGCGCGATCTGGGCGCGGAAAACGAAGACGGGCTGGGCGGCAACTATTTCTGGGCGGCCCGCGCCGAGGCGCAGTTCCCCGTCGGTCTGCCCGAAGAATACGGCATCACCGGTGGTCTGTTCGCCGATGTCGGGTCGATCTGGGGTCTGGACACCGTGACCGGCACCAATGGCGAAATCGTCGATGACAGCATGTCGGTGCGTGCCGCCGTGGGTGCCTCTATCTTCTGGACGACGCCGATCGGGCCGCTGCGGTTCAACTTTTCCAAGGCGATCAAGAAAGAAGACTATGACCTTGATCAGAACTTTGACCTGACCATCTCGACCCGGTTCTGATGCGCTGGCGCCGCCCCCTGTTCCGGTTGGCGGTGCCGCTTATGGCAATGGCGGGCGGCGTGGCGATGGCACAGCAGCCCGCGCCCGCCGATCTGCCACCGCCGCAGAACAGCCCCGATCAGGGCTTGCCCAGCAGAACCATCCCGACACCGGCAGATGATGCGACGGTGGCGCAGGCTGCCTTGCTGACAGTTGATCAGGATCTGTTATTCGTGCGTTCGGCATGGGGCGTGCGGGCCACCGCGCTGACGGATGCGGAACTGGACAAGATCGCCGCTGACAATGACCGCTTTGCCACGCAATTGTCCGACGAAGAAGCCAAGCTGACCCAGGATCGCGCGACGCTGGACCCCGCCGAATTTCGCCGCCGGGCCGAGGCGTTCGATGCCCGCGCCACGCAAGTCCGCCGCGAACGCGCCCAGCTTGTGCAAGACCTGAACGCATGGGCCGAGGCTGACCGCGCCGCCTTTTACCGCGCGGCGCTGCCGATCATGGGTGACATGATGCAGGAACGCGGCGCGGTTGCGGTGCTGGACCGGCGCACGGTTTTTGTGGCGCTGGATTCCATCGACATGACCGACGATCTGGTCGCGATGCTGGATCAGCAGCTGGGCGATGGCGCGGGCGTGGTGCCCTTTGGCGTCACCCCCGATGCGCCCGCGACCCCACCGCCACAGTGACCCTTATGGCAGGCGCGACAGCCGTTCGGTCAGCAGCGCGAACACCCCGTCACGGTCCAGATCGCGGATAAACAACGCATTCGCCGGGCGGTCGGTGACACGCCACCAATCGGCCACGGTCATGCCGGCGGTGAATTCGCCCGCCGTTTCGATCACCACATTGATGTCGCGACCGCTGAACAGATCGGGGCGCAGCAGCCACGCAACCGCACAGGGATCGTGCAGCGGCGCGCCCTGACTGCCGTATTTGTCCTTGTCAAAGCGTTCGAAAAAGTCGGTCCAGCTGGCAATGGCCGGGCCGCAGCGACCGGGCAGGGCACGCATTCCGTCGACCCAATCGCGCGAGGTCAGCGCCTGATGCGTCGCATCCAGCGGCAAGACCACAAGCGGCGCGCCCGCGGCAAAGACGATTGCCGCGGCCTCGGGGTCGACAAAGATGTTGAATTCGGCGGCGGGGGTGATGTTGCCCACTTCAAAATAGGCGCCGCCCATCAGCACGATCCGGGCCACACGGGCGACAATTTCCGGCGCCTGCACAAAGGCTGCGGCGATGTTCGTCAGCGGTCCGATGGGCACCAGCGTGACCGTGCCCGCCGGTTCACGCAGCAGCGTGTCGATGATGAAATCGACCGCGTGCTGTGATTGCAGCGGGGTCTCCGGATCGGGAAGGTCGATCCCGTCCAGCCCGGTCTTGCCATGGACATGTTCGGCCGTCACCAGCGCGCGCTGCATTGGCGCGGCGGCGCCTGCAAAGACCGGAATATCGCTGCGCCCGGCCAGTTCAAGGATTTTGCGCGCGTTCAATTCGGTCAGCGCCAGCGGCACATTGCCCGCCACCGTGGTCAGGCCCAGCACTTCAAGTTCCGGGCTGGCCAGCGCCAGCAGGATGGCGACGGCGTCGTCCTGGCCGGGATCGGTGTCGATGATGATCTTTTGCGGCATGGCTGTCTCCGTCTTCGCGGCATTTCTGATGCGCAACGGCGCGTGGCACAAGGTCAAAGGCGGAAAGCTGCCGTTGCGTCATTTTCGGGGCCGGGCGGTTGATGCACGATGCCCGATTGACCCGGCGCGCGACCCGCGCTAGGCGCGGGCGCATGGCACGCGCACCCCTTTTGCAACTTACCGATATTTCGCTGACCTTCGGCGGAAACCCCGTATTTCAGGGCCTGTCCCTGACCGTCCAGCAGGGCGACCGTGTGGCGCTGGTCGGGCGCAACGGGTCGGGAAAATCCACGCTGATGAAGGTCATGGCCGGTCTGGTCGAGGCTGATCGCGGCGATGTGGTGCTGACCGCGGGCGCCCATGCCGGCTA
>QIRE01000086.1_pt1 | contig 23051 bp, 19 predicted proteins | sample 2940141 | NCBI WGS metagenome assembly QIRE01 (sample SAMN09273532, study PRJNA473421) | Gut metagenome, whole genome shotgun sequencing project. | isolation source: gut tissue | host: Folsomia candida VU population | place: Netherlands: Amsterdam | collected 2016-03-06
CAACCTGCTGCGCCGACAACCCCTCCTCCAACAACCGCAACGCAACTTCACGATCCCGCCGACCAGTAATCATGCACTCATCATCTGAGCCGGCCCTATCGGCGGCAGCCGTCGCTCAGGGGCGGTTTTGGGGGTTCTGGGGCTATTCGATGTGCCGACGAACCGACGGACCCTCGGGTTCATCGGGATCGCGGAACCGCTCGAAGATCTCCGTCGCCGGAGTACCTTCCCGATCGCGAAGCCACGGCTCGTTGCCGGGCGGCCGTCCCTGGTCGTAGGCCTGTGGGTCGTAGCCGGTCGGCTGTACGACGGTCGGTTGCTCCGACGTCCACGCGGACCCGTCATCGATGCGCTGGTGGCGGCCAGACTCCGTGATCGACGTCGTGTAATCGCCGTACTGCGCTTCCGCGACGCGGTCGTCGGGGACCGCGAAGTAGCCGGTGTCGGACGGCGAGTAGTCGTCGGTCGGGTCGGGATTGCGCGCATCCTTGCGACGGCCGCGGAGGAACAGGACGAGCCAGAGCAGCAGGAGCAATGCGCCGACGACGGCTAGCGCGAGAGGAGCCCAGAACCCGCCCAGCTTGAGCTGCTTCAGGTAACCCGACGCTTTGTCAGCCTGGTTGGCGACCGTCTGGTCTTCCCATTTGAACGTGCCCTTCAGAGCGTCCATCCGGAAGTTGCGCACCACCTCGGGGGTGTCTTCGCTCTGGTCGGGCGACATGAAGTACTGGTGCTGGTCTTCCCGCCCGTCGATGATCGTGCCCGTCTTAGGCTCAACCCACACATGCCTAGTGGCCTTCGCGTAGCGATGCAGAGTGATGGAGTCCTTCGGCTTTATGTCCTTGCCGGTGATTCCCCACCAGCTCGCTGGCATTGTGAGCATGGTGCCGAGGGCTGCTTCACCTTGCGCGTTCGGAAGTCCGGAGAGGTCAGTCTCGGGCACGTCGCTGACAAACTCATAGGTCGTGACGCCGTCGATGACCTTCTCGGCGACAAACTTGGCGGCATTATCCGTGCGGGTGTTGCTGTCGTAGTAGATGTAGTCCCGCTTTTTGACGTCGAAGCCGAACTTGTACTGGAAGCCCTTGCGCGGCGCATCAACCGAGACGTCCTTCACCGACGCTCCGTCGGGCACCGACTCCAGCTGAATCGATGCGACGGTGCCGTTGGGTACCGACGTCTTACGACTCACCGATATGCGGTCGATGCTCGCGGTCAACAGTCCGTCGGAGCAGGCGCGTTCGGCCTTGTTGGCGCCGACGGTCGGGGTGGATTCGGCGCCCTCGGCGTCGCGGGTCCGGTCGATAATGACCGACTGCGCCGACTGCAGCGTCGCCTGACGCGCGTCCGACGGGTCGACGATGACTGAGCGGCGCTGCTGTACGAGGTGCGCGTTGAGCTGACGGGCCTTCTTCTGGGTGACCGAGCAGCGGTCGAAGATCACGGCCGGGAAGCGCTCGCCTGCCGAGCCGTCAGCGGGGACGGTCTGAGCGTCGGAAGTGATGTCGAGATCCAGCGGGACCACGCGCAGCTGCGGGACCAGGTAAAACGCGGTTGCGATTGCCGCCATTATGCACGCGACGCCCAGGAAGGCGGGCAGTGCTGACCACACTCGTTTCATCGTTCTCCTTCAATCCATTACTGCGCGACGACGACGTCACCGTCCCACCCTATATGTCCATCAGTGACATTTGGGACTCCTGTTATCAGGAGTTACCTATTGTTACTTCGCCTGTCGCGTTCGGCTTCTTTCATTATCCCGGCCATGTAGCCGTAGATTTCTTTGTCCCCTACTGCCTTCCACCGCGGTGCTAGCAGCTTCATGTATTTCTCGACGTAGAGCAGCTGTTTTCCGACGAGTACCAGCTCGCGCGGGAGTCGAGCATCGTGAGCTTTAGCGATGGCGGCCATCTGACGGCCGAGGTCGGTGTAGGACATATCGCTCATTGCGGTCGACGACAGCGGCGCGGTCACCTTCTTGAGGTCGGCGCCGCCGCGGGTCGTCGAACCCGGCTTGTGGACCGCGCCGAGTAGGAAGATCGCGCGCCCGGCCGAGTCGTAGTCTTTGCGCACGATGAGGTCCGCGACCAGCTGCCGGAGAATTCGACGCGTGCGTGGGGTGAATCGCCCGACGATTCCGAAGTCGAGCAGGACGAGCTTGCCGTCGGCGTCGACGAGGACGTTGCCTGCGTGCAGATCGCCGTGGAATAGCCCGCCGTGAAACGCCGAATCGAACAGCGAAAGCAGCAGGTTGCGGCACAGCGCGACACCGTCGTGTCCAGCGGCGCGGACGACAACGGCATCGTCGATCCGAATCGCGTAGACGCGTTCCATCGTGAGGACGCGTGGCGTCGAATACTCCGGGTAGACCTTGGGGACGCGCACTCGGTCACCGAATGGTCCGGGCTGCAGACAGTCGAACCACTCTTGCATCGTCGACGCTTCGTTGAGGAAGTCGAGTTCAGCATCGAGGCCATCGGCGAAATCTGCGACGACGTGGCGCGCGCTGAGCATCTTCCCGTAGTCCGACAGTTCGACGATGCCCGCGACGCGTTCCAGAAGCGCGACGTCGGGGGCGAGCCGCTCGGCGATGCCCGGCCGCTGAATCTTGACCACTACTTCTTCACCGGTATGCAGCGTCGCCGTATGCACCTGGGCGATCGACGCCGATGCGATGGGTTCGGGATCGAAGGTGGCAAAGACTTCGTCGGGGGTCTTGCCGAACTCGTCGGCGAACAGTTTCGCGATGGACGCGGGATCGGCGGGAGTCACTTGGTCGAGGAGCGACTCGAACTCGCCTGCCAGGGTCTCGCTGAAGACGCCCGGACTCGACGCGATGAGCTGTCCCAGCTTCACGTACGTCGGGCCAAGGTGCTCGAACGTGGACGCTACTTCACTTGCCGCGCGCTGCGTCGACGGCAGCTTGCCGTGCGCGGCATCGCCGACGGTATGCATCGCAAAGCGGCCGACGCCACTCGCCGCCTGCACGAGGGCGCCAGCCAACCGAGTGACCTCCGTCAGGGCAGACACCTTGGGCAGCATCGAGCGCACCGGAGTGTTGTTAGGTTGCTGTGTATTCACCGCGAGTCATTCTAATGGCGGTGAGGTGCATGTTTGCCAATCCGACGAGGTTCGTGTGTGCCATCGGTCACGGCCGTCGAATCCGGTGATGTGCACCATGTGCAGCGGTTGGCTTGGACGTCTGTCAAGGTGGATTCATGTCTGATGTGCAATCGGTCCCCGAAACTCAAACCGCCTACGCCTATGCGGCCGCCGCCGCGGATCGTCCACTCGCCCCACTGAACATTGAACGACGACGCCCCGGACCAAACGATGTCGCCATCGACATCGCGTACTGCGGAATCTGCCACTCCGACATCCACACCGCGCGCAGCGAATGGGGCTCGACGCCGTATCCCGTCGTGCCCGGTCACGAGGTCGCGGGGATTGTGGCCGAGATTGGATCCGACGTCACCAAGTTCACCGTCGGTCAGCGGGTCGGTGTGGGCTGCATGGTCGACTCCTGTCGCGAATGCGACCCGTGCCTCGCGGGCGAAGAGCAGTACTGCGAGCGCGGAATGGTCGGTACCTACGCCGCCCAGGGCCGGGATGGCCGCCAGACCGACGGCGGATATTCGACGTCGATCGTCGTCGACGAGGGCTACGTCTGCAATATCCCCGACGGCATCAGCCTGGACGTCGCGGCGCCACTACTCTGCGCCGGCATCACGCTGTTCTCGCCGCTGCGGCACTGGAACGCCGGTCCGGGCAAGCGAGTTGCGATCATCGGTCTAGGTGGCCTTGGCCATATGGGCGTGAAACTTGCCCACGCGATGGGTGCCGAGGTGACGGTGCTTTCACAGTCGTTGAAGAAGATGGAGGATGGCCTCCGACTCGGCGCCAACCACTACTTCGCCACCGACGATCCGGAGACGTTCCGCACACTTCGCAACAGCTTCGACCTGATCCTCAACACCGTGTCGGCGAACCTCGATATGTCGAAATACCTTGGGCTGCTTGCCGTCGACGGCACGTTGGTGGAACTTGGCATCCCCGAGAACCCCGTCGAAGTAAAGGTCGGAGCGTTGACGCGCAACCGTCGGAGCTTTGCCGGATCGATGATCGGCGGCATCGCGCAAACGCAGGAAATGCTCGACTTCTGTGCGGCCAACGGCATCGGCTCGGAAGTGGAAGTGATTGCGGCAGAACAGATTAACGATGCCTACGACCGTGTGGTTGCCAGCGACGTTCGCTACCGATTCGTCATCGACACCTCGACTCTCGGTCCGCAGTGACCGCACGGTACTCCTACGTCGACGTCCGGGGTGAACGATTCGCCTGGAGTTCGACGGGCACCGGTTCGCCGGTGTTGTGGGCACACGGAATGGGCTCGGCCGCCAACACGCAGGAAAATGCGGGCCAGTTTGATTGGCGCGCAGTTAGCAAGCGGCACAGGCTCATTCGGTTCGACGCCCGGGGGCACGGCCATTCGACCGGCGGCGTCACGCCCGCGGAGTACACCTGGCCCGAGCTGAGCAAAGATCTACTAGCCGTTGTCGACGCTGTGGTGGACGAACCGAGCATCGACGCCATCGGTACGTCGATGGGGACGGCATCCATCATCTACGCCGCCCTGGCGCGGCCGAAGCGCTTTCGGCGCCTGGTGCTCACCACGCCGCCGACGATCTGGGAGACCCGACCGGGCGCCAACGAGTCGCGTCTGGCGTCGGCAAACCTGGTGGAGACTAGAGGATTGAAAGCGCTCGAAGCGCTGAATGTGAATCAGCCAGCGTCGCCCGCGTTGGCGGATGCTCGGCGGTACGTGACACCGGTGCGATGCCGCGCCGACCGGTACGCCGCGGTGCTGCGTGGGTCGGCACAGACAGACTTACCCGCAGCGACAACACTTGCCGCGCTGAAGCATCCGGTTCTCGTCCTGAGCTGGCTTGGTGATCCGTCGCATCCAGTGTCGTCGGGCGAGGCGCTGGCGGCGGCACTGCCGAACGCCGAATTTCACGTGGCGTCGACGCCCGCGCAGCACGCCGAGTGGGGCGAGCTGGCGGCGAAGTTCTTGCGATGAGCGGGAGCCCGCTGAGAAATGTTCGGTGGGGCCCGGCGGTGGACATATGGGCCACCGCTGCGCTGCGCCCACGCAACACTTCTCAGCGGGCCCCTAGCGCCGACAGCCGAACGTACGGTAGTTTTCGATTGACAGTCGAAAACTACCGAAGGCGGCCGAAGTGGGTGCTCAATCCAGGGCGGACCTGGTGGTCATTGGCGCTGGCATTGCTGGCCTGACCGCGGCGCTGTCGGCGTCTGCGGCCGGACTCCGGGTTGTGGTCCTCAACAAGGGGCCAGCGTGGGTCGCCGAACGAGCCGAGCAACCGACGTCGACCTTTTACGCACAGGGCGGCATTGCCGTCGTCGAGCCGGATAACCCCGACGACTCGATTAACCTGCATGTCAGCGACACATTGGCCGCCGGAGCCGGGCTCACCCACGCTGCTGCGACGCGGCCGATTGTCACCGACGGGTGGCCGGCGATTACCGAGTTGGTCGAGCGTGGCGCAACCTTTGACCGCAACGCCGACGGCCGATTCCTCCGTACCCGCGAAGGCGGGCATAGCGTCCGTCGAATCATCCATGCGGGCGGTGACGCAACCGGAGCCCAGGTGCAACGAGCGCTTGGGCAGGCTGTCACCAATTCGGCCGGACCCAATCTCGTCTGCATCGACGACGCCGCCGTCACCGACCTAATCAAACACGACGGCGTGGTCGTCGGAGCCGCGTACCGGACTCCCGACGCCGGCGAAGCGGTCATCTACGCTCCGACGATTCTTCTCGCGACGGGTGGCGCGGGGCACCTCTACGCCGCGACGACCAATCCGGGCGGCGCTACCGCAGACGGCATCGCCTTGGCACTGCGGGCCGGTGCGAAAGTCGCCGACCTCGAGTTCATCCAGTTCCACCCGACGATGCTGTACCTCGATGGAGCGCGCGGACGTCGCACCTTGATCAGCGAGGCGGTCCGCGGTGAGGGTGGACGACTCGTCGACGCGGATGGTAAGTCGGTGACAGCCGGCGTCCATCCCATGGGCGATCTCGCGCCGCGCGACGTGGTGGCGCGTGCTGTCGAAGCGGCGATGGATCGCACCGGGCAGCCGTGCGTTTACCTCGACGTGAGCGGCGTTGACGACTTTGCCCGTCGATTCCCGACGGTTACCGCAGGGCTACGAGCAGCGGGATTGGCAACCGAAACGACGACGCCCGACCTGATCCCGGTGGTTCCGGGTGCCCACTATTTGTGTGGTGGCGTGGTGGCGACGCCGGCCGGCGAGACGTCGGTTCCGGGCCTCCTCGTCGCTGGCGAGGTATCGCGGACGGGGTTGCACGGGGCCAACCGACTGGCGTCGAACAGCCTGCTGGAAGGACTCGTCATGGGCCGGAAGGCCTCGGCGGTGGCAGCGGAGCGTCGGGGGCTGAGCGTCGAAGAAGCGTTGCTGTCGGTACCGACGTCGAGGCCAGCGATGGATCGAAAGGCGTTGCAGGACTTGATGTCCGATGAGGTTGCGCTGCAGCGCTCTGCGACTGGCCTCGACGCGGTTGCGCGACGCCTTGGTGCCGCACCGACACGGGCGATGAAGTCGGTGGCGGATCTGGAGGATGCGGCGCTGACGTTGACCGCCCGGGCGGTTGTCGCAGCCGCACGCGCGCGGGAAGAGTCTCGTGGCTGCCACGCGCGCGTCGACTTTCCGGATACCGCCACCGAGGCGACGTCGAGGGCGTTTGTGCTCGTCAACGGCGACATCGTGGCGGTGGCCGACTAGTTTTGGCTCCACCGGTCTGGCGGCCGCCGCGGATTCCGTGTATACCTATAGGGGGTACCGGTAAATAGGAGGCCGCAGTGAGCGAACCGCATCATCACGGATATATGGGCGAGAAGGACGCATACCTGCGTCGGCTCCGCCGCATCGAGGGTCAGGCGCGCGGACTGCAGCGCATGGTCGAGGAAGAGTCGTACTGCATCGACATTCTCACGCAAGTGAGCGCCATGACCAAGGCGCTGCAAGCGGTCAGCCTTGGCCTCCTGGAAGACCATATGAACCACTGTGTTGTCGACGCCGCGCGCGAGGGCACTGACGCTGGCCGCGACAAGATTGACGAAGCGATGGAGGCTATTGCGCGACTGGTGAAGTCGTAGCGGCGCTATCCCATGAAAACTTGCAAACAAAACAAGCAGTTGCACAGAAAGGCAGCCCAATGAGCTACACCAACACCTACACCGTGACCGGTATGACGTGCGGACACTGCGCGACGTCGGTGCGTGAAGAAATCTCCGAGATCGACGGGGTCACCGAAGTCAACGTCGACGTGGCGACCGGTCTCGTCGACGTCGCCAGCGAGGTCGAACTCGAGCGCGCAGTCATCGCCGAGGCAGTGTCGGAGGCTGGCTACCAGCTCGTCGGCTAGGTCCGGGAGGCAATATCTAGGTCGAAATCGCGACAGAACTAGAACATGTTCTAGGTCCTGGGTTACCCTTCAAGCTATGAGTGACGCGCAGCCAGGTGGGACCAGCAAGACTGAGCTACCGCCGTTGATACGCCTCGCGGACGTCGAGGAGTTCACCGATACCGTTGACGTGCTGGTCGTTGGATCAGGCATCTCCGGCGGCTGTGCGGCCGTCGAGGCCGCGCGGACGGGCGCGAAAGTCCTTCTTGTCGAGCGTGCGGCAGAAACTGGCGGGACAACTCGTCTCGCGGGCGGGCACTTCTATCTCGGCGGCGGAACGGCGGTCCAGGAAGCTACCGGGCACGCCGATACCGCCGAGGAGATGGAGAAGTACCTCACCGCGGTTTCGTTGGAGCCCGAGTCGGACAAGATCCACGCCTACTGCGTCGATAGCGTCGAGCATTTCAACTGGCTAGAGAACCTCGGGCTGAAGTTTGAGCGCACCTACTACCCGGAGAAGGCTGTCATCCAGCCCGGCACCGAGGGCCTGATGTACACCGGCAATGAGAAGGTGTGGCCATTCAAGAACATGGCCAAACCCGCACCCCGCGGGCACAAGGTGCCTGTCCCCGGCGACACCGGTGGTGCGTCGATGGCGATCGATCTGCTGATCGCCGAACTCGATCGACTCGACGTTGAGGTACGCACCGACACCGGTGCGCGCAACCTCATCGTCGACGACGCTGGCCATATCGTCGGCGCGAAATGGCGTCGGCCTGGAGCAGAGGGGTACATCCGCGCGTCGGCAGTCGTGCTCGCGGCCGGCGGCTACGTGCTCAATGAAGAAATGGTCGCCGAGCATGTACCGCAGCTCGCCAACCAGTCGTACACGCTTGGCACCACCTACGACGACGGGCTGGGCATTCGAATGGGCCAGTCCGCCGGCGCGAGCGTCAAGCATATGGACCAGGCCTTTATCACCGCGCCGGTCTACCCGCCGTCGATTCTGTTGACCGGCATCATCGTGAATAACCAGGGCCAACGCTTCGTCGCCGAAGACAGTTATCACTCGCGCACCGCTGGATTTGTGATGGATCAGCCGGACAAGCAGGCCTATCTCATCGTCGACGAAAGCCATCTGGAGCGCCCGACGTTCCCGCTGGCGCCGTTCATCGACGGGTGGGAAACCGTGGAAGAGATGGAAGCCGACCTTGGCATTCCGGCCGGCCACCTCGTCGAGACTTTGAACCGCTACAACGAGAATGCGGCCAAGGGCGATGACCCTGACTTCCACAAGGGCGCCGAATTCCTTGCGCCACAGTCGAATGGGCCGTGGGCCGCGTTCAATATGAGCCTCGGCAAGGCGATGTACTCCGGATTCACCGTCGGCGGCCTCGCAACGACGGTCAATGGCGAAGTCCTCGACGCCGATGGTGCCGCAATTGTCGGGCTGTATGCGGCTGGGGCGTGCGCGGCCAATTTGGCGCAGGATGGCAAGGGCTATTCGAGTGGTACGCAGCTTGGTGAAGGTTCGTACTTCGGACGTCGGGCGGGACGCCACGCGGCGGCGCTGGCTGTGGACGTCGCGGTCGCGAACGCGTAGCCGCTGCTACTTCTCGGTAGAACTGTGGCCCCTGCCACACCCGAATTGAGCACGTGAATCCCCGTGCTATGTTCATCGCACATTTATGCACATCGTGGCAGCCAACTGGTTGCGCTACAGCGAGTTGCCGTGCTTGGGCGCCGCAGTACTGCCAGCCAGTACTCTTCCGCCGCAAGTTCGCGCTGACTCGCGGCCGGAAATGGGTGATTTGGAATGAGCGTCGGTGTCGTGCGCGAGACCGCCGACGGGGAGCGCCGTGTTGCGCTGGTCCCGAAAGTGGTTGAAGCACTTGTGAAGAAGGGTGTCCCGGTCGTCGTCGAAACGGGCGCTGGACTCGGGGCGCTAATCCCCGACGAGCTGTTTACCGAGGCGGGCGCCACCATTGGTGACCCATATTCGGCCGATGTTGTGGTCCGGGTCGCACCGCCGTCGGATGCCGAGATCGGCAAGCTGCGGGCCAATCAGAAGTTGATCGGCTTCCTCGCGCCACGCAACGCCGACAACAAAATTGGCGCTCTGCGCGACGCGGGCGTCGAAGCGTACGCGGTGGAAGCGATTCCCCGTATCTCCCGCGCGCAGGTGATGGACGCACTGAGCTCGCAGGGCAACGTGTCGGGCTACAAGTCCGTCATCGTCGCAGCCGATAAGGCAACACGCTTCTTCCCGATGCTCACCACGGCTGCCGGAACCGTTAAACCGGCGACGCTCCTTGTCCTCGGCGTCGGCGTTGCCGGACTGCAGGCACTTGCTACCGCGAAGCGACTCGGCGCCCGGACCACCGGCTACGACGTTCGCCCGGAGGTCGCCGAGCAGGTGCGTTCGGTCGGCGCGCAATGGCTCGACCTCGGCATCGACGCCGCGGGTGAAGGCGGCTACGCGCGTGAACTCACCGACGAGGAACGCGCCAAGCAGCAGCAGGCGCTAGAGGATGCGATCAAGGGATTCGACGTCGTGATCACCACGGCGCTCGTCCCCGGCCGTCCGGCTCCCCGCCTGGTCACCGCCGCCGCCGTCGAAGGCATGAAGCCTGGCAGCGTCGTTATCGACCTTGCCGGTGAAACCGGCGGTAACTGCGAGCTGACCGAGCCGGGCCAGACTGTCGTCAAGCACGACGTCACGATCGTTTCCCCGCTCAACCTTCCGGCCACCATGCCGGAACACTCCAGCGAGTTGTACGCCAAAAACCTGCTGGCGTTGATCGAGCTGATGCTCGACGACAGCGGCGCCATCGCACCCGACTTCGAGGACGAAGTTATCGCGGCGGCCTGTGTCACGAAGACCGGCGCCGAATCCAAGGAGGCGAAAGCCTGATGTATACCGGTCTACTCGCGAATATCGCGATTCTGGTTCTCGCTGGATTCGTTGGTTTCGCCGTCATTTCCAAGGTGCCAAACACCCTGCACACGCCGCTCATGTCGGGTACCAACGCGATCCACGGCATCGTCGTTCTCGGTGCCCTCGTCGTGTTGGGCAAGCTGCCCGCCGACGCTGGCTGGGGCGTTCGGATCATCGCGTTCATCGCATTGATCTTCGGCACGCTCAACGTCGTGGGTGGCTTCGCTGTCACCGACCGCATGCTCGGCATGTTCAAGGGTAAGAAGGAGGCTGGCAAGTGAACCTCACTCTTGCATCCGCAGGGGCACCCGTCGTGTCCGAAGCACTCGGCTACGGCGTCACCGCCCTCTACATTCTCGCGTTCTCGCTTTTCATCTACGGCTTGATGGGCCTGACCGGCCCTAAGACCGCGGTGCGTGGCAACTGGATCGCGGCTGTCGGTATGGGTATCGCGATCGTCGCGACGCTGCTCGGCGTCTATAACTCGGCTGGCGATGTCGGCGTGCCGACGATCAACTGGGTCCTTATTGCCGTCGGTCTTGCTGTCGGCGTCGTGCTCGGAATCCCGCCGGCGTTGAAAACCAAGATGACCGCGATGCCGCAGCTCGTCGCGCTATTCAACGGCGTGGGCGGCGGCACTGTCGCGCTCATCGCATGGGCCGAATACATCGAGTACCGCGGCTTCACCACCGTCCCCGACGTCCCCGACGTTCACGTCATCGTCGGCTCACTGTTCGCGGCGATCATCGGCTCGGTGTCCTTCTGGGGTTCGCTCGTCGCGTTCACCAAGCTTCAGGAACTGCTGAACAAGAACCTGGAAAAGAAGCTGGTCGCCGGTGCCAAGGGTTTCCAGCTCGCCAATATCGTGCTGGCCTTCATCGCAGTTGGCATCGCCGTCTACATCGGAATCAAGGCGGGCGCCGGCGACGGTCCGACGCCGTGGTTCTGGATCGTCGGACTGCTCGTCGCGGCGGGGCTGATGGGACTGTTCGTGGTGTTCCCGATCGGCGGCGCCGACATGCCCGTCGTGATCTCGCTGCTCAACGCTATGACCGGTTTGTCGGCGGCGGCAGCGGGTCTCGCGCTGAACAACCAGGCGATGATCGTGGCCGGAATGATCGTCGGCGCATCCGGCTCGATCCTCACCAACCTCATGGCCAAAGCTATGAACCGGTCGATCCCGGCGATCATCTTCGGATCCTTCGGCGGCAGCGACTCTGCCGCGGGCGGCCCGGGCGACGCCGCTGGCGGCACCGCCAAGGCGACGTCAGCAGCCGACGCCGCTATCCAGATGGCCTATGCAAACCAGGTGATCGTGGTGCCGGGTTACGGTCTTGCCGTTGCCCAGGCGCAGCACGCGGTCAAGGAAATGGCGAACCTACTCGAGTCCAAGGGCGTCGAAGTTAAGTACGCGATTCACCCGGTTGCCGGTCGTATGCCCGGACATATGAACGTGCTCCTCGCGGAGGCCGACGTGCCGTACGACTCGATGAAGGAGATGGACGACATCAACGGTGAATTCAACCGCACCGACGTCGCCATCGTCATCGGCGCGAACGACGTCACCAACCCGGCGGCCCGCAACGATCCAAGCTCACCGATCCACGGCATGCCGATCCTCAACGTCGATCAGGCGCGGTCGGTGATCGTGCTCAAACGTTCGATGAGCTCCGGCTACGCCGGCATTGAGAATCCGTTGTTCTTCGCCGAAGGTACGTCGATGCTGTTCGGCGACGCGAAGAAGTCGGTGGATTCGGTGATTGAGGAACTGAAGGCGTTGTAGGTCTACGCGGGCGAGTCAGAAGCGCGACCGATTACTTTCTCGGTGCTCCTCGGTCTGTCTTTGTGAAGCAGCTTCCAGGCCACATGACTGACAACCAGCGACTCACCAAGGAGCACATCATGACCAGTTTCTCGCCCGAAGAGATCATCAACGCCGTCCCCAAGGAAGAACGTGAAAAGCGAAGCCGCGCAAGCATTGTCGGCATCGTCATTAGCGTCCTCGTTGGCGCCTTCCTCATCTTCGACGTCATCGGCAAGCTCACTGCCCCTCAGGCAGTCGTCGACGCTATGGCAAAGCTCGGCTTCCCGCAGGGACAGGCGACCGTCATGGGCGTCGTGCTGCTGATTTGCGTCGTGGTCTACGCGATTCCGCGCACCGCGGTACTCGGCGCACTCGGGATCACCGCCTATCTTGGCGGCGCCGTCACAGCCAATATGCGGATCGAGGAGCCACTGTTCTCCACGGTGCTGTTCGCCGTATATCTCGGGGTATTCATGTGGATCGGCCTGGTGCTTCGTCGGCCGCAGCTGCTGAGCGTCGTCGGGATCAAACGCTAATCCTTCAACCAATCAGCGAAGGGCCTCTCACCGCAAGATCAGGTGGGAGGTCCTTCGTTATCGGTCCTTCGTTATCGTTGCGCAACGCAGTCGAGGCTCGGCTGTTGCGCCCTGTTTGTACTGTTGCGCAAGTGACTGGAGTGAAAAGAACTCAACGGTTCAAGATCATCGCGACGTCGGCGGTCGCCATCGCGGCCCTTGGTGGGGCCGCGGTCGGCACCATGCCGCTGGTCTCGGAGCAGCATGTGAGCGCCGCCGCCACCAGCGTCGACGTTGCGAGTCTGTACAACTCCGCCCAGAAGAAGTTCGCGGCGCGCAACGTGACCGGTGGACTTGCTGACCTCGCGTCGGCGCTCAAAGTCGTCGGAAACGACGCCGACGCGCTTGCGCTCCAAGCGATCTGGTCCGATCAAGCCGATGACACGACAACGCGCGACGCTGCTTTGACCAAACTGTCGACGGTGAATTCCGCGACGGCGACGTCGGCGCGCAACATCATTGAGGGCGTCACCGCAGCCGCGGCGATCGTGCCGGATACAAGTCCCAAGACCGTGGGCGCGAGCACTGCCATCGTCGTTCTGGGATACGGCCTGAATGCCAACGGAAAGATGGCTCCCGAACTCGTCAATCGCGTGACCGCGGCGAAAGAGCAAGCGCTCGTTGCTGATTCGGCTCCGATCGTCGTGAGTGGTGGCGCGCCGAAGAAGAACGTCACCGAGGCTGCGGCGATGCGCACCTGGCTGGTCTCGAACCGAATCCCGGCGTCGCGCATCACTGTCGAGGACAAGTCAACGTCGACGGTCTCCAACGCGCAGAACACCGCTGCCATCCTGAAACAGCGCAACATTTCCAACATCGTCCTGGTGACGTCGCCGGATCACGTTCGACGCGCGGCCGCCGATTTCGCGGCCGTCGGACTCAAGGTCACCGACGCGGTGACCACCAGGACGAACCTCAGTAAGTTCCAAAAGCCATTGTCGAAAGAAGGCCAGTCCGGGATTCGTTACGAGGCAACCCTGGCGGCGAAGATTCCGGCGAAGAAGACCGAAGGTCTGCAGTTGCCGGGCAATCTGCCCGATACCGGCCCGGGTCTGATCACCGAAATCGGCGGAAAGATCATCGAAAGCCTGATGTCGGGAAGCAAGGGCTAGCCCCTAGCGCACTTGCCCGATGGTTACACCGCAACCCGGAAGTGGGTCGTTAGCCGTTCATCGTCGAGAAGGTGGAACGCGATCGACGGAGGTTGCCCGACGTTGATGACGCCGTCGCCCTCGAACGGCAGATTCAACGTCGAAGACACTCCCGGTGCGAGGCACAGCGGTTTGCCCGCGAACGTCGTGACAGCGGGCGTGTGTGCGTGTCCGCAGAGCAGCGCCACGATGTTCGGATGCGACGACACCAATGCGGCCAGTCGTTCCTCACCGGTCTGTCGAATCACATCCATAACGGGCATGTGCAGTACGACCGGCGGGTGATGGAACGCCAGGAAGACCGGCGTCGAACCTCCGACGTCGCGGATTGCTGAATCGATGAAGCCGAGGGTTTCCTCGGACAGATACCCGCTGGCGGAGTCGGGGAGTGAGCTGTCGACGGCGATGATGCGCACACCCCCGACGTCGAGTATCGAATTCTCCGGAATCTGGGTGACGGCACGGAAGGTCGCAAGGTTGTCGTGATTGCCGATGGTCACCAGCGTCGGGAGCGGTGTCTTGACCACTTCGACAAACTCTCGGTACTGATCGGCGGTGCCGGTGTCGGCCAGGTCGCCAGTCACCACGAGTGCGTCTATGCCGTCCGCATGCCGATTGAGGTAAGCGACGACAGCTTCATTTCGACGCCGGTGATTGGCGGTGCCGTTGAAATGAAGGTCGCTGATTTGAGCGACGACGAACACGTGGCATCTCCCGTGGTTCTCGGTATTACTCACCAGGCTAGCTACAAGTACTCCTGACCGCCCGACTGGCCCGGTGCGGCCTCACAGATCCCCGGGGAGCTTGTCGCGTCGGATGCCACGCCAACTCGGATGCCGAAGATGCCCGGTGCTTGTCCAATCCATGAACTGCACTTCCCCGACAATTTTGGGCAGCACCCATACCGCGCTCGACATCACCGGGCGATCGATCGCGTCGAGGAATGGGGATCGACTGATCTCCAGCGGTTTCAACTCCGCCAGCAGCTCGGCCAGCGCGGCATCGGTGAATCCGGTCCCGACCCTCCCGACATACCGGAGTCCGGTCTCTTCCGGAAGGCCGATCAGTAGCGACCCGATGGTGTTGGCCCGGTTCCCGTTACCCGGGCGCCAGCCGCCGATCACCACCTCAATGTCGCTCCAGTTCTTATGCTTGCGCCAGCGGTTACTCCGACGTCCCTGCTGGTAGATCGAATCCCGATGCTTGGCGACTACACCTTCCAGGTCGTGGTCGCGGCTGTATTGCGCGGCAACGGAACCCGGACCCGTAATCAGTGGCGGTACCTGAGCGAACCGGGAGTTCTTGAACAGCGGCGCGAGCTCGTCGAGAACCTGCCGACGCTCGTGCCACGGCGCTTTCAACAGCGACGTCCCGTTGAGAAAAAGCACGTCAAACGCGTAAAACTTCAGGTCGTAATTTTCGGCCGTGTGCCGACGTGAGGCGAGATAGGAGAAGTTTGTTCGCCCCGACGAATCGATGGCCACCACCTCGCCGTCGAGGACCACTTCCAGCATCCCGAGGTCGTCGGCGATCGCGGCGAGCTCAGGGAAGTCGGCGGTCATGTCGATCCCGGACCGGGACGTTAGGCGCAGACTGCCGTTGATGTAGCGCAACAGGATTCGGTATCCGCCCCACTTCCCTTCGAACGCCCAGGACTCGTCGTCGAGTTCGTCGATAGGTTCGTCGGTGGCGAGCATCGGGCGTGGGTCACGCAAACTGTCGGGGAGGATGGGCCGCGGCTCGTCGGACATCAGGTGCGCAAGCCAGTTCTTCTCGCCGGTCCGAATCAGGACGTACCGACCTTGAATACGCTCACCGTGCAGCCGCACGATGATCTCTTTGTCGCGCCATTTCTCGGTCTCGTAGGTGCCGTGATCCCAAATTTCGACGTGGCCGCCGCCGTATTCACCGGCAGGAATGTCACCCGCGAAGTCGGCGTAGTCCATCGGGTGATCTTCGGTCGCAATGGCCAACCGATTCTGATCCGACGACTCGGGCAGATTCTTCGGGATCGCCCAGCTGACCAGAACGCCATCACGCTCCAGCCGAAAGTCGTAGTGCAGTCGTCGAGCGTGGTGTTCTTGGATCACGAATATCGGATCTGCCGCACCGGATTCTTCGACGCGGGCGTGATGCGCGGCGTTGCCGAACGGCTCCGGGGTGAGCTCTGGGTCGCGCTTGCGCCGATATTCGCCGAGGTTCACCACCGACGTTGGCGTTGACTCTTGCGGCGTCGTCTCGTCTGCCCGCTGGGCCTCGACCATCGGTGCATCGAGCCCGGCTAGCAGATCGCCATCGCCGTCGACGCGTTCCAGAACCTCCGAATACAGCAGTTGGCGAAGGTCGGGCTCCAACAGTTCTGCCCACGTTCGCGGCGCTGCCGCCCACGGTTGCTCACGACCTCGCATCGAGTACGGGGCGAGTGTCGTCTTGGATCCGCTGTTCTGGCTCCAGTCGATGAAGACGCGACGGTCGCGCACCATCTTCGACATCGACGCGGTTACTTCGTCCGGATGGGCTGCGGCCAGTGAATCCGCGATCTGACGTGCGACGCTGCGCGCCGCGTCGGGTGACACCGGATCGTCGAAGGGAGCGTAGATGTGGATGCCTTTACCGCCGCTGGTCACCGGAAACGCGGTCATCCCGACGTCGGTCAGCATCTTGTTGATGAGGATTGCCACCTGGGCGCACTGCGTGAGCGGAACGTCGGGGCCGGGGTCGAGGTCCAAGACGATGCGGGTTGCCTTGAGTTCCGGTGCGCGCTTTTGCGCCCCCGACGTCAACGATCCGATCCGCCACTGCGGAACGTGCAGTTCGAGGGCGGCCTGTTGCGCGAGCCATACCAGGTCGGCACGTTTGTCGACGACGGCGTAGTTAATCAGACGCTGAGTGTGCTCGAGGCCGAAGCGACGAATGAAAGTCGGTGCCGACGCCGGGAGATCCTTCTCGAAGAACGGTTGTGCCGCGACCCCGTTGGGCCACCGCTTGCGAGTGACGGGCCGATCGGTCACATGCGGCAGCATCACGTCGGCGATGCGGTTGTAGTAATTGATGACGTCAAACTTGCGGGTGCCGGTTTCCGGGTAAAGGACCTTGCTGAGATTGGTGACGGAAATGGAATAGCCGTCGACGTCGAGGGTATTGCTCGCTGCCATCACTCCATTGTCCACGGTTGATGGCTAACGACCGCATAACGTAACTATTCTGCCCCTCGCCGGGATCGTCGGGCGATGGCACAATGGCCTCTATGCGTTCGATCTGGAAAGGTGACCTGAGCTTTGGCCTAGTGAATGTGCCGGTCAAGGTGTATTCAGCCACCGAGTCGCACGACCGGAAGGCGAACCAGGTCGATTCGAAAGACGGCACGCGTATTCGGTACCGCCGAGTCCGTGAGGGCACCGACACCGAAGTCGACTATGCCGACATTGCGAATGCGTACGAGTCGGGCAGCGGTGAAACCGTGGTGCTCACCAAAGAAGATCTCGCGACGATGCCAATCCAGAAATCGCCAGAGATCGCGATTTTGGAATTTGTGCCGCGCGATCAGGTTGATCCGATCTACTTCGATAAGCCCTACTATCTCGAACCATCGTCGAAGAGTCCGAAGGCCTACGTTCTGCTGGCGCGGGCGTTGGAAGAGACCGATCGCCTCGCCATCGCGAACTTCACGCTGCGCAACCGCACCAGGCTCGCCGCGCTACGCGTCGTCGACGGTGTGATGACTCTGCAAACGCTGCTGTGGCCCGACGAGGTACGCGCCCCCGACTTCGCATTCCTCGGCGAAGACGTCCAGATTCATGACCAAGAGCTGGCGATGGCGTCGTCGTTGATCGAGACGATGGCACGGGACTTCGAGCCGTCGGAGTACTCGGATACTTTCCAGCTGGAACTAAACAAACTCATCGAAGCGAAGGCAGAAGGCAGCGAGGCGTTCCCGGAGCCCGAGACCGTCGAATCCGACGAGGACGATTCCGAAGTCGCTGACCTTCTTGCGGCACTGCGGGCGTCGGTGAAGGACCGCGACGCGGAGCCGACGAAGTCTGAACCCGCGAAGAAGGCCCCGGCAAGTAAGGCCACCGCGACGAAGACTCCGGCTAAGAAGTCGCCGGCGAAGAAGGCTCCAGCCAGGAAGGTCGCGGCCAAGAAGACCCCAGCCAAGAAGGCTCCGGTCAAGGCGGCCCGCAAGGCTCCAGCGCGAAAAGCCGCCAGCTAGCGTTCACCGCGACATTGGCAACCGAACGTCAATCGTGACAATATAGATTGTCGCGATTGGCCCTGGGCTTGGATGATGCGTCCGCATCAGGCCCGCCTCTGCGGCCCGAAAGGTTATCGATGTCTACGAATGCGCAGCACACCGACGTCTTGATCGTTGGCGCGGGACTCTCCGGAATCGACGCGGCCTACCGCATCCGCGAGCGTAACCCCGAGCTGACCTACTCGATCGTCGAGCAGCGCGAGCGCATCGGCGGCACGTGGGACCTGTTCCGTTACCCCGGCGTCCGCTCGGATTCCGACATCTTCACGCTGAGTCTGCCGTTCCATCCCTGGCCGAAGGATCGGACCATTGCCGAGGGCGGCGAGATCCGCGAATACCTCGAGGACGTTGCATCGACTTATGGCATCGACAAGCACATTCAGTTCGGAACGACGATCAAGACGGCCAGCTTTGACTCGGCGCGCGCGCTGTGGACAGTGACCGGGGACCGGGCCGGCGAGCAGGTGGAGTTCACCGCTCGATTCCTCTACATGTGCAGCGGGTACTACCGCTACGACTCCGGCTACCTACCTGAGTTCGCTGGCATCGACGACTTTAAGGGTCAACTGGTTCACCCGCAGTTCTGGCCCGAGGACCTCGACTACCGCGACAAGAAAGTTGTCGTGATTGGCAGTGGCGCTACCGCCATCACCTTGATCCCGTCGATGGCCGCCGACGTCGAGAAGATCACTATGCTGCAGCGGTCGCCGACGTACATCATGTCGCTGCCCGACCAAGACATCATGACTAAGGCTCTTCGACGTGTTCTTCCGAAAGGTCTGGCGCACAACATCATTCGCGTACGGAATGCGATCGGCACGTTTGGCTTCTACCTGTACTGCCGACTCTTTCCGAACCTATCGCGCAGGACTCTTCGCACGATGGCCAAGGTGTTCCTACCGTCGGGGTACCCGGTCGACGTCCACTTCAAGCCGAATTACAAGCCGTGGGATCAGCGACTCTGCGTTGTCCCGAACGGCGACCTGTTCAAGGCGATCAAATCGGGTAAGGCCGACGTCGTAACCGATCACATCGACCGCTTCACCGCCGACGGCATCAAGGTTCGTTCGGGTGAGACGCTGCCCGCGGACATCGTGGTGACCGCGACCGGGCTACAGATGGTTCCGCTTGGTGCGGTCGAGTTCGACATCGATGGTGAGCCCGTCAAGGTCGGGGAACACTTCGCCTACCGCGGATACATGCTCAGTGACATCCCGAACCTTGCCTGGTCGGTCGGCTACACCAATGCGTCGTGGACGCTGCGCGTCGACCTGACCGCGCAGGCCTTCGCGAAGCTGCTGGCCCACATGACCGAGCACGGTTACACGACCGCACGCCCGTCGGCTGGCGATCAGGTTCTCGCCGAGGCTGACGCCTGGGACCTGACGTCGGGGTATGTGCAGCGCGCGTCGGGGCTCCTGCCGAAGGCGTCGACGGCGAACCCGTGGAAGGTTCGCCACAACCTGGTCTTGGACCACTTCGATGCCGCGCGTTACGACGTCACCGAGGCGATTGTGTTCGGCAAAGCGGACGAGCCGGTCGCAAGCTAGTTCAAAATCCCTGGCCTGCCGGGGCCGTCGTCGGCTCTAATCAATAGGTGAGCAGCGCAACCGGAAGTGTCTCGACGGTGCTGCGGCCGTTCTCGCGCCCGCAGTACCGCCGACTGGCGTTTGGTCTTGTGCTGGCCATGTTTGCCGACGGCATTTGGACTGTCGCCGTCATTTGGCAGGTCATCGCGCTCGGTGGTGGTGCGGGCCAGGTATCGGCCGTGGCAGCTGTATCGGCGGCGGGCATGGTGGTTTCCACCCTCGGCGGCGGAGTGCTCGCCGATCGAGTCTCGCAGCGCCTGATTATCATCGCCCTGGAAATCGCTAAGGTAGTAGCGATCGGCACCGCTGGCATTGCCGGCTTGACCGGAACACTCACGCTGCCGCACCTGATCGCGGTCGCGGCAATCAGTGGAATCACCACGGGCATCTACTATCCGGCGTATTCGGCGTTGCTGCCGAATGTCGTTGCCGCACGAGAACTGCAGGCGGCCAATGGAATTGAGGGATTCCTACGACCCGTCGTCTTTCAGGCGCTTGGCCCGATGATTGCCGGTGCCGCGATCGCGACGGCATCGCCGGCCTGGGCGCTCCTGCTTTCGGCAGCATGCAGCGTCGTATCCGCGCTTTGCTACCTGTCTATGAAACCCGTTGATGCGCAGCCGGATTCGGGCGAACGGTCCTCGATCCTGGCCGATGTCGTCGAGGGCTTCCGATATATGTGGCGGACGCCGTGGCTGTGGTCGACGCTCTTCTTCGCCACGTTCCTTGTGCTACTCACCATGGGCCCGATCGAGGTTCTCATTCCGTTCGTCCTTCGGGAACGGATCCACGGTACTGCGGGCGATCACTCCCTAGTGCTCGCGGCATTCGGTGCTGGCGCCGCCGTCGGATCGCTGGTTTTCGCGAGTATCCCGATGCCCAAGCGGTACCTCAGCATCATCTTTGGCCTGTGGGCGGTTTGCGGTGTTCCACTCGTGGCTTTTGGTCTGGCGCAACATATGTGGACCTTCATCGTCGCCGCTTTCATCCTGGGCATCATCTTCGACGGTCCGATGGTCCTATGGGGCACTCTGCTTCAGCGGCGGGTGCCGTCGGAGCTTCTCGGCCGGGTCGCGAGTCTCGACTTCTTTGTTTCCGTCGCGCTGATGCCGGTGTCGATGGCCCTGGCCGCGCCAATCTCCGACGCGATCGGCCTGACAGCGACATTCACGCTTGGCGGTTTGCTGCCAATCCCATTTGCGATCGTCTTCTACCTAGCGGCAAAGTTGTGGCGTGATGAAACCGATCATCCGTTGCGCGAGGCGGAGCCGCAGATGCAAAACCTGTAATACGTTCTAGTAACGCGTGTTAGCGTCCGATTCATGGGCTTTCTCAAACAGGACGCGCCGGTTGTCGACGACTTCGCGCAGTGGAGCAGCGGTACCCGAGCCGAGAAGATTCGGCCGATGGCCCGACATTGGGCCGAGGTTGGCTTCGGCACCCCGATCGCGCTTCACCTGTTCTACGTCGTCAAGATCGTGGCATACATCGCGATCGCGGTTGGCGTGGTGCTGTCGACGAAGGGGATAGATGGCATTGGCGACGTCGGCACATGGTGGAAAGAACCGATCGTGCTGGAGAAGGTCGTCCTGTTCACCCTGCTGTTCGAGGTCGTCGGCCTGGGCTGCGGGTTTGGTCCGCTAAACAATCGGTTCTTCCCGCCGATGGGTTCGATTCTGTATTGGTTGCGCCCCAACACGATTCGCCTACCACCCTGGCCGTCGAAGATTCCGCTCACCCGCGGTAACACCCGAACGCCCGTCGATGTGGCACTGTATGTGGCGCTGCTGGTGCTGCTCGTGATCGCGATCTTCTCCGACGGCACCGGTCCGATTCCGGAATTGAATACCACGGTCGGACTGTTGCCGACGTGGCTGGTGGGCGCCATCGTCGGAGTACTTGCCGCGTGCGGCCTGCGGGACAAATCGATCTTCCTCGGCGCGCGCGGTGAGGTCTACGGATCGCTCGCAGTTGCGTTTCTCCTCAGTGGCGTCGACGTTCTGATCGCCGTGAAGCTTGTCTTCGCGATGATCTGGATCGGCGCGGCGGTGTCGAAGTTCAACCGGCACTTCCCGTTTGTCATCTCGACGATGATGTCGAACAACCCGGTGCTTCGTCCAAAGTGGTTGAAGCGCAAGTTCTTTGCCGACTTTCCCGAAGACCTCCGGCCCAGCGGTCTCTCCCGCGGTGTCGCGCATGTGGCTACCGCGATCGAGCTTTGTGTCCCGATCGTCCTGTTCTTCAGCCATGGCGGCCTACCGACCGCAATCGCGGCGTCGATCATGATTGCCTTCCATTTCGGCATCCTGTCGTCGGTGCCGATGGGCGTTCCACTTGAGTGGAATGTGTTCATGATCTTTGGCGTACTGTTCGCGTTCGTCGGTCACGCCGACGTCGGGTTGGGTGATCTCGAGAGCCCATGGCCGCTCGTCCTGTTCGCTGTTCTCGCGGCGACCGTCGTCGCGGGGAATCTAATGCCGCGTAAGGTGTCGTTCCTAGCGGGCATGCGTTATTACGCGGGCAACTGGGACACCACGCTGTGGTGCATGAAGCCGTCGGCGTCGGCGAAGATTAACGAGCACGTCGTAGCGATCGCGAGTATGCCGGCCGCACAAATGGAACGCTATTACGGCTCGCCGGAAACCGCGCAGCTGTACCTGTACATGGGATATGCGTTCCGCGCCTTCAACACTCACGGTCGGGCGATGTTCACCCTCGCGCACCGAGCGATGGTCGGGGAGAACGAAGCCGACTACATGCTGACCGACGGTGAACGCATTTGCAGCACCGCCATCGGCTGGAACTTCGGGGACGGCCACATGCACAGCGAGCAGCTCATCGCGGCTCTCCAGGAACGATGCGGGTTCGAGCCCGGCGAAGTCCGTGTCGTCCTTATCGACGGGCAGCCGATCCAGACGCAGACCCAGCGGTACCGCCTCGTCGACGCCGCGACCGGACAGTTTGAATCCGGTTACATCCGTGTCGAAGACATGGTCACCCGGCAGCCGTGGGATGACGAGTTGCCGGTGCACGTGGACTAACCAGCACCCATCACCTGAAACCCAGCACCCATCACCTGAAACCCAGCACCCATCACCTGAAAATCTGTAAACGACAGGTGCGCCAAGGGGGTGGATTCAGGCTGTTCCTGCAACAGGATCTGTTTGTGTTGTTGAGAGTAGTTGGTTGAGTTTTTCGGCTGGGGTGAGCCAGCCGTGTCGTTTGCGGGGTCGGCCGTTGAGTTGGGAGGCGATTTGGTCGAGGAAGCCGGGGCCCCAGACGGAGAGGTC
>QIRE01000087.1_pt1 | contig 22881 bp, 14 predicted proteins | sample 2940141 | NCBI WGS metagenome assembly QIRE01 (sample SAMN09273532, study PRJNA473421) | Gut metagenome, whole genome shotgun sequencing project. | isolation source: gut tissue | host: Folsomia candida VU population | place: Netherlands: Amsterdam | collected 2016-03-06
GATCTGCCCACCAACATGCCGCCGCGCAGGATCAGCGCCTCGTCCGATGGGGTCATATAGGTCCGCATGGAGCCGTTCTGGCCGGTCATGGCCATGATCTGCGTGCGGCCCAGCCCTTCGAAGCCTGCCTGAATCAGCGGGCCTTGATTGACGCGCAATGCCTCGGCCGCGGCCTCGGGCGGGGATTTCGCGGGGGCGGCGGGTTGGCTGGCGTCTGCCTGCCGGTCGGCCACGACCTGACCTGCGGTCTGCGCCAGAACCTCCAGCGGGCTGGCGGCCTCATTATTGTTGCCGCAGGCGGCGACGCCCGCCAGCAGCGTGGCTGCCAGCGCGATCTTGATGGTGCCGTTCATCGCCAGAACCTCCCCCAGCCTTCGTAGAGTTCGACGGAATGGCTGTCGCGAACCTTGTCATACAGACGCCCGTTGACGTTCAACTGTGCGCCGCCGTCACGCGACAACGACCGCAGCGTGGTCGAGACGCGTTCACGCGACGGCTGGCCCGTCGCCCAGCCCAGGGGGATCGACAGGGTGATGCCCTTGTCAAAGCTACCCTCGCCAAAGACTTCCTCGCTCATATCCGTTTTGGTGGCATAGGCACCGACGCGCCAGCCGTTGGCAAATTCGCGGGTCAGCGTCACGGTCGCGCCGACATCGCCCGCCAGATACTTGCCCACGTCAAGCTGCGCGGTGAAACCCTGCTGGAATTCGTAATAGGCCGAGACATGGCCCATCGTGACCTCATATTCGCGGAAATCGAACAGCTGGTCGAAGTCGCGCTTTTTGACGCGGTTGATTTCCGCGCCAAGCGCCAGCGGCGAATTGGCAGGCTTCCACAGCACCTCGGCCGAGACACCGCCGAAAGACCGTTCCAGCAAGCCGCCGGTCACGCGTGTATAGATCGTGTCGGACGGTTTGGCATACCAAGCCAGCGTCAGTTCCGGGATCACCGGGCTGCTGTTGCCGGTATACATGCGGGTATCAGACCGCACGCGCGGCACGCCATCGGGTGTCGTCGCCAGCGAGGGGTCGTTCTCATACTGCTCCGGCGTGTAGTATTCGCCGCGTTTCCCGCCGTTCAATTCACGAGGAATCCCCGGACCGCGCTGATCCACATTGCCAGCAACGCGCTGACGCAATGATCCGGTCACGATCAGCCCGGGCGAGATTTCATAGCTGGCGCGCGCCTCGCCGCCGACCTCATGGGTGATGCCGTCTTCGGCGCTGAAGATGCCCACGTCCCAATAGGGTTTCAACGACCAGCGGAAGCGCGGTTCCGTCATCGGGGTCGCGACCAGCCCGGCGGCGCGCGGATCGGCGTCGGTCAGGGCGGACACGGCGGCGATCTGCCCGGCCTCGGTGTTTTCCAGACGTTCGACATCGGCGCGGCGCAGCGTCACGGATGACGTGGGCATCCCCTGCACGGTCGAGGTGATGACAAAGGTGTCCACCGACGGCGGCAGGGCGCGCGTCATCAGGCGGGCCGTGCGGCCAATGGCCTCGGCCTGGCTGATATAGCGGCGGTTGTCGATCCGCACCTCGGCCCGGTTGGCCGACAGCGCCATGGATTGCAACCGCTGACCATCCTTGGCCATCGCATCGCCAAGCGCCTTCTGAATGGCGGGCTGTGCGGTCGGATCCTGCGACCAGACGCCCGACCAGCCATCGGGATCGGCGGCCGGGGCAGGGCGCGGGCGAACCGGCGCGGGGGCTTTTTCCAGCCCAGATGGGAACGGCGCCTCTCGCGGGTTCAGCGCGACGGTGAACTGCGCGCCAAAGGTCTTGCCGCCGATGGTGTAAAGCCCGGCCTGATAGGCCTGACCGAACTGGTAATAGGCGCCCAGATTGACCTTGCTGTTTGGTTCCTCGTCGCCCTGCTGGGCTTCTTTGCCGTTGTTGTATTTGGTCAGATAGGTCTCATTGGAATATTCGGCGACAAGGCTAAGCTTGTCATTGACCTGCCATTCGACCGAGGCAAAGGGCTTGGCCCCGCCCGTGAACCACGTGTCCACGTTGGGCTTGCCGCCTTCGTCGCCCAGAATGAACGTGCGCGGCTTGCCCGCCAGCACGCCCCATCCCAGACCTGCCGAGGCGCGGATGGTCGGCGTGATCGTCTTGGTCGCGACGATATATTCGCCGGAATAGACCCCGGTGCCCAGAAAATCCTGAAGCCCGACTGCCACCGCCGGACGCCATCCCTGTTCGTCCAGCAACCGCAGCCGCACATCCAGCGACCTGTCCGAGATATAGCCGCGATTGCGGCTGTCGTTCAGCCCGTCGATCTTGGAATAGCGCAGCACGGCGGTCAGCCGTGGCAGCGCCTGAAACACGATGCTGGTGCGGCGGGCATAGTCCGAATAGGACACCGTCGCGCCCAAGGTGCCATCGGGCAGAGTTTCCGCCGTGGGCGTGTCGATGCCGCCCGCAAGGCCATAGGTGGACATGTTTCGCCCATACATCGGTTCCGCCAGCGCGGTCGAGGATACGGACCCCATCACCAACGCGGCGGGCAATGTCGTCGCCATCAGGCGTCTGAGCAGGATTGATCGGCGCATTGGTGTCCTCGTTCAGCTGATGCTGGGCAGCAGATGCCGGGCAGCATAGCCGCGATTGGTTTCAAGCACAGCCCGGCACGGGAATTCCATGCCGGGCTGCGTGTTTCCTGCCGCACCTTGGGCGCGGCACAGGGGGTGCGTTATTCGGCTTCGGCGGGTTCGGCAGCGGGTGCAGCAGGCGTCACCGCCGGCGGGGCGGTCGGCAGTTGCAGCGCCGGGGCCGGAACGACCGGGGTGGCCGCTGCCGGTGCTGCGGGGGTCGGTGCCGCAGGTTCCGGGGTGGTCGCGGGTGCCGGGGTGGTGGTGGCCGCAGGCGCCGGTGTCACCGTCGCAGGCGCGGCGGGCGATGCCGTGGTCGGCGCAGGGGTTTCCGCCGCCGTGCTTGCGGCAGGTGCCGGTGCGGTGGTCGGTGCCGGTGTTGCGGGCCGTGCTGCGGCGGGTTTCGGCACATTGCGCGGCTTCGGCGCTGCCGGGGCGGATGCCTTGGTCGCGGCGGTCGCGGCGGCAACTTCGGCCGTGGCGGCGCCTGCGCAGCCCGTTGAGGTCCGACCGCCGGTCGTCAGACGGGCGGTCATCGGGAATTTCTCACCCGACATGCTGTCCTGACAGGCCGCGCCGCGAATGTTCAAGGTGAACGGGCGGCCATTCAGAACGCCCACATATTCAACGCCTTGCGCAAAGGTCAGGCGGTTCACCAGAACCGCGCGGCCACGCTGATTGTCCGGCGTCTTATAGATCGCGGTCGTGCCTGCTACATCAACGGCCCAGAAGGGCTCATTCCCGCGCGCGCTGAAGGCGGCGGTGCCGTGGGTGGCGGCGTCTGCGGTGGCCACCGCGCGAACCTCTCCGCCCGTTTCAATCGGCTGATCCAGCGGCGAGACACCCGGAGGGCCTTTGTGGCCTTCGGCAACCGGGGGCTGCTGATCGCCGCCCAGTCCGGGCAGGCCCGTGCCATCGCAGGCGGCAAGAGGCAGAGTCAGCAGGGCAATCAGGGCTAGGCGCGCGTTCATCGGGTGGCCTTCTTTTGTCTTGGGTCACTGTCACCCAAGCGTTAGCAACCACAGCGCGGCGGGGCAAGCGCAGCGATGCCCGGCAGGCAAGCGCCCGCCGGAGCTTTGATCAACAATTGGGGACATTGACGGCCAGCCCGCCCAACGACGTTTCCTTGTATTTGTCGGACATGTCGCGGCCGGTCTGGCGCATCGTTTCAATCGCCGCATCCAGCGGCACAAAATGCGTGCCGTCACCGCGCAGGGCTAGGCTGGCCGCGCTGACGGCCTTGATCGCGCCAAGGCCGTTGCGTTCGATGCACGGCACCTGCACCAGACCCGCGACCGGATCGCAGGTCATGCCCAGATGATGCTCTAGCGCGATTTCAGCGGCGTTTTCGACCTGTTCGGGGGTGCCGCCCAGAACGGCGGCCAGCCCGGCGGCGGCCATGGCGGCAGCGCTGCCGACCTCGGCCTGACAGCCGCATTCCGCGCCCGAGATGCTGGCGTTATGCTTGATCAGCCCGCCGATCGCCGCCGCCGTCAGCAGGAAATCCGGCAGTTGCGATTCCGAGGCGCCCGGAACGTGATCCAGCCAATAGCGGATCACGGCAGGCACGGTGCCCGCCGCGCCGTTGGTGGGCGCGGTGACGACCTGACCGCCCGCAGCGTTCTCTTCGTTCACCGCCATCGCATAGGTGGACATCCAGTCGTTGATGACATGCGGCGCGGTCAGGTTCATGCCGCGTTCGGCCAGCAGCTTTTCGTGGATGCCCTTGGCGCGCCGTTTCACCGACAGGCCACCCGGCAGGATGCCCTCGGTGGTCAGGCCCCGGTCCATGCAATCACGCATCACCTGCCAGATGCGGGTCAGCCCGGCGCGAACCTCGGCGTCGGTCAGATAGATCAGCTCGTTCGCGCGTTTCAGCTGGGCGATTGACTTGCCCGAATTTTCAGCCATCACCAGCATTTCCGCCGCGCTGGCAAAGGGAAACGGCACCTTTGGTGTGGCGTCGGTGCGATCTTCGTCGCCTTTGCGGGCAAGTTCTTCTTCGGTGACGACAAAACCTCCGCCCACCGAATAATAGACCTGATGATAGATCACGTCGCCCTGCGCATCGGTCGCCGACAGCGTCATGCCATTGGCATGGCCGGGCAGGGCGTGGTCGTAATCAAAGCGCAGATCGCGATCGGGATCAAAGACCAGCGTGCCCAGACCTTCGGGTTCCAGCACGCGGGTTTCGCGGTTCCGGGCCAGCGCGGCTTCGGCGGCTTCGGCGTCGATGGTGGCGGGCACAAAACCCGCAAGCCCAAGAATCGTGGCGCGGTCGGTCGCGTGACCCTTGCCGGTAAAGGCCAGGCTGCCATGCAGGCTGGCACGCAGGCCATGCGCGCGAAACGGTTGTGCGCGCAGCTGATCCAGAAAGCGCGCGCCAGCGATCATCGGCCCCATCGTATGCGAAGACGAAGGGCCGACGCCCACCTTGAACAGGTCAAAGACCGACAGGAACATAATCTATCCTCATTGAACCGGACCCCGATCTTACCGATCTGAAAAGCATGTCGGGTGTGCGGATACGACGCGAACCCATCACGCTTGCGACATCGGTCTGACGTGATACTGCCCTTTATATATGCAATCAGTCCAATAAACAGGCATATGGGCTGAATGCCCAAGAGTTAGGCGGCACCCCCGATGGGGTTGCCTTGCGAGGCGGCTGTGCCAAGGCGAAGGAACGAGACATGGAACAACCCGAACCCATCACCCTTGGCGATACACAGCTTGGCGCGCCGGTCTTTCTTGCGCCCATGGCGGGAATCACCGATCTGCCGTTTCGCCGTGCCGTTGCGCGATATGGCGCCGGGCTGATGGTCAGTGAGATGGTCGCCTCGACCGAGATGGTGACGCCGCGCCCCTCGACCCGCGCGTCGGTGCGGGCCAAGGCCCTGACCGAAGGCGCGCTGCCCGTCAGCGTCCAGATCGCCGGGCGCGAAGCGGGCGCGATGGCCGAAACCGCGCGCATCGTCGCCGGGATGGGCGCGCGGATCATCGACATCAATATGGGCTGCCCTGCCAAGAAGGTGACGGGCGGGCTGTCCGGTGCGGCGCTGATGCGCGATCTGGACCATGCGCTGACGCTGATTGATGCGGTGGTGGGCGCGGTCACGGTGCCGGTCACGCTGAAAATGCGGTTGGGCTGGGACGATGATTGCCTGAACGCCGCCGATCTGGCCCGGCGCGCAACGGATGCAGGCGTGCGGATGCTGACGGTTCATGGCCGCACACGCGCGCAATTCTATAAGGGCCAGGCTGACTGGACCAAGATCCGCGATGTGGCGAACCTGCCCGGTCGTCCGCCGCTGGTGGCCAATGGCGATGTCGTCTGCGCCGCCAGCGCGCGCGCGGCCTTGGCGCAATCGGGTGCGGATGCGGTGATGGTCGGGCGGGGCGCGCAGGGTGCGCCGTGGCGGCTGGCGCGGATTTCGCATCAGCTGTTCGGCACGCCTGCGCCGGTGGTGCCGGTCGGCGCGGCGCTGGCCGATGCTGTGGCCGAACATTATACGGATATTCTTGAATTTTACGGCGCCGATCTTGGCCTGCGCGTCGCACGAAAGCATCTGGGCTGGTATGCGGAGGCGAACGGCGCGCCGCTGCGCGCGCAGATGCTGTCGGCACCCAGCCCTGCCGAAACCATGCTGCTGATCCGCACCGCCTTTGCCGACGCCCCCGGCGAACCCGCAAGCGGAGGGCTTGCCGCATGACCCGTGTGGCCGAGGATGGCTTTGCCGAGGCACGGCCCGGTCCGGGATGGGACGCGCTGCCGCTGCCTGCCTTGGTGCTGGACGCCGAAAGCCGGGTGGCGGCGATGAATGACGCGGCCGAGGTGTGGCTGAACATCTCGCGCAATTCGATGATGGGGCGGCGGCTGGATGGCGGCGATATGGCGACGCGGCTGCGCATCCTGCCCTCGCTTGGGCCGCTGATCGGGCGCGTGCGGCGCAGCGATGAGGCGCTGTATCAGCCCAATGTCCAGTTCGAGATCGGCGACCGTGCCGGCGGCCACCAGACCCGCCGCGCCGTGGTCCATGTCGGCCCCGCGGTCGAGATGGGCGGATCGGTGTCGATCCTGCTGGTGCCGCTGGACGAGGTGGGCCAGCAGACCCAGACCCGCGCCGTTCGCAGCGCCGCCCGCAGCGCCATCGGCATGGCCGAAATGCTGGCGCATGAGATCAAGAACCCCTTGGCGGGCATCCGGGGTGCGGCCCAGATCATGGGCATGAACGCATCGCCCGATGATCGTGAAATGGCCGAAATGATCGTCAGCGAAACCCGCCGCATCGTGGCGCTGCTGGATCAGGTCGAACGCTTTGGCGATACATCGGCGCCCAAGCTGGCGCCGGTCAATATCCATGACATCCTTGAAAAGGTGCGCCGCTCGGCGGCGGTCGGATTTGCCAAGAAAGTCAGCCTGATCGCGGAATATGACCCATCGCTGCCACCGGCGCTGGCCGATGCCGATCAGCTGACGCAGGTCTGCTTGAATCTGGTCAAGAACGCGGCCGAGGCGCTGCACGATACCGAAGGTGCCGTCATCCGCTTGCGCAGCTTTTATGACCATACCCTGCGCACGCAGCCCGATGAAAAGCACCCCGCAGGCCGACCGCTGCCCTTGCAGATAGAGATCGAGGATAACGGCCCCGGCCTGCCAGCAGCCATCGCCGACCAGATCTTTGAACCCTTCGTCTCGGGTCGCGAAAACGGCACCGGGCTTGGGCTGGCGCTGGTCAGCAAGATCATCACCGATCACGGCGCGCAGATCCGCGTGGATTCCCGCCGTGGACGCACCGTTTTCCGAATTTCACTTTCCAAGGCATAAGGACTGACCCAAATGGACGGAACCGTTCTGATCGCCGATGACGACCGCACCATCCGCACGGTGCTGACGCAGGCCCTGACGCGTGCAGGCTGCCGGGTTCACGCCACCGGGTCGCTGGCGCAACTGTCGAAATGGGTCGAAGAGGGGCGCGGCGATCTGGTCATCACCGACGTGATGATGCCCGATGGCAATGGCATCGACCGCATCCCCGCCATCCGAGAGATCAGGCCGGACCTGCCGGTGATCGTGATCTCGGCCCAGAATACCATCGTCACCGCCATCCGCGCGACCGAGGCCGAGGCGTTCGAATACCTGCCCAAGCCCTTCGATCTGCCCGATCTGATGAGCAAGGCCAATCAGGCGCTGTCGCGGCGTCCGCGCAAATCCGATCCTCTGCCGGAACCTGGCAGCCTTGTGGTTCGCGAAAGTGCGGATCCGGCGATGCCGCTGATCGGTCACGCGCCCGCCATGCAAAGCCTGTTCCGCATGGTGGCGCGGGTGCTGAACGCCGATCTGCCGGTGCTGATCGCGGGTGAACCGGGCGTCGGCAAGACCACGATTGCGCGGTCGTTTCACGAATTGTCGGACCGTCGCGATCATGGGCTTGGCATCCTGACATCCGCCGATGCCAGCGAGGATGCGATCACCCGCGCCGCCGAAAAGGCCCGTGGCGGCACGATCATCATCGAAAATCCGGCAGGCTTTGACGCCGCCGCTCAGGCCCGCCTGATCGGCTTGATCGAGGCCCTGGAAAGCGGGCCAGACAGGTCGATGGCGCCACGGATCGTGGCCACGACCGGGCCTGATCCGCAATCCGACCTGACGGCGGGGCGGCTGCGGTCGGATCTGTATTACCGGCTGGCGGGGGTGACGGTGTCGGTCCCGCCGCTGCGGGCGCGTGTCGATGACATTCTGCCGCTGGCCTCGCACCTTCTGGCGCGGGCGGCGGTTCACGGTCTGCCCGAACGCAGCCTGTCGGACGATGCCGCCGCGATGCTGCGCGCCCATGCCTTTCCGGGCAACGTGCGCGAGCTTGAAAACATGATGCGCCGGTTGGCCCTGACAGCCAGCGGCACCACCATCACCGCATCCGAAATGCGCGAGGCGCTGAGCCAGCATGGCGGTTTGCGCGCGGCCCCGATCGTGGCCGGTCCGGGACTTGGGCAGGTCGCGTCCTTCGCCGATGCCCGCCCCGCGACGCCCGCGCCGATGTCTGGCGGAACCACCAGCCTGTCGGAATCGGTCGAGGTGCATCTGCAACGCTATTTCGATCTGCATGGCGACGCGCTGCCGCCTGCGGGCCTTTATGACCGCATCCTGCACGAGATTGAGCGCCCGTTGTTGCAGGTGGCACTGGACGCGACAGGTGGAAATCAGCTGAGATGCGCCGATTTGCTGGGAATTAACCGCAATACTCTGCGCAAGAAGCTGACAGAGCTGAATATCGAGGTGACACGCCGCCGCAAACTGATGTAAAACCGCCACAGGGGCAGCGTCACAGGTGCGGCGCTGCAACAGAAAAGCCGCGAAAGACGGCGGGCGGGGGCAATGGCAGAGGCCGCATCAGGGCTTGGCTGGGAAAGGCTAGCACGAATCCGGTTACCCCGGCGATGGCGCGTTGCGTTGATGGTTGGGGTTCTGGTTGTGGGTGCCGCGTTGGCGGTGGCCACGATGACGGTGCTTGGGCCGCTGGCACAGGGCGCCGAAAGCCGCATGTTGCGGCTGATCCTGCTGCTGGATCTGGTCTATCTGATCACGCTGACCGGCTTTGTCATCGTGCGCATGGCGCGGCTGATTTCCGATCGCAGACGGTCTGCCGCCGGGTCGCGCCTGCACGCGCGGCTGGTGATGATCTTTGCCGGCATCGCGCTGATCCCCACGGTTCTGGTGGCGCTGTTTGCAGGCGTTCTGGTCAATATCGGGCTTGAAGGCTGGTTTTCCGGCAGGGTGCAGCAGGTGGTCACGACCTCACAAGCGGCGGCCGAGGCTTATCAGGAAGAACACCGCGCCGACCTGACCGAAGACGCCCGCGCGTTGGCCAATTTCCTGATCCAGACCGGGCGCAGCGCGCCGCTGATCGAGGATGCCGACCTGCGGCAGGTTCTGGTGCAGGGGCAGGGGCTGATCCAGCGCGGCCTGCGCGAGGCCTATATCATCAACGGCGCGTCCGAAATCCGGGCGCGCGGCGAACGGTCCTATCTGTTCTGGTATGAGGCACCGTCCAGCGACCAACTTGACCGCGCGAAATCCGACGGTCTGTTGCTGATCGAGGATTGGCAGAACAACGAATTCCGCGCGCTGGTGGCACTGCCGCCGCTGTCGGACCGATATCTGTATGTGACGCGTGATGTCGATGGCAGCCTTCTGGGCCTGCTGGACGACACCCGCGCCACGGTCGGCGATTACCGGCAGCTTGAACAGACGCGCGGGCAGGTCCTGTTTGAGTTTTCGCTGGTTTATCTGGGCTTTGCGCTGCTTTTGGTGGCGGCGGCGATCTGGCTGGGGCTGTGGTTCGCGTCGCGCCTGTCGCGGCCCATCGGGCTGTTGGCGCTGGCCAGCGAACAGGTCGGGCGCGGCAATCTGGACGTGCAGGTGCCCGAACCCGATACCGGCGACGAAATCCAGACGCTTGGCGAATCCTTCAACCGGATGACGCGTCAGCTAAAGGCGCAGCGGGCCGAATTGGTCGACAGCTATCGCATCAGCGACGATCAGCGGCGGTTGTTCGACAATGTGCTGACCTCGGTCACGTCGGGGGTTGTCGGTCTGGACGCCGCCGGAGAGATCGACTTTCTGAACCGTTCCGCCACGCGCCTTCTGGGCCTGAATGCGCAGCGTGACACCGATGCCCTGCTGTCCGAGGCGGTGCCGGAATTCGCGCCGCTCTTCGCCCGCCTGTCGGCATCCGTGGCCGAGGCGGTGCAGGACGAAGTCAAGCTGATGCGCGAAGGCCGGGTCGAAAGCCTGTTGGTGCGGATGGCCGTCCGCCGCGGCACCGATGGCGATCTGGAAGGCTATGTGGTGGCCTTTGACGATGTGACCGAACTGGTCAGCGCACAACGGATGGCGGCGTGGGGCGACGTGGCGCGCCGTGTGGCGCATGAGATCAAGAACCCGCTGACGCCGATCCAGCTATCGGCCGAACGCATCCGCCGGAAATTCGCGCCGCTGGCCGGGGCCGATGAAAAAGCGTCGCTTGATCAATATGTTGACGTGATTATCCGGCAAACGGGCGATCTGCGCCGGATTGTGGATGAATTCAGCCGGTTTGCGCGGATGCCCGAACCGGACCGCGCGGAAATCGACATTGCCGCCCTGCTGCGAGAGGTGGTTCTGCTGCAACAGGACGCGCTGAAAGGGGCTCTTGTGACCACGATCCCCGATGATCCGGTGATCGTGGATTGCGACGCCGGAATGCTGCGTCAGGCGTTCACGAACATTCTGAAGAACGCAGGCGAAGCCGTTGATGAGAAATTAGAAAAAGGCCATGATGGCTGGGCGCCAACGGTCAGCGTGGTCTTGCAGGTCGATCCTGAAAGCGTCACCATTCGCATCACCGACAACGGCCCCGGCCTTCCTGTTGACCGCTCGCGCCTGTTTGAACCCTATGTCACGCTGAAGGCTCAGGGGACCGGGCTTGGCCTGCCCATCGTCAAGAAGATCGTCGAGGAACATGGCGGCAGCCTGATCCTGTCAGACGCGCCCGGCCACGAAGGCGCGATGGCCGAAATCAAACTTCCCCACGGGCGACATAACGTCCGGGGCACACACCGAAAAAGCAAACAAGAAAAAGATGAGGCGGCAACGATATGAGTGACATCCTGATCGTCGATGACGAGAAAGACATTCGCGAACTTATCGCTGATATCCTGAAGGATGAGGGGTTTGAGACGCGGCTTGCAGCGAACTCCGATCAGGCGCTGGCGGCGCTGAACGATCGGGAACCCTCGCTGATGGTGCTGGACATCTGGCTGAAAGACAGCCGGATGGACGGGATCGACATCCTGAAACAGGTCAAGCGCAACAATCCCGGCGTTCCGGTGATCATCATATCCGGCCACGGCAATATCGAAATCGCGGTCGCCGCGATCAAGCAGGGCGCCTATGATTTCATCGAAAAGCCGTTCAACATCGATCAGCTGATGGTCGTCGTGAACCGCGCGATGGAGGCCAGCCGCCTGCGCCGCGAAAACAGCACTCTGCGCCGTGGCGGCGAACGCGTGACCGAGATGTTGGGTCAATCCGCGCCCTTCCGCCGGTTGCGCGAAAGTCTGGACAAGGTTTCCAAATCGAACGGCCGCGTCATGCTGACCGGCGAACCGGGCACCGGCAAGGAAATGGCCGCGCGCTATGTCCACATCCACAGCCCGCGCGCGCATGAACCCTTTATCACCGTGCCCTGCGCCACCATCGAACCCGAACGCATGGAAGAGGTGTTGTTCGGGCGCGAAAGCACCGAACGCGGCATCGAACCCGGCCTGCTGGAACAGGCCCATGGCGGCGTGATCTATTTCGACGAAGTGGGCGACATGCCCTTGGGAACACAATCAAAAATCCTGCGCGTGCTGACCGAACAGCAATTCGCGCGGGCGGGTGGATCGGACCGGGTGCGGGTCGATCTGCGGGTGATTTCGTCCACCAATCGCGACCTGCCTGCGGAAATTGCGGCGGGGCGCTTTCGGCAGGAACTGTTCGACCGCCTGAACGTGGTGCCCGTGGCCGTGCCATCGCTGCTGGAGCGGCGCGAAGATATGGCCATTCTTGCGCGTCATTTCATCGAACAGTTTCACCGCCTTCAGGGCCTGACCCCGCGCGATCTGCCCGAAGATACCGTCGCCGCGCTGCAATCCATGCGCTGGCCCGGCAATATCCGCCAGCTGCGCAACGTGATCGAACGCGTTCTGATTCTGGCCGAGGGGTTTGGCCCGATCCATCCTTCGGAACTGGAACCGCAGGGTGCCACGCCTGACAACAGCGACGCGCTGACGCTTGGGCCGCAGGTCACGGCGATGGCCCTGCGCGAGGCGCGCGAGCTGTTTGAGCGCGAATACCTGCTGGCCCAGATCAACCGCTTTGGCGGCAATATCAGCCGCACCGCCCAGTTTGTCGGGATGGAGCGCAGCGCCCTGCACCGCAAGCTGAAATCGCTTGGCGTGGTCGGCGGAATGCGCGCCGACGAAGAGATGCTGACCGGCAAGTAACCGGAACGCATGGCCGGTGCGCGCATGACGCGGCACCGGCCATGTCCGGTCTGCCACGCGTGGGAATGGTGTCCGGGGGGATCGGACCGGGCGATTTGCTGTCCCGGTTGCGGTGCAGACAGTTCCGCAGGCCAGGGTGAACATCCGCCACCCATTCCCCTGCCTGACAAGCCGGTTCGGGGAGTGTCACCAGAATATCCGCCAGACCCGATACCAGCACACCAAAACAAGGATGCCGTAAACGCAAGGCATAACATTCGGGCAGGTCATGTGCTTCCGTATGGTTAACTATGTTTTGGGCCGGGCTTTGGCAACAGCGCCGCGCCCCATCGGCGAACTTGCGCGCGTGCCAGCCGCAGCATAGGCATGGGGGTGCAAGACAGGCGCGTCAGTCAAGGGATCGGACATGAAGATCATCATCTGCGGTGCCGGGCAGGTCGGCTGGCAGATCGCGCGGCATTTGTCGGGCGAACGCAACGACGTGACGGTGATCGACAACAATGCCGAACTGATCCGCCGCGCGACCGAGGCGCTGGACGTACAGGGCGTGACCGGCTTTGCCAGCCATCCAGATGTGCTGGACCGGGCAGGGGCGCGCGACGCTGATCTGGTGATCGCCGCGACCCATTCGGACGAGGTGAACATGGTCACCTGTCAGGTCGCCCATTCGGTCTTTCAGGTGCCGCGCAAGATCGCCCGCCTGCGCAGCAGCGCCTATCTGGACGCGATCTATTCCGACATTTATCGCACCGGCCATCTGCCGATCGACGTGGTGATTAGCCCCGAACTTGAGGTGGCCAAGGCCGCGCTGCAACGCCTGTCGGCGCCGACGACCTTTGACGTGGAAACCTTCATGGCCGGGCGGGTGCAGCTGCTGGGCATCGTGCTGGAAGATGATTGCCCGGCATTGAACACGCCGCTGCGACAGTTGAACGACATCTTTTCCAGTTTGCGCGCCATTGTCGCCGGTGTCCGGCGCGAGGAACGCCTGTTCGCCCCAGATCCCAATGATCAGCTGTTCGCGGGCGATCAGATCTATGTCTTCAGCCATGCCGAAGACGTGCCGCGCACGCTGGAAATCTTTGGCAAGCCGCCGCAGAAACAGGAACGCATCGTCATCATCGGTGCGGGCAATGTCGGTCTGACGGTGGCGCAGACGCTGGAAAACCGCCCCGACCGGATCCGCGCCAAGCTGATCGAACGCGACCGGGCGCGGGCGGAATATGCCGCCGACCGTCTGGAACGCACCATCGTGCTGAACGGCGACGGGCTGTCGGCCGAGTTGCTGGAAGAAGCCGCCGTCCCCACCACCGACGCGGTCCTGACCGTGACCGAGGACGACAAGACCAACATCCTTGCCGCCGTCCGCGCCAAGCAGGCGGGGGCCAAGATGGCCATCGCGCTGATCAATGACCCGACGCTGGTGCCGCTGATGGGGGCGCTGGATATCGACGCCTATATCAACCCGCGCGCCACCACCGTATCGACCATCCTGCGCCATATCCGCCACGGGCGGGTGCGCGACATCTATTCCGTAGGCGACGCCGAGGCCGAGGTCATAGAGGCGCAGGTCCTGTCCACCAGCCCCATGTCAGGCCGCGCGATCCGCGATATCGAATTCCCCGAAGGCGCGCTGATCGGGGCGGTGCAAAAGGGCGACCGGGTGATCAAGCCCGCCGCCGATACCCGGATTGAGGAAGGCGACATCGTTCTGATCTTCGCCCTGTCCCATGACGTGCCCGAGGTCGAGCGCCTGTTGCAGGTCTCGATCGACTATTTCTGATCCGTCATGGCCGCGCCCGTCATCACCCCCCGTCCTGTGTCGCTGTTGATCCGGCTTCCGCTTCTGGTGCTGGTCGCGGGGGCGCTTGGCCTGTCGATGCTGGTGCCTGCGGTTTACGCCTCGATCACCGAACAGGAAGACATCGCGCGGCACTTCTTTTATTCCTGCCTGCTGATCATGGTCATGACCGGGCTGATCGGGCTGGCCACATCGTCAAACCAGCGGCGCGACAATCCGCGCGACACGTTGCTGACGATGATCGGCGTGCTGCTGATCATGCCGTTGCTGGCGGCGTTGCCTTTGTCGGAGAGCCTGCCCGATACCGGCTATTTCAACGCATGGTGGGAAATGCTGTCCTCGCTGACGACGACGGGGGCGTCGCTCTATTCGGCCGATCTGCTGCCGATGCCGCTGCATCTGTGGCGGTCGATGATGGGCTGGATGGGCGGGCTGTTCATGCTGGCCGCAGCCGTGGCGATTCTGGCGCCGCTGCGCGTCGGCGGGTTCGAGATCATGGCCGAACCTTACGGGCGCGAGGAATACAGCGAACGTCTGCCGCGTTCGGCTGACCCCTATCGGACGCCGACGCATCTGTCCTCGCCCGGGTTTCACAGCGCGGTGAACCATCCCAATTCGCGTATGGCGCGTGCGCTGGAACAGATCCTGCCGATCTATGCGGGACTGACGGTGGTGCTGTGGGCGGTGCTGGCGATGCTGGGAGATCCGTCGATCATCGCGCTGTGCCGGGCGATGGGCACGCTGTCCACCAGCGGCATTTCCCCCACGCTGACCAGCACACCCGATGCCTCCGGGATCCCGGGTGAAATGGCCATCTTCGTGTTTCTGATCCCGGCCCTGTCGCGGCGTTTCTGGCCCGGCGGCAGCGAATTGCGCGCCAGCGAAAGGCTGATCGACGACCCGGAATTGCGCATGGCCGCATCGCTTGTGGGTCTTGTCGCGCTGATGATTTTCGCCCGCCATTTCGTCGGCGCCATCGAGAGCGTGGCAACGGGGCAGGTGGCGCCCGACCGGCTGGACGATCTGACCCGCGCGCTGGCGGCGTTCTGGGGCGGGCTGTTCAGCGCGCTTAGCTATCTGACGACGACCGGCTGGACATCGATGGACTGGCAGGGCGCGCGCGTCTGGTCGGGGCTGAATTCACCGGGCCTGATCCTTGCGGGGCTGGCGATGATGGGCGGCGGTGTGGCGACCACGGCGGGCGGGGTCAAGCTGCTGCGCGTCTATGCGCTTGCCCGCCATGGCCAGCGAGAGATCGAACGGATCATCCACCCCAATTCCGTCGCAGGCGGGGGCCGCATCGCGCGCAGGCTGCGCCGCGAAGGGGCCTATCTGGCCTTCATCTTCTTCATGCTGTTCGCGATCTCTATCGCGGCGACGGTCACCCTGATCTCGATCCAGCGGATCGAATTTGAAACCGCCACGATCCTCTCCATCGCGGCGCTGACCAATACCGGGCCGCTTGCCGCGGCGATTCAGCTGACCCCCGCATTCGAGGCGACGGCGGGTGTCGCATCGGCCCCATGGGAGGGCTGGTCCGGTCTGCCGGTTTTCACCAAGTCCGTGCTTGCCGGCGCGATGGTCGTGGGCCGCATCGAAACGCTGGCGCTGCTGGCCCTGATTTCGCCAGAGTTTTGGCGCAAATAGTTGACAAGACGCGGGTGATGCCGACTGGTCATACAAGTTTACCGAACATCCGCCACGCGCTTGCAAGGGCCGACGCGACCGCATAGATATAATTCAACAGGGACAGTTCACATACGGGTGATAAGAACAATGGCTGGCGACAAGCAAAACCTGCAGGACGCGTTTCTGAATCATGTCCGTAAAGCCAAGGTGCCGGTCACGATCTTTCTGATCAACGGGGTCAAGCTGCAAGGCGTGATCACATGGTTCGACAATTTCTGCGTGCTGTTGCGCCGCGATGGTCAGTCGCAGCTTGTCTATAAGCACGCAATCAGCACGATCATGCCGGGGCAGCCCATCTCGCTTTACGAAGGCGAGGATTGATTGACCGAGCCAACCTCGACCGAGGCCAGGCCGACCCGCGCCTATGTGATCCATCCCGATCTGGCGGGCCGCATTCAGCGGCGCCTGCCCGAACATGCGCTGGCCGAGGCGGTCGCGCTGGCCCATGCGCTGCCGGGGATCGAGATGGCCGGCGCCGAGGTCGCGCGCCTGCGCAAGCCCGATCCGGGGCGTCTGTTCGGCAAGGGCAAGATCGCCGAGATCGGCGAACGTCTGGCCGAGGCCGAGGTTGATCTGGTCCTGATCGACGGGCCGGTATCCCCCGTGCAGCAGCGCAATCTGGAAAAGGCGTGGGATGTCAAGCTGTTGGACCGGACGGGTCTGATCCTTGAGATTTTTGCAGACCGCGCACGGACACGCGAAGGCGTGTTGCAGGTGGAACTTGCCGCGCTGTCCTATCAGCGGACGCGGCTGGTGCGCGCATGGACCCACCTTGAACGGCAGCGCGGCGGGCTTGGCTTCGTGGGCGGTCCCGGTGAGACGCAGATAGAGGCCGACCGCCGCGCCATCGACGAACAGATGACCCGGCTGCGCCGTCAGCTGGAACGTGTGGTCAAGACCCGCACCCTGCACCGTGCCGCGCGCGCCAAGGTGCCCTATCCGATCGTGGCGCTGGTCGGCTATACCAACGCTGGCAAATCGACGCTGTTCAACCGCATGACCGGGGCCGAGGTGCTGGCCAAGGACATGCTGTTTGCAACGCTGGACCCGACGATGCGCGGTGTCCGGCTGCCCGATGTGGGCGGCGGATCATCGGGCCGCAGGATCATTCTGTCGGACACGGTGGGGTTCATTTCCGATCTGCCGACCGAACTGGTCGCGGCGTTCCGCGCCACGCTGGAAGAGGTTCTTGAGGCCGATCTGATCCTGCATGTCCGCGATATCAGCCACCCGGAAACCGAAGAACAGGCCGCCGATGTGGCCGAGATTCTGGAATCGCTTGGCGTTGATGAGGATGTCGAGTTGATCGAGGTCTGGAACAAGATCGACGCCCTGTCGGTCGAGACGCGCGCCGCGTTGCGCCGGACCGACCGCCGGACCGAAGGCGTTCAAGCCGTGTCCGCCCTGACCGGCGAAGGTCTGGACGATCTGATCGCCGCGATGGACGACCATCTTGGCCGCGCGCTGGATGAGCCGCGCCATGAAGGTGTTGTTAACCTGCAATTTGGCGATGGCAAGCGGCGCGCATGGCTGCACGAAGCCGGCGTGGTCGAACGGGAAGAAGCAGGCGAGGATGGTCTGATCCTGCATCTGCGCTGGACCGACCGTCAAAAGGCAGGCTTCGAAGCCTTGGGCCGCGACGCCTGAGGGGGCGGGGGGCGCTGCCCCCCGTCGCGTGCCGCGACTCCCCCCGGGATATTTTTCCAAAGGAGATGGGTTCAGCGGCGGCGTTTGACCGCCGTTTTCAGTTCGGACAGCCGGTAGGCGCCGGTCAGAAAGCTAAGTGCGAAATAGATCGCAGCGCCGCCGAAGACGAGGATGATCAGTTCAGGGACGCGCCCGATCGTCGTCGTGGCCAGCCCCTGCATCAGCGCCCACAGGGCCGCGGCCATCAGCACCGAAGCCAGGATGATCCGGGGGGCGGTGCGGCGCAGGCGGTCATCGGCGCGGGCGGATTGGCCCATGGCGCGCGTGCCCCACCACAGTTGCACCACCATCGTCCAGGCCGCGATCGTGGTGCCAAGGGCCGCGCCCAGAAAGCCGATGAACGGCATCAGACCGAAAGCCACGACCGCGTTCACGACCATCGACCAAAGCGCGAAACGGAAGGGCGTTCGCGTGTCTTCGCGCGCGAAATACAGCGGTTGCAGGATTTTCTGCATTACGAAGGCGGGCAGTCCCAGGGCATAGACGACCAGCGCGCGCGAGGTTTGGATCGTGTCATTGTCGGTCCAGCGGCCACGGTCATAGAGGGTGGCGACCATCGGCGTGGCGATGATTAGGATGGCGAATGCGGCGGGCAGGGTCAGGAACATGCCGAATTCCGTCGCGCGGGAATAGGCGCTTTGCCCGCCCGCGTGATCGCCCGCGCGCAGGCGGCGGGCAAGTTCGGGCAGCAGCACCACTGCGACCGCCGCGCCGACCACCCCAAGCGGCAGTTGATACAGGCGGTCGGAATAGTTCAGCCATGAGATCGCGCCCTCAAAATGGCTGGCGACCTGACGGCCCACAAGCAGGTTGATCTGCACGACGCCGCCTGCAAAGGCCGCAGGCAGCGCCACCGCCAGCAACCGGCGCATGTCGGGTGTCAGGCGCGGGCGGCGGGGCAGCAGCGTCCAGCCGCTGCGATGCGCGTCCCACCAGACCAGCGCCAGTTGCGCGATGCCGGTGACCGGGGTGGCCCAGGCCAGCGTCAGCCCCACATCCCATCCGCGCCAATAGGCCAGCGTCATCGCGACGATGAACAGCAGGTTCAGCAGAACCGGCGCGGCGGCGGCGGCGGTAAAGCGGCCATTGGCGTTCAGCACGCCCGAGATCATCGAAGCCATCGAGATCAGCAGGATATAGGGAAACATGATGCGGCCATATTGCACCGCCAGCGGGAACCGTTCGTCGCCCGCAAAGCCCGATGCCATCAGCCAGACCAGCCCCGGCATCAGGATCATCGCCACCGCCGACAGCGCCAGCACCGCCATGAACAGGCCCGAAAACGCCTCACGCGCGAAACGCTGCGGGTCTTCGCCGGATTCCAGTTTCTTTGAGAACATCGGCACGAAGGCGGTGTTGAACGCGCCCTCGGCAAAGAAGCGGCGGAACATGTTGGGCAGCGACAGGCCGACGAAAAACGCGTCCGCCACCGCGCCGCTGCCAAGCCATGCGGCCATCAGGATGTCGCGGACAAAGCCCGATACGCGCGAAATCAGCGTCCAGGCCCCGACTGAGAGGAAGCCGCGCATCAGTCCGGTTTTCATGTCTATGCCTCTGCCCGTTTCACGCCATCGGCGATTGCCTTGCGCAGCTTTTTTTCAAGCGCGTCGCGGCGGGATTCTCTGTGAAGTTTCAGCCCGAACATGTCCTTGACATAAAAGCTGTCAACAACCTGCGCGCCGAATGTCGCGATCACCGCGCTGACGATCTGGATATGGTTGGCGGCCATGGTCCGCGTCAGATCGTAAAGCAGGCCGGGGCGGTCACGAGTGTCCACCTCGATGATGGTGAACAGATCGCTGCCTTCGTTGTCAAAGGTGACATGCGTCGGAAAGCGGAATTCGCTGTTGCGTTTCTTGGGCTTGTCGCGTGTGGCAAAGGCCTCGCGCGCGACGATTTCGCCGGCCAATGTGCGCAGGATGGTCTGGCGCAGGCGGGGCAGGCGGTCATCGGAAAACGGATGACCCTCGGCGTCCTGCAACCAGAACACCGCCGTGGCATAGCCGTCGCGCGTGGTGTAGGTGCGCGCGTCCACGATATTCGCGGCCATCAACGTCAGTGCCCCGCACAGCCGCGAAAAGATGCCCGGATGGTCGGCCAGCACAAAGGCCGCGCGGGTGGCATCACGGTCGGCATCGGCGCGCAGGTCGATGCGGATATCGTCATGGCTGATCTGGCGCAGCAATTCGGCAAATGTCGCCTGCGTTTCGGTGGGCAGGCCCGGCCAATAGGCGTCATAGTGGCGGGCCAGTTCGGCGCGGATTGTCTTGGCCTCCCAGCCCTTGGCCACCAGCATATGGCGCAGGGACCGCTTAGCCTCGGTCAGGCGCTTGGCGCGGTTCAGTTCTTCGAACCCGTTTTCAAGGATCTCGGCCGTTTCCGAATGCAGTTTGCGCAGCAGCGCCGCTTTCCAGTTGTTCCAGACGCCTGGACCCACGCCGCGGATGTCGCACACCGTCAGCACCAGCAGCATGTCCAACCGCTTGCGGGTCTTCACCGCCTTGGCAAAGTCGCGCAGCGTGCGCGGGTCGGAAATGTCGCGTTTCTGGGCCACATCCGACATCAGCAGGTGGTTGCGGACAAGCCATTCTACCGTGTCGATATCGCTTTGCGCAAAGCCGAACCGTGTCGCCACCCGCCGCGCCAGCCTTGCGCCAAGGATCGAGTGATCCTCGGGGCGGCCCTTGCCGATATCGTGCAACAGCACCGCCAGATACAGGACCCGGCGGTTGATATCGCTTTCCATGATGGCGCTGGACAACGGCAGATCGTCGGGATGTTCGCCCCGTTCGATGGCGGCCAGCGCGGCAACGCATTGGATAGAATGTTCGTCAACGGTATAGTGGTGATACAGGTTGAACTGCATCATCGCGACAATCGGTTCAAATTCCGGGATGAAGGCGCCCAGAATGTTCAGTTCATTCATACGGCGCAGGCTGCGTTCGGGATTGCCGTGTTTCAGCAGCAGATCCATGAAGATGCGGATCGCCTCGGGGTCGGTCTGCACCTTGTCGTCGATCAGGTTCAGATTGGCGGCGATCAGGCGCATCGCGTCGGGGTGGATCAGCAGCTTGGTGCGCAACGCCTCTTCGAAGAGACGAAGGATATTCAGCGGGTCTTTCAGGAAATCGGCGTCATTGGCGATGGCCAGACGCCCGTGCAGATCGACAAAGCCCGGTTTCATCTTGACGCGGCGGCGCAGCAGACGGCCAAGAATGGGTGCATTGCGGACGTGGCGCGCCTCTAGCACGGTCAGAAACACGCGGGTCAGCTCGCCCACGCGGGTTGCGTGGCGGAAATAGGCCTGCATGAAATATTCGACACCGCGACGGGCGGCGGTGTCCTTATATCCCATCCGCCGCGCGACCTCGACCTGCATGTCAAAGGACAGCACATCGACGGGGCGTCCGGCGATCAGGTGCAGATGGCTGCGCACGGCCCACAGGAAATCCTCGGCCTGCCAGAAGGCCAGATGTTCTTCGCGGGTGAACACGCCCAGATCGACCAGTTCGACGGCGCGATCGACGTTGTGGATGTATTTCGCGATCCAATACAGGGTTTGCAGGTCGCGCAGCCCACCCTTGCCCTCTTTGACATTGGGCTCCAGCACATAACGCTGACCGCCCTGACGTTGATGGCGGGCGGCGCGTTCTTCCAGCTTTGCCTCGACGAATTCGGGGATGGTGCGGGAAAACAGCTCGGCCCACAGCCGTTCGCGCAGTTCCTGTGCCAGACGGGCATTGCCGGTCACAAGCCGATGTTCCACCAATGAGGTGCGGATCGTCATGTCGGCGGCACCAAGGCGCAGGCAATCTTCGGTGCTGCGGATCGAATGGCCGATTTTCAGCTTCAGATCCCACATCATGTACAGCATGGATTCGACCACGCTTTCCGCCCATGGGGTGATCTTCCACGGCGTCAGGAACAGCAGGTCCACATCGGATGCGGGGGCCATCTCGGCGCGGCCATAGCCGCCAACGGCCAGCACCGCCAGCCGTTCGCCGTCGGATGGCGACTGCGCAGGGTGCAATCGGGTGGTGGCGACATGGTGGATCGCCGTGACAATGCCGTCGGTCAGCGTGGCAATGGCGCGCACGGTTTCGCGTGCGGCCCGCGGATGGCCTGCAAAGCCGGTGACGATATCGGCCATCGCGGCGCTGCGTGCGGCGGACAGGATGGCCACGGTCTGGGCGCGGATGTCACGCGGTTCGCGCAGATCGGCCAGCGCCGCATCCAGCTGTGGCAGGAAGGCGTCGGGGTCGAATATGGATTGCGCCCCGGGCAAGGCCGGGGCGCTTTGGACGGGCGTCGAGGGGGGGGGCGGCGTCAAGATCAGAACCCGGCGCCACCAAATCCACGCGGTGCGGGATCAAGGATCACAAGCTGGTTGCCGCGCAGGGTCGCAACGGCCAGCGCGCGTTGCGCGGTGCCGTTGGGGCGCAGCCGGAACACGCCGCCGACACCGGAAAAGCCCGCGCTTTGGGTCAGCCCGCTGGTGGTCAGCGCGTTGCGTTTGCCCGCGCGCACCAGCGAGGCGATGGCCGCCACGCCGTCATATGACAGGCTTGCCAATTCGTGCGGCTGTTCGCCATAGGCCGCGCGATAGCGGGCGTCGAATTGCGCTTTCAGGCCCTGATCCGGGATCGCGAACCAGCCGTTTTGCAACTGTGGCATCGCCATGCGGTTTGCCGGCTGGTCCCACCGGGTCAGGCCCATCATCTGCGTGACGGGCGCGCTGACCCCGGCGGCGGCCAGTTTTTCGGTCAGGTAGGGCAGAACGGCCTGATTATTGGCGGTCATGAAGACCGCATCGACCTGACCTGATTGGGTGGCGGCGACGATCTGCGGGGCTGCGGCGTCGATGCCGCTGACCGAGACGGGGTGATTGGTGCGGCCGACGACGCGGCCACCGTTGCGGGCCAGCGCGCCTTCGATGGCGCGGGCGCCGATCTGGCCGGCGATGTCGTCCTCGGCCACGACATAGACGTTCCGCTTGCCCTGACCGACACCATACCGGACCAGCCGGTCGGCGACGTTTTCAAAGCTGTTGCCGAGGACAAAG
>QIRE01000088.1_pt1 | contig 22810 bp, 18 predicted proteins | sample 2940141 | NCBI WGS metagenome assembly QIRE01 (sample SAMN09273532, study PRJNA473421) | Gut metagenome, whole genome shotgun sequencing project. | isolation source: gut tissue | host: Folsomia candida VU population | place: Netherlands: Amsterdam | collected 2016-03-06
CGGGTGTGCTCAAGGGTGCGGCGAACGTCGAGGGTGCGCGCAAGGTCGTCGACTATCTGTTGAGTCCGGCCGTTCAAAAAACCCTGCCGTCGGCGATGTTCGTCTACCCGGTCCAGAAGGACACTCCGCTGCCCGACGGTTGGCAGTCGCGCGCACCCGCGCCGGAGTGGACGGTCAACATGCCACCTGAGTACATCGCTGCCAATCGTGAGCAGTGGCTTCAGCAGTGGCGCACGGTGATGGGCCGCTGACCTTGCCGCTGATGGCGGGCGGCCTTGCCGCGCAAAGGTTTACCGCCCTAGCCGTGGTGCCGATCGGCTTTCTCGTCGTCTTCTTCTGCTGGCCGGTGTTGGCGTTGATCAACCGCGCTCGACAGACCGGCGAATCCAGTTCGATCCGCGACACCCTCGAACGGACTAACGCCTGGCATCTGCTGGGGTTCACGCTCGGGCAAGCGGCGTTGTCGACGCTGCTCGCGATTATCGTGGCCGCGCCCATCGTCTGGCTCGTGGCTCGCGTCGACGTTCCTGGGCCGCGCGTCCTGATGGTGATCGTGACGGTGCCGTTTGTGTTGCCGACTGTCGTTGTGGGCGTTGCCTTTCGAGCTGTCTTCGACGGCCCGCTGGCTTTCCTCGGCTGGCAGCAGGGACTCGCGCCGATCCTGGTTGCCCACATCTTCTTGAACGTCGCCGTCGTGGTGCGTGTGGTGGCTGCCGCTTGGCGATCGGTCGACGACCGTGCGTTCGACGCCGCACGGACGCTCGGTGCGACCCCGCTACGTGCCTTTGTTGGCATCGTGCTGCCACGACTCTTACCTGCCCTGGCAGGTGCGGCCGCCCTCGTATTTCTGTTCTGCTCAACAAGTTTCGGTGTGATCATCGTTCTGGGAAATGGAGAACTGCAGACCCTGGAGACCGAGATCTACACGCGGGCCATCTCGTACTTCCAGATCTCCGACGCCGTGGTGCTGTCGATGCTGCAGGTGATCGTCGTGCTTGCCGCACTTGGGCTGGTGCGGGTGTTCTCGGCTACGGGCGGTGCCTCGGCATCGGTCGGCGCGTCGCTTCGCGCGGGTCGTCGTCGACGACCGAGTGGGCTCACCGCGGTCGCGGCATCGCTTGTCGGACTGTGGGTTTCGCTGTGGTTGATCGCACCCATCTGTGTGCTGGCGATCTGGTCGATACGACCAGACCCACACGGACCGTTCACCTTGGCCGGCTATCGAAACCTCGCCGTGTCGGTCAACGGCGTCACACCCCTTGCATCACTGAGGTATTCGATGGTCAGCGCGGTCGTGGCGGGACTGCTGGCATTAGTCATCGGAACCCTGGGAGCCATTGTGATTGCGCGCGGAAGTCGTAGGATTGCGGCGCTGGGGAATGTCGTCGCCATGCTTCCGCTCGGGATCAGTGCTGTCACAGTGGGATTCGGCTACCTCATTGTGTTGGCAGCGTTGCCGCGCTCGCTTCGTGATTCGCCGATGGTCATTCCGGCGGTGCAATCGCTTATCGCGATTCCGGTGGTGATTCGGATCGTCGTTCCTGCGCTTCAGGCGATCGGGGAGCGGGTTCGAGAGGCCGCAATGACCCTGGGTGCCTCGCCGCTGACTGTACTGCGAACGGTTGAACTTCCGATGATTTCGCGATCCCTTGGTGCCGCAGCCGGATTCGCCTTCGTGATGGCTCTGGGCGAGTTTGGTGCGACCGGGTTTTTGGCTTCCGCAAACACCACGACGGTCCCGGTGCTGATCGGGTCGTCGCTCAACAAGCCGGGCGCCGACAACCTGGCGACCGCGATGGCGTGTGCAATGCTGCTGGTAGCCGCGACGACGCTCGCGGTGATTGTCATCGAATGGTTGGCGCCGAAAGATCGTGAGGTGAGTTGATGCTCGAAGTTTCAAAACTCACCGTTGCCTACGGCGACAACGTGGTGATCAACGAACTCGATTGGCGGGCAGGGGATTCGGACAGTCTGGTGACTGTGGCACTCGGACCGTCGGGATGTGGAAAATCGACGCTGCTGCGGGCCATCGCCGGATTGCAGGCACCGCGAGGCGGGCAGATCTGCTTCGACGGCGCGGATCTCGCGTCGGTGCCGCCCCATCGTCGAGACTTTGGCGTTGTGTTTCAAGACGGCCAGTTGTTCTCCGGTCGGACCGTCGAAGCGAATGTCGCCTATGGGCTCCGACGCCGCGGCTGGTCGCGATCGGCGACGTCGGAACGGGTTGCCGAAATGCTCGACCTCGTCGAATTGTCGGAGTACCAACGGGTTTCGGTCGATGTGCTGTCCGGGGGACAGGCGCAGCGGATCGCGTTGGCACGCGCGTTGGCGCCCCGACCACGATTGTTGTTGCTCGACGAACCGCTCGCCGCGCTCGACCGACAACTGCGGGAGCAATTAGCCGTCGACATTGCGACGATCGTGCGTGCAACCGCCACCCCCACCGTCATGGTGACCCACGACCAGGACGAGGCCGCGATGCTCGCCGACAAAGTCTCGGTCCTCAACGACGGCGCGGTCCGCCAGACGGCGAGCCCGGAACACCTGTGGCGCAATCCGATTGATGAATGGACCGCGCGATTCCTTGGTTGCACAACGATTTTGCCGGCCTCCGTCGACGGTGGTTTGGTGCGTACTCCGTTGGGGGAGTTCGCCATTGACCGGCCCGGACGGGAGCTGTGTGCCGTTGGCTTGCGGCCCGACGCGGTCGTCGCGTCGGTGGATGGTGCGGGCGCGTCGGGGCGAGTTGTGCGGTCTGTGTCGCTGCCGGACGGGGTGCGGTTGTTGGTGGCGACGGACGTCGGCGACGTGGATGCGAGTGCGCCGGACGGGATGCGGCCGGAGGTCGGGGACGTGGTGGGACTGTCGTTGGTGGCCAGTCGGGTTGCGTTGATCGGACCGTCATGACGGTCGTCGTAGCGGCGGCGATAGTCCGCGAAGCGAAACTGCTTCTGGCGCAACGTAGTTACCCGGCAGACGTCGCTGGTTTGTGGGAGTTGCCGGGTGGCAAAGTCGAGGGCGACGAGTCGCTGGCCGAAGCGTTGAAGCGGGAGATCGCCGAAGAGTTGGGCGTGGTGATCGACGTCGGGGAGCGGGTTGGCGTGTCCGTCGAGGTGAAGCGCGACGTCGAATTGCTTGCGCTGCAGGCTCGGATTGTCGAGGGTGAGCCGTCGGCGAGGGAGCACGATGCGCTGCGCTGGGTGGATGCGGTGGAGTTGGCGGCGATGGTCGGGGCCGAGGAGTTGGTGCCGGCGGACGCTGCGTGGCTTGACGATTTGGTGGACCTGCTGCGGGGGTAGGGTCCGCCGGTTCATCCGCTAGTTGTGTACTCGTCCGCTACCTGCAGGTAGCGGAGGAGTGTGGAAGTAGCGGACGAAGCCCGTGGGGTCGCCTACCGACGCCGACGTTCCTGCTGAATCTCACCGATGAACTCGGCCAGCGGCACATCTAGTGCCGCGCTCAACGCGACGAGCGTACTGAGCCGCGGATTAGCCGGAGTCCGCTTCCTGCGGTCACTCAATCCACTTTCCAGAAGCTGCAGGTGGTTGGTGCTGATCCCGACCTGGTGAGCTAGGGCCTCTTGACTGAGGTTTTGCTCGCTACGACGTCGGGCGATGGCGGACCCAAGTGCCTGCGAAAGCTTCGCTTCGACAAGGGATTCGGCCACACCAAAACGATGCGGCGGAACGGTCCGATGAACCACCAGGTATACATGGGAGAACCAGGTTTACATGGCGAAGACGCGCATGTCTGCGCAAGGGGAAGGGCAGACCGTGGCGTCATCTGTGCATGAAGTGATCGAGGCATTCCGCCTGGAACCGACAAACTCCGAGCGCGGCACAAAGTTCGAGCAGTTGATGGTTCGCTACTTCGAACTCGATCCCACTATGCGCCAGCAGTACGACGCGGTGTGGCGATGGATCGACTGGCCGGGCCGCAACGGCAAGCCGGACACTGGCATCGATCTGGTCGCGCGCGAGCGTGATTCGGGGGAACTGACCGCGATTCAATGCAAGTTTTACGAGCCAACGCACCAACTCGCGAAGGCGGATATTGATTCGTTCTTTACGGCGTCCGGCAAGGAACCGTTTACCAACCGAATCATCATCTCGACGACCGACCGCTGGGGATCGAACGCAGAGGAAGCACTCGAAGGTCAGACAAAGCCGGTGCAGCGCATCGGAATGGCTGAGATCGCCGAATCGCCGATCGACTGGACGGTAGCTTGGCCCGACGGCGAACTTGCGGTCTCGGCAGCTGAAGCCAAGCGGCATGAGCCACTACCGCACCAGCAAACCGCAATTGACAAGGTGTTTGACAAATTCGACGCAGGCAATGATCGCGGCAAGCTGATCATGGCGTGTGGTACTGGCAAGACCTTCACAGCGCTCAAGATCGCCGAGCGCACGGTCGATGAGCGCGGCGGTCACGCTCGGATCCTGTTCTGTGTGCCGTCGATCTCGTTGCTGTCGCAGACACTTCGCGAATGGACGGCCCAGACCCAGCACGATCTGCGAGCGTTCGCGGTCTGCTCCGACACGAAGGTGTCGCGGTCAGCCGAAGACATCAACGTCCATGACGTGTCGATCCCGGTCACGACGAAAGCCGATCGCCTCGTCGAAGAAATGGCCCACCGCAAGCGTGCAAAAGGACTGACGGTGGTGTTCAGCACGTACCAGTCGTTGCCGGTTGTCGCTGATGCCCAAGCGAGCGGCGTCGATCCGTTCGACTTAATCATTTGTGATGAGGCACATCGCACCACGGGTGTCACCGTCGCAGGCGACGATGAGTCAAACTTCGTGCGCGTTCATGACAATGACTACGTCCGTGCTTCGCGTCGCCTCTATATGACCGCCACTCCCCGAATCTTTGATGAGAAGACCAAGGGCAAAGCCGCCGAGCATTCTGCCGAGATCACCTCGATGGACGACGAGTCGGTTTACGGCCCGGAGTTCCATCGACTGAGTTTCGGCGAAGCTGTTGGGATCGGGCGTCTCACGGACTACAAGGTCCTTGTTCTCACGATCGATCAGTCGTTAATCGCCCCGCAGCTGCAAGGTCAATTGGCAGGCGACAACCACGAGCTAACTCTCGACGACGCATCGCGAATTGTGGGCTGCTGGAACGGATTAGCCAAGCGTGCGGGCTCGTCCGTTGAAGGAGTCGGCTTTGAGCCGGGAGATGCGCCGATGAAACGGGCGGTCGCGTTTGCCAAGGATATCGCCGCGAGCAAGAAAGTCGCCGCGATGTTTCCCCGCGTGGTTGACGCGTACCGCGACGTTTTGGACGACGATGACGAGGTCGGCGCTGGCAATGCGGATCTGACGTGCGAAGTCCATCACGTCGACGGGACCTTCAATGCGCTTGCCCGCAACGCCGAGCTGGCTTGGCTCAAAGCTCCGATGGCAGAGAACGACTGCCGCATTTTGACGAATGCACGTTGCCTGTCCGAAGGCATTGACGTGCCGGCCCTCGATGCGGTGCTGTTTCTGCATCCGCGCAATTCGGTAGTCGACGTCGTCCAGTCGGTCGGTCGCGTCATGCGTGTCTCCGAGGGCAAGAAGTATGGATACATCATCCTGCCGGTGGCGGTTCCCGCCGACGTCGAGCCATCAGAAGCCCTGTCCGACAACAAGAGATTCAAGGTCGTATGGCAGGTGCTCAATGCACTGCGGGCACACGACGAACGCTTCGACGCTGAGGTCAACTCGATTTCGCTGAACTCAAGTAAGGATTCCCAGAAACTGGGGAAGGGGTCGGACACGCTCCTGGGTGGTCATATCGGCCCGGCCGGTGAACCTGTCGAACGTCTAGCGTCGGGTGACGACGACTCTGGTGAACAACCGAACAGTGCCGACTCCGAATTCGCCCGCCAGATGACGCTGTTCTCGCTGTCGGAATGGCGCGAAGCTATCTTCGCGCGAATTGTCGACAAGGTCGGCACTCGTACTTATTGGGAAGACTGGGCTGGCAGCGTCGCAGACATCGCGGCCGCGCAAATTACCCGGATCAACGCAACGCTCGACGCCGGTGATCCGTCAATCACTGAGCAGTTCGAGAAGTTCCTGGCCGGTCTGCGAGATAATCTCAACGACTCCATCAGTGCCGATGACGCCATCAGCATGCTGTCGCAACACCTGATCACCAAACCGGTCTTCGACGCACTCTTTACCGAGCACGATTTCGCATCGCATAACCCGGTTTCGCGAGTCATGCAGGCCATGGTCGACGCACTCGATGACACCGGGCTCAACGACGAAACCGCAGAACTACAAGGTTTCTACGAGTCGGTGCAGGTGCGCGCATCGCAGGTTGCCAGCGCGGACGGCAAACAGCAGGTCATCGCGGATCTGTACGAGAAGTTCTTCAAGGTCGGGTTCGCCAAGCAGGCCGAGGCACTCGGTATTGTGTACACCCCGGTTCAAGTCGTCGACTGGATTCTGAACGCCACCGACCATGTGTCGAGGGAGCACTTCGGTCGGGGTCTGACCGACGAGAATGTGCATATCCTGGACGGTTTCACTGGTACCGGGACTTTTATCACTCGGTTGATGCAAACGGGTGTCGTGACGTCAGCTGACCTCGCTCGAAAGTACGCAAATGAGTTGCACGCGAACGAGATTATGCTTCTTGCCTACTATGTGGCAGCGGTCAATATTGAAGCGACCTACCACGCCTTGGCAGGTAAGTCGGCCGCCGATGTGTATGAGCCGTTCCCTGGGATCGTCCTGACTGACACATTTCAGATCAGCGAGGCCGACGATACGATGGACGCGGAGATGTTTCCCGCGAACAACGACCGAATCACCCGGCAGTTGGCGACGAAAGTGCAAGTGGTGGTTGGCAATCCGCCCTACTCGGTGGGTCAGGGGTCGGCAAACGACAACAACGCAAACGTCAAATACCCAACGCTCGATGGAAAGATCGAAGCGACGTACGCCGCGCGGTCGACGGCGACCAACAAGAACAGCCTCTACGACTCCTACATTCGCGCATTCCGTTGGGCCACAGACAGAATCGGCGACCAAGGCATCGTTTCGTTCGTTTCCAACGGTGGTTGGATTGATGGGAACACGGCCGATGGCATGCGATTGGCGCTGGCTGATGACTACAGCGCGATTTATGTGTACAACTTGCGCGGGAATATGCGTAAGTCGAACTGGCGCGAGGAGGGAGGCCAAGTATTCGGCGCGGGATCCCAGGCGACAGTTGCGATCTTCATCGGTGTGAAAGACCCGCGGATGGCCGGGCCGTGTCAAGTGCGCTATCGCGCGGTTGATGACTGCCTCAGTCGTGACGACAAGTTGAGGATTCTCGATAGTGACCCATTGACGGGGATCGATTGGTTGGAGGTCACGCCGAATCCGCATGGAGACTGGATCGATCAGCGCGACGAAGGTTTTGGTGACTACCCTGCTGTCGGCGCTAAGAAGCCGCTTCCTGGAGAAGTGACGATATTTGGGACCCTTTCCGCTGGCCTTCAGACAAACCGCGATTCCTGGGTCTACAACTACAGCCGCAGCGCCCTCACGCAAACAGTTTCGCGTCTAGTCGACACCTACAACACCGAGGTCGACCTCTTTCATACCTACTGTGAACTTCAAGGAATCACAAATCCGAACGAAACCACTACTACCCGCTATCTGACCGAGACTCCATCGGCCGCAGATTCCACGCGTATTAAGTGGTCCTCAAGTCTCAAGCAACAACTCGCGCGTGGAGTTCGGGCATCGTTCGAACCGGACCGGATCGTCGCAGGCCAATATCGCCCTTTTGACACTGAGCACGTGTAATTTTCGCGATTCTGAATCATCGCCGCGGGCAACTCCCATCGATTTTTCCAACAGAGAAGCACCACAACGCTGGTTTCGTTGTCATGGCTCCGCGCGATGGTACGGAGTTTGCGGTGCTCGCGATGTCGATAATTCCTGATCTCTCATTCTTCACCTACACAGCTCAATTCTTCCCCCGCTACACCTACGGCACAGCAGAACCCGCCGACGGCACCCTCGATTTTTCATCGACCGACGACGTCGACGAGTGGGGCTACCGCCGCATCGATAACATCACCGATGAGATCCACGAGCTCTACCGATCCACCCTCGGTCACGTCACCAAGGACGACATCTTCTATTTCGTCTACGGGCGACTGCACTCGCCGACTTACCGAACGCGATACGCATCGGACTTGAAGAAGATGCTTCCGCGGATTCCTACTCCGGAGACTCGCGTCGAATTCGACACCTACCGAGACGCCGGCGCGGCTCTGTTGACGCTGCATGCTGACTACGAGACCGTCGAACCATACGCCGTCGACGTTCAGTTGAAGCCTGATGCGGATCCGGCGGATCGTGACACCTGGCGGGTGTCAAAGATGAAGTGGCGCAGCAAGACTGACCACTCAGGAATCGTGTACAACGCGAAGGTCACCATCGCGGGAGTCCCGGCGTCGGCCGAGGACTACCTGCTGGGGTCACGAACTGCCTTGGGCTGGATCATCGACCGATATCAGGTGAAGACCGACAAGGCGTCGGGCATCGTGAACGACCCGAACGACTGGTGCGATGAACACGGTGAGCCGAAGTACATCGTCGATCTGATCGCGAAGGTGACGACGGTCGCGGTAGAGACCGTTCGGATCGTTGATGGCCTGCGCGAGTTTGAGCGCCAGTAGCCCCTACAACCTCGTCGCCAACACCCCAAGCAACTCCAACTTCTCGTAACTCTCGCTTCCCGGCGCCGCCGTATACACAAGCAGCGCATGCGAACTCGCGGGATCGATCAGGTTCTGGCAAGCAAGGTCCAGCGCACCGACCTCGGGATGCACAAACCGCTTCGACTCTTTGGGGCGCAGGCCAACTTCCTGGCGGTCCCACACCGCGCGGAACTCGTCGCTCTGGGCAAGCAGAAGATCGACGTACTGCGCCGCACGCGACCCTGGGCCGCGCACCGACGCCACTTGCCGCAGCCCCGACGCCCACAGACGCGCAAGGAAGTCGTGCTGCGACGGGTCATACAGCTCGCGCGTCTTCGGGTCGGTGAACCACCGAAACCCGATACTGCGCTGCGGCCCGGAGAAATGAGCCAGGTCGCCAGTAAGCGCGACGCCGAGCGGAGTCTGGCGCAGCGTCTCGCCCAACTCCGTCACGATCTCTGCCGGAGTGTCCTGCAGTCGGTCGAAGATGCGCAACAGTCCGGGGCTGATGTGGTCGCTCGGCGCGCCGCGCGACGGCGGTCGATGCCCGGCAAGGACGAACAGATGGTCGCGCTCATCGATTGACAGATGCAGTCCCTGCGCGATCGACGCAATCATCTGCTCCGATGGCAACGGTCCGCTGCCACGTTCGAGTCGGGCGTAGTAATCAGCAGACATGTGGCATAACGCAGCCACTTCTTCTCGTCGAAGTCCGTCAGTCCGTCGACGTTGACCGCGAGGAAGTCCGACGTCCTCCGGCTGCAGCACATCGCGGCGTCGTCGCAGAAACTCGGCCAACCCGACCCTGTCGATCACGCGCGACGTCCTCTCCTCATCGATGCCACTACGACGATCCTGACACCCCCGACACCGCGCATCCACTGATCGACAAGTCCTGGATACGGTTCCGCGCTTGCCAGAGAGTGGAGGAAACACCGAAGGAGCACTTCACATGACCCGAAACATCGACATCACCATCGAATCCCTAGCCGGACGCCGCGCGGTCGTCACCGGCGGAAGCGACGGCATCGGATTACGGATCGTGACCCGCCTAGCGCAGGCCGGCGCCGAGCTCGTTCTGCCCGTTCGCAACACCGGCAAGGCCGAGGCGGCAGTCGCCCGCATTATTGAGACGGCGCCCGACGCGCAGATCACCATCCTGCCGTTGGACCTCTCGTCCCTCGAGTCCGTCGCCACCTTTGGCGACGCGATGACGCGCGACGGTCGCCCAATCAATCTCCTGATCAACAACGCCGGCGTCATGACCCCACCGAACCGACAGACGACGAACGACGGATTTGAGCTGCAGTTTGGCACCAATCACCTCGGCCACTTCGCGCTCGTCGGCCACCTTCTCCCACTCCTCAAGGCAGGGCATGCACGGGTAACCTCGCAGGTCAGCGTCGCAGCGAACCAGGGCGCGATCAACTGGGACGACCTCAACTGGGAAAAGTCGTACGACGGCATGAAGGCGTACAGCCAGTCGAAGATCGCGTTCGGACTCTTTGGACTCGAGCTCGACCGTCGCAGCCGCGAACTCGACTGGGGCATCACCAGCAATCTGTCGCATCCGGGCATCGCTCCGACGAGCCTGCTCTCTGCCCGCGCCGAGATTGGCCGCAGTGAAGACACCCTCGGTGTCCGCGTCATTCGGTGGGCGTCGGCGCGCGGGTTCGTCGTCGGCACACCGGAGACCGCTTCACTGCCCGCCCTCTACGCAGCGACGTCGGGGGATGCCGGGCGCCTCTACGGACCTCGAGGAATCGGCCATATGGGTGGAGGTCCGGCCGAGCAGAAGATGTACTCACGTCTGCGTAGCGAGGAGCAGGCGCAGCGGATCTGGCAGGTCTCGGAGAAACTGACCGGCGTCGCGTTCTGAACCAGCCGGGTTCATCCGCTAGTTCTGTAACCGTCCGCTACCTGCAGCTAGCGGACGAGTGCACAACTAGCGGAAGAACCGTCGGAGACCGACTACGCCGCACGCGCCTTCTTCAGTGCCTTGGTGAACTGCTTCTTCGACATTTGGTCGGCGTCGGCCTTCTGCAACCGGTGCAGAACGACGGGACAGCGCATGCAGCGCGTCGACGACTTGCAGCACTTCTTCTTGGGCTTTGTGCTGTTCAGCTTCGCCGGGGACATCTTGCTCACGTGACTCAAGTTAGCACAGGCTTACCATAATGAGGTAGTCCTCTGGTTGACCGAAATGCTTGGCAACAGCCCCTAAGTGTGCCTGTGATCAGCGTCTCAGCGCATGGACAGATACCCTGTGAGGGTTAACCGCCATACGAAAGAGAGCCAGTGAGCGCAGCTCCTAACTTCCGCAACGTCGCGATTGTCGCGCACGTCGACCACGGCAAGACCACTTTGGTCGATGCCATGCTGCGCCAGTCTGGTGCGTTCGAAGAGCGCGCCGAGCTGGTTGACCGAGTCATGGACTCCGGCGACCTCGAACGCGAGAAGGGCATCACCATTCTCGCGAAGAACACCGCGGTGCACCGTATCCAGCCCGACGGTACCGAAGTGGTCATCAACGTCATCGACACCCCCGGCCACGCCGACTTCGGTGGCGAGGTCGAGCGCGGTCTGTCGATGGTCGACGGTGTCGTGCTTCTCGTCGACGCTTCCGAGGGCCCACTGCCGCAGACTCGCTTCGTGATGCGCAAGGCGCTGTCGGCGGCTCTGCCGGTCATCCTCGTCGTGAACAAGACCGACCGCCCCGACGCTCGCATCGACGAAGTGGTGACCGAGAGCCAGGACCTGCTGTTAGACCTTGCCTCCGACCTCGACGATGCCGAAGCCGCCGCAGCCGCGGAACTGGCCCTCGACCTTCCGGTGCTCTACGCATCGGGTCGCGCGGGCGTCGCCAGCATGACCAAGCCGTCCAACGGTGAGGTCCCCGAGGGCGAGAACCTCGATGCGTTCTTCGACGTCCTGCTCGAGCACGTCCCGGCGCCCAAGGGCGACGTCGACGCACCGTTGCAGGCGCACGTCACCAACCTCGACGCCTCGGCGTTCCTCGGTCGTCTCGCACTTGTGCGCATCCACAACGGCACGCTGCGCAAGGGCCAGCAGGTCTCGTGGTGCCGCGAGGTCGACGGCGAGCCCGTCGTCGAGCGCGCAAAGATCACCGAACTGCTCGCGACCGTCGGTGTCGAACGTCAGCCTGCCGAGTCGGCTGGTGCTGGCGACATCGTCGCCGTTGCGGGTATGCCCGAGATCATGATCGGTGACACCCTCGCCGACCTCGACAATCCGCAGCCGCTGCCGCGTATCACCGTCGACGAGCCGGCCATCTCGGTGACCATCGGCACCAACTCGTCGCCGCTGGCCGGTCGCGTATCGGGCCACAAGCTGACCGCGCGCATGGTGAAGACCCGCCTGGATTCCGAGCTGATCGGTAACGTCTCGCTGCGCGTCCTCGACATCGGTCGACCCGACGCGTGGGAGGTTCAGGGTCGTGGTGAGCTGGCGCTGGCCATCCTCGTTGAGCAGATGCGTCGCGAAGGCTTTGAGCTGACCGTCGGCAAGCCGCAGGTGGTTACCCGCCAGGTCGACGGCAAGACGCACGAGCCGTTCGAGCACCTGACCATCGACGTTCCCGAGGAATACCTCGGCGCGGTCACCCAGCTGCTTGCCGCCCGCAAGGGACGCATGGAACAGATGAACAATCACGGCCACGGCTGGGTTCGCATGGAGTTCATCGTGCCCTCGCGCGGTCTGATCGGTTTCCGCACCGACTTCCTCACCGAAACCCGCGGCACCGGCATCGCCAACGCTGTCTTCGACGGTTACGACGGATGGGCCGGCGAGATTCGCGCCCGCCACACCGGTTCGCTCGTCTCCGACCGGCAGGGCTCGGTCACCCCGTTCGCGATGATCCAGCTCGCTGACCGCGGCACCTTCTTCGTCAACCCGGGCGACGACAGCTACGAGGGCCACGTCGTGGGTATCAACCCGCGGCTGGAAGACCTCGACATCAACGTCACCCGCGAGAAGAAGCTGACCAACATGCGTCAGTCGTCGGCCGACGTCATGGAAACCCTCGCCAAGCCGATGCAACTCGACCTCGAAGGCGCGATGGAATTCTGCGCCGTCGACGAGTGTGTCGAGGTGACGCCCGAGGACGTCCGAGTGCGTAAGGTGCATCTGGACGCATCGACGCGAGCGCGTGAGCGGTCCCGGGCCAAGTCTCGCGACCAAAGCGCTGGATAAGAACTACGGGGAACACCAGGTGAATAGGCATGCAACGCGCTGGCCTGCAGTATTGATCGTGGCGCTGTGCGCGGCGGTTACCAGCGCGTGCATGGCATCGCCGCCCCCGGCGGTTCAGCCGAGCGCGCCGCCGCCGATCCAGGCGGAGTACCCGACCGAGAAGACGGTTTACGTCGCTACAAACTCGATCGGGGCCGGGTTCAATCCGCATATTTCCGCGGACCAGGGACCCATCACCACGGCCATTGGCGCGATGACGCTGCCGAGTGCTTTCGAACCGGTCACCGGCCCCGACGGCACGACCGTGTGGCAGCGCTCGGCGGCGCTGCTGACGTCGGCGGAGGTGACGAGTCAGGTTCCGTTCACGGTGACCTATCGCATCCACACCGACGCACAATGGTCGGATGGGTTGCCGATCACCGGCGACGACTTCGCCTACCTGTGGCAGCAGATGTCGCGGCAACCGAACGTCGTCGCGCCGGCTGGCTATCGACTCATCGACAGCGTGCAGACGTCGGCGGGCGGCAAGTCGGTGGCGGTCACCTTCGCACGGCCCTACCCGGGCTGGCGCGAATTGTTCCGCTCGCTGCTGCCCAGCCACGTTTTCAAGGGTGCCCCCGCTGGCTTCCAAACCGGTATGGATTCCGGTAAGCCCGTATCGGGTGGCCCGTTCGCGATTGTCGGCATCGACCAGACCCGCGACGAGGTTCGGCTCGCCCGCAATGACCGCTACTGGGTTAAGCCGCCCCGCTTGGATCAGGTTGTTCTCCGACGCGCCGGCACGGCCCCGCAGATGGTCGAGTCGGTCCGGTCGGGCGATTCGGCAATCACCGCACTCAGCACCGCACCGGCGATCACGGCCGAGCTGTCGTCGGTGCCCGGTGTCACCACACGCCGCAATCTGACGTCGCGTGCCTTGACCCTCAACATCAACACGCGATCGCCCGCAATGCGCTCGCAGAGCTTGCGTACCGGGCTATTCGGCATGCTCGACGGTGGGCTGGTCACGTTCGCCAGCGCGGGCGACGATCTGGTGACCCCGTACGCCAACACGGTGTACGCACCGTCGGATCCGCAGTATTTCCCGGCGCCCCGCGCACGGCCGAGTGCCGCAACCGTCGACGCCATGCTCACGGCCGCCGGTTACGTGCGCGGCGAACCGTCGAAGGCCGCGCCGGAAAGCCCAGACCCGACGGCTGGTGCGCCATCGCCACCACCCTCGACAAGTTCGACGTCGGCGCCGAGCACCACGCGTCCGTCGTCGCCGAGTAGCAGCGCGACACCAACGCCGTCGGCCCCCGACGTCTCCGACGTTCCGGCCGTCCCCGCCGGGGTTGCCCCATGGCAGACCGCCGACGGCACCCCGCTCGTCGTGCGCGTTGGTGCCGTGGCAGCGGACCCGCGCTCGACGTCGGCTGCGGCCAACATCGTCGACCAGTTGCGTCGAGAAGGCGTGCGCGCCAAGGTCGTTGCGCTGCCGAACAGCGAGCTGTACGGCGTCGCGCTTACCAATGCGCGGGTCGAATTTGTGGTCGGATGGACCGGTATGGGCGTGCCGCCCGCGACGTCGTTGGCGTCGCAGGTCGATTGTGATCAGCCGAAGCCGAGCACCGCTCCGTCGCTCAGCACCCCGCCGACGCCCACCAGCGTCGCGCCCGGTCAGCCGACCGATGACAACGACGCGAGCTTCGCTTCGAACATTTCCGGTCTGTGCGATTCGACGCTGATTGACTTGGCTCGCCGTGCGCTGTCCGCCGACGATCCGGATACTCAGTTGGCGCAAGCCGAAGACCTTCTCGCAGAGAAGGCCGTCTACCTGCCGTTCTATCAGGATTCGATGTTGGCAGGCGTTACCTCCGCGGTCTACGGTGTTCCGCTGACCGGCCCGGTGGAAGTCGGCATCTTCGGCAACACCGTTGGCTGGGGACTCACCAAGTGACCCGACGACTCCTCCTGCTGCACGCCCATCCCGACGACGAGTCGCTGATGACCGGCGGCACCATCGCGCGCTATCTGGCCGAGGGTGTCGACGTCCGGGTCGTGACGTTCACGTTGGGGGAGCAGGGCGAGGTCATCGGTGATCGCTGGGCACAGCTCATCGCCGACGGCGGCGCTGACCAACTTGGTGGCTTCCGCGTCGGCGAGCTGACCGCGGCCCTCGCGCATCTCTCGCCCGACGCTGCGCAACCCCTACAACCCCGATTCCTCGGTGGCGCTGGCCACTGGCGCGACTCGGGAATGGCTGGCGCACCGTCGGCGACGCACCCGCGGGCTTTGGTCGCGGTGCCCCTCGACGACGTTGTCGGCGCGCTAGTTGACGAGATCGTCGACTTCGCACCGGATGTCATCGTCACCTACGACGCGGCGGGTACCTACGGTCACCCCGACCATCACCTGGTCCATACCGCGTCGGTGGCCGCGGTGAGCCGCGCGGCGTCGAAGATCGGCGGTTACCAGCCGAAGGTCTACGAGTCGGTCACCGAACAGTCGACGCTGACGGCTGGACTGGCCGCCGCGGAACGTCGGGTACCGGCCGGGTGGCGCATGCCGACCGACGGTGAGCTGCCCAGCTACCCGGACTCGGTGATCACCACCGCCATCGACGTTTCCGACGTCTACGACCGCAAGGTGGCCGCTCTCGCTGCACACGGCACTCAGGTGACGGTCGCGGCGTCGGGGACCGAATACGCGCTGTCGAACAACATCCTGCAGCCGATCGGCCGAGTTGAGCACTTCATATTGGTGAGCCAGCGCGCGAACACCGACGGCCAGCGGGAGACCGATCTGTTCGCGGGTCTCGACTAATGCTCGACCGGTCGGACCTGATTGACCGCACACTGTTTGCGGTTCTCGTCGTCGACGGATTCATCGCCGGCGTGCTGTCGGTGTTCCTTACCTACACGCGCATCGCAGACGTAGCGCTCCCGATCGGAATTGCGATCGCACTAATTGGTACGACCGTACTGACCTGGCTCGCGTCGAGGTTGGTCGACGGCCCCGCCAAGTGGTTACCCCTGCTTGCATGGTTCCTCGTGGTCATTGTTGGCGGGTTTTCCGGCCCCGGCGGTGACATCCTGCTGATCACCGATTGGCGGGCGATTGGCCTACTTCTCGGTGGCGTCGTCGGGCCCGTGGTGATGAGTCTGCGAGGCGCGCTCGACGGCAACTAACGTCGCCGTGGTTACTATCGAACGTGTGAGTAGTACAGCGCTGCCCGAGCCATCGATCCCCTCCTCTGATCGGCTCCCGTCACCGGCAGCCATGCGTCGCGCGCTACGGCGCGCACGCGACGGAGCGACCATCAACGTCGACGAAGCGACGGTGCTGCTTGCTGCCACCGCCGAGGACCTCGACGACCTATGTTCTAGTGCAGCTCGGGTTCGCGATGCTGGACTTGCCGAAGTAGGGCGGGACCGTCAAATCACGTACTCGCGCAAGGTGTTTATCCCGCTGACACACCTGTGCCGCGACCGCTGCCACTACTGCACCTTCGTTACCGTCCCGGGCAAGTTGGCGCGCGAAGGCAAGGGTGCCTTCCTCGAGATCGACGAGGTGTTGGAGATTGCCCGCCAGGGTGCCGCGCTGGGCTGCAAAGAGGCGCTGTTCACCCTTGGTGACCGCCCCGAGGACCGCTGGCCGGAGGCCGCGCAATGGCTGGACGAACGCGGCTACGATTCGACGCTGCAGTACGTCCGCGCCGCCGCGATCCGCGTGCTGGAGGAGACCGGCCTGCTGCCACATCTCAACCCCGGGGTGATGAGTTGGGAAGAGATCTCGCGCCTCAAGCCGGTGGCGCCGTCGATGGGCATGATGCTCGAAACCACGTCGAGCAGACTCTTCACCGAGAAGGGGCAGGCGCACTACGGCAGCCCCGACAAGGATCCCGAGATTCGTAAGCGCGTCCTCGTCGACGCCGGGCGACTGTCGGTGCCGTTCACCACCGGCATCCTGGTGGGCATCGGTGAGACGCTCACCGAACGTGCCGAATCGTTGATGGAGATCCGCAAGACGCACAAGGCATTTGGACATATCCAGGAAGTCATTGTGCAGAACTTCCGGGCCAAGCCAGACACCGCGATGCGCGAAACGCCCGACGCGAACCTCGACGAGTACCGTGCGGCGATCGCCGTCGCCCGACTCCTCCTCGGGCCGTCGATGCGGATCCAGGCGCCGCCGAATCTGGTGTCCGCCGATGAATGTCGGATGCTGATCGAGGCCGGCATCGACGATTGGGGTGGCGTTTCGCCGCTTACCCCTGATCATGTGAACCCGGAGCGTCCGTGGCCGAATCTTGATGCGCTGCAACAGATTACCGCTGACGCCGGTTACATCCTCACCGAGCGACTCACAGCTCAGCCGCAGTATGTGCAGGCTGGGTCGCCGTGGATTGATCCTCGGGTCAGTGCCCACGTCCGCGCGCTTGCCGACGTCGAGACCGGCCTCGCCGCCGACGTCACGCCGGTCGGACTGCCGTGGCAGGAGCCCGATGAGGATTGGCAGTCGGCGGGCCGAATCGATCTGAACACCGAGATCGACACGCAGGGTCGGAACACCGAGACGCGTAGTGATCTGTCGAGTGCGTTCGGTGATTGGGAGACCGTGCGTGAGCAGGTTCTGGAGATCGCGGCACATTCGAGCGCACCGTCGAAGTTGGGCTCGGACGTTCTGGCGGCGCTCCGGCACGCCGAAGCTGATCCCGCCGGACTGTCCGACGACGACTACCTCGCTCTGGCGACCGCGGAGGGCGACGGTCTGGAAGCCCTTGTCGCGCTGGCTGATTCGCTGCGTCGGGACGTGGTCGGCGACGACGTGACCTACGTGGTCAACCGGAATATCAACTTCACCAACATCTGCTACACCGGCTGCCGGTTCTGCGCGTTCGCGCAGCGCAAGGGCGATGCCGATGCGTTCACGCTGTCGACGTCGGAGGTGGCCGACCGTGCGTGGGAAGCCCACGTCGCGGGGGCGAGCGAGGTGTGCATGCAGGGTGGTATCGACCCCGAGCTACCGGTGACCGGCTACGCAGACCTGGTACGCGCCGTCAAGGCCCGCGTGCCGTCGATGCACGTGCACGCGTTCAGTCCGATGGAGATCGTCAACGGTGCGTCGCGCGGCGGTGATTCGATCCGCGATTGGCTTGTCGCACTGAAGGAAGCGGGCCTCGACACGATCCCCGGTACGGCCGCGGAAATCCTCGACGACGAGGTGCGTTGGGTGCTGACCAAGGGCAAGCTGCCGACCGCGATGTGGATCGAAGTCATCACCACCGCCCACGAAGTGGGGCTGCGGTCAAGCTCGACGATGATGTACGGCCACGTCGACACCCCCCGACACTGGGTTGGTCACCTGAACATCCTGCGTGACATTCAGGACCGGACCGGCGGATTCACCGAGTTTGTGCCACTGCCGTTCGTACATCAGTCGTCGCCTCTGTACTTGGCGGGCGCGTCGCGTCCCGGGCCGACCCATCGCGATAACCGTGCGGTGCACGCCCTCGCGCGAGTCATGCTGCACGGTCGGATCGACAACGTGCAGACCAGCTGGGTCAAGCTCGGTACCGAGGGCACCCAGGTGATGCTCAACGGCGGCGCGAACGATCTTGGCGGCACGCTGATGGAGGAAACGATCTCGCGCATGGCCGGGTCGATGCACGGGTCGGAGAAGACGATCGCCGAACTGCACGACATGGCCGCGGGCATCGGACGTCCCGCACGCGAGCGGACGACGACCTACGGGCGCGTCGAGGCGCGGACCGAACTACCTATCGCGACGTAGCGCGAGTCCCGGTCGACTCCCCAAAGCCGCCCCGCTCAACTCCCCAAAACCGCCCCGGAGCGCGCTCAAATCGATATATGCGCGGCAACCGTCGCTCACGTGTGGTTTTGGGGTAAGGGGGTGGCGATCAGGGCATCGTAACCCCCGACGACGTCGGTGGCCCGGTACAGGCCCAACTCCTGCAGCGACGCCGCGGCCAGGCTCGACGTATACCCCTGCTGGCACAGCACAATCCACCTAACGTCGTGATCGGTCGCCTCGGGGATGCGTGCGTCGCTCGTCGGGTCGGCCCGCCACTCCAAAACGTTGCGTTCGATGATCCGGGCCCCCGGGTATTCACCTTCGACGTCGCGTTGCGCCTGCGGTCGAATGTCGACGAGCAGTGCGCCGGCGGCCACTTCGGCGGCGACGTCGGCGGCGTCGAGCCGCTGCAAGCGCCTGCGCGCCCGATCTAGAACATTGTCGATGCCAGGCATGGCTATTCCGGCTGATCGGTCAGCGTCGTCTTAGTACGACGCAGCGTCCGATGCGGTGTCACTTCGTAGTAGGACATTGCGGTCAGCGGCGGGGAGTACGCGTGCACGCTCAGCGTCGGCGACGACGCGTGTGCCGGTGAGACGGTGATCGGCTCAGCATCGGGATTGGCGACGACGTCGTGTACCCAGCCGAGCGGGAACGACGCCTGGTCGCCGGCGTCGAGGGTGCGTCGGATCAGGTCGGAACCGGTCCATCGGTACTCCGACAGCGACCCGGACAGCACGGTCAGTGCGCCAAGCGATCCGGCGTGGTCGTGCAGCTCGGTGTGTTCGTCGGGTGTCCAACTGATCAGCCAGACGTCGAGGTCGTCGTCGGAGCTCAGGCGGGTGGCCCACCGGTTCACCTGATCCCACTGGGCGGGCAGCAGATGGTCGTAGCGACCGTCGAGGACGTCGGCGGCGCCCTGGTCGGTGATCCGAAGCAGGTCGGCGGGCCGCAGCCGGGTGGGGGAGGAACCCGAGGTGATCGGACGGTCGAGAAGAGAAGTCATGTGAGAACTCCGATGATGTGAATCGGTTGATGGTTGGCGTCGAATGAGCGCTGTTGGTCCGCGAGTGAGCTCACGTCAGCGACAACAGCGCTCGCGCATCTGCATCAACGAATCGATAATCACGTGAGCCAGTGTCCTCGACGATCGGGCGAGCGTCGAGGATTAGGGCCAGCCTGATTTCAACGTTCGATGCCCGTCTGGGTGGCCATGTGACGCATCCCATGCCAACGGGGACCTGGGTTTCGACTCGAAACTGAGTTGGCGGATACTCTGGGAGCGAAGTCTGCGTCGTGGCCAGCCCCCACGTCATCGATCGGTCGAATTTCGGCTGGTGCCGCCGGACTTCACCCGACTTCGGGTAGCGATCTTTGAGAAGGAGTTTGTGGTGACCTACATCATCGCCGAGCCCTGTGTTGACGTCCTCGACAAAGCGTGTGTTGAAGAGTGTCCCGTGGACTGCATTTACGAGGGTGAGCGGATGCTTTACATCCAGCCCGACGAATGCGTGGACTGCGGCGCATGTGAGCCGGTTTGCCCGGTGGAGGCCATCTTCTACGAGGACGATGTACCCGACGAGTGGGAACCCTACGTCGGCGCCAACGTCGACTTCTTCGACGAGCTGGGTTCGCCCGGCGGCGCGAGCAAGGTCGGCAAGGTTGAGGCCGACGCGCCGTTCATCAAGGCACTGCCTCCGATGAACACCGAGGAGGACTAGTCCCGGTGCGTCGAGTTTCGGCCGCGCTACCCGACTTTCCTTGGGACACCATCGCCGATGCGAAGGCCACCGCGGCAGCGTATCCGGGCGGGATTGTCGACCTATCCGTCGGAACTCCCGTTGACCCGGTCGATCCGCTGATCCGTGCGGCCCTGGCCGAGGCGTCGGAGTTTCCGGGCTACCCGACGACCATCGGAACCGTCGAATTGCGTTCTGCCGCAGCGTCGGCGCTGACTCGACGCTACGGTAGCGACCAGCTTGACGAATCCGCGATCCTGCCGGTGATCGGCACCAAGGAAGTCATCGCCGGATTGGTGTCCACACTCGGTGTCGGGGTAGGGGAGACGGTGGTCATCCCGCAGGTCGCCTACCCGACGTATGAAGTGTCGGCGATCCTTGCCGGCGCCACGGCCGTCCGCGCCGACGGATCGGGTATCGCCGACGTCGACGAGGCGGCCGTCGTGTTTGTGAACTCGCCGTCGAATCCGACCGGTGCGGTGATGGACGTCGAGGCGTTGCGCAACGTCGTGGCGTGGGCGCGCGAACGCGACGCGATCGTCGTATCCGACGAGTGCTACCTCGGCCTGGCGTGGGAGGCCGAACCTATCTCGATCCTCGACCCGCGCGTGTGCGACGGCGACCACCGCGGTCTCCTCGCGGTGCATTCGCTGTCGAAGGTGTCGAATCTGGCGTCGTATCGGGCGGGCTTCCTCGCCGGCGACGCAGAGTTGATCGCCGAAATACAAGCTGTCCGAAAGCATTCCGGGCTGATCGTGCCGTTCCCGGTGCAGGGCGCGATGGTTGCCGCGCTAACCGACGACCGCCACGTCGACGAGCAGGCCGCGCGTTACCGCGCGCGCCGTGACGTCCTCAAGCCGGCCGTCGAAAAGGCGGGATTTACCGTCGACGATTCGCAGGCCGGGTTGTACCTATGGTCGACGCGTGGAGAGTCGGGGCGCGAATCGGTGGCGTGGCTCTCCGAACGCGGAATCCTTGCTGCGCCGGGCGATTTCTACGGCCCCGCGGGCGTGAACCACGTGCGCATTGCCCTGACCGCGACCGACGAGCGGATCAACGAGGCCGCGACGCGATTGGCTGTCTGAAACCAGCACCGACAGACCTATCGAAGGCATATCGCCTTCCTCAGGCCGGTCGGTGCTGATTTCAGTCGCGTTAGTTTTTGTGCAATGCGTCGTTGAGCGCGATGCCGTCGCCCTTGTGCGGCACCACTTCGATGGCACCCGAAACACTGTTGCGGCGGAACAGAATATTGGATTGGCCTGCGAGTTCGCGTGCCTTCACGATCGTGCCGTCGGGGCCGGTCACCTTAGTACCTGCGGTCACGTAGAGGCCGGCTTCGATGACGCAGTCGTCGCCGAGCGGGATGCCGCAACCCGAGTTGGCGCCCAGCAGGCACCGCTTACCGAGGCTGATGATTTCTTTGCCGCCGCCGGACAGGGTGCCCATCGTCGACGCGCCGCCGCCGATGTCGGAGCCGTCGCCCACAACGACGCCGGCCGAAATACGACCCTCGACCATCGACGTTCCCAGGGTTCCCGCGTTGAAGTTGACGAAGCCCTCGTGCATCACGGTGGTGCCGGCCGCGAGGTGGGCGCCGAGCCGAACGCGGTCCGCGTCGCCGATGCGCACGCCGGTGGGCATCACGTAGTCCACCATGCGCGGGAACTTGTCGATATGCGACACCGTCACCGGGCCGCGTTCGGCGCGCAGGCGAGCACGAGTGAGTTCAAAGCCCTCGACGGCGCACGGACCGTGGTTGGTCCACACGACGTTGGAGAGCAGTCCGAACTGGCCGTCGAGGTTGGCGCCGTGTGGGGCAACCAGGCGATGCGACAGCAGATGTAGACGCAGGTAGACGTCGTACGCATCGGTCGGAGCCTCGTTCAGATCCGCGACGTTGGTGCGGATCGCGACGGTCTTGACGCCGCGGACGTCGTCGGTCCCGACGAGGGGTCGCAGATGGTCGGGGGTGTCAGCGTCGTCGAGTACGACGGTCCCGGTCAGGTCGATGGTGGCCAGCTCCGGTTCGGGGAACCAAGCGTCGAGGACGGTGTGGGTGTCGGCCCCACCGGCGTTGGTCAGAGTGGCGATTCCGATCGCGAAGGCTCCATGCGTAGTCACGACACAGGAGTTTACCGGTGATACTGGAAGGGTGAGCGACCCTGTCTACCGTGAACGACGCCTCGAGCGGGTGCCCGGCGTCTTGTGGACGTCGACCGCTCCCGCTGGCCAATCGACGATTCTCCCCGACGGTTGCATGGATCTGATTTGGACTGGTCAACGACTATTGGTTGCTGGCCCCGACGCCGCTGTCGCCACCTACAATTCCGCTGCCACGACACCGTTGGTGGGGCTGCGATTCAGA
>QIRE01000089.1_pt1 | contig 22633 bp, 20 predicted proteins | sample 2940141 | NCBI WGS metagenome assembly QIRE01 (sample SAMN09273532, study PRJNA473421) | Gut metagenome, whole genome shotgun sequencing project. | isolation source: gut tissue | host: Folsomia candida VU population | place: Netherlands: Amsterdam | collected 2016-03-06
ATCGGGGAGGAAATTGAGGGCGTCGAAATTGTAGTGCTCGGCCTCGACTTCCGGACCCTCGGCAATTTCCCATCCCATCCCGACGAACACGTCCGCCACCTGCTCCGCGATGACGGTGATCGGGTGTCGGGCACCTACCGGGCGACGAGCGCTCGGCAGTGTGACGTCGATGGCTTCGGCGACCAGTACCGCGGCGTCACGCTCGGCGGTCAGCGCCTCGGTGCGCTTGTCGAGCGCCGCGCTGGCCCGACCGCGAACTTCGTTAACCAGCTTGCCGGCCGCTGATCGATCTTCCTTCGGAAGCGATCCCAACTCGCGTCGTGCTAGCGAGATTGGGGCCCGCTCGCCGAGATGTTCGGCCTTGGCGACCTGCAGCTCATCGAGGTTCGACGCCGCGTCGAACGCTGCGACGGCGGCGGCTACAGCGTCGTCGAGGACCGCGGGGTTCAGCGGCGAAATATTGTCGGCGGATTCGGTGGCCACGGACGGCGGTCTCCTCAGGCGGATCGGGAACAGAACTCGTGGTCAAGCCTAGTTCATCTGCATGATTGGTCCGCGAGCGGTCACCAGACGCGCACCGACGGCACCCGCCACTCCGATTGCCAGCCACCACCAGCCGGCGCCGACGAGACCGGAGCGCGCAAACATCAGAATCGACAACCCGGTCACCACCAGTAACCCCCACACGGTTCGGTCGCGCATCGGCTCCGACATGCGTGCACGCGAGGAGTCCCACCATGGCAGCGCCCTGTTCTCGAAGAACGACAGACCAGCAACCACCGGAACCATGGCCAGGAGAAGCAACACCGTCTGACCCGCGACGATCCAGCCATAGTCGGGCGCGTCGGGGGTGCGCTCGTAGCCAAGACCCATGCCGGTTGCGACGATCAACGCCAACGTCGGGAGGTGCCACAGGTACAGAGTCATCGCGCCGCGATTACCGAGGACAACCCACCACCAGATTCGCGGTCGCGCCACCAAACGTGCAAGGCCCCGGGCGGCGGCAATTGCGAACGCGCACAACACGATCGTATGCCCGGCGAGCAGCAGACTGGGTGGCGTCATATTCGACAACTGTTGTCCGGGAACTGTGACGAGCGATACCTCGTAGGGGCCGACTCCGACGAGGGCGACGTTGACCGACAGCATGGCGACGGCAAGAACCAGCGCGACGGTCGGTCGGATCAACCGCTTGGCGTACCCGACACCCATCAGCGCCGGAATCATCCACACCGACAGGTAGTTGGGGTAGCCCCACGCTTCGACGCCCGTCGTCAGCCGCATCAGGTCCGCGATAGCAGTGGCCGCATAGCACGCCAGGACCGCGACGAGCAGCTTTGGTCCGTCGTCGATCAGCTGGACGAGCGGCACTATCGCCAGAATCATCAGATACGCGCCGAGGAACCACAGCAACTGCACGCCGAGGTGCTCAACAACGTCCAAGACAGCCGTGTTGCCCAGTGCGCCAAGTACTCCCACGATTGCCATTACCACAGCGAGGTACCAGAAGACGGGTCGCAACAGGCGCTGGGTCCGCGCGAACAACCAGTGCCCCGCGTTGCGTTTGCCCTCGGGCGCGGCGTGCCACCCATAGGTCGACGCCGCGGCGCCCGCAAAGAAAAACAGCGGCAAGATCTGCAACAGCCACGTCGCAATTTGCAGCGTCGGGACATCGCCTAGGAGGTTGCCTAATACAACACGACCGTCGGTAAATGACACGGTCAGCATGATCGAATGCCCGGCGACGACAACCGTCAAGGACACCAAGCGGAGGAGATCGATGACGCGGTCTCGTCCACTGCTGAGGGCATCGAGAACCCCGGGAGTCAAGCGATTGCGCTGGCCAAGGTAGGCAGATGGGAGGCGTTGAATGTTGAGCGGCCGAGCCGACGTCGGGCGAGGCGGAGTTAACGCGGTCATGCGTCAAGCGTCGCGGCACGACGCTCGCTGACACTGAGCAGAACTACTCGGTTTCCACCCGTTAACTACGCGGGGTGCAGTGCCACACTGCTCGCGTACAGGCAGATTGCCGATGCGGCGGCCAAATTCAAGCTTTCCGCACGGCCGCGGATTGGGATGGACACCCGATGGTCGGCGGCCGACGCAACCGCGTCAGATAATCCATGCGCCTCATTGCCGAACAACCATGCGGTGCGTTCGGTTAGTGTCTGCGCGGCATCGTCGAGCGCCAGTTCCCCGTTGGCAGCGGTGGCCAGAATGGTCAGGCCACCGGAGCGGATGGCGTCGAGGCCCGCGCTGATGTCGCGCTCCCGCACGATCGGTAGATGGAACACGCTGCCCGCGCTTGCGCGCACACATTTGCCGTTGTGCGGATCGATGCTGTCCCCCAACAGCACGACGGCGTCGGCGCCCATCGCATCGGCACAGCGGATCAAGGTTCCGGCGTTACCCGGTTCGCGTATCTCCACCGCAACGGCAAGCAGTCGCGGCGTGCGGGCGAGAACATCGGTCAACGACGCATCGAGCAGTTCGCAGACCGCGAAGATGCCAGGCGCCGTTGTTGTTTCGGTCAGTTTGTCTGCCGCACGTGCCGTCAATAGCGATACGTCGACGCCCATCGCGTTGGCGCGACCGGTCAGGTCCGCGAACCGATGCGCATCCGACTCCCGGACTAGTAGTTGCCGAGCGCGATTCGTATCGAGTGCCGCGGTCACCGAGTTGGACCCTTCGACGAGGAACTCTCCCCGTTCCCGACGCACCGAGGCGCGCGAGAGCTTGACAAACGAAACGACCCGCGAGGAGCGATCCGACAGCGGTTGCGCTGTCGCAAAGCCCCTCGCGGGTCGCTTTGGATGACTCAATTATGCGGCCGGCGCGTTGACGTCGGCGGGCAGAGCCTTGCGTGCAACCTCGACGAGGCTGGTGAACGCCGCGGCGTCGGTGACGGCGATGTCGGCAAGCACCTTGCGGTCAACCTCGACACCAGCGGCCTTCAGGCCCTGAATGAAGCGGTTGTAGGTGATGTCGTTGGCCCGAGCCGCAGCGTTGATACGCGCGATCCAGAGCTTGCGGAATTCACCCTTACGTGCGCGACGGTCGCGGTACGCGTAGGTCATCGAGTGGAGCTGCTGCTCTTTCGCCTTGCGGTAGAGCCGCGAGCGCTGTCCGCGGTAACCCTTCGAAGCTTCGAGAGTTGCGCGGCGCTTCTTCTGGGCGTTTACCGCCCTCTTCACGCGTGCCATGTTGTGTGTCCTTTACGTCTAAGTCTGGTGGAGTGTCGGAATCCGACTAATCAGCGGTTGAGCAGGCGCTTGATGCGCGGGGCGTCGTTCTCGCTGACGACGGCAACACCGTCCAGGCGTCGGGTACGACGTGACGACTTGTGCTCGAGGAGGTGGCGACGGCCAGCCTTCTGGCGAACAATCTTGCCGCTTCCAGTCACCTTGAATCGCTTCGCGGTGCCCTTGTGAGTTTTGCTCTTTGGCATCTCGTTATTCCTTACTGATCAACCGAACGGATTCGGTCAACCATGGCTGTTGCACACGTATCCCGAGGGGCGGGACGCGTATTGGCTTGTGGTCTATTCGGCGGCCGGTGCGGCACTGTCGCCGCGGGTCTGCTGGTCCGGCGCAGCCTTGACGCGAGTCTTGGCTCCCTTGTGCGGGGCAAGCACCATCGTCATGTTGCGACCGTCCTGCTTGGCCGAGGTCTCAACGAAGCCGTGTTCGGCGACGTCATTACCTAGACGCTGCAGTAGGCGGAAACCAAGTTCCGGTCGCGACTGCTCGCGGCCACGGAACATGATCGTCACCTTGACCTTGGATCCCGCTTCCAGGAACCGGATAACGTGACCTTTCTTGGTCTCGTAATCGTGGTCGTCGATCTTGGGACGCAGCTTCTGTTCCTTGATGACGGTCATCTGCTGATTGCGTCGTGATTCGCGCTGCTTCTGAGCCGCCTCGTACTTGAACTTGCCGTAGTCCATGATCTTGCAGACGGGTGGCCGAGCGTCGGGAGCAACCTCAACCAGGTCAAGATCGGCTTCGTACGCAAGGCGCAGCGCATCTTCAACACGCACGATGCCCACCTGCTCCGAATTCGGTCCGACCAGGCGAACCTCCGGTACGCGGATGCGCTCGTTGATGCGAGTCTCAGTGCTGATGGGGCCTCCTAGTTCAATTCCTACAGTTCTGGCCGCCGGCACCCCGGGCACGCGTTCTGTGGAAGAACTTCCTCGGCAAAAAGCCCCGTCTGTGACGCTTGCGCGCACAACGGGGCTCCGAATCCGACCGATCCTTGGATGGTGTCGTTGCAGCCTCTCGACACAACGTCACACCCACACAAATACTTCCCAACTGGGAATTTTGGTGGACCGGACCGAGCAACTGCGGGTCGTTTCCAACGTCGCGTCGTTCGGTGGGAGCGGAACTCCACTTGCGAACCCCGGCAAACACCAGGGCGGTCGTACTGTGAAAGTCTAACAGCCATGAGCGAGAACTCCTATTCGATGCCCGACCCCACCACCGGCGATGCGCCGGAGTCTGACGTCCGGGACCTCGCCGAGATTCCCGCAATTGAGGTCATCACGCGATCAATCGTGATGCTCATGAGCGCGGCCGCGGAAAAGCTTGGACTTGCCGATGGCGCCAATACTGACGATGTCGACCTCGACGAAGCTCGCAAACTCATCAACGCGCTCGCCGGCATCGTAACGGCAGCTCGCCCTGACCTCGGTATCCATGCGGCACCCATCCGCGACGGCCTTAAGGGACTGCAGTTGGCATTTCGGGAAGCCAGCGCGCACCCCGACGAGCCCGGCGAAGGCCCCGGCGAAGATCTGACCGGCCCGGTTCGCTGACATTCGCGTCTAGGCTGGGCACATGAGCGAACCAACCGGCGACAACATTGTTCCCGCTGAACCTGCCGACGTCGTCGACGCCGAGATCGTCATCGATCCGCAAGCGCTCGACCCCGCGCTGACCGCTACCGACTACACCGACGCCGGCGTTCCGACGTTCAACTACGTCCGCGACAAGATTGAGAAGCGGGTGACCACGGCCGTCGGTTCAGAGGAACTCGTCGGCGAGACTCCCGAAGGACAAGCCGCGGAGGATCTGTACGAGAAGACGAAGGAAGCAGCAGCGTCGAAGCTCGACGAAATCCGTAAGTCCATGGGCAAGTAGCCGCTAGGACTGCAGGATCTCGGACAAGAACTTGCCGGTGTGACTCTCCGACGCAGTCGCGATCTCTTCGGGCGACCCCTGCGCGACTACCGTTCCGCCACCGTTTCCGCCTTCCGGACCCATGTCGATGACCCAATCGGCATTCTTGATGACGTCGAGATTGTGTTCAATCACGATCACCGTGTTGCCTTTGTCGACCAGCCCGTTGATCACGCCGAGCAGCTTCTTAATGTCCTCGAAGTGCAGGCCGGTCGTCGGTTCGTCGAGGATGTAAACGGTTCGGCCGGTCGAGCGCTTTTGTAGTTCGGCCGAGAGCTTCACCCGCTGAGCCTCACCTCCGGACAGCGTTGGCGCTGGCTGGCCGAGCCGGACATAACCCAACCCGACCTCGACGAGTGTCTTGAGGTAGCGATGGATCGACGTGACCGGCTCGAAGAAGTCGGCGGCCTCTTCAATCGGCATGTCAAGCACTTCGGCAATCGTCTTGTGCTTGTAGTGAACCTCAAGAGTCTCGCGGTTGTACCGCGCCCCGTGGCAGACCTCGCATGGGACGTAGACGTCGGGAAGGAAGTTCATCTCGATTTTGATGGTGCCTTCACCTGCGCACGCCTCACACCGACCGCCCTTCACATTGAATGAGAAGCGTCCCGGTTGGTAGCCACGCACCTTAGCTTCGGTCGTGGCGGCGAACAAGGTACGGATCTTGTCGAAGACGCCGGTGTAGGTCGCCGGGTTTGATCGGGGCGTACGCCCGATCGGCGACTGGTCTACCTGAACGAGCTTGTCCAAGTTGTCGAGGCCATTGATTCGGGTATGGCGTCCCGGCACCTGCCGCGCACCGTTGAGCTTGTTCGCAAGAGTCGTCGCGAGGATGTCGTTGACCAACGTCGACTTGCCCGACCCCGAGACACCGGTCACCGCGGTCAGCACACCGAGCGGAAACGACACGTCGATGTTCTTCAGGTTGTGTTCCGTCGCCCCGACAACCGTCAGTTGTCGTTTGCGATTGATCGGACGCCGGATGTCGGGCACCGGCAGCGAGTCACGCCCAGCGAGATAGGCACCCGTCAACGACTTCTTATTCTTGAGCAGGTCTTTGTAGCTGCCACTATGCACCACCTGGCCGCCGTGCTCACCTGCCAGCGGACCAATGTCGACGATCCAGTCGGCAGAGCGGATCGTGTCCTCGTCGTGTTCGACGACGATCAGCGTGTTGCCCAAATCGCGCAACTGCGTGAGGGTTTCGATCAGCCGACGATTGTCGCGTTGATGCAGACCAATCGACGGCTCGTCGAGGACATACAGCACCCCGGCAAGTCCCGCACCGATCTGAGTCGCGAGCCGGATGCGCTGTGCTTCGCCACCCGACAATGATCCCGCGGCCCGCGATAACGACAGGTATTCCAACCCGACGTCGAGGAGGAATTTGATGCGCGCCTGCACTTCCTTGAGGATTCGGCCGGCGATGGCCTGCTCACGTTCGCCCATCTTCAGGCCAGCCAGATAGTTCGCACATTCGGCAACTGACAGACCCGCCACGTCGGCGATCGACTTTGGGCCGAAAGCCTCGTTATCGAGTGTGACGGCGAGGATCTCCGGACGGAGTCGGGCGCCGTGGCACGCGGGACACGGCACGTCGCGCATGTAGCCCTCGTACCGGTCTTTCATCTGCTCGGACTCGGTCTGCTCCATGCGTCGGGCGAGGAAGGACATCACGCCTTCGAACTCGGTGTAGTACGAACGGGTACGGCCGTACCGGTTGCGGAACTTGACATGAACCTGGTGGTCACTGCCGTTGAGGATCGCTCGCCGTGCCTTGACCGGCAGCTTTCGCCAGGGCGTCTCGACGTCGAAACCCATCTGGTCGGCGAGGCCTGACATCAGTCGGAGGAAGTAGTCGGCGTTGTGCCCCGACGACCACGGCGCGACCGCCCCTTCGGCCAGAGTGAGGTCAGGATCGGGAACGACGAGATCCTCGTCGATCTCCTTGCGGACGCCCAGGCCATCGCAATCGGGGCAGGCGCCGTACGGCGAGTTGAACGAAAAGGCCCGTGGCTCAAGGTCATCGACGGCGATCTGGTGGCCGTTGGGGCATGCCATCCGTTCGGAGAATCGACGCTCACGATGAGGATCGTTTTCCTCGAGATCGACAAAGTCGAGCACTACGATTCCATCGGCGAGCCCCAGAGCGGTTTCGATCGAGTCGGTAAGGCGCTGCTTCGAGGTGGGCTTCACGGCGAGACGGTCGACGACGACCTCAATGTCGTGCTTTTCCTGCTTCTTGAGCTTGGGAGGATCGGTCAGCGGGTGGACGACGCCGTCGATGCGCGCGCGTGAGAAACCCTGCGTCTGCAGCTCGCTGAAGAGGTCAACGAACTCGCCCTTGCGGGTGCGAACGACCGGTGCCAGTACCTGAAATCTGACGCCTTCTTCCATTGCCAACACCTGGTCGACGATTTGCTGCGGCGTCTGCTTGGCGATTGCCGCCCCACATTGCGGGCAGTGCGCCTTGCCAGCGCGCGCGTACAGGAGACGAAGGTAGTCATATACTTCGGTGATGGTGCCGACTGTCGACCGCGGGTTGCGGTTGGTCGACTTCTGATCGATCGAGACCGCAGGCGACAGCCCCTCGATGAAGTCGACGTCGGGCTTGTCCATCTGCCCCAGAAATTGTCTGGCGTACGCCGACAGCGACTCGACGTAGCGGCGTTGTCCCTCGGCAAAGATGGTGTCGAAGGCCAACGACGACTTCCCCGATCCCGACAATCCCGTGAAAACAATGAGACTGTCGCGTGGCAGATCGACGTCAATCCCACGCAGGTTGTGCTCGCGCGCGCCGCGCACGATCAGACGATCAACCACAGATGTTCCTTCGCTGAGAATCAAGGCCTGTCATACGACAGAAGTCTTACGAATCCACGATACCGAGCACCTCTGACAGAGCGGATTGCGCTGCTACCGTTGGCCGCATGCCACCTCATCTCAACGTCACCACCGACCACGCCACGATCACGGCCCTGTCGGTGGGTCCGATGGACAATAACGCCTACGTTCTGACGTGCCGAGAGACCGGCGACCAGCTACTTATCGACGCCGCCAACGATGCCGATGCACTAATCAAGCTGGTCAACGACCTGCCCGGCCAGCTCGCCGCCATCTTCACCACGCATCAGCACCCCGACCACGTGCAAGCGCTCGAAGCCCTCGCCACCGCCTTCCCCGACGCTACGACCGCGGCAGGGCGCGATGACGCGGCGGCACTACCCGTCGCGCCCACCACGCTCGTCGACGAGGGTGACCGGATTCAGGTCGGCAACCTCACCCTCGACGCCATTCACCTGATCGGTCACACGCCCGGCTCGATCGCACTGGCTTTTGCTGACACCGACGTCGACCATCAGCAGCCGCGCACCCACCTGTTCACCGGCGACAGCCTCTTCCCCGGCGGTGTCGGAAAGACCTGGAAGCCCGAGGATTTCGTGACCCTCTACCGCGACGTCAGCGAAAAACTCTTCGGCCGGTACGCCGACGACACCGAGGTCTATCCCGGGCACGGTGCGGGCACGACGCTAGGCGTCGAACGCCCCAGCCTTGACGAGTGGAAGCAACGCGGCTGGTAGCGCGACGCATTGCCGCCGACCGTCGTTGACCGGGCCCCACCGCTCGCAGACCGCCAAGCCACCGCCCCACCCCTGAAAATCAGCAGAATAACCGTGCGCCAAGGGCAACTTGCCCTTGGCGCACGAACTACTTACAGAAATTCAGGCCCAAGAAGTCACCAATAGCCGACGTTGAGATTTTCGGCCCTCGCCCCAACCCTGAAAAACTGACAAATATGCGTGCTCGAAGGGCAGTTTGCCCTTCGAGCACGTACCGTTTACCGAATTTCGACGGTGTCGGCGACAACTTGCAGCCGACGCCAATGGCCACCGAACGCGAGTAAGCTTGTCGAGTCGCTTTTTCAATCGCACAGGGAGGCTGTTTAACACCCGATGACACAGACCGACCCAGCCGTCGAGGAATCGGGCACCCTCGACCCGCGACTCGTTGACGAGCAACAGCACCTCGACAAGGTGTACGCGCGGCTCGACCGGATGCGCGCTACCGCCAAACGTCGACTCAGCGACACCCTCTCGGAGTCCGCGGAGACGCCGCAGGCACTGTCGGAACGCGAATCCTACGAACGCCTCTATAGCGAGGACCTGGCCAAGTTTGACGCGGCCGAACACAACCTCTACTTCGGTCGTCTCAACCTGTCATCGACGCCCACGGACACCGACGACGGCACGCTGATCCGTCGAATCGGCCGCATCGGCATCCTCGACGACGACGAGTCCGACACAACACTGCTCCTGGATTGGCGCGCTCCGCTATCCCGCCCGTTTTACCTTGCCACCCCAGCCGCCCCCGACGACGTTGAGCTCCGACGCCACGTCCGCACCCGGAATCGACTCGTCCGCGGCCTCTCCGACGAGGTGCTGACCGCCGGTGACTCGGCCTCGATCGATGACGTCGGGCACGGCGACGTGGTAAACGAATCGGCCCTGGTCGCCGCTCTCAACGCCGCGCGGACCGGCGAGATGACCGACATCGTCGAAACGATCCAGCGCGAACAAGACATCATCATCCGCTCGACGCACCGCGGTATCAGCGTCGTCCAAGGCGGACCGGGCACCGGCAAAACCGCCGTCGCACTGCACCGCGCCGCCTACCTGCTCTACACCCATCGCGAAATCCTTTCGCGCAGTGGCGTTCTCATCATCGGACCCAATGCCGAGTTTCTCCGTTACATCGGGCAGGTGCTGCCGTCGCTCGGCGAGACGGGCGTGGTGCTGTCCACTATCGGAGATCTCTTCCCTGGTGTCTCGGCGTCGCACACCGACCGTCGCGACGCGCGCGCTATCAAAGGTGATCTGCGCATCCTGGACGTCCTGAAGCGTGCGGTCCGTGCCCGACAAGCGATTCCGCGTCAGCCGGTCGAGGTGATCTTCGACGGCTATCCGCTGCTGATCGACGCCGACCTGGTCAAACATGCCCGCGGCAAAGCACGAAGTTCGCGCCGAGCACATAACCAAGCGCAGTCTGTGTTCCTGCGAGCCGCGCTCGACGGGCTCGCCGCCGCCCACGCCCGACGTATCGGTGCCAGCGTGATCGACGGTTCGCAAATGTTGACCTCGGGTGACCTCGCCGATATCCGCGACGACCTGGGCCGCGACGACGACATTCGCGCCGCCGTGCTCGAGTTCTGGCCCTACCTCACCCCGCAACGATTGCTCACCGACCTCCTCAGCTCCCCCGCCGACATTCGTAAGGTGACGCCGGGATGGTCCGACGACGACCGCGCCGCCCTGTACGACGACCAGATCGTGCATCGAAACGCCTTCTCCGACAGCGATGTTCCACTTCTCGATGAACTTGCTGAACTGATCGGATACGAAACCGAAGAGGCGTCGGCAGCCGACAAGGCGCGCTGGCGCCAGAAGCTCGCCGAGGCGCAAGACGCACTCGACATCCTCACTGGCTCGGCACCGCAGGACATTGAAGACGACCTCGATCCGGAAATCCTGATGGCCTACGACCTCATCGACGCCGAACAACTTGCGTCTCGTCAGGTCGAACGGACGCGGATGACCACCGCCGAACGCGCATTCACCGACCGGACGTGGGCATTTGGTCATGTCATCGTCGACGAGGCACAGGAACTGTCGGCGATGGCGTGGCGCATGGTCATGCGACGAATTCCCAATCGGTGGATGACGGTCATCGGGGATACCGCGCAAACCAGCGACGTCGCGGGTACGACCTCGTGGCGTTCAGTCTTTGAACCGATCGTCGCCAATCGATGGCAACTGCACGAGCTGACAGTCAACTACCGCACACCGAGCGAGATCATGGCCTATGCGACCAATGTCTTGGCCACCATCTCCCCCGATCTCATTGCGCCAACATCGTTGCGTAGCAACGGGATTGAACCCGTCGCACATCGGGTACCCGCGGGCACCGCGATTTCACGCGCGGTGACTCTCGCCTGCGAAACGTCGTGGCCAGGGTTGACCGCGGTCATCGTGGCGGATGAATCACTCGACGCGGCGCGCACGGCGATAATGGCGCTCGGCGACGCCGCCGATGTTCGCGTTCACTCGGTGACCGAAAGTAAAGGCCTCGAGTTCGACAACATTGTTGTCGTTGAGCCGTCCGACCTGTGTGAGCAGTCGCCGCGTGGAGCAAATGATTTGTATGTCGCGCTGACTCGCGCTACGCAACGGCTCGTCGTGGTGCACGCCCGCGATCTACCAGCGGCACTGTCCGGCCTGACCTGACCTGACCTGACCGACGAGATTCGCCCCGACCACCGTTGGTGATCGGGGCGAATATCGGTCTAATTCTTAAGTGGTGTGAACGATCAGAACGTCGTTCGACGCCTTGCGTGCGACGTCGGCGGGCACTGAACCAAGCAGGCGGCCAGCCAGCGAGTTCAGGCCACGGTTACCGACGACGAGCAGGTCCGCACTGGTGTCTTCGACCAACTGCAGCAGCGCATCGACCGGTGCACCCTTGACCGGCCGCAGCTGAACGGTCTCCGCTCCTGCGGAGTTAGCACGTTCCTTGCCGCGACGCAGGATCTCCTCGGTCGGAGCAGATCCGTGCACCTGGTACGCGTCTTCCTTCAGCACATCCGACATCGCATCGATGTCGCGATGGTCATTCGGAAAGTACGCGCAAGCGATCACCAAGGTGGCCCCCGTGCCACCGGCGATAGCTCCAGCGCGCTCGACTGCCTTCATCGACGACTCCGAGCCGTCGGTGCCGACGACGATCGTCTGATAAGCGCTCATTGATTTCCCTCCACAAGTAAGCACATTCGATGTGCCGAACAGGTCTGCTTTACGACGTTAGTTTGCTTGGGCGCCACATGCGTCGAAAACGGCACCAAAGGCACAGTTAACCTGACCACAGTAACCCACCGCGAGTGAGATCAAGAGATTCCGGCAGCATCCATGCCGCGCAACTCCTTTTTGAGGTCGGCAATCTCGTCGCGGAGGCGGCCGGCGAGCTCGAACTGCAGGTCACGGGCGGCCGACATCATTTGCTCGGTGAGTTGCGCAACCAAGTCGGCAAGTTCTGCGCGCGGCATCGCCGACACGTCACGATGTTCGATGACACCCGCGCTGCCACGCTTGGGACTATCGCCCTGCGCTCGACGGCCACGACTCGCGTTGCGCCCCGACCCGACGACCGCGGCCGAATCATCTTCGGCTTCGCGATAAACCTGATCGAGAATGTCGGCTATCTTCTTTCTAAGCGGTTTCGGGTCGACTCCCATTTTGGTGTTGTATTCGATTTGCTTTACGCGCCGACGATCCGTTTCCTCAATCGCATTCCGCATCGAGTCGGTGATCTTGTCGGCGTACATGTGGACCTCGCCAGACACATTTCGCGCGGCTCGGCCAATCGTCTGAATCAGCGACGTTGTGCTGCGTAGGAAGCCTTCCTTGTCGGCGTCAAGGATGGCGACAAGGGACACTTCGGGCAGGTCGAGGCCCTCTCGAAGCAGGTTGATGCCTACCAGGACGTCGTAGTCGCCGGATCGTAGTTGCCGGAGAAGTTCGACGCGCCGCAGCGTGTCGACCTCCGAATGTAGATAGCGCACGCGAATATCGAGTTCGAGCAGGTAGTCGGTGAGGTCCTCGGCCATCTTCTTGGTCAGAGTAGTGACCAAGACTCGTTCATCACGCTCGGTGCGTGTCCTAATCTCGTGCACCAGGTCGTCGATCTGCCCCTTGGTCGGCTTCACCACCACCTGCGGATCGAGGAGCCCGGTCGGGCGAATAACCTGCTCAACGAACTCGCCGTTGGACTGGCCGAGCTCATACGCACCCGGGGTCGCCGACAGGTATACCGTCTGGCCGATTCGATCGACGAACTCATCCCAGGTGAGGGGACGATTGTCGACCGCCGACGGCAAGCGGAAGCCAAAATCGACGAGGTTGCGCTTACGCGACATATCGCCCTCGTACATGCCGCCGATCTGCGGGACGGTCACATGCGATTCGTCGATGACCATCAGGAAGTCGTCCGGGAAGTAATCGATCAGAGTTGCGGGCGCAGTGCCCGCGCCACGGCCGTCGATATGACGCGAATAGTTCTCGATACCCGAGCAGAACCCAACCTGACGCATCATTTCCAGGTCGTACGAGGTACGCATACGGAGTCGTTGGGCTTCGAGCAACTTGCCCTTCGCCTCCAGCTCTCCGAGGCGCTCCTCGAGCTCAGCCTCGATCGAGGCCATCGCCCGCTCCATGCGCTCAGGACCGGCAACGTAATGCGTCGCCGGGAATATCCGCAGGGTATCGACCTGTCGAACGACATCGCCGGTCAACGGATGCAGGTAGTACAGCGCCTCGACGTCATCGCCAAAGAACTCGATCCGCACCGCGAGCTCCTCGTAGGACGGAATGATCTCGACGGTGTCGCCACGAACGCGGAAGCTGCCGCGCGTGAAAGCATGATCGTTTCGGGTGTATTGGACGTCGACGAGCAGCCGCAGTAGTGCGTCGCGATCAATCTGCTCCCCGACCGCCAATTCGACCGAGCGATCTAGGTACGACTGCGGTGTGCCAAGGCCGTAGATGCACGACACCGACGCCACCACAACGACGTCACGTCGGGAGAGCAGGCTTGACGTAGCGGAGTGACGCAGTCGCTCCACGTCGTCGTTGATCGACGAATCCTTCTCGATGTAGGTGTCTGTCTGCGCAATGTACGCTTCTGGCTGGTAGTAGTCGTAGTACGACACGAAATACTCAACAGCGTTGTGCGGCAACATCTCCCGCAGTTCATTAGCGAGCTGAGCCGCAAGCGTCTTATTGGGCGCCATCACGAGAGTTGGCCGTTGGACTTTCTCAATTAGCCAGGCGGTCGTCGCAGATTTACCGGTTCCCGTCGCGCCGAGCAGCACGATGTCGCGTTCCCCCGCGTTGAGCCGGCGTTCCAGGTCTGCGATCGCCGTCGGCTGGTCACCAGCGGGTACGTGTTCGCTGACGACCTCGAACCGGGCTTCGGTTCGCTCAATCTCCCCGATCGGCCGAAACTCGGAATGCGCGACGATTGGTTGCTCTGCTGCAAACGCCATGCGTCCAGCGTAGCGGCGGGGTATGACATTGATGGTGCGACCACCACCGCTTCAGTACTAATTCGGACTACCAATCGGAAGGGTCACGTCATGGATCAGCAACCAATCGTGAATCGCCGTCGTTTCGTCGCGGGAGCAGGTCTGGCCGTCGGTGCCGCGGCGATCGGCGTCGCCATTACCTCGTGCGGCAACGACGATGCGACGTCGGATGTCACCAAGGTGACGAAGGAAAAGAATTCACCCGACGTGCCCGGTGCGCTGGCCTCCGTGCGCGACGTTCCGGTCGGCGGTGGGATTGTTGCCGATGGCGTTGTCCTCACTCAACAGACCGACGGCGTCATCAAGGGCTTCTCGTCGACCTGCACGCACTCCGGTTGCACCCTCAAAGACGTCAGCAATGGCCTCATTAACTGCCCCTGTCACGGCAGCAAGTTCCATCTCGACGGCACCGTCGCCCACGGACCGGCAGGAAGACCACTTCCCGCGGTCCCGGTCCGCGTCGAGGGAGAAGCGAACGGAAAGTATGTGGTGCGCGGCAATTGACCGACACAAACCTGCACCCGCCGAAGCGGGAGATCTTCGACATCCCCGCCATGACCAACACCGACAACAAGGGCTTTGTGCGGCCCGTCGTCGAATATCGAACAACCGACTACGGCCTCTACATGTCGCGAACCGCCGACCATCCGCGATTCAGTCACTTGGAGAGCTGGCTTCTCCCTCGCCTTGGCTTGCGTGCCAGCATTTTTCATTTCGTCGATGGCTATCGGACCGGCCAACGCCTTTATCTCGACGTCGGTGAGTTCTCCGGCCCCGACCGTGACGGACGCTGGCACGCCACCGATTGGTATCTCGATCTGGTCGACGTCCCCGGCAAGCCACTTCAGCTCGTCGACGTAGACGAACTCTTCGACGCACACGCCGCCGGCCTGCTGCGGCGGCACGATTGCGTTGCCGCCGTTGAGATTGCGACGGTCGCGCTCACGGGTGCAGCGGGTCGTGGCGACGATGTGGCGCAGTGGCTCGACGATCAGGTTGGCGAACCCCTCACCTGGCTCGGCCGACCTAATCCGCAGTAATTCCGCGGATCAGCTTCGCTAGTCCAAATCGATACTCCCCCAACGAATCTCCCGGCGCCTGATACAGCTCACCCACGGTTGTCCCGACCCTTGACGACACTGGGAAGTCGTGCTCTGGCATCACCTCAGCAAGCAGAGGGCCATAGATCTGCCACCAGCCCGCATCGGAGAGCCCCGTTGCACGTTGCGCATTCCGTGCATCGATTGCCACGCGAGCGCTCCCGGTCGCGTACGCCCGCAACGAGGCAATGATCCGATCGAGTTCGACGTCGGCAAAGGCACCACCGCTTCGTGGACCCGATCCGTCGAGCGCCGCGAGTTGTCGTTCATAGCGCAGCGATAGCCGCGGCCCGAGGACCGGTCGCCACGCCGACACCGAGAGTAGCCATGGATGTCGTAACAGCTCGAAATGGAACTGGTCTGCGATTGCCGCTAACCGATCGGGTACGGCCGCGTCGACGTCGAGGGGGCGATCCTCGGCAGCTACTGCGTCGACCATGAGGGCCACCAACGCATCCTTACTTGGCACGTACGTGTACACGCCCATCGGTCGTAGCCCGACCGCATCCGCGACGGCCCGAATGCTGAGGGCGGTCAACCCCTGCTCGTCGGCAATCTCGATGCCCGCAGCCACCAGGGCATCAACGTCGACGCGCGGCCGAGGACCGCGTTTAACATCGTCCGGGCGTCGCCAGAGCAGCTCAACGACTCGGCGCGCCGTCACAGAATCGCCGCTCGCATCGCCCGATTTGCTGACCATTTCACTCATTCCGGCACCTCGGGAATATTTCCGTACAGTGTACGTTAATAGAGGTCGACCGCCTTGGATTCCACCAAACGAAGGGCCAACCACTGCCTACGCCGCAAGCCACCTATTTGCCCGATCGCCACGCATTCGCATTGTGGTCACCCCCTGGCCGCCCCACGGTCAAGGGAGTGACCGGCGTCATCGACCTTGCCGTCCCGCAATTAATAGACGCCGGTGACCAACTGCACGCGCAGATCTCCGTTTCGTCCATTGAGTGCCGCATCGTCGACGTAGATACGCTTACCGACCTCGCTCAAGCGCACCCTCCGAGCGTCGGACATCGTTCACTGCACGCCTGGGCCGACCTCATCGCCGATCCCCAGCGAGACGTTTCGTTGCCGCCCGCCGCGCATGCGGTACCCGATGCGGTCGGACACACAATGACGTCGGAACACTACGCACGTGCGACGCTGGCGGAGACTTTGGCTCTCAAGGGCACACTGGCAACGCTGGTCACCGCGAACCTTCGTGACTATCAGGTCCGGGGCGTCGGTTTCCTCGCCGAAGCCGTCCGCGCTACCGGTGGCGCCGTGCTCTCCGACGAGATGGGTCTCGGGAAGACACTGCAGGCAATCGCCTTCCTAGCAAACATTGCTGCGGAATCGGACAATCCCGCACTCGTCATCTGCCCCACATCGCTGGTCACCAACTGGCTCCGCGAACTCGAGCACTTCGCTCCGACGCTACGGGCAGCGGCCTATCGCGGCGGCGACCTGGCGCAACTCGACGACGTCGACGTCGTTGTCACCGGCTATCCGACACTCCGTGGCCATCAGAGTTCGCTGACCGCGGCGACATGGTCGACGCTGGTCTTCGACGAGGCACAGTTTCTTAAGAATCACCGCACCCAGGTGTCCAAGGCGGCGCGCGGCCTTAATGCGACCGCCCGCATAGCGCTGACGGGCACCCCCGTCGAGAATCACCTCGACGAGCTGTGGTCAATCCTGAACCTTGTCGCCAAGCCTCGGTACGGGAACCGCACCCTGTTTCGACGCCGCTACACCCTGCCCATCGCGCAGGGGTCGACCGACGCGATGCGCCGAATGCGCGCCAACATCGCGCCAATCGTATTGGGGCGCACCAAAGCCCAGGTCGCGACGACCTTGCCGGCGAAGCTGCACACCGACATTACGTGCGACCTCAGCGACGAACAGGCGGCGAAGTACGACGCACTTCTCAACGCCGCGGTCGAGGCCGGCTTTGGCGAAGGAACCACCCGCCACGGTCGGATTCTCGCCACCCTCACTCGCCTCAAGCAGGTCTGCAACCATCCCGATCTCGCCACACCGGACCCCGAGTGGCGGACCACCGATCTGGCCGGACGCTCCGGCAAGCTGGACGCGCTGACCGATGTGATCGAGACGAACCTCGAAACAGACTCCCCGACAATCATTTTCACGCAGTACCGACGGACCGGGGAGCTATTGCGCGCTCATCTCACCGAGGTGTTCGGTATCTCCGTCCCCTACCTCCATGGCGGTCTGGGCGGCGCTGCTCGCGACGTCATCGTCGACGACTATCAGGCGGGGCGCGGCAGTGGAATCCTGCTGGCCAGTGTGAAAGCGGCGGGCACCGGACTTACACTCACGCGTGCCGCCGACGTCGTGCATTTCGATCGGTGGTGGAATCCGGCAGTGGAAGCGCAAGCGTCGGACCGAGTGCACCGGATCGGTCAGACACGGACGGTCACCGTCACGACGCTGACTACCGCGGGAACGATTGAGGAACACATCGCCGCGATGCATCGTCGAAAGTCGGCCCTGACCCTCGACTCTGACTCCTCGGCGCTCGCCGAGCTCACCGCACTGTCCGACGAAGGACTGATCGAGATGCTCCGCCGAACCCGCGATGAGGAGGTCTGCGAATGAATGAATTCGGCTACACCGGATGGGGAATGGACTTCCTTCGACTCGTCGAACCCGTATCGACCACGAAACCGGAACCGCTTCGCCCGCGGGCACGAAGCATCGCGCGAAACCACGGCGTCACAACAACATTCGACGGCCGCGAGGCTCGGGCAACGATTCACCGGGGATCGGAGGCATCGGTGGTAACCATCGAGTTTGAGCCGATGACCCGCGAGACAACCGTCGCGATCACGACCGTGCTCGGCGCCGACGTCGGGCAGCCAACCGAGGCGCATCACCGTGCACTCGCGGCGTCGGGACACGCGCCGTCACCGACGATCGCCGGCAGCGACTGTTCATGTCGAGCGCGGTCGGCACGGTGCCTTCACCTACTGGCATTGCTATACGACGTCACGGCGCACGTCGACGACGATCCGTCACTCGCGTTGTCGCTGCAGGGATACGGCACCGTGGAGGTAGCGGGCGAGGCCGTCGAGGTTCCCGCTCCACGGTGGACACCGCTCAGCGAATTCGACCCGCGAGACTTCTACGGCCACTAACCGTCCCGACCGACTTTCCACGCGCTCACCCGACGGTACGCATCGTCGAACCAGGTTTCCTTCAACTCCGCGTAGCGTTCGACATCACCGTTCGCCGCCGCCATTGCCTGCGACTTCACTTCGGCGTACTCGGCACGTGCGAGTGGGTCATCGATCAGCCAGTCACGGAAGTCCAGAGCGAACTGTTGGCCCGGCGCGCCAGCCGCACGCACGTGCACGTTGACTGGGCGCCCCGGGTCGGCCGAACCGTGAAAACGCTTGGCCCACAACAGCGGATCGACGGCACCCGTCTCCGGATCAGGTTTCGGACGGCCGGTCGTCACGTCGTCCAACCGGGGAAAACCGCCGTCGGCGAGCGCATCGGCAATTTCGTCGGCGACACCGAGATCAGAAACCGTCAGCTGTACGTCAATAGTCGGCTTGGCAGCAAGTCCTGGCACCGCCGTCGAGCCGACGTGGTCGATCGCAACCGCTTTGCCCCCGACGATGGCCCACAATCGATTCACAATTTTTCGACCGGCGGTCGCCCAGGTTGGGTCGGCAGGATCAATGCGCGCAGGACCGCGCACGACGCGACGTTCGGTCACGTTGCGATTGAACGGCAGAAGCCGCTCATCCCATAACTCCGCGGACAAGCGTGCGAGGTCGTCAGGTGTTCCGGAATTGTCAAGCCAGGCGTCGGCGACGTCGCGGCGCTGCTGTTCGGTAGCCTGTGCGGCGATGCGCGCCCGGGCGTCCGCCTCGTCGAGTCCACGCGACGTAGTCAGCCGGTGAACACGTACCTCTTCCTCTGCGTTTACCACGACGACCGCATGGAAGAACGGTGCGGTGTGGTTCTCCACCAGGAGCGGAATGTCTTGCACCACAATCGCATCCGACGGCGCCGCGGCCAATAGTTCCTGGGTACGCGCTCCGACCAACGGGTGCGTTATGGCGTTGAGTTTGCCGCGTTGTTCATCATCGACGAATGCTTTCGCCGCGAGCGCCGGCCGGTTCAACGACCCGTCGTCGAGCAAGATGTCCTCGCCGAACGCCTCCACCAGCGCAGCAAGGCCGGGCGAGCCGGGCTCGACCACCTCGCGGGCGATCTTGTCAGCGTCGATGAGGTAGGCGCCACGTTCAATGAACGTCTTTGCCACGGTCGATTTTCCCGCACCGATACCACCGGTTAATCCGAGTCGAATCACGCGACCCAGCCTATAGTGCAGACCATGACAGCCGACAAGGTAGCGGCCGAGGTAGCCCTCCAGGGACGAGCCTGCGCGAATCTCGGTTCTCCCCTGTACTCGCAGCTCATGGCCGATGCGGCTCAAAATGCCCTCGACGGCGGAATCGTCGCTGAAATTCTCGGGCCGTACGCCGACGAACCCGTTGGGTCGGCAATGTCACTGCGCCTATTTGGCGCGGTTCACCGGTTTGCTCTCCGCGGCGACGCACCTGAGCTGGCCGAGTTCTACCCCAGCTGCGGCGGTAGTCCCAACCATGGCACCAACGAGGAGCTGTGGATTGCGTTCGAATCTGCCTGTCGGACAAACATTCCCGAGATCATCGATCGGCTCGCACAGGCACCGCAAACCAATGAAGTCGGACGCAGCGCAGCCCTGCGCGGCGCCCTCGACCTGGTGGCCGCACCATCACCGCTGCCCATCCGGCTTCTGGAGATCGGAACGTCGGCTGGCCTCAACCTGCTCGTCGATCAGTTTCGATTGACCTTCGACGGCGGCACACGCGGGCCGATCGAATCGGCAGTCGAGCTGGAGGATGCGTGGACCGGCAACACACCGGCGTCGACACCGGTCGTGGTCACGCAGCGTCGCGGCTGCGACGTCCATCCGCTCGACGCCGCACACCCCGACGATGCGCTCGGATTGCAGTCGTTCGTCTGGCCCGACCAAACCGACCGACTCGCCCGACTACGCGGAGCACTCGCCATGGCCATCGAGACACCGGTCGAGGTGATCCAAAGCTCAGCCGAGGACTTCCTCGCCGATGCCTCTCCCAGCAACGGCTTCTTGACCGTGATCATGCACTCGGTGATGTGGCAGTACATGCCACCCGACGTCCGCGCTACCGCTTCGAGGCACCTGCGACGGCTGACGAATACTGCCACCGAGTCCGCACCCGTAGCGCACATCAGTCTTGAACCGCCACGCGCGGAGGATGACTCCGACGTCGACTTTCGCGCCGCTCGCCGTCATGGCGGATTCGTCATCACCGCTGGGTGCGCCCCGTTCTTCACTGATCGCGTTGTTGGGTACTGTCCACCACATGGACCGCCAGCGCACTGGCTTTAGCCAGTCACACCGGTCAACTCAACCACCGGCTTAGGCAGCGTCACTTCTGCCTGCGTACTGCCCGACGTCAGATCGATGGCAATCAACTTGCGCGACTGCGGATCTGACACAAATGCCGTCGAATCCTGCACAAAAAGGTTCGGCATTGCCGTCTGCCATTCCTCGGGTTCGGTCCACGCGGGGATCACCTCGATGCGCGCGATCTGACGTCCCGTGGCCGCGTCGAACTGGTACAGCGCGCCGTCGGTGCCGAGGATAACGGCCGAACCGTTTGGCCCACGTTCAAGCGAGCGGAAACTATAGCTGGTCGGAAGGTCGACGACGCGAATCGTCCCGGCCACCGTGTCGGTCAAGGTAAACCGTTGCGGCCGTTCGATACTGGAGTCGTTCTCATCCTTGCTGGGACGCTGAGTCTTGTAGTCACCGAGGACCACCGGCGACTCAGGTGTGCCGGCTTGATTGCCGATTCGGCCATAGGTATCCGCACTAGCCACCTTCGTGAAGGTGTTGCCGCGCAGGATCACGATGCCGTCCTCACAACCGAAGGTCAGCACTCCGCTGGCGGCCGCGGCTTCGCCGTGCACCCCCGGGCATTGGTCGGTTCGTGCGATCTCCTTGCGGTCTTTGTCCAGCACCGCCAAACCCGACCGCGAGTTCTCGTCCCCGACCGTCACCACCACGCTGCCGTCGCCCCGAGCCACCGCGACACCGTGATGGGGTTGCCCGACGGTGAAATTCGTCGCGGTCGCAGTGCCGCGAGCGAGGTCGACAGGCTCTACAACGGTCACTTCACCCGTGCCGTCGCTGAACAGAGTGATGCGGGAGTCATGCGGCACGACATGCCCCGGTTCAGTGCCACCGAACCGCAGATCGGTTAGCGTCGGTGCCGACGTGTAGTGGTGGCCATGATCGCCGTGTTTGCGGGTCCAGGTACCCATGTCGAGTACCCGGAAGCCGTCGGCAACAGACACAAATACGTTGCGGCCGTTGCCCGCTGAGTTCAAGCGAAGGAATCCATCCAGCGGAATGTCGGAAACCTGGGTCAACTCGCTGGCGTCGAGGACCAGGATGCCGCCGTCGTAGCTGGCAGCGAGCCGCGGCGTCGCCGACGTTCGTTCGGCCGAGGCGCTTGACGACGGCGTAGTGCTGTCCACGTTTGATCCGCAGGCGGCAAGGGTTGGAATGACAAGGGCGGCGACGATGGCCGCGATTCGATTTCTGTGTAATACGCGCACAACCGACAACTCAACCCGTTAATGGGAATTATTGTCAACAAGGCATGGGTTTGCGCTGCCGCAGTTCCGACGTTGGGCGGGCGCAAAAAACGCTCCGACCCATCCGGGTCGGAGCGTTTTTGTGCCTAGCTACCTAGCGAATCAGGCGTTTCCTGCCAGCTTTTCGCGCAGTGCTGCGAGCTGCTCGTCGCTGGCCAGCGAGCCACCGGTCGACGGAGCAGGCTGCGACGAATCGCTCTCGCGACCCTCATCCGAGGTGGACGACGAGTAGTCGGTCGGTGCGTTCTCTGCCTCGGCAGCCGCAGCGGCGAACTTCTCCATCTGGGTGGTGTGCATCTTGTGACGACGTTCCGCCTCGGCGTAACGCGCCTCCCACGTACGCTGCTGGTCTTCGAAACCTTCGAGCCATTCGTTGGTCTCGGAATCGAAGCCCTCGGGGAAGATGTAATTGCCCTGATCGTCGTAGCTGTCGGCCATGCCGTACTTCGACGGATCGAACTCTTCGGTGTAGTCCTCGTTGGCCTGCTTGAGGC
>QIRE01000090.1_pt1 | contig 22620 bp, 23 predicted proteins | sample 2940141 | NCBI WGS metagenome assembly QIRE01 (sample SAMN09273532, study PRJNA473421) | Gut metagenome, whole genome shotgun sequencing project. | isolation source: gut tissue | host: Folsomia candida VU population | place: Netherlands: Amsterdam | collected 2016-03-06
CGATCTCGAACAGTGAGGTACCCCTGCACCCGATGCGCGTTGCGTTCACCAACCTCGCGCACCAACACCGCCGCCACACCCACACCCCGATTAGCCGAACGCTGCTGAGCGCGGGCCACATCAAGCAACTCACACTCACCAAGCCCGGACAACGACACCTGGCCAAGCTTGTCGACCGCGGCATCTATCAGAGCAGCGAGGTCCACAGCCGAATCAGGCAACGGTGTCACCGAAGTGGTGGATACCATCGAGTCACCTCCCGATTCGAATATACGTTCGAGTATACGCTAGGCGCGCTGTCCATCAAGCTATTTCGCCGCCCGCAGTGCCTCCGACGTCGCCTCGTCCATCGGGTAGAACGTTTCGATGGCCAGGTCGGCAACGGTCACGTCGTGCGGCGCACCGAACACCGTCGTCGTGGATAGGAAGGCCAGTTCGCCTGCGGCAGCGCGAATTCGGATCGGTACGACTAGGTCGTTCGTTGAGCCGCCACCGCCCCCGCCGCCGTACGACTCCAATTCCTCGAGCAGTTCACCGAGGACCGGATCTCCGGTCGCGGCGATCTGATGAGCCAGCCGATCCAACAAATGGTGGCGCCACTGGGCCAGGTTGATGATCCTGCTCGACATCCCGTCCGGATGCAGCGTCAGTCGAAGAACATTGACCGGCGGATCGAGCAGATGGGCCGCGCAACCTTCGACGAGAAGCCCTACGGTGGCGTTGGCGTCGATCATGGTCCAGTGTCGGTCCACGACCACCGTCGGATTGGGTTCCTGAACGTCGAGGATCTGTCTGATCGCGCTCGATACTGCGGCCATCGGAACGTCGGACAGAGCGTGCTCGGGATATGCGGGCGCAAAGCCACCTGCGAGTAAGAGCTGATTCCGTTCGCGCAACGGAACGTCGAGATGCTGGCAGAGGTGCAGCAGCATGTCCCGCGTCGGCCGCGACCGGCCGGTTTCGATGAAGCTCACGTGTTTGGGCGAGACGTCGGCGCGATGGCCGAGGTCGAGTTGGCTGAGCCGACGTCGGGTGCGCCACAGTCGGATCAGGGTACCGACTGTGGCGGCGGCGAGTGCGACGTCGGCTGGCATGGCGGTCACGATATGCGATTGGGCGTCGATTCGAAATGGCTTCGGTACCACTCGAAGTCGAGGTCGTCGGGGTTGCGCGCGGCCCAACCGAGGCCGACGGCCATGCAGATTCCCAGTAGCGCCAACGCGACGGCGCCAAGGATCAGACTCAGCCACACGAGCTTGGTGACCAGCCGGTCGTCGCCGAGTGCGAGTACCGGCGGCGCGACGGCTAACGCGTAGACGATGTATGCGTTTGACCCGACCTTGTCGGCGTGCACGGCAAGCCAGAGCAGTCGGTGTTTGGGTGGGCGTGGCATCGAAGCCTCCTCGCGTTGGGGATGCTTCGACGTTATGGCCGCGAACGACCGGCGTCGATTACCTGACAGGTAATGAAACCGGTTAGAGAGTCAGCTTGCAGGTCTGCCCGATGTCGAGGACGCGCAGGGCTCGGCCGGTGCCCAACCACTGAGCGCACGACAATCCGAGGTCGGCGATGAGTTCATTGCTCAGTACCGCGTGTGCGCGTTCCCAGAAGTCCTCGTCGTCGCGAAGCGCGGTGTGGTCGGTGGCGAAGCGATGTGCGAACTCCGCGGCAATCCGTTCGTCGGGATTGAAGCCCTCCCACGAATCCCAGTCCAGGACATGGTCATAGAAGTCCTGGTCGATGCCCGCGGCTTCGCCGGCCGAGTCGCGCGTCTGCTGACAAACGGCGCATTCGTTGGCCATCGCGATTGCCATCCGAGCCGCTTCCCGCACGCGAAGCGGGAGTCGACTGCGGTTGTAAACGGCGTCGGTAAAGCCCGCCATCGCGGTACCAAGCTCCGGCGCGACCGTCACCCAGCTCACGACGTCGTCGCTGTCGAAGTCTCCAATTCTGCTCATCTTGGCAGCCTACGATGCGACGGTCGTGTCGTACAGACGAACTACCCAAGTCGGGCACCCCCCTACCCCCAAAACCGCCCCGGAGCGGGGGTTGATCCACATATGCGATTTTGGGTGCGCTCACGTGTGGTTTTGGGGGCGCTAGCGTGTTGACATGACAATTCTTCTGCTGCTTGTGCTCATCGCGGTGGTTCTATTCGTCGTCGTGGGCGTGATACTGGGTGTCGTGTTCATCGTCCGATCACGAACGTCGGGTCAACAGCTCTCGGGCCCGACGCCGGGTTGGTATCCGTCCCCGGACAACCCCGCGGTTCTCCGCTGGTTCGACGGCCGCAACTGGACGCAGCAGACCCGGGCGCTCTAGGGAGCCCCCACCCCCAAAACCGCCCCGGAGCGGGCTCCAATCCACATATGCGATTTTGGGTGCGCTCACGTGTGGTTTTGGGGACGTCGGCTAGCGCCAACGGCCGCCGGAGCACCTTATGGCTTTACCCTGCGCGGTCCGCGCAACCGGGTAGGTCCCCGCGCACGGCTGGCCCTTGGTCCGGGTCACTGGATCGACCTTCGCTGTCGCCACCCATCGATACCGGCCGGTGCCGCCCATATATGCGCACACCGTCGGCTTACCGCTCTGCGTGTATCGCAGAGCGCCAGCCTCGCTACTGGCGCAGTTGTTGCCGATCGTCGGGGTGCTGGCTTGTGCGGGTGCCGCGACGCCGGCGACTGCGCCGACGACCACGGACGCGGTGACGAGCGCGACTCGTAGTTTCATGTCCGAAATCGTACGCGGTCGCCCCCCAAAACCACACGTGAGCGGACCCAAAATCGCATATGGTCGGCAACCCCCGCTCACGGGTGGTTTTGGGGGCTGGGGCCAAGGCTGGGGGCTGGGGGCTGGGCGCTAAGGCTGGGGGCTAGGGGTTAGAGCTACTCGTAAACCCGAGCCAACTCGACGATCTTGCGCGCCTGCGCGAGACGCGGAACATCCGACGGATCGCGGATCGTCTCGCACCGCACAATGACGTCCCGCGCCTCGGCGATCTCCTCCGGCGTCGGAGCCATGCAGCGATTGATCGTCGCCGCCTGCTCCATCCGCAGGCACAGCCGACCGGTCATGCCGACCGCGGCCGCGTCCTCGGTCTGCCGGATCAGGATCTCATCGTCGTCGACGCGCGTCGGCCCGTCGATCGGCGCTGGAATTGCCGCGATGCGGCTCGCGACCGTTAGTCGACTCCGCGGGTACGCCATGGCAACCGGATCGTCGGCCATCCCCGTGTCCCGACGGAAGTCGCCGCTGCCGAAGGCCAACCTCGACGTACCGGCCCGTTTGGCGATATCCACCGCCGCTTCGATGCCGAGCGCCGACTCCACCAGCGCAACGATCGGCAACCCCGGCCGCAGCCGAGCTGCCGTCGCGTCGATCTGATCACCGTCCTCGACCTTCGCCAACATGATCCCCGCGACGCCGGGCAGCCCGCGCAGTGCTGCCAGATCGTCGGCCCAAAACTTGGTCGTCGCGTCATTAACCCGCACCCACGCCTGCAACGAGCCGGTCCGCAACCATTGCGCGACACCCGACCGAGCCCGCGACTTTGCCTCGGCGGCCACCGCATCCTCGAGGTCGAGGATGATCGCGTCCGCAGCCGATGCCGACGCCGGTTCAAATAGCTCCGGCTTGTGTGCCGAAACCAGCAGCCAACTGCGGGCATGCGCCATCCCGATCGGGCGGGGCGCGGGCAAGTCGGGCATCGATCCTCATTCAGGTTGGCAACACCGGCAATGCTACTGGCGAGACCCGACCTCCCGCAGACCTCAGCGCAACGAATCGACAAGCTCACGCAGCGTCGAAGCCGCGTGAGGATCCACCGGCGTCATCGTCATCAACATCCGTTCGGAGCCATCGAGCAGGCCGAAAAGGTCGTAGTTGACGGCCACCACCGCCCCCGACGAATGTGCGATCCGCTTATGACCATGGCTTCGCTGTTCGACGGTGTGGTCTGCCCAGCGTCGGGCAAAATCCTCACTGGCAGAACATAATTCGTCGACGAGTGCGCGCAGCTGCGCATCGCCCGGGTGCCGCGCGGCGTTGGCGCGCAGGTGCCCAACGGTCTCCCGCGCGAGCTCTTCCCAATCCAGCTGCGACATTCGGGTCGCGGGATCGAGAAAGGTGAGGCGGGCGATGTTGTCGCCGACGCTGACGTCGGCACCGAACAGCGCGGTAAACGCGGCGTTGTGGGCGAGGATCGTGAACCGCACATCGGTGAGATACGCGGGCGTATAAGGCATTTCGTCGAGCAACGTGCGGATCGACCCCGCGACGTCCGACGCCGGCAGCGGCTCGGCCCCGCGCGGACGGTCCCCCTGGCCAAGAATGAACAGGTGCTCCCGCTCGGCATCGGTGAGCTGTAGCGCGGTGGCGACGGCGTCGAGGATGTCGGTGCCGGGGCGCCGCGCGCGGCCCTGCTCGAGGCGCGTGTACCAATCGACGCTCACCGACGCCAGGTGCGCGACCTCCTCACGCCGCAACCCTGGCGTGCGCCGACGGCCACCACCGCTCAACCCGACGTCGGCGGGCGACAGCCGCGACCGCGCGGCGCGCAGGAAGTCACCCAACTCGTCGGCTCGCATGGCGTCCAGTATCCAGGTATTCGCGATCCTAGGATGGCGTCGGTCTGGTCCCACCATGTCCTGCCCGCCAGGCTCAGACGATGACAAGCTTTGGCACCGAGTTCACCACTCACATGGTCGTCGCAGATTGGGACGATGAGCACGGGTGGTCGGAGCTTCGGGTAGAGCCGCTCGCGCCGCTGAGCCTGCACCCCGCGACCGCGGTGTTGCACTACGGCCAAGAGATCTTTGAGGGGCTCAAGCTTTACCGGCAGCCCGACGATTCGATCGCCGCCTTCCGCCCCGAACGCAACGCCCGACGCATGCAAAGTTCCGCGGAACGCCTGGTGATGCCGCCGGTTCCAATCGACACGTTCCTCGAATCAATCGGTGAATTGGCAGGCGTCGACCGCGGCATGGTCCCGTCAGAGTTCGGGCACAGCCTCTACCTGCGGCCGTTCCAAATCGCGTCGGAACCCTTCCTCGGCGTGCGGGCGTCGCGGAAGTCGAAGTACTGCGTCATCGGATCGCCGGTCGGCCCCTACTTCTCCGACGCCGCGTCGGGATTAACGCTGTGGCTTTCGACGACGGTGTCTCGGGCTGGCGACGGCGGCACCGGTGCCGCGAAATGCGGCGGCAATTACGCGTCGTCGCTCATCGCGCTGCGCGAAGCTCAGCAGAACGGCTGCGACCAAGCGCTATTCACCGACGCCGCAACGCATTCGTGGGTCGAGGAAGCCGGCGCGATGAACATCTTCTTCGTGTTCTCCGACGGCAGCGTCGTGACACCGCCCGCAGCGGGTTCCATACTCGACGGCGTGACGCGAGCCAGCGTCGTCGAATTGGCGCGCGATTACGGTCACGACGTCGTCGAGCGTCCCATCAGCGTCGACGAATGGCGCGATGCTGCTGAGTCGGGTCACCTTGCCGAAGTCTTCACCACCGGTACGGCCGCGACGATCACACCGGTGCGATGCCTCGTCGCCCCCGACGACAAGATCCAAACTCCCGGGCTCGATGGCTTCGGTCCGCTCGGCCAGCGGCTGCGCGACGAACTCGCGAGCATTCAGTACGGAACCCTGCCCGACCGGTTCGGGTGGATGCGACCGCTCACCGGGTAGCCTCGTCAACTGTGCTGCTCACGTCGTTGAATCCCGCCATGTCGGCCGTCGGGCACGACGTCGCCGACGCCGTCACGATCGACGGAATGACGCTCTCGCGCAGTGACGTGATCGGAGCGGCCACCGCCGTTGCCGAACGCGTCGGTGGAGCTCAGCGGATCGCCATCCTCGCCCGACCAACCGCGGCGACGGTGCTCGGCGTCGTCGGCTGTCTCATCGCGGGGGTGCCGTTTGTTCCGGTGCCCGCCGACGTCGGGGCCGCGGAGCTACGGCACATGCTCACCGATTCGGGTGCGCAGGGATGGCTCGGTGAACTACCCGACGACCCGCAGGGCCTCCCCCATGTTCCGGTGCGGTTGCACGCGCGGTCGTGGCACCAATACCGCGAGCCCGCACCGGATTCCGTCGCCGTGATCATGTACACGTCGGGGACCACGGGAATGCCGAAGGGCGTACCGATCACTCGTGCCGGGATCGCCGCCGACATCGATGCGCTCGCCGCCGCATGGGGATGGACGTCCGACGACAAGCTCGTCCACGGCCTGCCGCTGTTCCACGTGCACGGGCTAGTCCTCGGACTGCTCGGTTCGCTTCGCATCGGAAATCGGTTCGCGCACACAGGAAAACCGGCGCCCGAGGCATACGCGGAAGCCAACGGTTCGCTCTACTTTGGGGTGCCTACCGTCTGGTCGCGGATCGTCGGCGATGCGCAGTCGGCCGCCGCGCTCTCGTCGGCCCGACTGTTGGTTTCCGGCAGCGCCGCGCTACCCGTTCCTGTCTTCGACGCTCTGCATCGACTGACCGGACATCAAGCCGTCGAACGCTACGGGAGTACCGAGTCGTTGATTACCGTGTCGGCCCGCGTCGACGGTGAACGTCGACCCGGATGGGTCGGGACTCCGCTCGACGGTATGGCGACGCGGCTCGTCGGAGACGACGGCAGTCCGGTACCGCACGACGGCGAAACGATTGGCCGCCTTGAGGTTTCGACACCAACGCTGTTCACCGGCTACCTCAATCGGCCGGAGGTCACGGGGTCGGTCTTCACCGACGACGACTGGTATCGGACCGGCGACGTCGCGGTGATTGATTCCGCTGGCATGCATCGGATCGTCGGGCGCGAGTCGGTGGACCTGATCAAGTGCGGTGGCTATCGGATCGGGGCAGGCGAGATCGAGTCGGTGCTGCTGGCCCACCCGGCGGTGTCGGAAGCTGCCGTCGTCGGGGTGGCGGACGACGACCTCGGTCAGCGGATCGTTGCCTTCGTCGTCGGGGCGGACGTGACGTCGGAGCAGCTCATCGACGCTGTGGCACAACAACTTTCAGCGCACAAGCGCCCACATGAGGTGCGGTTTGTCGAAGCTTTGCCGCGTAACGCGATGGGCAAGGTTCAGAAGACGCTGCTGCAGTAGCTGTCAGCGCTTGAGGGTGCCGCCGACGATGCGGAACGATCCCTTGCGGGTTTTGCATTTGATCGTCGCGTGCGAGTAGGCCGTGCAGGTCACGCCGACTACCGAAATGGTGCGGCCGGGAAAGAGTCGCTTGGCGCCGGGGTAGGTTTCACCCTCCGTCGCGGTCACATGTGTTCCGCGAGAAGAGATCTCGACGCCGTCGTACTTGATTCCGTTCGCGCGCTTGTTGGCGACCTTGGCGCGGCATCGAACGGTGTAACTGCGACCGTCGGGGTAGATGCCGCACAGGCTGGTCTTGGACGTCGAGTAGCGCCAGCGGAAGTTTCCGTGGCCGCCGGGCGTCGCGTAGCGGCTCTCGTCGACCTTCACGATTCCGGGATCAGCCGACGCAGCGGGTGCGACGCCAGTCGCCACCCCGCCCAGCGTGAGGAGGGCAAGGGTGGCGACGGTCAGTCGTTGGACGAAGGTGCGTCGACGCTGCGTATTCACGCTGCCGATTGTTTCATCCACGCTGTTGGAGGGTCAAAGCGGACGTACTAGCTGATCTGGCACACCCAGATCTTGGAGCTCGGCGACCAGATGTAGTGGCCCTTCATGCCGGACTGGTCGGTGCACGGCTGACCGGCCTTGTTGGCCGGCGCCTGATGGTGCGTCGGTGCCGGTGCTGGGCGCGGAGCGTTCTGGGTGATCTGGCAAACCCACTGGTTGGAGCTGTCCGCCCAGATGTAGTGGCCCTTCGCGCCCGACTGGTCGGTGCATGGCTTGCCGCCGGGATCGTCGTCGCGAACCTGTGTCCGTGGGATCAGATTGTGAGGACTAAGAGATGTCTCGGAGGTTGTAGTCGCCGCGGGTGCGACGGACGATGCCGCCACTGACGACGTGGTCGCAACCGACGTCGAGGTGTCCGAGGTAGTAGTTGTCGATGCGGTGTCGGTGCCACATGCTCCCAGCGCGAGTACCGCACCGAATCCCAGTGCAGCGACGGCCAGTTGGCGCCTATTTGTCATTCGCAATACTTCGCTTTCTATCTCGAACAGGTGCGGTAAGACTACAAACGATTCAGTCGCCGGGGGCGAAATGCGAAGTATTGGTAGGAACGGTTCAGTCCAAACAGAATTCATTCCCTTCTGGATCTGCCATCACGATGTGTCCGCCACCCATTGAGCTGGGTTCATGCCGCGCGAGTCGCGTCGCGCCAAGGTTGACGAGCCGGGCGCATTCGGCTTCCAGGGCATCGAGGCGCGCGTCCCCTTCCAAGCCGGGAGCGGCCCGGATGTCGAGGTGGAGTCGATTCTTAGTCCGTTTCTCCTCTGGCACGCGTTGGAAAAACAGCTTTGGGCCGACGCCGGCGGGGTCAACTGCCGCCGACGCCGAGTTGCGATGAGGTTCCGGCAAACTGTCGGAGAACGCATCCCACGAGTCGAATCCCGGTGGGGGCGGCGGGAATTCGTAACCTAGTGCGTCGCACCAGAACAGCGAGAGGCCGCGCGGATCAGCACAGTCGAAGGTGACTTGAATTGTTCGTACTTCAGCCATGAAGTGAGGTTAGCGGGACGGTCTGACAAGTCGCTCTAGCGATGAATCACAACTCAAACTGCTCCCTCCGGTTTATCTTCAAAAGATGTACCTCGAGCAATTCACCGCGCACGGGTACCTCGATGCGGACGGCGCTGATCAACTCCGTTGGGAGACCACCAAGTACGCGTCGCGTATATATCTGACCGTGCGGGACCGTCGTGTGATGGCTCAGAATCTTTCGCTGTGCTGGGAGTCGCTCGACGTACGTCCAGGCACGCCAGTCTTGGTGGAAGTCTCCAGTGGCAATCGCCATCTGGTCGACGACGAGCAACGCGCCTTAGCTGGCTTTGCCGATCAATTGAGAGAGTCGTTGATAGCGCCGGAACCGCGACAGCGTGCATCGAAGTGGTGGAACCGGAGCTGAAACCAGTCCCCCAAATCAATGTCCCTGCGGCATGAGCAATTAGGTGGCCGACCTCGCAGTTCGCGGTCATGCTGAGACGATGACCGAACCAACCGCGACGCCAATTGTGACCGTATTCCGATCCCGCCTTCGCCCCGATGCGGACGCCAACGGGTATCCCGAGCTCGCGCAGCGCATGGAATCCCGCGCCCAGGCGATGCCAGGCTTCGTCGACTTCAAAACCTTCACCGCCCCCGACGGAGAACGGCTGTCGTTGGTGGTCTTCGACAGCCCGGACACCCACGCTGCCTGGCGCGACGATCCCGAACACCGCGCCGCGCAACGCCGTGGACGCAGCGAGTTCTACGCCGAATACGCCATCACTGTGTGCGGACAACGACAGCACCGCATCTTCAATAGCGACGAATAGAAACAAAATCCCCGGCCTGAGAAGTTCCTATGAACTTCCCGACCGGGGATTTGTACTTGCTCTGTGGGCGAAGGGGGACTTGAACCCCCACGTCCCGAAGGACACTGGCACCTGAAGCCAGCGCGTCTGCCATTCCGCCACTCGCCCGTGGCCATCGAAAAATTCGATGAGCGTCCGCTTTGGACTGAAAAACGGTAGCACGCACGCGTCGCGAAACGTAAATCGGCGAGGGGCCCTAGAGAAGCGCGCACTCTACACATCGTCGACCTTCGGTATCATCGAACGGCGGTCCACGTAAGCAATGACACGCCGGGACTTTGACCGTCGTGTCCGACGAGAACGAAAGGTGGTCATCAGATGGGCATTTTGCAACGCTTCGAGCGGAAGTTGGAAGGCGCCGTCGACGGTGGCTTCGCTCGAGTTTTTGGCGGCAAAGTGGCACCTCAAGAGATTGAACAGGCGCTAGCCCGCGCGGCCGAAGAGTCCCTCGAGGACCTCGGCGACGGTGCGATCCTAGCTGCGAACAGCTACTCGCTTCGCCTGAGTCCCGCCGATCTTGCCGCTCTCAGTGAAGAATATGAACTGAACCGCAAGACGTTCTCCAAACATCTGGAAAGCTTCATAAGGGACAATGGGTGGCAAACGTACGGCCGAGTGGTCGTAGAGTTCGATGAGTTGTCAGACTTACACACCGGACAGTTCCGCACCGTCGGCGCCGTCAACCCAGACGCCGCACCACGCCCGATTGCTCGGGCCCAACTACAGAACCAGCACCCGCAAGGCGCGAACCCACAGGTAGGAGCCCAAGACATGTCCCAGAATCCCCCATTTGATCGTCGTCCCGGGGACGCCGGCTACCAGCAGGGCGGATACGACCAGGGCTACCAGCAGGGCGGCTACGACCAGGGCGGCTACCAGCAGCAGGGCTATCAGCAGCAGCCACCGCAGCAGGGCGGCTACGACCAGGGCGGTTACCAGCAGGGCGGATACGACCAGGGTTACCCGCAGCAGGGCTACCCACAACAGCCCCAGCAAGGTGGTTACGACCAGGGCTACCAGCAGCAGCCACCGCAGCAGGGCGGCTACGACCAGGGCGGTTACCAGCAAGGCGGCTACGACCAGGGTTACCAGCAGCAAGGTGGCTACCAACAGCAGGGCTACCAGCAGGCCTACGCACCGGCGTCGATCACCCTTCTGCTCGAAGACGGCAGCAACCGCACCTTCTCGCTGCACGAGGGCTCGAACGTCATCGGCCGCGGCCAGGACGCCCAGTTCCGTCTCCCCGACACCGGTGTTTCCCGACGTCACGTTGAGATCCGCTGGGACGGCAGCACCGCGATGCTCACCGACCTCAACTCGACCAACGGCACCACGGTCAACGACGTTCAGGTCAGCAGCTGGGAGCTAGCCGACGGTGACCGTATCCGCGTCGGACATTCCGACATTTCGGTTCGATTCGCCTAGCCTCGCGCGAGTGAAATGTCATCGGTTCGGATGATTCGTGCAAGTCGATACCGAACTGTCACTCAGCGATCAGTGGGATCGCATTTTTTGCCCATAGGATGCACACGAGACCGCGATTCGTGCGGCCTCCATTTTCTGTGATTGTCGCCCCACCCGGGCCGACGCCGAGTACGCCGACGGCGGGAGGTGAATACGACCCATGCAGGGCATTGTGTTGCAGCTGACGCGCATCGGCTTTCTGGTCTTGCTGTGGCTGTTCGTATTCGCCGTCGTCCGGGCCGTACGCGCCGACATCGGCCTCGGCGGACGCCTCGCGTCGTTGACCGGAGCGGCCCGCCGCGATCGCAAGGGCACCGCCAAGGGCGCCGCGCGCTACCTCGTCGTCACGCACGGCGCATTGGCCAACACTCGCATCACCCTCGGCGAACAGCCGGTCCTTCTCGGCCGAGCCGACGATTCGACCCTCGTACTCACCGACGACTACGCCTCTGAACGCCACGCTCGCCTGTCCCGACGCGGTGACGATTGGTACGTCGAAGATCTTGGGTCGACGAACGGCACCTACCTCGACCGCGCCAAGGTGACCACTGCCGTTCGAGTACCGCTCGGAACGCAGGTCCGAATCGGCAAGACTGTGATTGAGCTACGCCCGTGACCCTGGTTCTGCGCTACATAGCGCGCAGCGATCGCGGCCTGGTCCGATCCAACAACGAAGACTCCGTGTACGCCGGTGCACGACTCCTCGCCATCGCCGACGGCATGGGCGGGCACGCCGCGGGTGAGGTCGCCAGCCAGCTGGTCATCGCCGCACTGCGCACCCTCGACGACGACGAGCCGGGCGGCAATCTCCTCGACAAGCTCGGCCACGCCACCGCCGAGGGCAACGCGGCCATCGCAGCACAGGTTGAACACTCCCCCGAACTCGACGGCATGGGCACCACACTGACCGCAATCTTGTTCGCGGGCAGTCGAATTGGGCTCTGCCACGTCGGCGATTCACGCGGCTACCTGTTCCGCGACGGCCAGCTGACACAGATCACCCGCGACGATACGTTCGTCCAAACGCTCGTCGACGAGGGCCGGATCACCGCGGAGCAGGCACATACGCACCCGCAACGGTCGCTGATCATGCGAGCGTTGACCGGCACCGAGGTAGAGCCCACGCTGACCATGCGTGAAGCGCGCGAAGGCGATCGCTACCTCCTGTGCAGCGACGGACTCTCCGACGTCGTGAGCGAAGAGACACTCGCCGAAACTCTCGGCAGCATCCCCGACCATCGCGCCTGCGCCGACCGCCTTATCGAGATGGCGCTGCGCGGCGGCGGGCCCGACAACGTCACCGTGGTCGTCGCCGACGTCGTCGCAGATGAACTTGGCGAGTCCCGACCGATCGTCGCCGGTGCTGCCGGCAACGACGACCAGGATGGCTACGTTCCCAACCCGTCCACCGCCGCGGGTCGTGCGGCCGCGCTCCGACCTCCCGCCGAGCCGTCACAGCGTCCGACGATCGCCGAGCCCGACGCCGAACCGGTCCGCAAGGCACCGTGGCGCAAGTGGGCCGTCCTCGCCGCCGTTCTGGCGATCATCGCGGTCGTCGTCGCTGGCCTGTTGATCACCCGATCGAAGATCAACAGCAACTACTACGTCGGCGAGCAGGACGGCAACGTCACGATTTTCCAGGGCACCCCGGATTCGATCGCATTCATGACACTCGGCTCACCGTTCCAGAATGTCTGCGCGGACACCCTGGCGGAAGAGAAGCCGAACGTTTCGTTCGTCGACTACCCATCCGCCGGGCCGTGCACGTCGGTTCCGATCACCGCGCTCGACGAAGTGAGTCGCAGCGCCATCGCGTCGGGGGCGATCAAGAACTTCTCCCTCGTCGACGCCCAGCAGAAGGTTCGCGAACTTACCTATCTGCCGATCTGCGTCGCAGAGCCGGCACCAGCACCTGCGCCAGCCCCAGCGCCCGGCCCTGGGCAGCCACCCGCGCCAGCACCAGCACCGACCACCGCCGCGCCCGCCCCCACGACGACTGCCCCGGCAACGTCGACTCCATATGAGGGTGAGGGCAAGACCTGTCGGAGGCCGGTCTCATGACCCAGGCGCCTCCCGCCCCGACGTCGGGTCCGCTGGCCGCCCCTCGCACCGAGCCGCGCCGAACCGAACGTCGAACCGAACTGATCCTGATCGCGGCAGCGGTCGGGCTGGTGACCGTCGCGCTGCTGATCGTCGAGGCCGCGCAGGAACAGACCATTACGTGGGAACTGGCGAAATACGTTGCCGCCTACACGGTGCTGTTCGGGATCGCTCATCTGATCATCCGACGCTATGCCCCGCATGCCGATCCATTGATCCTGCCGCTGGTTGCCGTCCTAAACGGGCTCGGCCTCGTCATCATCCATCGCCTCGACCTCGGCACCGGCCGAACCGGAGAGTCGATCAACTCGAGCGAGGTCAGCCACAACGCTGACCAGCAGCTGCTGTGGGCGGTCATCGGCATTGCCGCGTTCTCGGCCATCCTGATCCTGGTCCGCGACCACCGCACGCTGTCGCGCTACAGCTACACACTCGGCCTGGCCGGCGTGGTGTTCCTGGCGATTCCGGCGCTTCTGCCTGCGTCGATGTCGGAGATCAACGGCTCCAAGAACTGGATTCGTACGCCGTTTTTCAATATTCAGCCCGGCGAGTTCTCCAAGATCCTGATCATCATCTTCACGGCCGCGCTGCTGGTCAATAAGCGCGACCTGTTCACCACCGCGGGACGCCACATGCTCGGCATGGACCTGCCGCGTGCACGTGACCTCGGGCCTCTGCTGGCCGCATGGTTTGTCACGATCGCGATCTTCGCCGCGCAGAATGACCTCGGTGGCCCGCTCCTGATCTTCTCGACCATCCTGGTGATGCTCTACGTCGCGACCGGACGCATCGGATGGGTGATCATCGGCTTGTCGATGTTCATCGTCGGGGCCATCGCCGCCTATCAGCTCTTCCCCCACCTACAGGTGCGCGTCAGCGTTTGGCAGGACCCGTTCGCCGACTACGCGAACACGGGATATCAAGTGGCACAGAGTCTTTTCGGTCTCGCGACGGGCGGCCTCTTTGGCACCGGTCTCGGTTCCGGACGTCCCAACCTCGTCCCATTCGCCAACACCGACTTCATCATCTCGTCGATCGGCGAAGAGCTCGGACTGTTCGGTTTGGCCGCGGTGCTCTGCTTGTACCTTGTCCTGGTCGTACGCGGCCTGCGCGTCGGACTGACCGTTCGCGACAGCTTCGGCAAGCTCCTCGCGTGCGGCCTGTCGTTCACCATCGCGATTCAGGTGTTTGTGGTGGTCGGTGGCGTCACGAAGCTCATCCCGCTGACCGGTTTGACGACGCCATTCATGTCGTACGGCGGATCGTCGTTGCTGGCCAACTACATCCTGATCGCGCTGCTGATCCGTATCTCCAACGCCGCTCGGGAACCGGATCCGGTCAAGCGACGTCCGACGCCGTCGGTCGATAGCCTGCAGACGCGGGTCGTCGACGCCGAGGCGGTGCGACGCGGCCTATGAATAAGCAGATTCAACGCATCGCGATGCTCGTTGTCGTGCTGGTCCTCGTCCTTGTCGCCAACTCGACCTACGTCCAGGTATTCAAGGCCAACGCCCTCAAAGCAGACGGCCGCAACGGTCGCGTACTGCTCGACGAGTACTCGCGTCAGCGCGGCGTGATCACCGCGGGCAGTACCGTCATCGCCAGCTCGGTGCCCAGCAACAATCGCTTCAAATTCTTGCGCACGTACCCCGAGCGCGGAGCCGAAGCTTTCGCTCCAGTCACCGGCTACTTCTCGTACCAGTTCGCCAGCGAGCGAATCGAGAAGTACGAGGACAGCATCCTGAACGGCAGCGACGACCGCCTGTTCGGACAGCGCTTCCTCGACATGTTCTCCGGGCGGGACCCGCGCGGCGGCAATGTGGTGACGACGGTCAACCCGAAGGTGCAGCAGGTCGCCTATAACGCGATGCGCAACGGCTGCGACGGCGGTTGCCGCGGCAGCGTCGTCGCGATCGAACCGTCGACGGGCCGCATCCTCGCGCTCGTGTCGGCGCCGAGTTACGACCCCAACCAGCTCGCGAGCCACGACCAGAATGTCCGCGAATCCGCGTGGTCACGCTGGAACAACCCGAACAGCATCGCTCAACCGATGCTGAATCGGGCCATCGACCAGCGCTATCCGCCCGGCTCGACGTTCAAGGTGATTACCACCGCGGCCGCACTGCGCGACGGCGTCAACCCCGACATCCGCGTCACCGCAGCCCGCTCTCTGCCGCTGCCGGGCGCGCCGGAACCGCTCATCAACTACGGCGGCGAGGTCTGCCCCGACTCGTCGGGCGGCACAGTCACGCTGCGGCAGGCGTTCCAGTATTCGTGCAACACCGCGTTCGCCGATCTTGCGATGACCAAGATGAAGAACGGAACGTCGATGTTGACCGATACGGCGACCCGCTTCGGCATGAATACTCAGCAGCAAGGCATACCGCTGCCGGTGCGCGCGCAGTCGTCGACGGGAGACATTCCCGGCCCCGCAACGCTCGCCCAGGCGTCGATCGGTCAAGCGAGTGTGGTGATGAGCCCGCTGCAGAATGCCGTTATCGCCGCGACGATCGCCAACGGCGGCGTTCGGATGCAGCCTTATCTGGTGGAGAAACTGCAGGCTCCCGATCTTCGGACGCTCTACACAACGCAACCAACGACGGTGAACGAGCCGATCTCATCCACCGAAGCGATGACCATGACGTCGCTCATGATCGACTCCGAGGCCCACACCCGCGGTAGCGGCGGGCCGATCCCGATCGCGTCGAAAACCGGTACCGCGGAGCACTGTGAAGCAGCATCATGCGCAGGTCAGACGCCCTACTCGTGGTACATCGCATTCGGTCCGTCGACTAATGCAAAGATTGCGGTGGCTGTGATTGTCGAAAATGGACAACTTGGCAGTGGTTCGACGGGTGGCGCAATTGCCGCTCCGATCGGGCGCGCCGTCATCAACGCACTGGTAGGAGGTAACGGATGACGCTTCAGAGTGGCACCATCATCGCCGACCGCTACCGCCTGATGCGCTTGATCGCGACGGGTGGAATGGGTCAGGTATGGGAAGGCCTCGACACACGTCTCAATCGACGCGTGGCGGTCAAGGTCCTCAAGGCCGAGTACTCCAGTGACCCCGAGTTCACCGCCCGATTCCGTACGGAAGCTCAGACCACCGCGAGCCTGAACAACCCGGGCATCGCAGGTGTCTTCGACTACGGCGAAACGCCCGACCGCGGTGGCGCGGGCGAGGCACTTGCCTATCTGGTCATGGAGTTGGTCGACGGCGAGCCGCTGAACTCTGTCATTTCCCGGATGAGCCGACTCTCGCTGAACAACACCCTCGACATGCTCGAGCAGACCGGTCGAGCGCTACAGGCCGCACACGCGCAGGGTTTCGTCCACCGCGACGTCAAGCCCGGCAACATCCTGATCACCCCGACCGGTCAGGTCAAGATCACCGACTTTGGTATCGCCAAGGCCGTCGACGCCGCGCCGGTCACTCAAACCGGCATGGTGATGGGTACGGCTCAGTACATCTCGCCGGAACAGGCATCAGGCGATGAAGCGACCTCGGCGTCGGACGTGTACTCGCTTGGCGTCGTCGGATACGAGGCGCTGACCGGCCGACGTCCGTTCCTTGGCGACGGCGCGATCACCGTCGCCATGAAGCACATTCGCGAGACGCCGCCCCCGCTGCCGGCCAATCTGCCGGCCGGGGTTCGCGAGCTTATCGAGATCACGCTCGCGAAGGATCCGCGCCAGCGGTATGCCAATGGCGGCGAGTTCGCCAACGCCGTCGCAGCGGTTCGTGCGGGCCGACGCCCACCGCGTCCATCGACGGCTGCGGCCGTCGCCGGTGGTGCAGCCGCCGGTGCCGTCGCGGGTGCGGCCGCCGCTTCCGCGGCACGCTCGTCGACGCGCGCGATGACCGGTGGCCAGCAACCCCCGACGTCGGGACGTGCCGCGGCGACGAGTGGTCGTCCGGCAGCACGCCCGGCTGCGGCGCCGAGCACCGGCTGGACCGGCGGACAAAAGGCACTGGCCGCGGTAGCGGTTCTGCTGCTGCTTGCCGCGCTTGCGTTGATCGGCTACTGGTTGGCAAATCAATCCAGTTCGACGCCGTCGGCACCATCGTCGACGACGACGATCGGGACGTCGGTGGCTCCGACGACCACCGAAACCGAGACCACGACCACCACGCGTCGCCACACCACGACGTCGTCGCAAACTACGGACGAGACTTCCGAGCCGTCGACGACGAAGACCACTCCGAAGCCGACGACCAAGACGACTAACCCCGAGGATCTTCCGGTTGATCCGGGTGCGCCAACGGTGCCGCCGCTGTTCACCCTGCCCTTCCCCGGTGGTGGCTAAATGATGTCGACTCCGCACCACCTGTCGGGGCGCTACGAACTCGGGGAAACTCTGGGGTTCGGTGGCATGTCCGAGGTGCATTTCGCGCGCGACCTGCGGCTACATCGCGACGTCGCGATCAAAGTCCTGCGCGCGGATTTGGCGCGGGATCCTACGTTCTACCTGCGTTTTCGGCGCGAAGCGCAGAATGCGGCCAAGCTAAACCATCCGACGATTGTTCAGGTCTTTGACACCGGCGAAGCCGAGACCGACGAGGGTCCGCTGCCCTTCATCGTGATGGAGTACGTCGACGGCGACACGCTGCGCGACGTCTTGCGCTCCGACGGTCCGCTGGCACCGCGCCAGGCACTGACGTGGATGGCCGACGTCGCCGCCGCGATGGACTTCTCGCACCGCAACGGCATCGTGCACCGCGACATGAAGCCCGCCAACGTCATGATCGACAAGTCGGGCGCGGTCAAGGTCATGGACTTCGGCATCGCGCGTGCCATGAACGACTCGTCCGCGACGATGACGCAGACTTCGGCGGTCATGGGCACCGCCCAGTACCTTTCACCCGAGCAGGCGCGCGGAATCAAGGTCGACCCACGAAGCGACATCTACTCGATGGGCTGCGTGCTGTTTGAACTGCTGACCGGTGAGCCGCCGTTCACCGGCGACTCACCCGTCGCCGTCGCACATCAGCACGTGCACGAGGATCCGCCGCTGCCGTCGTCGCTGCGCTCGGATCTGACGCCGGAGCTCGACTCGGTGATTCTCAAGGCGATGAGCAAGAACCCGGCCAACCGATACCAGTCGGCCGCCGACTTCCGCTCCGACTGCATCAAGGTTCTCACCGGTGGCAAGCCGTCGGCGCCGATGATCATGTCCGACGCCGAGCGCACCGGGCTGATTGACACCGGCCCACGTAACGCCATGTCGCTGACCGGACCGACGCCCCGTGTTCGACGCGGCGGCGAAGACGATCTCGACGGACGAAAGCCCCGCCGGAATCGGCGTCGGATATTCGCGGCGGCCGCGGCCGTGGTCATTCTGCTTGCGGCAACTTTGACGATCTTCCGTCCATGGTCATCAGATCAGGCGCGTCAGGTTGCGGTACCCCAGGTTGCTGGTCTGACGTCGACCGAAGCTCGAAACTCGTTGCAAAATGCGGGCTTCCAGATCAAACAGCTCGACGAGAACAGTTTGAACGTCGCCGTCGGAAGTGCGACGCGGACCGCGCCGGCCGGCGATGTGCGCGCCGATGAAGGCTCCGAAATCACCCTGTATATCTCGATCGGACCACCGCGGCACGCGATTCCGGACCTACGCGGAAAGTCGGAGAAGGACGCCAAAGGCGCGCTCACCCAACTTGGGTTCACCAACGTCAAGGTTGACCGGGTGGATTCGACGGTGGAGCTAAAGGACAAGGCCGTCAATACAACTCCGCCCGTCGGTACCGATACGTTGGTGAACTCCGCCGTCGTCGTGCATTTGGGTAACGGCCCCAAGCAGGTGACCATCCCGGATCTGACCGGCGAGACCGAGGACCAGGCCCGCGCGATCCTCCGACAGGCCGGTCTCCAGGCCACGTCGGTGCCAGGTGACTCCGAGCTACCCAAGGGTCAGGTGGTGCGGACAACGCCCGCGATGGGGTCGACCGCCGACGGCAATACAACTGTGACGCTTGTGATTTCACGCGGCAACATGTTCATCATGCCCGACCTTGACGGCAAGACCCCTTCCCAAGCCCAGTCGGCTCTGACGTCGGCGGGGTGGAGTGACACGACGCTGACGCAGGCAACGCGCAGTGTTCCGCTCGGTAGCTCCGACAACGGTCGGATCGTCGGGCAGGATCCGGCGGCCGGTTCACGCGTACGCAAGGACGGGTCGATCTCGGTGTGGGTCGGTCAAGCAAGCCTGATTCCAGGCGGTTAGTTTTATCGCTCGCAGCTAGATAACCGCTGCCATTTCCGCTTCCAGCGTCGCGACCAGGGCCGGATCGACGTCGACGCCGCATGCCGATAACCAATTGGCGAGCATCCGATGTCCGCCCTGCGTCAACACACTCTCCGGGTGGAACTGCACTCCGTGAATCGGTAGCTCGCGGTGCATCATGGCCATAACGATGCCGTTTTCGGTTTTGCCGGTGACGATCAGCTCGTCGGGGATTGTTTCCGGTAGCACCGTCAGCGAGTGGTAGCGCGTCGCGGTGAACGGATCGGGCAGTCCGGCCAAGACGCCCTGGTCGGAATGAACGACCAGCGACGTTTTGCCGTGCAGGAGTTCCGGTGCGCGGTCGACGGTTCCGCCGAAGCTCGCGCCGATTGCCTGATGACCGAGGCAAACACCCAGAAGCGGTGTGCGCGTGGCCTTTACGGCTTCGACAATCGGCATCGACGCGCCGGCGCGCTGCGGGGTTCCGGGTCCGGGACTGAGCAGAACCCCGTCGAACTGCGACACCACCTGCTCGAGTGCGGTCGGATCTTCGGGCAGGCGATCGTCGTCATTGCGCCACACATCCGCGACGACGCCCAGCTGACCCAGGTACTGGACCAGGTTGTAGACGAAACTGTCGTAATTGTCGATGACAAGGATCTTTGCTGTGGCGCTCACCTCGACAGAATACTGCCCAACCGTGACGTGACGCCCGCGCATATCGGCGCGACCACTAACATGGACGCCAGACATACCTACGCGCAGCTGTATTTGCCGTCCCGGCTGCAGGCGTCCGATTACCGAGGAAGTTATGCCTAAGTCAAAAGTCCGGAAGAAGACCGATTACACCATCAACCCCGCCAGCCGCGTGCCGGTGAAGGTTAAAGCTGGGCCGTCGGGTATTTGGTACCTGTCGATCATGTTCGGCCTCATGCTGATCGGTCTGGCATGGCTGGTTGTGTACTACCTCGCCGTCGGGGCTCGCAGCGGCGATCCGGTGTCGTGGCTGCAGTGGATGGCCGACCTCGGCCCATGGAACTTCTTGATCGGCTTTGCAGCAATGGTCGTCGGCCTGTTGATGACGATGCGGTGGCGTTGACCTGCGGTTACCCGGTCCATCCCACGGTGGATAACTTATCCCCAGTGTGGAAATTACATGTGTGTAATTCATCCCCAATGTGGGTAAGTCCTGTGGATAACTCTGGGGAAACTCTATGACCAGCACCGACGTCCAAGCCTGGGCATCACCGAAGGCATTTGCCTACGCGCTCGTCGGCGGTGGTATCGCGCTGATTGCTGCAGCCTTCGCCACGGGGACGGAACCCGCTGGCCTGGTTCTGATTGTCGTGGCAGCGCTTCTGCTTATCGGCGTTGGCGCGAGTGCCGCCTTGGTCCGGCCGCGGCTCTCACTGGTCAATCTCGACGGCACGGTGACCGTCACGGTCCGTACGATCTTCGGCGCGACCACGTATGCGGCGGCCGACGTCGAACGCGTGCGGGTATTGATGTTTCGACGCATCGGACGCAGCGTCGGACATCTTGAACTCGAGTTCAATCCAGAGCCTGGTAATCGGGCGAGCGTCGACGATGAGCACGAGGAACTGTCGGATACGCGGATCGTCGTATTTAGTCGCTGGGATCTGGGCGCCGACATTCACGAAGTTGCCGACGCGCTAGCCAGCGCCGGATTCGACGTCGAGCGCTAGTTTTCCGCGCACAAACTGTCGGTGGGCGGGAGCTCAAGCCGAATGCGGCGTCGGAGGCCGGGTAGTCGACAGGTTGTGTGAACTAGCGGATCGGTGAGTCGACGTTTAGCCAGTCGACGCCGAGAGCGCCGATAAGAATCGCTGCGACCAAAAGCACTGCGGCGACGGTCCAGTTGATCCGTTTTGGCAAGTAGATGAACGCCGCAGTGCACAGGGCACCAAACAGCAGCCCGCCGAGGTGCGCGAGGATCGAGATTCCCGGCAGTGTAATCGACAGCACGATGTTGATGGCAATGATCGCCAGCACCGGTGCAGCGGAAACTCGCGCCTTGACCACGACGATCAGTAGCGCACCCATCAGTCCGTAAATGGCACCCGACGCTCCCGCCGTGTACGTCTGCGGCGCTCCGAACAGGATGACTGCGGCGCTGCCACCGAAGAGAGCCGTGAAGTAGACCATCGCGTACCGGGACGAGCCAAGCGCCGGTTCAAGGGACCGACCCAGGACGTATAGCGAGAACATGTTGATGGCGATGTGGAAGAGCGACAGATGCAGGAATCCGGACGTCAGCAGCCGCCAGTGTTCGCCGTTCGCAAGGTCGATGCCCGACAGCGCCCAGCGCAGGAACAGCGGTGGCATTGTGGCGCCGATGTCTGATGAATGTGCTTGGTAGGCGCACATTCCGTAGATCGCGACGTTTAGCGCGATCAGGATGTAGGTAACCAACAGCGCAGGGTTCGCCCGACTGCGAACTCCTGCGCCGCTGGTGTTGTAGCCGAAGTTGGTACTCAGCTGATCTCGATCTTCTCAATCACGACGTCTTCGACCGGGCGGTCACCACGGTCTACCGAAGTGGTAGCGATTGCGTCGATGACCGCCTGCGACGCTGCGTCGGTGACCTCACCAAAGATGGTGTGGCGGCGGTTCAGGTGCGGGGTCGGTCCGACGGTAATGAAGAACTGCGAGCCGTTGGTGCCCGGTCCGGCGTTTGCCATGGCGAGCAGGTAGGGCTTGCTAAACTGCAGTTCAGGGTGGAATTCATCCTCGAACTGGTAGCCCGGGCCGCCGCGACCGGTACCGGTCGGGTCGCCGCCCTGGATCATGAAACCGTCGATGACGCGGTGGAAAACCGAACCGTCGTAGAACGGACCGGAATCGGTGCCGGAGGCGTTCTTGGTTGAGTAGTCCTTAGTGCCGTCCGCGAGGCCAACAAAGTTGGCGACGGTCTTCGGTGCGTGGTTAGGGAATAGTTCGACGACGATCTCACCACGGTTGGTGCGGATGGTCGCAGTTTTGTTTTCACTCACACCATCCATCCAACCACCTGTAGCTGCGAAGTAGCACGCACCCCGTGATGTCCGACGCATTGAACCATCAGAAAATGGCAACCTGGCGCTAGTTTTGGCAGTCTGTGGGGATGCGTTCCAAAACAGGCCTTACCGCGCTCGTCGCGGCCGCAGTCGGCGCCGGCGCGGCAGCCTTCTCCGTCGTTCGACGTAATCGCGTCGTCGAACCCCCGGTGGCTCCCGCGCCACCGCGCATCGGTGACGTCTCACCGAATTCACCTTCGAGAAGGTAAAATTAGCTACAAATGACTGCTGACAACGGGACCAACGGCCCGCGCCCGTCGCAT
>QIRE01000091.1_pt1 | contig 22290 bp, 16 predicted proteins | sample 2940141 | NCBI WGS metagenome assembly QIRE01 (sample SAMN09273532, study PRJNA473421) | Gut metagenome, whole genome shotgun sequencing project. | isolation source: gut tissue | host: Folsomia candida VU population | place: Netherlands: Amsterdam | collected 2016-03-06
TCGAGACGTTCGTCTACTCGCACCAGCTCCGCGACGTTGGGGTGGTTGCCAGGGAGTACCCGGATACGACGATCGTCGTCGATCACCTCGGAGCGCCCATCGGGGTATTCGGTCCGGTCGGGGCACGGACCGGAGCGACGGCTGCTGCGCGCGCGGACATCCTCGCTGTCTGGAAGGAGCGAACCGCCGCGCTATCGCAACACCCGAACGTCGTGATGAAGCTGTCCGGGTTGGCCTTTCCGATCCTCGGTTACGGTCGTCTCGCCTCGGGCAACATTGGCGGCCGTGCGACGTTGGGTGAAATGATCGCGCCGCTCGTCGACCACCTGGTGTCTCATTTCGGGGCCGAGCGGCTGATGTTCGGGAGCAATTTCCCCATCGACAAGCCCAACGCGTCGTGCGCTGACATCGTTGTCGCGCTCGCCGGAACGCTGGAAAAACACGGGCCCCATGTAGTGCGCATGGTTTTTAGCGACAACGCGCGTCGGATCTATCGGGTTGGTGCGTCGTGAACCCGGAACTGAGCGTCGGGGACCTGGCCCGACGCTCCGGTGTTGCGGCGTCGGCGATCAGATACTACGACGAGCTGGGACTGATCTTCAGTCACCGAACGTCGGGCAACCAACGGCGCTATCACCGGGCGATGCTGCGTCGGGTCGCCTTCATCAAGGCCGCACAGTCGGCCGGCATCCCATTGTCGGAGATCGGTGACGTGCTCGACGCACTCGGAACCCGGGAAGCCCCGACCGCGGCGATGTGGGAAAGCGCGTCGCAACGTTGGGTCGACGACCTGAACCGTCGTATCGCGTTGCTGGAACGGATGCGCGACTTGATGGGTTCCTGCGTCGGATGCGGTTGCCTGTCCATGACCGACTGTCACCTACTCAATCCCGGTGACGAGATGGGTAAGCAAGGTCCGGGACCGCGGCGCTTGATGGAGTAGGGGCTTAATGGAGTAGGGGCCTGCTGGATCTAGTCGGCGTAGGTGTCAGCGACGTCGAACGCGCGGTCCAGGATCGCAAGTCCGTCGCGAACCTCGGCGTCGGAGACGTTGCACGGCGGCACGGCGTGAATCCGGTTGAAGTTGGCGAACGGCAACATGCCGTTCTCCTTGCACGCGGCGATCACCGCGTTCATTGCCGGGCTGGATCCCCCGTAGGGCGCCAACGGTTCGCGCGTCTGTCGATCTTTCACGAGTTCAATCGCCCAGAACACGCCAAGTCCGCGAACTTCGCCGATGCTTCGATGACGTTGGGCCAGTTCGGCAAGGCCAGGGCCCAACACCTCGCGACCGATACGTGTCGCATTGTCGAGCATGCCCTCCGACTCCATAGCCTCGATGGTGGCGACGGCCGCAGCCGTGGCGAGCGGATGACCGGAGTAGGTCAGCCCACCGGGATACGCGACGTCGGCGAAGGTCGACGCGATCGCGTCGCTGATCGCCACACCGCCGAGCGGAACGTAGCCCGAGTTGACGCCCTTCGCGAACGTGATCAGGTCGGGTACTAGCTCGGCTGCATTTCCCGTCGCTCCGCTCGCCCCGGTATCAAAGTTATTGACCGCGAACCACTTTCCGGTGCGCCCGAACCCGGCCATCACCTCGTCGGCAATGTAGACGATGCCGTTTTGGTCGCAGATCTCCCGAACGCCGGCCAGATACCCGGGCGGCGGAACCATGATCCCCGCGGTGCCCGGCACCGATTCCAGCACGACTGCCGCGATCGTCGACGGCCCCTCGAGCGCTATTCGGCGCTCCAGGTGTTCCAGCGCGCGCTCGCACTCCTGCTGCTCGTTCTCCGCATGGAATACCGATCGGTACAGGAACGGGCCGTCGAAGTGGACGATTCCACTGTTGCCGTAGTCGTTGCGCCAACGGCGAGGATCGCCCGTCATGTTGATCGCGGTGTCGGTGCCGCCGTGGTACGACCGGTACCGAGTCATCACCTTGTAGCGGCCGGTGTGGAGTCGAGCCATTCGCACCGCATGCTCGATGGCGTCGGCGCCGCCGTTGGTGAAGAAGATCCGGTTCAAGTCGCCGGGGGTCCGCTCGGCGATGAGCCGCGCGGCCTCCGACCGTGCGTCGTTGACATGCTGCGGGGCGATCGTCGCCAACTTCGCGGCCTGTGCGGCGATGGCCGCGGTGACCTTCGGGTGCTGGTGCCCGATGTTGGTGTTGACGAGCTGCGACGAGAAGTCGAGTAGCTTTCGTCCGTCGCCGTCCCAGACATACGACCCTTCCGCGGCGACGATTGTCATCGGACTGATCTGCGCCTGGGCCGACCACGAATGAAACACGTGGGCACGATCCAGCTCGTAGGCGCGCTGGCCCGCGGCGATCGCGTCGTCGAGCGGCTCGCCGGTGGGCAGGACATTGGTGTCAAGCGATGCGGTCATACCTTGCGTCCCTTCAGTTTTCGGTGATCAGTCGTTGGTTGGGAAACCGAGGTTGAGTCCGCCGTGGCTCGGGTCGAGCCAGCGGCTGGTGACCACCTTGCCGCGGGTGAAGAACTGAACACCTTCGACGCCGTGCGCGTGGGTGTCACCGAACAGTGAGTTCTTCCAGCCGCCGAAGCTGTAGTACGCCATCGGAACCGGAATCGGCACATTGATGCCAACCATGCCAACCTCCACCTCGTTCTGGAATCGCCGTGCCGCACCACCGTCGTTGGTGAAGATGGCGGTGCCGTTTCCGAACGGGTTGGAGTTGATCATCTCCAGCGCCTCGTCGTAGGAGTCGACGCGGACCACCGAGAGCACCGGGCCGAAGATTTCGTCGGTGTAGATGCTCATGTCGGTCTGCACGTGGTCGATTAGGGTCGGGCCGAGCCAGTACCCCTCGTTGACGTCGCCGGCCGCTCCGGCGTCGGGTTCGACACCGCGACCGTCGAGGACGATGGTGGCCCCCGACTCTGCGCCGGCCTCGACGTAGGAGGCGACCTTGTCGCGGTGCGCCCTGGTGATGAGTGGACCCATGTCGGCGCTGCCGGTGCCGTCGCCGACCTTCAGTGTGTTGGTGCGCTCGACGATTTTCGTGACCAGGTCGTCGGCGATGTCTCCGACGGCGACGGCGACCGAGATTGCCATGCAGCGCTCACCCGCGGCACCAAAGCCTGCGTTGACCATCGCGTCGGCGGCCAGATCGAGGTCGGCGTCGGGGAGGATGATCGCGTGGTTCTTCGCGCCACCGAGCGCCTGCACGCGCTTTCCGTGCGCGGTGCCGGTCGCATAGACGTACTGCGCGATCGGCGTCGATCCGACGAAGCTGATCGACTTGATCGCCGGGTTGGTTAGCAACTCATCGACGGCGGTTTTGTCACCGTGCAGCACGTTGAAGACGCCAGCGGGCAGTCCGGCCTCGGCCCACAACTCGGCGATCCAGTTGGTGGCCGACGGATCCTTCTCCGACGGCTTCACGACGACGGTGTTTCCCGCCGCGATCGCGATGGGGAAGAACCACATGGAGACCATGGCCGGGAAGTTGAACGGGGAAATGATGCCGACCGGACCGAGGGGCTGACGCACCGAGTGGACGTCGATCTTCGACGAGGCGTTCTCCGTGAACGCACCCTTGAGGAGGTGCGGCATACCGCATGCGACTTCAACGACCTCTTGCCCACGGGACACCTCACCCATCGCATCGGAGAGGACCTTGCCGTGCTCGGCGGTGATGATCGCTGCGAGCTCTTCTTTGCGTGCGTTCAGCAACTCGCGGAATCGGAAGACCACGTCGACGCGCTTAGCGATGCTGGTGTCGCGCCACGCGGGGAAGGCGGCCTCGGCAGCGGCGATCACGGTGCGTGCGTCTTCGACGCTGGCCATGGCAACCTGGCCGGTCACAATGCCGGTCGCGGGATTGGTTACCGGTGACATATTGCCACTCGTGCCCGCATACGGCTTGTTATCGAGCCAGTGATTGATGGTCTTCGCTCCGCGAACGCTCTGGGTCATTTCTGCTTCCTCTTTCTTGGGCTGGCCGGAGTGTGATCTGCCTTTCGGCATCGGTTGGTAGCTATCACTTTCGCGCAGTTCAGGTACCAAACTGGCCTACACTATGGAAGTTTGAACGACTCGGAAATTACACTACGTAAATGTTGCCGACAGTCAGCGAGATCCTGCAGCTAGATCCCGTCCGGGCTGGTGACCCGGAAGTCCTGTGCTCGGCCGGCCTCGACCGCCCGGTCCGGTGGGTCCACGTCTCTGACGTCGCGAACCTCGCACGACTGTTGTCAGGTGGTGAACTGGTACTGACCACGGGAGCGGCGATGGTCGACGTCGATGCGGCGACGCGCTACCTGCCCGACCTCAACGACGCGGGTGCCGTTGGGCTGTTCGTCGAGCTGGGAACGTCGGTGGAATCGGTTGATCCCTACTTCGTTGCCCAGGCCATCGACCTCGGCTTCCCGCTCGTAGCGCTGCGGCGGCAGACGAAATTCGTCGACGTTACCGAGGCCGTCCATCGATCGATCGTTGCCGAACAGTACGACGAGGTCGAGTTCGCTCGACGTGCCCACGAAGTGTTCACCGATCTGACGATGAAGCGTGCGTCGATGACCGACATCATCAACGCGGCCGCGGAAATGGTCGACGAACCGCTGGTCCTCGAGGACCTCAATCATCAGGTACTCGTCGTCGACGCGCGCGGCTCAACAACGGCCGAAGTCCTCGACGATTGGGAGCGAACCTCTCGGCTGACTCCAACGTCGAATGTGACAGTGCAAGGTGGTCCGCGCCAGTGGATCGCGACGCCGGTCGGGCCGCATCGGCAGTCGTGGGGTCGACTCATCGCACCGCGGTCGTCGGATTCACCGCGAGAGCGAATGATCGTCGAACGCACCGCGCAGGCCCTCGCGATGCGACGAATGGTCGAGCAGGACCTAACTTCCCTCGAGCAGCAGGCGCAAACTGGACTCCTCGACGATCTGCGTCGCGGTCGGATTGACGATGAGGGTGAAGCGACGGCGCGCGCACATGCCCTAGGGTTGCGTCCCGCATTGACCTATATTCCGATGGCCGTCCGAGTCGATGAGTCGGTCCGCGCGGATCAGGTTGTGGCACAACGACGTCAGACTCGACTCCTCGACGCCGCCCGACATGCCATCCGAGCCGATCGGCAGACTGCGCTGACCGCGAATCGGCAAGTTGGGCACATCGATGTGCTCCTCGCGCAACCGCCCGTCGGCGACGTCGATGCCGCGTTGGCGAGTGTCGCGTCGGCAATTCGGGCTGCGCTAAACCGCATTGACGGAGTCACCAAATGTGCGATTGGCGTCGGGCCGTCATCGACGAGGCTGCTCGACGCGGTCGGCGGCCTCGAGGATGCCGCGCACGTCGCGGAGGTGGCACTGTCGTTGCCGTCGCGGGATACACGGCCGTTCCATCGGGCCGTCGACATTCGGCTCCGCGGACTATTCGCGCTGCTCTCCGACGATCCGCGCGTGCAAGCCTTCGCCGAGAGTGAGTTGCGCGGCATCCTCGACCACCGCGCACGACATGACGACGACGCCTTCGACATTCTCCGAGCGTTCCTCGACGTCGGGGGCAATAAGACGGAGCTGGCCAAGCGGATGCATATGTCGCGGCCGACGCTTTACGCGCGGCTGGCGACCATCTCGCGCATCCTCGGCGTTGACCTCGACGACGCCGAATCGCGAACGTCGTTGCACGCGGCGCTGCTGATTATGGAGATGTAACCCTCCGCAAACCCGACTCGAGGGCCCAAACCCGACTTTGCCGCGACGTCGGGTTTGATCTCTCAAGTCGGGTTTGCGGCCTCACAAGCCAGCCGGTCGCGGCAGGATCATCACCGGCACAGGCGAATTGCGCACGATCCGACCCGCGGCACTGCCGAGGAACACCTGCTGTTTCTGTGCCGCGGCGCCGGAACCGAGAACCAGGACGTCACCAGGCCCCCAAGGCACGTTCTCCACCGCGGCCTGCCAATCGGGACCAGCGCCGATTGCGACGTCGACGTCGGCGAGGTGCGCGGTTTTACGTACCTCTTCGAGTTCCCGTTTGATGCTGTCCTGCATGTTCTGCCACCAGGTATCGACCACCAACGACTCGGCAATCTTCGGCGACATGGTGAATGCCCGAACGTCGCGGGCAGTGAAGGATACGACTCGCAGTCCCACCCCCCATTTCGCCGCGAGTTTTGCGGCCGCCGGGATGAGTCCATTCACGTCGGCTTGGCCACCGAACGCTGCCGTCAATCGATTGATGGGCGCGCCACCGGAGGTGTAGCCGCGTGGCGCGATGGCGATCGGCACACTGCCGCCATGGACCACGTGGTCGGTGACACTGCCCAGGGCGATCCGTCCGAGTAGGCCAGACGACGATGATCCGACGGTCACGAAACTGGCGTTCATTTGGGCGGCAAACTCGGCCAACCCCTTGGGAATCGACGTTGCCGTTCGGACCTCAACGCGCACACCTGATCCCGCTGGCAATGCATCGACAGCCCCATGCAGGGCGCGCTCCACCTCGGTGGTCACGTAGTCGAGGTATTCGTCTTCGACGGCGTCGGTTTGCGGTGGAAGGCGCCGTTCGACGACGGCCACGGCGATGATCTGTTCGCCCGTAGTGCGCGCGATCTGCACGGCGAGCTCCACCGGGGCGGTATCTCGCCGCGTAGCGCTGAAACCCGCGACGATCGTCACGCCGGAGCCTCCGCTCCCCGACCGTGGGCTACGACGTGCGTGACCGGCACGTTGTGTTCGGCACGTGCGCGATCGACGACGTCGAAGCGTTCCCACACCGAATCTTGCGGAGGCAGTGTGGAAATCACAATCTGGTCGGGACTGAATTCGGCGACGCCGGCCGACAGTGCGTGCAGTGGGCGGTAGTCGCCAAGACTGCCCTGTGCGGTGAGGCCGCTCTCGCGCAATGCCGCGAGCGTCGAATCAAGGCGTTCCTGTGCGATGCGGCGCGTTTCTTCCCACACGTCGAGTGGACCGTGCTGATCTGCCGCCCCCATCTCGATGGGGCTCGCCGGAACAACCACGCGGTACTCGGTCTTCTGGTCGGCGCCGAGTGAACGCAGCTCATCGAGCAATTCGTCGGAGTCGACGGTCTGGTTAGCGAGGACCAGGATGCGATGCGGAGTGTCGATGGCAGCTGCGTTGGGTACCGTCGGCCGACTTCGGATGAACTGTCGATTGATGAAGTAGAACATCACGACTAGCGCCCACGCGCCGAGGCTCAGGAACAGTTGCGAGCGGGTCGCGTCGTCGAGGCCCATCTGAATCAGAATGGCGACAATCGCAACTCCGCTGAGAATCGATAGGAACGGGAACAACCACATTTTGACTTTGAGGTCTTCGCTGCCGCTGCGATAGCGCAGCACGATCTGTGACGCGCAAATGATGCCGTAGACGAAAAGGATGATCGCCCCGGACGAATTCAGCAGGAACGCGAAGATCGTGTCTTCCCAGAACGCCGCGGCGATGACACAAATGAAGCCAATGACCGACGAGGCGATGATCGACGCACTTGGCACACCGCGCGAGTTGACGACGACGAGCCGGGCAGGCGCCTCACGTCGGGCCGCGAGCACAAATAGCATCCGCGACGCGGTGTACATTCCCGAGTTCAGGCAACTGAGAACGGCGGTCAGGACAACGGCGTTCATGATGTGGTACGCGCCCGGGATGCCCATAGCGCGGAATGCCTGGACGAACGGCGACGCGTCCTCCCCCTTCTGCCCCATCTGATCCCACGGGATGATGCAGACCAGCAGGAACGACGAACCGACGAAGAACACCGCGATACGCGCGATTACCGAGTTGGCAGCGCGTGCCACGTTTTTCTCGGGGTTGTCGGACTCGGCTGCCGCAATGGTGGCGATCTCGGCGCCGACCATCGAGAAGATGACCGTTACGACGCCGATGGTGATCGCCATCGGACCGTTGGGGAAGAAGCCGCTGTGTTCGGTGAGGTTGGCGAAGTCCATCGATCGTCCCGGCCACAGCCCGAAGATGAAGCATGCCCCGAGTGCCATGAAGACCAGGATGGCCGCGACCTTGATACCGGCAAACCAATACTCGAACTCACCAAACGACGAGACCGAGAAAAGATTGGTTGCAGTCATGAGGGCCAATAGCGCGAGCGACGTTAACCAAATGGGGACGTCGGGCAGCCACAGCTGCACGATCTTCGCGCCGGCGATAGCCTCAAACCCGACGACGACGACCCAGAAGTACCAGTACAGCCATCCGATCGAAAAGCCCGCCCAGTTTCCGAGCGCGTTGCGCGCGTAGTCGGCGAACGACCCGGTCGTCGGATTGGCCACGGCCATCTCGGCCAGCATCCGCATCACCATGATGACGAGGAGTCCGGCGAGGCCGTAGGTGAGGAATGCGCCCGGACCCGTCGCGTGAATCACCACGCCGGACCCGACGAACAGGCCCGCACCGATCACGCCGCCGATGGCGATCATGCGTAGCTGTCTGTCGGACAGGCCCTTCTTAAGTTCGCCGCCACTCATGGCTTCCTCCTGTTATTGGGGAACGTTTGATCTGCACCGCTGGAACAACTGTGATCTGTGTTACACGCTGTTGTGGCAACTTTCCGCCGATTGGCGACGATGTTCCTCCGACGGTTTGAAACATGGCTTAGGTGATCTCTTACGCAATGTAAGTCCGCACGGGAGAGGATCGCTGGTCTTGGCGAACCGCCTCACTATCAAAGTGATATCATTGTGATAGTTACCAATCTAGGGAGTGGAGGAAGCGATGGAGCTACGTCAGGCAGCCAAGTGGAATGGGTTCGCAGTCCTGCTGCCGGGACTTGTCGTGTTGTTGGCCGCGATAGCGGGCGCGGTCTTCGGCTTCGCCGACTATGCGAAGAACGGGTCGATCGGGTCGTTGATCGGCGCGATCGTGGCCGTTCTGGTGGCGACCGTCGTAATCATCATCGCCACCGGTTTCACAATCATCAATCCCAACGAGGCGCAGGTTGTCCAGTTCTTCGGGCGTTATATCGGGTCGGTGAGTCAGCCGGGCTTCTTCGCGGTGGCGCCGCTCACGGACCGACGTCGAATCTCATTGCGAGTCAAGAACTTCGAGACACAGAAGCTGAAGGTCAACGACGCCGACGGTAATCCGGTCGAGATCGCCGCCGTGGTGGTGTACCGGGTTCGTGACAGCTACAAGGCCGCGTTCCACGTCGACGATTACGAAGAGTTCGTGGCGACCCAGTCCGAGGCAGCGGTCCGCCACCTCGCCACCACGCGACCGTACGACTCACATGACGTGGACCGGACCAGCCTGCGCGACGGCGTGACGGTCGCCGAGGAGATGACCGTCGAACTACGCGAGCGGACCGAGTCCGCGGGGATCGATGTGGTGGAGGCGCGCATCACCCACCTGGCGTACGCGCCGGAAATCGCACAGGCGATGCTGGTGCGGCAGCAGGCCGCGCAAGTGGTTGCCGCGCGGCAGCAGATCGTCGAGGGCGCCGTCGGAATGGTCGGTCTCGCCCTCGATCGACTGTCCGAGCAGGGCGTCGTCGAACTGGATGAGGAACGTCGGGCGGCAATGGTGTCGAATCTGTTGGTGGTGCTGTGTGGTGATCGCGCCACGCAGCCGGTGGTCAACACGGGCACCCTGTATGCCTGAGAGCTCCGGTAAGCGGGAACCGAAGAAGGTTCTGCTCCGGCTTGATCCGGCCGTCCACGAGGCGATTGCCAAGTGGGCGGCCGACGATCTGCGCAGCATTAACGCGCAGATCGAGTACGCACTCCGCCGCGTGCTCGACGACGCGGGTCGAGCTCCCAAGAAGTAGCGGAAACTAGCGAACCCGACGGTAGAGCTGAGACTGAACGACCGCAAAGTGTCCGGTCCGTGCGACACACCACGCCGCAACTCCTGCCGACGCAATCGCGATGACAGCCAGTTCGATTGCGCACCAACGTAGTTCCATGTTGGGCGTCGAGTACAGGTTGCCGAGCACGAGGAAGAGGGCCGCGAGCGCGGCGAGAACACCGGCGCCGATAGCTGGTCTCGATGCCCGCGCTTCGAGTCGATGCTTCTCGTCAATCACCGCCGCTCTCGACTCCTGGCGTTCCTCGTCATCGAGTGACGCGACGGCGAGAAAGAACGATGGGGCTCGACGTGGCTCGCTGGAGCGTCGATAGGAGACGACCCACGCCGTCGCGGCGATGATGGCGATGCCTGCCAGCAGGAGTTCCATCGTCAATCACCGTGAGGAAAGCTTTTGCAGGACAGCCTTTTCCGCGCGCTCACTGCGGCGCGCGACGTCGGCGTTGCGAGCCTGCTCGTCCGGTGGGTCGGCGACCAGAAGGGAACCGCTCCCGGGGGCACCAGCCGAACCGAGTTTGTTCATCCGCTTCGGCAGGGCGGCACCTTCGTAGGGGAGGGGCATTGGGCCGAGTGGTTGGTGAACCTCGATGTACTCCCCCTGCGGGAGTCGCTTGATGATGCCGGTCTCGATGCCGTGTTCCAACACCGCGCGGTCGGCGCGTTGGAGGGCAATTGCCCAGCGATAGGCGATGAAGTAGGCCAGTGGTGGCACCACAATCAATCCGATCCGGCCCATCCAGGTGGTCGCATTGAGGGAAATGTGGAACTTGAGTGCGATGACGTCGTTCATGCAGGCCAGCGTGAGGATGACGTAGAACGACACGGCCATCGCGCCGATGCCGGTACGGACCGGGACGTCCCGCGGGCGCTGCAGCAGATTGTGATGGGCGCGGTCGCCGGAGAGTCGTTTCTCGATCCACGGGTAGGCGATCATCGAGATGAAGACCGCGCCAATCACAACAACACCCCAGTTCGACGCCGACACGGTGTAATTGCCGAGGTAGAGCTCCCACGCGGGCATGAGTCGGAGGAGGCCGTCGGTCCACATCATGTAAATGTCGGGTTGCGATCCGGCCGACACGTGGGCCGGGTTGTACGGCCCGAGCACCCACACCGGATTGATCTGGAAGAGGCCGGCCATGATGGCCAGCACACCAAAGACGATCGCGAAGAACGCGCCGGCTTTGGCCGCGAAGATGGGCATGATGCGCACGCCGACGACGTTGTGCTCGGTGCGTCCAGGGCCGGGGAATTGCGTGTGCTTCTGGTACCAGACCAGCGCGAGGTGTGCGCCGATCAGCGCCAGGATGATGCCGGGGAAGAGTAGTACGTGGATGACGTACATGCGGGGAATGATGATGTCACCGGGGAAGTCGCCGCCGAACAAAGCCCAGTGGACCCAGGTTCCGATTACGGGAAGTCCGAGGGCGCCGGCGGTAAGTGCCCGGACGCCGGTGCCGGATAGCAGGTCGTCGGGGAGTGAGTAACCGAAGAACCCCTCGAAGAGTGCGAGGATCAACAGGACGCACCCGATCACCCAGTTTGCTTCGCGGGGTCTGCGGAATGCGCCGGTGAAAAAGATCCGCAGCATGTGAGTGATGATCGCCGCGGCGAACAGCAGCGCCGCCCAGTGATGAATCTGTCGAACAAAGAGGCCGCCGCGGACTTCGAACGAGATGTTTAGCGTCGTTTCGTAGGCCTTCGACATCATCACGCCGTTGAGCGGCTGATAGGCGCCGTGGTAGGTCACCTCGGCCATTGACGGGTCGAAGAAGAGGGTCAGGTAGATACCGGAGATCAGCAGGATGATGAACGCGTACAGCGCGATCTCACCGAGGAGGAACGACCAGTGCGTCGGAAAGACTTTATTGATCTGACGTCGTAGGCCAGCGGCAAGGTGATACCGGGAGTCGAGGTCGTCAGCCGTGGCGGCGAGTCGAGTAGAGGTGGCCATTGGATGCTCCCAACATGGACTTTATGCATCTACTACGATCGATAGTAGAACGGTTGAGCCCGGTTGTGAAGAGGTAAATCCAGGTTGGCAATGCAACGAGCCTCGGACCCAAGGGTCCGAGGCTCGTGTTAACTAGCTACTACTTAGGCAGGGCCGAGCGTGCGATTCCGAATGCGCGAGCCAGTTCTGGGTTGGCGGTCGCGGCGCGGTCCAGTGCGAGGTCGATGTTCTGGATCGTCGGATTGTTCGACAGCGCCGATTCCTGCGACGGTGCTGCCGATGCGGGCGCGGCAGCGAAGCTGAGCGCTGCTGCCATCGCGGCTCCGGCGAAACCGGCGGCAACCGTCTTCTTCATTCCCCGACTCATACTGACTCCTAATTCTTCCGCATCGATGTGCGGTACACGTTGAACGATGTCGGGCCAAGTTTAGGTGGGGTATCGAATCGGCGCTACTCTCGGTAGTTTTCCAGCAGCCGCCGACCAATGATCATTCGCTGAATATCGGCTGTTCCTTCGCCGATCAGTAGCATCGGCGCCTCGCGGTACAGACGCTCGATCTCGAACTCCTTCGCGTAGCCGTAGCCACCGTGAATACGGAACGCGTCCTCGACGACGTCGCGGCAATACTCCGACGCCAAGTACTTGGCCATTCCGGCTTCCAAATCGTTGCGTTGACCGGAATCCTTGATCCGAGCTGCCCGCACCACCATCTGGTGTGCCGTCTCGACCTTGGTTCCCATCTCGGCAATGCGGAACAACACGGCTTGATGGTCGGCGATCCGTTTGCCGAACGCGTGTCGTTGTTGTGCGTACGACGTGCCCAGTTCAAACGCTCGATTCGCCACCCCGACGGCTCGCGCCGCGACGTTCACACGCCCTACTTCGACGCCGTCCATCATTTGATAGAAGCCGCGACCGGGCGTGCCGCCGAGCACTTCGCTCGCGGCGATGTGGAAGTCGTCGAAGAGCAATTCGGTGGTGTCGACGCCCTTGTAGCCCATCTTCTCGATCTTCCCCGGGATGGTGAGGCCGGGCGCCACCTCGCCGAACCCCGGTGTCTTCTCGATCAGAAATGTCGTCAAGTTTCGATGGGGGGCGTCGTTGCCTTCCGGGGTGCGAACGAGCACCGCAACGAGACTCGACGTCCCGCCGTTGGTCAGCCACATCTTCTGGCCGTTGATGACATAGTCGTCGCCCGACGGTGTCGCGCTTGTGGTGATGGCCGCGACGTCGGATCCGAGCCCCGGCTCCGACATCGAGAACGCGCCGCGCAGATCGCCTGCCGCCAGCCGCGGGAGGTACCGACGCTTCTGATCGTCGGTCCCGTGCTGCTGCAATAGGTAGGCGACAATGAAATGGGTGTTGATGATGCCCGACACACTCATCCAACCGCGGGAAATCTCCTCGACGACGAGCGCGTACGTCAGCAGGGACTCTCCGAGCCCGCCAAACTCCTCGGGAATCGTCAGGCCGAAGATCCCCAATTCGCGCATCTGCTCGACGATCTCGGTCGGATAGGTGTCGTCGTGTTCCAGTGCGGTGGCGACCGGAAGGATCGCGTCGTCGACGAAGGTGCGGACGGTTGACAGGATGTCGCGTTGTACGTCGGTCAATCCTTCGGTGGCGCAAAGCTTGGGCATGATTTGATTCAACAGGAAGACCACGTACGTGAGAAGGGTGGACGGGCATGCGCGATGCCGTTATTTGCGAGCCGATTCGGACGCCGGTTGGCCGCTACGGCGGAATGCTTGCGTCTGTTCCGGCCGCTGATCTTGCGTCGACGGTTGTGCGAGAACTGGTGTCGCGCACTGGAATTACCGGCTCCGACGTCGACGACGTGATCTTCGGACACTGCTACCCCAACGGTGAGGCGCCAGCTATCGGGCGCATTGCGGCTCTTGACGCGGGTCTCGACATTTCGGTTCCGGGAATCCAGGTCGACCGTCGGTGTGGGTCCGGACTGCAGGCCGTCCTCGACGCCGCGATGCGTATACAGACCGGCGTCGCCGATCTCGTACTCGCCGGAGGCGCCGACAGTATGAGTCAGGCCGAGCACTACGCCCTTGGTCTGCGCTTCGGTCTGCGCGGAGCCGATTCGACGCTGATGGATCGCATCGGTCGGGGTCGAATCACCGCGGGTGGCAGGTACTACCCGGTGCCCGGCGGCATGTTGGAGACGGCGGAAACCTTGCGCGCCGAGTACTCGATCACCCGCGAGGCGCAGGACGAGTTGGCGTTCAACTCGCACCAGCGCGCCGTCGCGGCCGCTCACGACGGCCGGTTCGCCGACGAGATCGTCGGTGTTGAAGTGAGCGAACGCGGCAAAACGTCGACCCTCACCACCGACGAACATCCCCGCGCCGATATCTCCCTGCAGCGCCTCGCTGAGCTGAAACCGGTGCGACTCAAAGTTGATCCGGATTCGACCGTTACCGCGGGCAACTCCAGTGGCCAGAACGATGGGGCTGCGGTCTGCATCGTGACGACCCAGGAGAAGGCCGACGAACTTGGACTGCGACCACTGGCAAAGTTGGTGACCTGGGCGGTCACCGGCATCGAGCCGGCGCGGATGGGCATCGGCCCCGTCTCATCGGTCACCGCAACGCTTGAACGTGCTGACGTCTCGCTCGCCGACGTCGATCTCATCGAACTCAATGAGGCCTTTGCTGCGCAGGTTCTTGCGTGTACGACCGCATTGGGTTTGGGCGCAAGCGATTTCGACCGCATCAATGTCAACGGCTCAGGCATTTCGCTTGGACACCCGGTTGGCGCGACGGGTGTTCGTATCCTCGCGACCATGCTGCGCGAACTTGAACGGCGCGACGGTCGCTACGGTTTGGAGACGATGTGTATCGGCGGCGGCCAGGGACTGGCTGCGCTCTTTGAGCGGGTTTGACCTACGACGCCGCGGTCAGCTTCGTGGTGCCCAACGCGGGCAATCCGAGAGCCTGGCGGAGTCGAAGGTCGAGTAGGTAGCCGCGCAGCGCAACTGGGCTGAACCACGGCGCGGCAAAGTCGACGGCGCGATGGATTGCCAACTGACGCTGAAAGTTTCGTTCGTCGTGCGCCGACCATGACCAACCCATCAAGTCCCGGAACTCCGACGGCAGCGTCGCTTTGGTCATGAAGAGCAGCTGCGGACCGAACACCCGGGACACGATCCTGCCTGCCGCACCCCACTGGCTATGCAGGAACGTGAGGTCAGCGAGAGAGGTGAGATGCTCACGTACTTCGGGGTCGATGGCGAGCTTGGGAAGCGTTGCGGCCCAGCGCTTTTCAAACTCGTCGAAGGTCGCGGGCCAATCGTCGGCACGCATTTCCAGGGTCGTCCCGAGTGTTGCCCCCTGCGCGAGAAGTCGATTGCGCGCGAGGTCGTCGAGACGTCCGTATAGGAGCTCCCATGAGTCGAGGTAGCCCTTGAACAGGCACATCGCGACCCATTCCTGAAGGTGTGGGTCGTTGCCGCTGTAGCGGACCGCCGACGATTTCCTCGACCGCACGTGTGCGTGCACCTCGCGTATCGCGTCGTGATAAATCCGCCGGTCGTCGTCGGATCCGATCAGCGCGACCGCCAGAAACTGACCGGTCGTGCGCTGGCGTTTGATCACATGTTTGAAGGCGCTGCCGGACTCGACCCGACTTTCCACGACGCCGCGCCCGACGCCGGGTAGCGCCAACTGCATGATGATGTTTGCGGTCCCCATCGCGAGGAATAGGGCCGTCGTGGCATCGGGAATTGTCGTCGGAGTGACGTCACGCTGGCGAAACGGCAGTCTCATCTCCTGAAGGTAAAACTGATAACGTCCGTTGTCAATTAGCCGCGCGCTGCCAACTCTCCCAGCCCCCACCCGGAAAATCTGTAAATCGTGCCGCCGCGAAGGGCAACCTGCCCTTCGCGGCGGCACTATTTACCGAACTTTTGGATGCGCGCCGCCCGAAATTTTGGATGCGCGCCGCCCCTACGCCGTCCCGACCGTCTCGCTCGACGTCGCCCACACCGGATTGGTCTCGATGGCGGCGATGATCTTCGGGCGCAGTTCCTTCGTAGCGATCACCGCGTCGACCGAACCAACCTCGACGGCGCGTCGAATGCTGTGGACCGAATCGAACTCGGCGGCGATCTCACTGATCTTCTCCGCGCGCACCGACTGGCGGACATCGGCAAGCTCTGCACTCAGCGTTGACCGCTCGGTCCCCGACGCGTCATCGAGGCGAACTTCCAGGTCCTGAACCCGATCGTCGGCGTCGGCGCGCTTGGCGACCTCACCGGCAAACACGACGGCCGCGGCGGGGGCGCCGCCGAGCACCGACGCGAACGAACCGTCGATGGCGAGCACCGTCATGTTCGGATTCAGCGCCTTGGAGAACACCACGAACGCACCACCGTGGTAGCGCGAGATCACGCAGAACACGATCGGGCCGTCGAAATTGACGATGGCGCGGCCGATTTCGGCGCCGTACTCAAGTTGTAGCTTGCGCAGCGACTCGGGCGAGCCGTCGAAGCCGGACAGGTTGGCGAGCACGACGAGCGGTCGGTTGCCGCTAGCGACGTTAATCGCGCGAGCGGCCTTTCGCGACGACTGCGGGAACAGGGTGCCCGCAGTGTAGGTGTCGGGGCCGTCGGCCGGCGTGTAGCCCCGACGCTGCACTTCACGGGACTCGATGCCGAGCATGCAGACCGGGATTCCACCCAGATGGACGTCGCACACGACTGCGGTTTCGGCGTCGGCCATGTTGGCCCAACGCTCACGGACCGGGTGGTCCTGGTCCGCGACGGCGCGCATTACCGTCCGGATGTCGAATGGCTTCTTACGGTCCGGGTTGAACTCGGCCGAGAAGATCTGTCCGACGGTCGAGAAGTCGCTGTCGGCAAGGATGTGCGGGAAGTTCGAGACGTCCCGGTCGGTCGGGTCGGTGGTGACCGCTCGACGCGGTGAGTCCTCACCCGGCGCCACGTAGGTGTGCTCGTAGTGCGACATCAGGACGTCGCGAGCCGCGCCGAGGTTCGGCGCCCAATACTGTGCCTGACCGTTGGGACCCATGACGCGGTCGTAGCCGCCGATACCGAAGTTGTCCTCCGCGGATACGCCACCGGAGAAGTCCAGCGACTGCTTTCCGGTCAGTACCATCGCCGATTCTGGCGTCATCACCAGGATGCCCTTGGTGTGCATAAGCATCGTTGCTTCGGCATTCCAATACGGTTGGCCACCGACGTTGATGCCCGCGACGACGATATTGATTTCACCGCCGGCCTGCGTGAACTCGATGATTCGCTTGAGCGCCAACGCAATCCAGTCCATGTTCTCGGTACCCGAGTCCATCGAAATGCGGGCACCCGACGACAAGGCGTACCACTCCAGTGGCACCCGCATCTGCTCGGCGAGGTCGAGTGCGGCGATCACGCGCGCACACTCCGGCTCCGACAGCGCGCCGAGCGACTTGGTTGGATCACCAAGCAGCACAACGCGAGTGACACCCTCGGGGTACTTGTCCGTCGGGGTAGTGACTACCCCCGCGACCAACGCCGCCGAGTTGTGGCCGCGCGGGCGGTCAACCTCGACAAGTCGCTGCTCGTCGTCGAGGTCGTACTCGGTGAACGAGCCCAGCAACGTCGCCAACTCGTACGGGTAGACCGTGTTTCGCCGCGACGCCCGCAATACCTTTTGGCGATACGCATCGACGGGCTCGATCGGATCGTCGCTGGGCTTGCCGATCACGACGTCGAAGGTGCCCGTCGGGTTGATGGCGAAGCGAACCGAAACCTTTGTCAGCTCACCGGTTTCGGCGTCACGGCGTCGAGCGATGAGCTGAACCTCTTCTAGTCCAACTCCCATCGACGCGCCGCGGATGTACTCGGCGATCATGGCGAGGTCGGCCTTGGATGCTTCGATCGGCGGCCACACGTAAATGACAATCCGGTTGGTGGCAGCGCCGCGGTCGACGGCCCGACGCGCGCGTCGGAGCGAGTCAACGCACGACGCCAGAACGGTCTCCGCGGTTGGGAGCGTCAGTAGTCGGCCTTCATTGTCGCGCAGCGCGGTCAGGTCGCGGACCTGGGCAAACGCGATCAATCGGGTGTCGGACTCGTTCTCCTTGGCCACCGCGCGGAACAGGTAAACCTCTTCGTCGTCCGACGAAGGCAGTCGAGTCAGATCGAATTTCCGCAGCCGTTCCATCCGCATCCGCTGTGCGATGTACGGGTGCAGACCGCGAATGAGTCGCTCTTCGACCATGCCGGTGGCCGACGGCCGGAACGTGAAGTGGTGGTGCATGAGCGCACCGTGCGCACCCGCGACCGTCGTAGTGATCCGATGCACCTGATTGGGCAGCGACCGAGCCGCGATGATCTCGTGGAGCTGTGCGGCCATCGCGTCGAAATCGTCGGGCTGATCTTCCCAACTGAGATAGAGGTCGGTGTCGATCGACGACGTGCCGCGCGCGAGTTCGGCCAGACCGTCGAGGGCTGCGCCCAATTGGTCGAGCTTCACCGCGGCGGACACGAGGCTCGCACCGTCGCGCTCGGCGATGACGAACGTCGTTGCGCCGGTGTCCTCGGTGCGAATCCCGGTCAGTCCCTTGTTGCCGTAGTAGCGGCGGGTTAGGACCTCGAGCATCGCGGTGTTGTCGACCGTGCCGTCGACCATGCGCTGGCCGAGTAGCCGAACCAGCGGCTCGGTGCTTCGGACCATTTCCGCGACGCGGTCGTCGCGGTCGCCAGCGGCCGGATTGGTGTCGAGGTACGTCAGATGTGCGCCGACGTTGTTGTAGACGCGCGCGCGATTGTCGTGCAGCATCGGCTGGCCGTACCAGGAGTACAACGTGCCGCGGGCGAGGTCGGCCACGGCCGGGAAGCGCAGTTGGGCGGCGTTCGCGAGTCGCTCCAACGCGTGGCCAACGGGCTCGCGGAGGTCGGCTGGCGGCGTTGGTTCACGCAGCCATTGACGCAGCAGGGAGATGATCGCGCTGCGCGATTCATCGGTGTTCTGCAAAGCCAGGAAGATACGGAATACCGCCGCTTCCAACTCGGGCGTCCGGTCGAGGTCGGTGACGCCGTAGTGGGCTAATGCCTCACCCAGCTGGTTGTGGAACGACTCCGGCAGGCCATCGCGCGTGACGTCGAGGCTTTGCAGGTAGGTGTGCAAGTTCTCGCGAGCAGTGTGCGCATGGTCAGCGTCGTCGGCACCGTCGTCGGGGAGACGTGTCTGGCTCAGTTCGGCGAGGTCGGCGAATACGGTGAGCAGTTCGACCTCACCGGTCAGTCGGCGGCTCTCGTCGGTGGCCGCGGTGCGGACAGCGAGGTAGTCGCTGAGGAGCTTCGAGCGGTCGTGGGGGTCGACGTCGTAGCCGAGGATCTGGCTGCGGAGATCTTCCTGGCCGCGCGTGATGCGCTCGGAAGCGTCGACGTCCAGCGGCGCCTCGGGCAGATCGATCTCGACCTCGCCGTCAGCGTCGTTGCTGACGTCACCGTCGACGTCGTCGACGATCGGTTCCAGCCGCAGCAGCGGAGCGCCGGTCTCGACCTGGGTGCCGACCGAGACTAGGCATTCCTTGAGTCGGGCGCGCATCGGGGAGCGCAGCACGGTCTCCATCTTCATGCTCTCCAGCACGAGCACGGGCGCGCCGGCTTCGACCTCTGCGCCGAGCTCAAGCGGCGTCGCCACGACGAGGGCCGGGGCGGGCGACCGCATGACGCCACCTTCGTCGCGGCTGACGCGGTGGGTCACACCATCGACGTCGACGAGGTGGACGGTGCCGTGAGTGTCGGTGACCAGGCGGTATCGGACGCCATTGAGGACGATCTGCGCGGCGTGCTCGTCGAAGCGTTCTAGATCGACGTCGGCGGTCCGGGTCACCTCGCCCGCTTCGATGCTGACCCGGAAGCGGTGTGCGCCAATGCGAGCCACGCGGACTCGGTAGGCGATGCCGCGGAGTTTCAGGTCGAGCGGGGTGCCACTGCGGTGCTGGACCTGCGGGCGGCCACCGGATGCCGTCGACAGCAACCGTTGACGCTCGACGGCTTCATCCTCTTCGTAGGCGTCGATCGCGGCTGCGACGAGTGCGACAGCCGAATGCTGATGCGCGACGAGGCGACCGTCGGCGCGAACACGGTCGATCCAACCGGTGTCGGCGCTGCCGTCGATGACCTCGGGCTGGTTGAGGAGTTCGAGCACAAAACTTTTGTTGGTCGCGCCACCTTCGATAACAACGCGGGTCTCGGCCATCGCGTTGCGTAGCCGCCCAAGGGCTTCGTCGCGGTTGCGGCCGTAGGCGATGATCTTGGCGATCATCGAGTCAAAGTCAGCGGGGATAGAGTCGCCCTCGCTGACGCCGGTGTCGACGCGCAGGCCGGGTCCGGCGGGCAGATCGAGACGGGCGATCCGGCCGGGCGCGGGAGCAAAGTCGCGGTCGGGGTCTTCCGCGTTGAGGCGCGCTTCGATGGCGTGGCCACGTTCGACGGGTGCGTCGCCGGTCAGCTTGCCGCCGGATGCGACGTGCAGTTGAGCACGAACGAGGTCGATGCCGGTGGTGATTTCGGTGATCGGATGCTCAACCTGAAGTCGGGTGTTGACCTCGAGGAAGGCGAACAGCTTCTCGCCCGGGTGGTAGAGGAATTCGACGGTTGCAGCACCGCGATAGTCGACGGCGACGGCGAGGCGCTCGGCCGATGCCTTCAGCTCGGCGACTTGCTCGGAAGCCAGAACCGGGGATGCGGACTCTTCGATGACCTTCTGATTGCGTCGTTGAACCGAGCAGTCGCGGACGCCGAGCGCCCATGCGGTGCCCTGACCGTCGGCGATGACCTGAACTTCGACGTGGCGGGCGCCGGTGACCAAACGTTCGAGGAACACGACACCGCTACCGAAAGCGCGCGCTGCCTCATTGCGGGTTAGTTCGTATGCTTCGCGCAGATCGTCGTCGTTGGTGACGACACGGATGCCGCGGCCACCACCACCGGCAGTCGCCTTGAGCATCAGGGGGTATCCGATGTCGGCGGCGGTGGCGATCGCGTCATCAACGGTGTCGACTGCCCCGCGACTCCAACCGGCAACCGGCACGCCGACCTCTTCGGCGAGCAGCTTGGCGCCGATCTTGTCGCCGAGCTTGCGCATCGCCTCCGCCGACGGTCCGATGAAGGTGACACCGATGCGATCGCACAGTTCAGCGAAGGCGGGATCCTCGGCGACAAAGCCCCAGCCGACCCACGCGGCGTCGGCGCCGGTGTCGACGAGCGCGCGCTCAAGAATTTCTAGATTGAGGTAGGGCCGCGCGGCAGCGGGACCAAGGTCGTAGGCGACGTCGGCTTCCCGCACGAACGTTGCGTGCTGGTCGACGTCGGTGTGGAGCGCGATGACCTCGATGGCGTCGCCGGTCTCGGCGGACAGGCCACGTACCGCATGGATGAGGCGCATTGCGGCCTCGCCGCGGTTCACTATGGCGATGCGGCTAAACAACATCCACTCCCAATCTGTTCGACAGTCATACCGGCCCCTCTAGTTATAGGCCGTCAATGATTGTCGCGAATAGATTTCATACGCGCGAGTACGGGGTAGGTGACCTGGTGTTTCGAAGGGTGCTACGCCCGCGCTCGCACAACCTGAGTCACTACGGTGATCACCAGCAGCGCCGCGAACACAAACCACAGCACGGTCAGGCCCAGTTGCGTGTAGGCCCACGCTCCGAGCGTCGCTCCGAAAGCGAGTGACAGCCATTGACCGACGGGGCGCAACCACGACCATCGTGGTCCGCCGAAGAATACTTCGGCAAGGCGTTGACCAGCCCTAACCAGAGTGCCGGTCATATAGGTCAACCCAACGGAGACTTCGCCGTCGCTGAGGAAGGTGGCGTTCAGCATGCCCATCGCGACCGCGACGATGAGGATCGGAGGGAACGGAAACCAACTGAGCTCTGCGGCGACCGCGGACAACCCGACGACGCCGGTAGTGCCGGCAAGTACCGCGACACGGCCGTCGACTGCGATTCGACGCCCGCGTGCGGCGAGCATGTCGCCGAGTCGGTAGACGACGGACCCGACAACCGTGCCCGCGACGAAGAGCCCGATAATTCCCAGCGCTTTCCCCACACCCACGGCGGAGTGCCCGACGATCTCCGCCGACAGCCGAGTTGTGTTGCCGCTCATGAAAGAGATGAAGTAGCCCCCGAGATCCAGGAACCCGACGGCGTCGAGGAATCCGGCCGCAGTGGTCAGACACAACGCGAGACCAAGCTCTCGCGGTCGGATATTCGGCATGGCCTCGATCCAATCAGACGACGCCCGCCACGATTCCAACAGCACAACCTGTCGCTGTCCCGGGCGCCGACGCACATAAGACCTCGGTATCCGGCTCGGCGACAGTTTGTGCGCGACTACTACCCCGCAATCACGGCCGGACCTAGAAACTCGCACACCGCGAGCGCAAGCGCCACATCGAGGTGATCTCGATTAGGCGGTACTTCAGCCAGTGCCTTGTCCACTCGGTACTTCACAGTATTTCGATGCAGATTCAACTCTTTCAGAT
>QIRE01000092.1_pt1 | contig 22224 bp, 22 predicted proteins | sample 2940141 | NCBI WGS metagenome assembly QIRE01 (sample SAMN09273532, study PRJNA473421) | Gut metagenome, whole genome shotgun sequencing project. | isolation source: gut tissue | host: Folsomia candida VU population | place: Netherlands: Amsterdam | collected 2016-03-06
GCCGTTGCCGTCAGCAATGTCGATGAGGTCGTGGCCACGATCCGGTCATCCGCTGATGCCGCCGAGGCGCGTGAAAAGCTGATGGAACGGCGCTGGCCCGCGCATGACATTCTGGAATATCTGCGGCTGATCGACGATCCGCTGCATCCGGTCAATGACGATGGCACCTACAACCTGTCGGAAACGCAGGCCCGCGCCATTCTGGATCTGCGCCTGCAACGCCTGACCCAGTTGGGGGTGCAAGAGGTCACATCGGAACTGGCCCAGCTTGCCGATTCAATCCGCGATTATCTGGCGATTCTGGCGTCACGCGAACGTATCATGGCCATCATCAGCGATGAGCTGCGCGAGGTTCGCGATCTGTTCGCCGTGCCGCGCCGGACCGAGATCACCGACTGGTCCGGTGACATGGAAGACGAAGACCTGATCGAGCGTGAGGATATGGTCGTCACCATCACCTCGGGCGGGTATATCAAGCGCACGGCGCTGGCCGAATTCCGCAGCCAGCGGCGCGGCGGCAAGGGTCTGTCCAGCATGGCGACCAAGGAAGACGATGTCGTCACCACGCTGTTCGTCGCCAATACCCATACCGAACTGCTGTTCTTCACCACTGACGGCATGGTCTATCGGCTGAAAACATGGCGTCTGCCTTTGGGCGGGCGCACCGCCAAGGGCAAGGCCATCGTCAATATCCTGCCGATCGAGCCGGGCGTTTCCATCGCCGCGCTGCTGCCGATGGACGCGCCCGAGGTTGAATGGGACAGCTATCAGGTGATCTTCGCCACCGATCAGGGCGATGTCCGCCGCAATGCGCTGTCGGATTTCACCAATATCATGCGCAACGGCAAGATCGCGATGAAGCTGCCCGATGGCGTCAGCCTGATCGGCGTGCGCCTGGCGACGGAATCCGATGACGTAATGCTGGTGACGGCGTCGGGTCGGGCGATCCGGTTCCAGACGACCGATGTGCGTGTCTTCAAGGGTCGCGATTCGACCGGCGTGCGCGGCATCCGCCTTGGCACGGATGACAGCGTCGTCAGCATGTCGGTGATCCGCCATTTCGAGGCCGATCCCGCCGAACGCGCCGCCTATCTGAAGATGCGCCGCGCGGTTGCGGGTGCGTTGGATGACGGTGCCGAACCTGATGAGGACGAAGAAACCGTAGCCGAGGCCGCGATCACCCCCACCCGCTATGCCGAGATGTCGGCGGCCGAGGATCTGATCCTGACCATCACCGCGCGCGGTGCGGGCAAGATCAGCTCCAGCCACGATTATCCGGTGCGTGGACGTGGCGGTCAGGGCGTCACCGCGATGGACAAAGCCATGCGCGGCGGTGCGCTGGTCGCCAGCTTCCCGGTCGAATCGGACGATCAGATCATGCTGGCGACATCAACCGGCCAATCCATCCGCGTGCCGGTCGATGGCATCAGCTTCCGTTCGCGCAGCGCGGGCGGGGTGCGGGTCTTCAACACCGCCGCAGGCGAGGTTGTCGTGTCCGTCGCGCGCATTGCCGAACAGGGTGATGAGGGTGCAGGCGACGCCGATCCCGGCGAGGCCGACAGCTGATCAGGCGTTCAAGGGCCGGCGTCATGCGCCGGCCTTTTTCATACGCGAATACAGGCAGAACAGGACGGCACCGGGTGGAACACGCGAATGAGACGATCCTGCGCGACCGGTTGCAGACGGGGTTTCTGGGCCTGATCGCATTCGCGCTGCTGATGTTCATGCTGGCGCAGGCCAGTTTCATCCTGATCTGTCTTGCCATCGCTATCATTCTGTTTTCGCTGACCTCTGACGCGATCCAGGCGATTTCTTCGCGGTTGAAGGTGCCGAACTGGCTGGCCTCGACGCTGGCCCTGATCGCGATCACGCTGGCGCTGATCTGGCTATCCACGACGATCATGTCACAGGTCAATGTCGTTATCGGGCGCGCCATTTCCTATACCGAAAGCGTGCAGACCGCGCTGTCCACCCTGACAGAACGCTTCGGCCCCGAGACGCAGACCCGGCTGGTCACCGCGCTGACCAGCATCAACCTGACCGGATGGCTGCGATCACTGGCCGGGCAAGCCTCCAGCCTGCTGTCGGGCAGTATGCTGGTGATTCTGTTCGTGGGCTTCATGTTTGCCGAACGCGCCTGGTTTCCGGCCAAGGTCGAGCGGCTTAGCCGTGATCCGGCGCAGGCCGCGCAGGTGCGCCAGATCATCACGTCGATCATGCGGCGGGTGAACCGCTATCTGGTGGTCAAGGCCTTCGTCAGCGCGTTGACGGCGGTGCTGGTCTGGCTGATCTTTATCCTGTGCGGGCTTGAGCTGGCCGTGGCGGTCGCCATCCTGACATTCGTGCTGAACTTTATCCCCAATGTCGGATCGGTGATCGCGTGGTTTATCACCGTGGCGCTGGCCTTCGCGCTTAGCGGGGATACGACGCTGACGCTGATCGTCGGGGTGGCCTGTCTGGTCGCCCATTTCGCATTGGGCAATGTGCTTGACCCGATGCTGACGGGTCAAACGCTGCAATTGTCCAGCTTTGGCATCATCCTTAGCCTGGCCTTCTGGGGTGCCATCTGGGGCATTGCGGGCATGTTTCTGGCCGTGCCGATCATGGTCGCGGTGATGATCGTCTGCGCGCATATTCCATGGCTGCGCCCGGTTGCGGTGCTGCTGTCGCGCGAAGGATTGCCCGATACCGGCACAGGCGATCTGGCCCCCTTGCGGCGGCGCGCCTGATTTACAGATAAAGCGGCGTCGTATCGCCCGCAGCAAACCGGCGCAGCACCGCAGGATAAAGCCGGTGTTCCTGCACCAGCACGCGCGCGGCCAGCAGATCGGGCGTGTCGTCGGGCAGAACCGGCACCTGCGCCTGACCCAGAATCGGGCCATCATCCAGAACCGGCGTCACCTGATGAACCGTCGCACCCGCCAGCACGTCACCGGCGGCGATGGCGCGGGCATGGGTGTGAAGGCCGGGGTATTTGGGCAAAAGAGAAGGATGGACGTTCAGCATACGCCCTTGAAAACGAACGATGAATTCGGGCGTCAGAATGCGCATGAAACCGGCAAGGCACAGAATATCGGGATCCGCCGCCAGAATGGGCTTCAGCAATTCGGCCTCGAACGCGGCACGGTCGCCTTTGAAATTGCGATGATCGACGGCGGCGGTCGGCACGCCAAGCGCCTGTGCGCGGGCAAGCCCCGCCGCAGTTGGATCGTTTGACGCGACCAGAACAGGCCGCGCCGGGTGATCATCCTGCATCATATCCTGCACAAGGCGGACCATGTTCGATCCGCCGCCTGAAATCAGGATGGCAACCTTTTTCACGCAAGCTGCCCGGTATAACGGATCCCGTCAGTCGCCGTGACCTGACCAAGGCGATGCACGGTTTCGCCTTCGGCCCGCAGCAAATCGGTCAGCGCGTCGGCGCGATCTGCGTCAACCGACAGGATCATGCCGATGCCGCTGTTGAAGGTCTTCAGCATCTCGGCCTGATCAATGCCACCGGCCCGTGCAAGCCAGGCGAAAACCGGCGGCAGCGACCACGCGCCAAGGTCGATGTCTGCGCCCATGCCTTTGGGCAGAACGCGGGGCAGGTTTTCGGTGATGCCGCCGCCGGTGATATGGGCCAGGGCGTGAACGCCACCCGCCCGGATCGCGGCCAGCGCCGGTTTCACATAAAGCCGTGTCGGGACCAGCAGCGCCGTGCCCAGATCACCCTCACCAAAGGGTGAGGCCGCGTCCCAGCCAAGACCCGCATGTTCGGCGACCTTGCGAACCAGCGAATAGCCGTTGGAATGCACCCCATCGGACGCCAGGCCCAGCAGCACATCGCCCGCCACCACGTCACGCGGCAGCGCGGTTCCGCGTTGCATCGCGCCGACGGCAAAGCCTGCCAGATCGAAATCGCCGTCATGATACATGCCGGGCATTTCAGCCGTCTCACCGCCGATCAGGGCGCAGCCTGCGGCCTTGCAGCCCCGTGCAATGCCTTCGACGACGCGGGCACCTTCGTCCACGGACAGCTTGCCGGTAGCGAAATAGTCAAGGAAAAACAGCGGCTCGGCGCCCTGACAGACCAGATCATTGACGCACATCGCGACCAGATCCTGCCCGATACCGTCCAGATGGCCGGTGTCGATGGCGATGCGCAGCTTGGTGCCGACACCATCGGTGGCCGCGACCAGAACCGGGTCGTCATAGCCCGCCGCGCGCGGATCAAACAGCGCGCCAAAGCCGCCAAGCGCATCCATCACGCCGGGCCGCGTCGTGGCGGCGGCGGCAGGTTTGATGCGTTCGACAAGCGCATTGCCCGCGTCGATATCCACGCCCGCATCGCGATAGCTGATCCCGTTCTGTGTCATTGGCGGCCCCCGGCTGACTGTTGCGCCCCCGATAGCGGATGCGGGCCTGCGGGGCAACGGCCACTTGACCATAACCGCGCCCGCCTTTACGCAGTCTGCGCTGCGGGGGCCTGTAGCTCAATGGTCAGAGCAGGGCGCTCATAACGCCTTGGTTGGGGGTTCAAATCCCTCCGGGCCTACCAAAATCCCCTCCGCGCAGGAGCCCGCGATGCTGAAAACCCGGATCATTCCCTGTCTGGACGTGGCCGATGGGCGCGTTGTCAAAGGCGTGAATTTCGTCGATCTGATCGACGCAGGCGACCCGGTTCAGGCCGCCCGCGCCTATGACGCGGCAGGCGCGGATGAGATTTGTTTTCTGGATATCCACGCCACGCATGAAAACCGCGGCACCATGTTCGATCTGGTGACGCGCACGGCGGAACAGTGCTTCGTGCCGCTGACCGTGGGCGGCGGCGTCCGCACGCCCGATGATGTGCGCGCCCTGCTGCTGGCAGGCGCCGACAAGGTCAGCTTCAATTCCGCAGCCGTCGCAGATCCCGATGTGGTGGCTGCCGCCGCCGACCGCTTTGGCAGCCAATGCATCGTCGTGGCCATTGACGCCAAGACCGTCGCCCCCGGCAGGTGGGAGATTTTCACCCATGGCGGCCGCAAACCGACCGGCATCGACGCGGTAGAATTCGCCCGCACGGTCGAGGCAAAGGGCGCGGGTGAGATCCTGCTGACCAGCATGGATCGCGACGGCACACGGTCGGGCTTCAACCTGCCGCTGACCCGCGCGATTGCCGATGCCGTGGGCATTCCGGTCATCGCCTCGGGTGGGGTCGGGACGCTGGACCATCTGGTCGAGGGCGTCACCCAAGGCCATGCCAGCGCCGTTCTTGCCGCATCCATCTTTCATTTCGGAACCTTCACCATCGCCGAAGCCAAGGCCCATATGGCCGCAGCCGGCATTCCGATGAGGCTGACATGACCGCGATTCACGACCTTGCCGCAACGATCCAGTCGCGCAAGACCGCCGATCCCGACAGCAGCTGGACTGCAAAACTGCTGGCGAAAGGCCCTGAAAAATGCGCCGAGAAGTTCGGCGAAGAAGCCGTCGAGGCGATTATCGAGGCCGTCAAGGGCGACCGCGACCGCCTGACCAGCGAAGCCGCCGATGTGATCTTTCACCTGCTGGTGATGCTGGCGGCGCGCGATGTCACGCTGGATCAGGTCGAGGTTGAATTGGAGCGCCGGGCGGGTGTTTCCGGCATCACCGAAAGGGCGAGTCGGGGCGATTAACACAATCTATGGGGGTTGGATTGCGCTAAACCCTTCCCCTTGGGGCGCTTGCGGGGCTATAAGCGCAGCAACCGCTAAAAGCCCGGCATGAATGGGCGCGAACAGGATATGGCAGAGGACCGCATGAGCAACGATTCCACCAACGGCAAGCATCACGATGGCGATGTGGCTTTCATTCAGTCGCTGGCCGAGCTGCTGAACGCCAGCGATCTAAGTGAGATTTCCGTCAAGCGTGAATATGGCGAACATGACCGCCTGACGATCAGCCTGTCCAAGCATGGCAAGCAGATCGCCTATGCGGCCCCTGTCGCAGCGCCGGCCCTGGCCGCCGCACCCGCCGCCGCAGCAAGCGCGCCTGCCACCGCCGCCTCTGCCGCGGTCGATCCGGCCAGCCTGCCCGGGATCGTGAATTCGCCGATGGTCGGCACCGCCTATCTGTCGCCCGAACCCGGCGCGGCTGCCTTCGTGCAGGTCGGCCAGACCGTCGCCGAAGGCGATACACTGATGATCGTCGAGGCGATGAAGACGATGAACCACATCCCCTCGCCGCGCGCGGGCACCGTCAAGCGGATCCTGATCGACGACGGCAACCCCGTCGAATTCGGCACCCCTCTGATGGTTGTCGAGTGAGGCGCGGATGTTCGACAAGATCCTGATCGCCAACCGGGGCGAGATCGCGCTGCGCGTGATCCGCGCCTGCCGGGAAATGGGCATCGCCTCGGTCGCGGTGCATTCCACCGCCGATGCCGATGCCATGCATGTGCGCATGGCCGACGAATCGGTCTGCATCGGGCCCGCGCCGTCCTCGGCCAGCTATCTGTCGATGCCGGCCATCATCTCGGCCTGCGAAATCACCGGCGCGCAGGCGATCCATCCGGGCTATGGGTTCCTGTCGGAAAACGCGGCCTTCGTGCAGATGGTCGAAGATCACGGCATCACCTTCATCGGTCCCCGCGCGGAACATATCCGCATCATGGGCGACAAGATCACCGCCAAGGACACGATGAAGGCGCTTGGCGTGCCCTGCGTTCCGGGCAGCGATGGCGGCGTGAATGATGTCGAACAGGCACTGCAGGTCGCGGCGCAGATCGGCTATCCGGTCATCATCAAGGCCACGGCTGGCGGTGGCGGGCGCGGGATGAAGGTCGCGCAAGACGAAAAGGGTCTTGAGGTCGCGTTCCGCACCGCACGGGCCGAGGCCAAGGCGGCTTTTGGCAACCCCGACGTTTATATCGAAAAATACCTGCAAAAGCCGCGCCATATCGAAATTCAGGTGTTTGGCGACGGCAAGGGTCGCGCGGTTCATCTGGGCGAACGCGACTGTTCCTTGCAGCGCCGTCACCAGAAGGTGCTGGAAGAGGCCCCCGGCCCTGCCATCACCGCCGAAGAGCGCGCCCGCATCGGTGCCGTCTGCGCCGATGCCGTGGCCAAGATCGGCTATACCGGCGCGGGCACCATCGAATTTCTGTATGAAGACGGCGAATTCTACTTCATCGAAATGAACACCCGGTTGCAAGTCGAACACCCTGTGACCGAGGCGATCTTCGGCGTCGATCTGGTCCGCCAGCAAATTCTGGTGGCATCGGGTGCCGAGATGGAGTTCCGGCAGGAAGATCTGTCGATCCGCGGCCACTCGATCGAGGTGCGGATCAACGCCGAAAAGGTGCCGGGGTTCACCCCCTGCCCCGGCCGGATCAGCCAGTATCACGCCCCCGGCGGGCTTGGTGTGCGCATCGATTCCGCGCTTTACGATGGCTATTCGATCCCGCCCTATTACGACAGTCTGATCGGCAAGCTGATTGTGCATGGCCGCGACCGGGCCGAGGCGCTGGCCCGTCTTGACCGTGCGCTTGGCGAAATGATCGTCGATGGCGTCGATACGACCATGCCACTGTTTCATGATCTGCTGAAAGAGCCGGACATCTTGTCAGGCAACTATTCGATCCACTGGCTGGAACGCTGGCTGGAAAAACGCTACGCTTAAGGGGTATCGTGCTGACGCCCGCGCAATTGCTGGAAGGTTATGCGCGCGGCGTCTTTCCGATGGCGGAAAGCGCGGATGATCCCCGGCTTTACTGGTTCGATCCGCCGATGCGGGGTGTTCTGCCGGTGGGCGGGGTCCATGCCTCACGGTCGTTGCTTCATGATCTGCGTCGCGGTGATTGGTCCGCCGATCTGGATGCCGGGTTTGATCAGGTCGTCGCAGCCTGCGCGGATCGGCGTGAAACATGGATCAACGCCCCGTTGGCGGCCCTGTATCAGCGCCTGCATCAGATTGGTCATGCCCATGCGATCACCGTGCGGCGCGGCGGTCAGTTTGCAGGCGGTATCTTCGGAGTGACGCTTGCGGGCGCATTCTTTGGCGAATCAATGGTTTCCGCGCGCACCAACGGGTCAAAGATGGCACTGATCTGGGCCTCGTCGCATCTGGCACGTTGCGGGTATCAGCTTTTCGACACGCAGTTTCTGACACCGCATCTGGCGCGGATGGGCGGGCATGAAATCAGCCGCCGCGACTATCGTGACAGACTGGCAGCCGCGCTGAAGGCCAGCGCCGATTTCCGCGCCGTTCCCTTGCCCGATGCGGATCAGCTTTGGCAGGAAATCACCCAGACATCATAGCGCGTGTCATCCATCGCCGACAGCGCGGGCGAGCTGGCAATCATCCAGCCGCTGAAGATGGTGGTATTTTGCGAGGTGTCGCTGACCGTCAGCTGCGCAAACGCGTCAGAGCTGGGATCGCTGGCCGGAAAACGGCATTCGCCAAGTCGGATTTCCAGCCGCCCATAACGAACTGCGTCGCCGACCGACAGGTTGAAATCGGTCGTCAGGCCCGACACCTTGTCCAGCCCGCGCAGCAACGCGCCATTGGCCCTTGCGACCTGCACACCCTCGGTCGCGACGGGCGGTCGCTGCTGTGCCGCGGCCGGGATTGCCAGGATCGCCGCCAAAAGGATCGCAAGAATACGCGTCATTTCCCGGCCTCTTTGTCGTCGGACTGGCTGTCAACGAATTTCATCATAAGCTGCAACAGGCTGACCGCGCCCTGCACGTCCTCTATCTCGTCGCCGGGGGCGAGGTTTTCCATCGCCCCACCCGGCTGGATCAGGATATAAGCGCCCCCCAGCAGGCCATCACTTTGGATCAAGGCGGCGCTGTCGGTGGGCAACATGATCTCATCAGGGATGGTCAGAACCGCATCGGCCAGATAGGTCTGCGGGTTCAGACGCACATCGGTGACGCGGCCCACGCGCACGCCGGCAAGGCGCACCTCGGTCCCGACCTCGACCCCGTCCACATCTGGAAAGGATGCTGTTAGCGGATAGCCGCTGCGCGGAGTAAAGGTGCCACCCATGCTGAAGGCCAGAAACCCGGCCGCAACGGCCATAACGGCAGCACCAGCGATCAGTTCGGCGCGGTGTTCACGTGCCCCGACGGACATGGGCTGGCCTTACTCGGGCGCCCAGGCATCATAGTCGCGGCGCGGCGCCGAATCTGCACGATACAGCGAACCTTCGGGGTGATAGGCCGCCGCGGTTCCGGTCAGGTTCGGCACATGCGGCTTTTCCCAGGACCGATGCGGCAGCGGGGCCGTGGTCGGCGGCTCGGCCCAGGTGTGATGCAGCCAGCCGTGCCAGTCAGGGTCGATCCGGCTTGCCTCGGATTCGCCGTTATAGATCACCCAACGGCGCTTGCCGTCCTTGTTCTCATAGAAAATATTGCCCTGGCTGTCCTGACCAACCTTGCGCCCATGGCGCCAGGTCCAGAATTGGGTGTTGATCGTCTGGCTGTTCCACCAGGTCAGCACGCGGAGAAGAAAGGACATGGGCGGCAACCTCATCAATCAGGGCTGGCGCAGATATGGCGCAAATATCTGCCAAGGTCCAGCCTGACCGCCCGGCGCACAGCGCGGATCGGTCAACAAATCAACGCCCGTCGCAGTCACCTGCCACGGGCGCACACCACGCCAGAGTTACCCCGCGGTGGCGCTTTCCTTTTTGGGATCAGCATGGATCATCAGCGGCTTGACGGCTGCGTTGTCCACGGCATCCTCATTCACCACAACCTCGGACACGCTGTCCAGACCGGGCAGATCGAACATGGTATCCAGCAGGATATCCTCCATGATCGAGCGCAGGCCACGCGCGCCGGTCTTGCGCTGAATCGCGCGTTTGGCGATGGCGGTCAGCGCGTCGTCGGTAAAGGTCAGCTGCACGCCTTCCAGTTCGAACAGGCGCTGATACTGCTTGACCAACGCATTCTTGGGCTTGGTCAGGATGATGATCAGCGCTTCTTCGTCCAGATCGGTCAGCGTCGCGATAACCGGCAGACGGCCGACAAATTCCGGAATCAGACCGAATTTCAGCAGATCTTCGGGTTCCAGCGACATGAACAATTCGCCCACGCCACGATCGTCGTTTTCCTTGACCGCTGCACCAAAGCCCATCGCGGTGCCCTTGTTGCGCTGTGCGATGATCCGGTCCAGACCGGCGAATGCACCGCCACAGATGAACAGGATGTTGGTCGTATCCACCTGCAGGAATTCCTGCTGCGGATGCTTGCGCCCCCCTTGCGGAGGAACGCTGGCGACCGTGCCTTCCATGATCTTCAGCAGCGCCTGTTGCACACCTTCGCCCGACACGTCCCGCGTGATCGAGGGGTTGTCGGACTTGCGCGTGATCTTATCGACCTCATCGATATAGACGATGCCGCGCTGCGCACGTTCGACATTGTATTCCGACGCCTGCAACAGCTTGAGGATGATGTTTTCCACATCCTCACCGACATAACCGGCTTCGGTCAGGGTGGTCGCGTCGGCCATCGTGAAGGGCACATCCAGAATGCGCGCCAGCGTCTGCGCCAGCAGCGTCTTGCCGGTCCCGGTCGGGCCGATCAGCAGGATGTTCGACTTGGCCAGCTCGATATCCGATTTGGATCCGTGATGCAGGCGTTTATAGTGGTTGTGAACGGCCACCGACAGCACGCGCTTGGCGCGTTCCTGCCCGATGACGTAATCGTCCAGAACGGCGCAGATTTCCTTGGGCGTGGGCACGCCATCGCCCGATTTCAGCCCCGAGGATTTCGTTTCCTCACGGATGATGTCCATGCACAATTCGACGCATTCGTCGCAGATGAACACGGTCGGACCGGCAATCAGCTTGCGCACCTCATGCTGGCTCTTGCCGCAAAAGCTGCAATAGAGCGTGTTCTTGCTGTCGCCGCCGGACTGGTTCGCCATCGTCCACTTCCTTCACTGCCGCCGGTATCTTGCACCGGCTGACGGCTGCGGAACCCCGCGCCGCCCTTTGCGATTGCCCAAGGCGACAGACGCCGCCCCGGTCCTTGTGCATATGTTAAGGATGACGTGCCGCCGTCACAATCCCCAACAATCTTATTTCTTATCCGGGTCGACCTTGCCACGCGGAGCCACGACCTCATCCAGCAGGCCAAAGTCCTTGGCCTCTTCGGGCGACATGAAACGGTCACGTTCCAACGCCTCTTCCACCTCGGACAGGGTTTTGCCGGTGTGTTTGACGTAAATCTCATTCAGGCGCAGCTTCAGCTTTTCCGTCTCACGCGCGTGGATCAGGATATCGGTCGCCTGACCCTGGAACCCGCCAGAGGGCTGGTGGACCATCACCCGGCTGTTGGGCAGCGAATAGCGCAGCCCCGGTTCGCCAGCCGCCAGCAACAGCGACCCCATCGACGCCGCCTGCCCCACGACCAGCGTGGACACGCGCGGGCGGATATACTGCATCGTGTCATAGATCGACAGACCCGAGGTCACGACACCGCCGGGGCTGTTGATATACATGCTAATGTCTTTGTTGGGGTTTTCAGCCTCAAGAAACAGCAGCTGCGCGCAGATCAGCGTGGACATGCCGTCATGCACCGGGCCGGAGACGAAAATGATCCGTTCCTTCAGCAGGCGCGAGAAGATATCATAGGCACGTTCCCCACGAGAGGTCTGTTCGACCACCATGGGAACCAGATTGTTCATGTAGAATTCTGCCGGATCGGTCATCGTCTGTCCTTGCCTTTTGCCCTTGTCCCCGCGATTCGACAGGACGCTGTCCCATCTGATATCCGCGAAAGGTTGACAGAGTCTTAGTAACCGGCAAGGTCCACCGCAAGTGATGGAACGACATTCGCAGGCAGGGGGTGGCAATGAAGCTGATCGTGGGACTGGGCAATCCGGGCGCAAAATACGCCGGAAACCGGCACAATATCGGGTTCATGGCTGTTGACCGCATTGCCGCCGATCACGGATTTCTGCCCTGGAAAGCCCGTTTTCAAGGCATTGCCGCCGAAGGCCGCTTGGGCGACACGAGGGTTATGTTGCTGAAACCGGGCACATTCATGAACCTGTCGGGACAGTCGGTCGGTGAGGCGATGCGCTATCTGAAAATCACGCCTGACGATGTGATTGTGCTGCATGACGAACTGGATCTGGCACCCGGGAAATGCCGCGTCAAACAGGGCGGCGGTCATGCAGGGCACAACGGGCTTAGGTCAATTCATCAGCATATCGGCGAAAACTATGGCCGGGTTAGGCTGGGCATCGGGCATCCGGGCCATAAGGATCGCGTCGCGCCCTATGTCCTGTCCGATTTCGCCCAGGCCGATCAGGATTGGCTTGATGACCTGTTGCGCGGCATTTCTGACGGCGCGGAATGGCTGGCGGCGGGCGGTGGCGGGCGGTTCCAGAACGCTGTCGCCGCACGCGTGAACCCGGCGCGAAACAGCGGCACCGAAGGCGCGCCACCACCCGCAGCCCCCCAAACCAAGCCCGCGAAACCCGCCGTCCCGCCCCCGGCAGAACCCGAAAGCCTGACCGACAAGCTGCGCGCCCTGACCGATCGGTTCCGGGGATGACCGGGCATCCGCGCGACCCGTCCATCAATGTTCTGGGCACCGCACTGGTGCCCTGTTCGACCGAGCCGCTGACCGGGTTTTACCGCAACGGCTGTTGCGACACCGGACCCGAGGATGCGGGCAGCCACACCGTTTGCGTCATCGTCACCGATGAATTTCTGGCAATGTCGAAATATCTGGGTAACGACCTGTCCACACCGCGCCCCGAATACGGATTTTCCGGGTTGCGGGCGGGCGACCGCTGGTGCCTGTGCGCCACGCGGTTTCTACAAGCCGCGCAGGAATTCGCCGCGCCAAAGGTCGTGCTAGAGGCCACGCATCGTCGCGCGTTAGAGGTTGTTCCACTGACCCTGCTGCGCCGCCATTCCGTCGAGGAATAACGCGCAATCATCTGAAATCAATCAGCCGATTCGTAAAGCAACGCAATATCGCGATGATACAATTGGCAGGCTTCCGCCTCGGATTGAACAACCGCGCGCGTGGGCTGCAGCACGATCACGCAGCCATTCTGAAAGCTATATTGACGGCTGCCATCTGCCAGAGCCGCCTGCACGGGCACCTCATCCATAGGGCGGGGCGCGGCGGGGCTGTCGCAGGCGATCAGCGGCAGAAACAGCGCCAGCGGGAATAGACGGATGGACATGGAACCCTCGGGGTCATTGCGGGGACATGCCTGTCAACGCAGACAGGCACCGCCGGGTTCGCCCCTAACCGTTCAGCAGGATCAGATCGGGCGTCAGGCTGTGCTGCTGAACCAGCCGCATATTGGGAAGATCATTGCCGTCAAGCTTGGTCCGCGCGGCATCAGGCGGCAGATGCTGCCAGCGCGCCGACAGGCGGGCGCGCAGCACAGGTTCCGGCACCTGAACCATCACGGTCAATGCGAAGCGCGCGGCCAGCGCCGACCATCCGGGGCGATTCAGCAGCAGATAGTTCCCCTCAACCACCACAAGCCGCACATGTGGGGGGATTTCGCGGGCGGCGGCGCGCGAAATCTCACGCCCGCGATCAAAGACAGGGACCAGAACAGCGCGCCCGTCATCGGCACGCAGCCGGTCCAGAATCGTGACAAACCCGTCCAGATCAAAGCTGTGCGGTGCGCCCTTGCGGGCCAGATCGCCGCGCGCGGAGAGCAGCGCGTCGTCCAGATGAAAGCCGTCCATCGGCAGCACTGCCGCGCGGTCGCCAAAAGCGGATTGCAGCAGCGCTGCGATATGGCTTTTGCCCGCGCCCGGTGGACCGGCCAGCGCCACCATCTGGCGCACGGGCCCATCGGCCAAGGGCGCCAGACGATCAAGCAACGCGGCCTGCGTGACCGTATCGGTCATGTCGGATTGCGGCGCGCCTCGGCCGCGTCACGCCGGGCCTTTTGCCAAGGGGTGCCATAGGTCAGCCACATGACCGACAGCCACCACAGCGCGAAAATCGCCCAGATATCAACGGCAAGGCGCCGCATCAGCCCCTGATCCGCCGGGTTCATCTGAAACGCATCGCCCATCACCGACAACAGCACACAGGCAATAAACGACCACAACCCGCCCTTGCCGATCTGTTGCAAGGCGACCCCAAGCGATGTCGCGGCCAACCGCTGCATGATCCCGGCCAAGGGCACGGCAACCAGCCAGCTTGCGCCCATGATCGCCAGATAGCGGGTGCCGTCCAGATGCCACTTGTCGATCTCACCATAGACCAGCTTCAGCGCGCGACGCACCGGCAGCGCCGCATCGCCAAAGGCCAGCGCGATCAAAATGGCCGAGCCGAACAGGAATATCGCGGCCGAGACGACCGTCAGCAACTGCCGATGACGCAGCAGAACCGGCATGAAGTCACGCCGGAACATGCCCATCGCCACGCCCGAATAGAACAGCATCTGCCAGCCGAAGGGGTTGAACAGCAGCCCGCCTTCGCGGTGATTTGGGACCAGACCGTTCAGGATCGGCGCGAACCACCACAGCGCCACCGACCCCGCCGCAAAGCTAAGCGGAAAGCGGCGCAGCAGCGGCACCAGAAACGGGGTTGAGGCCAGCAGGATCACATACAGTGCCAGCACGTCCAGCAGGTTCGGCTGCAACCACAGCGTCGCCAGAACGCCGGCATAGCCCAAGGGGTTTTCCAGCACCCAGATGGCATATTGAAACCAGACGGCGGTGTGATCAAAGCCCGCACCCTTCAGCGCCGCCGACAGCAGCGCCATGACGATGCCACCGATGATCAGCGCGCGCCACACCTCGAACGCGCGCCAGGCAAAGCGCCATTGCGCGGCGCGGACGCCCTGCTTTTTCTCGACCGACAGCCAGACCATGCCGACCAGAAAGCCCGACAACAGCACGAATAATTCGGCCGCATCAAAGACCGAGAAATTCGCCAGCGTGAACCAGCGCAGCGGCGACAGCGGCATGTGATCCACCATGATGCAGATCAGCGCGTAACCGCGCAGCATGTCCAACGCGATCAGCCGGTTCATGCAGGCAGTCCGGCCCAACGCCGCAGCAGATCGGGATCGGCAACCAGCGCATCGGATTCGTCGCGCGTCAGATAGGACAGCGCATCACGACGGCTGGCGGCATGGGCGATCTTGGCCTCGGCGGTGATGCGGGGCAGCGTCTCGGCGACCGGGCGCGCGGGGCGCGGGGTCAACAGCGCGATATGGCGATCCAGCAGCGCCGGATCATCGCCAAGGCGCAGCAATGATGGCGTGCCATCGACCGGGCGCGGCAGGCTGCGGGTGACTGCGGCGGCCTCGGTCAGCAAGGGCGGCGGGTTGCGTTCCTCGGGCGTGACCAGCAGGCCGCGCATCCGCGCCCAACGCCCAAAGATCGGGCTGGCCGACAGGCGCGAGGTCAGCGGTGACAGGATCAGCCCCGCAAGGATCGGCGACAGCCAGATCAGTTGCGCAGGCGACAACCGGGCCAAAACGATCAGCGTCACAAGGCCAAGCAGAACGTGCATCCAGTGTCGGCGCAGCACCACGCCCCAATCGGGCATTGATCCGGCGCGAACCTGCGCCTGCCAGCCGCTGTCGCGTCCGCGCAAAATCTCGTAGATCTGGCGGGTCTGGATCAGCATCTGCACGGGCGCGATCAGCGCCGACAGGAAAATCTCGAACAGGGCACTGGCAAAGACGCGCACGGGGCCACCCGAATTGCGCGCCAGCGGGCGCATCCACGCCCGGAACGTCGCAAACAGTTTCGGCAGCAGCAGCAGCGCCATCGCCGCCATGAACAGCCACAGCATCCGCCGCGAATCGAACACCGGCCAGTCAGGAAACAGCTGATAGGCATTCGGGAAATATTCCGGCGTGGACAGCAGCACCGTGGCCGACAACACCAGACCGACAAGGATCAGGCACAGCCAGATCGGGCTCATCAGAAAGCCCATGATTCCGATGATGAAATGCGCCAGCGTCACCAGCCGCATCCCGCGCATCCCCAACAGACGGCTGTGTTGCAGGTTGCCCTGCGCCCACCGGCGTTCGCGCGCCGCCATATCCAGCAGCGTCGGCGGGCAGCCTTCGAAACTGCCGCGCAGGTCGTGATCCAGCCGCACCTTCCAGCCGGACCGGCACAGGGCCGCAGCCTCGACAAAATCGTGGCTTAGGATGGTGCCGCCAAAGGGCGGTTTCCCGGCCAGACGCGGCAGACCGCAGGTCGCGGCAAAGGCGTCAATGCGGATGATTGCGTTATGGCCCCAGTAATTTCCGGTATTGCCGGACCAGGCCGACACCGCGCGCGAAATCATCGGGCCATAAACCCGGCCCGCGAATTGCATCAGCCGCGCAAAGATCGTCTCTCCGCCGACAAGAATCGGCATGGTCTGGATCAGCGCCAGTTCCGGGTCGGCAGACATGCGCGCCGACATCTGCCGGATGGTGTCGGCGGTCATCACGCTGTCGGCGTCAAGCACCACCATCTGATCATAACTGCCGCCCCAATTGCGGATGAAATCGGCAAGGTTGCCGGTCTTTCGGTCCTCATTCGTGTCGCGGCGGCGATACCAGATCGGCACCGGAGATGTCTGGCGCGCAGCCGCAACGGCCAGCGTTTCATTGACGCCCATGGCGGGATTGCGGCTGTCGGACAGCACGAAAATCTCACTCCGCCCGGCCATGCCCTGACGGTCCAGATCATGTGCAAGCGCCAGCAACAGGCCCACGCTTTTGGCGGCATCTTCGTGATAGACCGGCATCAGGATCGCGATTCGGGCGTCGTCATGGCCTTCGGGCGTGCGCAGACGCGGCGCCAGCATCCCCGCCAGAACGGAACAGAACGAAAAACCGACCCATGCAAATGTCGGCACGAACAGGACCAGCAGCGCCCATTGCATCGGCGTCGGCCGGTCGCCAAACGCCTGCAGCATCTGCCAATAGCCGATGACCGCAAGGGCCGCCGTGCCGCCAAAGGCGATCAGCCGCGCAAGCCATACATCGGCGCCATTGCGCGGCAGACGGCGCGCGCGTGCGGGTGCCTTGCCAAAATCCTGCACCGGCATCGACAGCGGTGCGCGCTCCGGCATTGCCGGCATGTCGTCCAACGGGGTGGTCACGGTCATACGGTCCAACGCGCCATCCAGCTTTCGCTGAGCGCGACGCCGTCTTTATTGGTCAGCACCACTTGCAGATCGGCCAGCGTCGCATCGCCCGGTTCGAATTCAAACGCAAGGCGCAGCACCTTCTGGTCGGGCAATGGCTTCAGATAGGCGTGAACGATCCGCCCGGCGGATGCCGTGACCTTGGATTCCGGGATTTCATCCGCGAACAGCGCCATGTCAAAATCGACGATGAAGCTGCGCGTCGTTTCCACGTTGATCGACCGCCCCGACCGGATCTGGCGCACTTTGGCCAGCGGCACATCATTCGGCGGCAAGGGGGCAAAGCTCATCCGATAGCGGAATTCGCGGCGTTCCCCCCGCATCAGCGGCGCCTTGGGCAGCCAATAGCTGACGATATTGTCGTTGAATTCGTTTTCAACCGGGATCTCGATCAGGCGAACCTCACCCTCGCCCCAATTGTCTTCGGGCTGAATCCAGACCGATGGGCGCAGGTGATACATCGCCTCGGCGTCCTGATAGTCCAGAAAATCGCGGTTGCGCTGGACCAGACCAAAGCCCTGCGGATTCTTGTCCACAAAGGATGAGATCTGCAGGTTCTGATAGTTGCCCAGACTGCGCCACAGCGCCTGACCCGCGCCGGTATGCATCTGCAAGCCGTCGCTGTCATGCACCGCCGGGCGATAGTCATCGACATTCAGACGGCTGCCGGGGCTGAACCAGAACATAGAGGTCAGCGGCGCAATGCCGGTTTCCCGCAGCTCGACCCGCGGGAACAGCGCGACGCGGTGGCGGACCATCGTCACCGCGCCGGGATTGATGTCGAACTGAAACGCGGCAGACACCGATTTGCTGTCCAATATCGCATAGATGCGAATGGAATCGGCCGTGGCCGTCGGCTGCTCGATCCAGAAATCGGTGAACAACGGGAATTCTTCGCCGTCGGGGCTGCCGGTCTTGATCGCCAACCCGCGCGCCGACAGACCATAAAGCGTGCCGCGCGCCACCGCGCGGAAATAGGTCGCGCCCTGAAAGACGGCGAATTCATCCATGACGCCGGGGCGGTTCAGCACCGTGCGCAGCCGAAAGCCCGACCAGCCCATGTCACCCACGGTTTCCAGATCGGGACCGTTCGGGAACTGTGCCGGATCGAAGTCCAGCAGATGCGGATCAAAGGCGATTTTCTGCGGAATCCCGTCGCGGATCACGCTGATATTGATCGGCTCGTAGAAGATCGACCCCGGCGGCAGCAGGTCCATAGAGAACTTGCCCTCACCGCGCAGGGGATCGGCCTCGCGCCGGAATCGCAAGCCGCGATACTGGTCATAATTCAGGTTGGCAAAGCTGCCGACCTGTTCAGCCACCGGCTGTTTATAAACCTGTTCGGATCTGCGCAGGGCAAGTGCCGCGACCTCTTCAAAGCCGAAACGCGAGGGTGCCGTTTCGGGCGCCGGTTCGGTCTGGGCGTTGTCGGCGGCGGACTGAGCCTGCTGCTGATCATCGGTCTGTGCCTGCACGCGGGTTGCGGCAAGGGAACCACCGGCGGCGATCGCGGTAGCTGCATTCAAGAATTGACGTCGCATCATGTCAGGTGGTCTTACCCAGAAAAAACCATTTCATCATAGGCATGCTGCCGCATTGCAGCAAGCAGCAACGGTAACGCGGTATCACAGCAAATCGTTACATCATTCAGACGGAATTGCCCAATTCCACGCCATTTTGTGCGGTTTCCTGCCTATTGCCGCGCCAACCACTCGGTCACGGGGCGGCGCAGATTTGGCATCCCATCCTCAAGACAGCCATTGATCAGGTCACGCAGATCAGCAATCGAAACACGCCGGATCAGGTGCTTGACCGGCCCGATAGAGGCAGGCCGCATCGACAACCGACCGATGCCAAGCGCCGCGAAGGTCAGCGCCTCGACCGGGCGGCCCGCATCCTCGCCACAGAAGGACAGCGGCACGCGCGCATCCTCGCACCGTTCAACGATCTGGCGCAGCAGCAGCAGGAACGACGCGCTAAGCGTGTCATAGCGGCGGCGCACCCGTTCGTTTTCGCGGTCGGCGGCAAAGAAGAACTGTTTCAGGTCGTTGCCGCCGATGGACACAAAGTCGCACATCTCGAAGAATTTCTTCGGCGCAAAGGCCAGTGACGGCGTTTCCAGCATGGCGCCGACGCGGATATCGGTTGGCATCGCGTGCCCAAGCCGTTGTTCGCGCGCCAGTTCCTGCATCAGGATGCGGTAGGCCTCTTCATATTCGGTGATGTCGGCCACGAAGGGGAACATCACATGCAGCGGGCGCCCGACAGAGGCGCGGATCAACGCCTGCAACTGCATCCGCAAGACACCGCGCTTGTCCAGACCCACCCGGATCGCCCGCCAGCCCATCGCCGGATTGGGTTCATCCTGCGGCTTCATATAGGGCAGCACCTTGTCGGACCCGATATCCAGCGTGCGGAACATCACCGGCTTGCCCTTGGCATTGTCCATGACCCGCGCGTAAAGGCCCGCCAACTCTCCGCGGCGGGGAACGTGGTTGCGGATCAGGAACTGCAACTCGGTGCGGAACAGGCCCACACCCTCGGCCCCCGACCCGTCAAGCGAGGGCAGGTCGGCCATCAGACCGGCATTCATATACAGCTGGATCGTCGTGCCGCAGGTGCCGGTCGCGGGCAGATTGCGCAGGCTGGCATAGCGTTGCTGCGCCTCGGCCTGCATCGCGATCTTGTCCAGAAACGCCTGGGCCACGGATTCTTCCGGACGCAGATGGACAATGCCCTGATCGCCATCGACCAGAATCGGATCGCCGTTCAACGCCTCTGTCGTGATGCGGCTGGCATGGATCACCAGCGGAATGGCCAGAGCGCGGGCCACGATGGTGGCATGGCTGCCGACCGAGCCTTCTTCAAGGATCACGCCCTTCAACCGCCGGCCATATTCCAGCAATTCGGCGGGTCCGATATTGCGGGCCACCAGAATCGGATCCTGCGGCATCTCGGCCCCGGTATCGGCGCCCTGCCCGGTCAGGATCCGCAGCAGCCGGTTCGACAGATCGTCCAGATCATGCAGACGGTCGCGCAGATAGGGATCGGCGGCCATTTCCAGACGCGCGCGCGCCGCGGATTGTTCTTTTTCAACAGCGGCTTCCGCCGACAGGCCCAGCTGGATGTCTTCCTCCATCCGCTTCAGCCAGCTGCGCGAATGGGCAAACATGCGATAGGTTTCCAGAACCGCCGCATGTTCGCCGTCCCCGCCCATATCGGCGGCGGCGACCATGGAATCGACGGTCTGGCGCAGCGTCGCCACGCCTTCGTGCAACCGGACCTGTTCCTTATCGGGATCGTCGGCAAAGGGGTTTGCCACGACCACCCGCGCCTCGTGCAGCCAGACATGGCCCTGCGCCGCGCCCTCTTGCCCGGTCGCGCCACGGATCATCAACGGGAACCGATGCGCGGGGGGCATCGAATCGGCCTGCCCACCCTGAAACGCGCCAAGTTCGGTCATCTCGGCCAGAACCATGGCGACCACTTCGAGGCCGTAAAGCTCATCCTCGGAAAACTGGCGGGCGTCGCGCGACTGAACGACCAGCACGCCCATCTTTTCGCCGACACGCTGGATGGGCACGCCCAGAAAGCTGGGGAAAATTTCCTCGCCGGTCTCGGGCATGAAGCGGAAACCGGGTTCGGCGGGTGCATTGGCGGTGTTCACATGGCGGCCGGTGCGGGCGACGCGACCCACAAGCCCTTCGCCAAGACGCAGACGGGTCTGGTGAACCGATTCGGCACGCAACCCTTCGGTCGCGCACAGTTCCAGCGTGTCGGCATCGCGGAACAGATAAATGGAACACACCTGCGTGCCCATCGAATCGGCGATGTGATGGGTAATCTGATCCAGCCGGTCCTGACCGCCACCCGGCGCGCCGAGAATTTCCTTAAGCCGCTGTAGCAGCTTGCGTGAATCGCCGTCCTTGCGGTCTTGCATCGCGTGCGCCTGCCTTTGCTGTCGCGATAACCCCGCAGCCCGTTAACCCCGGGTCTGCGGGGGTCGGTATCTGATCCGCGCGGCGGCCCGTTACCTCAGGCCGTTTCGAGGCCAAAGGCATCATGCAGCGCCTGCACGGCCAATTCCATATACTTCCGGTCGATCAGCACCGAAATCTTGATCTCGCTGGTGGCGATGACCTTGATGTTGACGTTTTCGTCCGCAAGCGCCTTGAACATGCGGGCGGCGACGCCGGTATGGCTGCGCATCCCGATGCCGACGACGCTGACCTTGGCAACCTCGGTATCGACGACCAGTTCGTCATAGGCGATCTGACCGGCGGCGCGGGCCTCTTCCATCGCCTTCTTGGCGCGTTCGACCTGATTGATCGGCACCGAAAACGTCATGTCCGTCACCGAACCGGGGTGATCGTCATAATCCTTTTCGGAAATGTTCTGAACGATCATATCGACATTCACGCCCGCATCGGCCAGCGGCGCGAAGATGGCGGCGGAAATGCCGGGCCGGTCCTCGACCGTCACCAGGGTGATCTTGGCCTCGTCGCGCGAAGAGGCGACGCCGTTGACGACTTTCGATTCCATGATTTCTTCCTCATCGCAGATCAGCGTGCCGGAATTCTCGTCGGTTTCCTCGAACGAGGACAGCACGCGCAGGCGGACCTTGTAACGCATGGCCAGTTCGACCGAACGGGTTTGCAGAACCTTGGCGCCAAGCGATGCCAGTTCCAGCATTTCCTCGAACGCGATCTTTTCCAGCTTGCGGGCTTTGGTGGTGATGCGCGGATCGGTGGTATAAACGCCGTCCACATCGGTATAGATGTCGCAGCGTTCCGCCCCGAAGGCCGCGGCAAAGGCCACGGCGGTGGTGTCGGACCCACCCCGGCCCAGCGTCGTCACGCGCCCGTCCGGCGGAATGGGCATTGGCCAGAACGAAAACGCCTGCCGCGGCGGTGAACGCGGCGCAGTGTTCGATTTCCTCGTCTGGTCACTCGTTCTCGGCATCATCGGTGCGCGTTTGTATCACGTGGTGACGCACTGGGGCGATTACTTCGGCGCAGGCAAGAATCCGCTCGAAATCTTCGCATTCTGGAACGGCGGCATCGCCATTTTCGGCGCGCTGATCGGCGGCGCCATCGGTGTGCTCATTGCTTCGCGCATCACC
>QIRE01000093.1_pt1 | contig 22125 bp, 20 predicted proteins | sample 2940141 | NCBI WGS metagenome assembly QIRE01 (sample SAMN09273532, study PRJNA473421) | Gut metagenome, whole genome shotgun sequencing project. | isolation source: gut tissue | host: Folsomia candida VU population | place: Netherlands: Amsterdam | collected 2016-03-06
CGTCATACCAGGCTCCGTTGGCCATTGGGACCGACACCGGCGGATCGATCCGCCAGCCGGCCGCGGTGACCGCGACGGTCGGTGTGAAACCCACGTACGGAACCGTCTCGCGCTACGGCCTGGTCGCGTGTGCGTCGTCGTTGGATCAGGGTGGCCCGTGTGGTCGCACCGTATTGGACACCGCGCTACTGCATCAGGTCATCGCGGGTCACGACGCCCGTGACTCGACGTCGGTTAATGCCGCCGTGCCGGACATCGTGGCAGCCGCGAAACTTGGTGCGGGACAAGACCTCTCCGGCGTAAAGATCGGCGTCGTCAAGGAACTGCAGGGTGACGGATACCAGGCTGGTGTGTTGTCGTCGTTCAATGCGGCCGTGCAGGCGTTGACGGCGCTGGGCGCCGAAGTGGTCGAGGTGTCATGCCCACACTTCAGTTACGCACTCGGTGCCTATTACCTCATCTTGCCGTCGGAGGTGTCGTCGAACCTGGCGCGCTTCGACGCCATGCGATACGGCCTTCGGGTCGGCGACGACGGTTCACACAGCGCCGACCAGGTCATGGCCCTCACTCGGGAAGCCGGTTTTGGTCCAGAAGTGAAGCGCCGCATCATGATTGGCACATACGCACTGTCGTCGGGCTACTACGACGCCTACTACGGACAAGCGCAGAAGGTACGGACGCTCATCGCTCGCGACTTCGCCGCCGCCTACGAGAAGGTCGACGTCCTGGTGTCGCCAACGACTCCCACGACGGCGTTCAAGCTCGGCGAGAAGGTCGACGATCCGCTAGCGATGTACCTGTTCGACCTGTGCACACTGCCGGTCAACCTTGCGGGCGTCGGTGCGATGTCGGTGCCGTCGGGGCTGTCCGACGACGACGGCCTGCCGGTTGGTCTGCAGATTATGGCTCCGGCCCTAGCCGACGATCGGCTGTACCGTGTCGGTGCCGCGTACGAGGCTGCGCGCGGCCCGATTGGGTAGCGGCGCGTCGCCGCGTTCTCTATGGAGTTGTCAAGGTACGTACACCGAGTCGGGCTCGGCTGATCGTGAGACTGATCGGTTAGGCTGCGGCTGTCGCGCTAATCGTCATGGTTCGCCTGGCATGTGATCGGATCCAGTGTCGTTGCCTCCCTTCGGGGACGGGTGGCGAGAACCACGGATGTCCGTCGTTTTTGACCTCGATCTTCCATCCGGTGTGGTGGATTTGGGTGTGGTGTTTCTGGCACAACATGACCCCGTTGTTCAGGGTCGTTTGCCCACCGTCGGCCCAATGCTGGATGTGATGCGCGTGGCACCAGGCGCCGGGTCGTCCGCAGCCGGGGTGGGCACACCCTTTGTCACGGGCCAGCAACGCTCGACGCAAGACTGCCGGATAGAAGCGGTCAGTCTGGTAGATGTCCAACGGCACCTTGTTGTCGTCTGTAGCGATGAGTGTGGTGTGGCTGTCGCAACTGATGAGGTTGGCCGTCGAATCAGAGACGGGTTGACCCGATTCCACTGTCGCAACCTCGTCTGCCGGTCTGGTGATGATGGTGTGTGGCACTACCCCACCGGACGTCGGACGGTCCCGGCTGGACAGGTAGCTGTCGAGGATGTGCTCAAACGCATCGGCTCGCCGTTGATCGGTGCTGCGTGGATCACGACTCCCGTCGGGTTCTGGGACGGGTGTCATGAGCGGGTCCAACGCGACGCGTAGTTTCTCCGCGGCGACGACGTCAACATCGAGCGCAGCTTTGCTTCGGCCGTCATCGCCAGTCGACAAACTCATCTCGTTCAGATCGCGGTTCTCCGCGACCGGGACGGACCCGTCGTCGGGTGCCAACGCGATCGCTGTCTGCTGGGCATAGGCCGTGACATCGTGCGGAACACCGGACAGGGCTTGTGCCAGAAGCCCGGTCACACAATGTTCACGCTGCGCGGCGTCCAGGGTGACGCGGCGTCGAATGTGGTCCAGACCTGTGACCACCGCGTGGGCATGTTCACCGGACAAGCGAGCATCAGCGGCTGCCGCAGCAAGGGTTGGGAGATTGGTTAATGCTCGGCCTACGCGCGCGGCGCGGGAGGCCACGATCGGTGCCACACCAACATCGGTCATCAACGACACGACTGACTCTTGGTCCCGGGCCGCGACGCCGGAGCGTTCGAGTGCGGCGGCCAGTCGGGCCAGTATCGCGTCGCTGAGGTTGCGTAGCCGAGCAGCCGACCCGAGAAGGTGGTGCAGACGGGCGTCGTCGACCACCGGTGCGGGAGACGTCAGTAATCGCCCCACACTGTCCTCATCACAGCACGACGGCCCGGCGAGGTCGTCGATGAGTGCCTCTATCTGGGTGTCGAGTTCGGTGATGTTCATAGACCAGACTCTACGACGAGGGTATGACAAAACCCCACGAACAGGTGTTCGAGTGACAGGAGAAAAGAAAGATGTTCAAGAGGTTTCAGACTCACCAAGTGTTGCTCACCGGCGAGTTCAATCGCGCGGATGTCACAACCGACGGTCGGGCGGTGTCTATATGTCGAACCACTAAAGGAATCGACGAAGGAGACAATCATGACTGGCACCACCCGGATCCCCCCGGCTGAGATCACCGGCTTCAAGGGCATGGTGATTAAGCGATTCGCGAAGAAGACGTTGGGTCAGGTACCCGCCTCGATCGGCGTCTACTGGCACAACCAGAAGGTGCTGATGGGCCTGTCGAGCCTGAGCTCGAAGATCAAGAAGTTCGACGAATGCGACGAACAGCTCAAGTCGTTCGCGCACATGGCCGTGGCCTCGCAGGTGGGCTGCACCTGGTGCCTGGACTTCAACTACTTCGAGGCGCACAACAATCGCCTCGACATGGACAAGGCTCGCGAGATCCCGCGCTGGCACGAGTCGAGCGTCTTCAGCCCTCTCGAACGCGACGTCCTCACGTACGCCGAGGCGATGACCGACACCGAACCCACCGTCACCGACGAGTTGGTCGAGAACCTGCGGCGTCAGCTCGGTGACGCCGCCGTGGTCGAATTGACCACGATCATCGCATTCGCCAACTTCACCACCCGCGCGAATGTCGCGCTCGGCATCGAATCGGACGGATTCGCCGCAGCCTGCGGGCTCAAGCCGCTCGCGGAACGGCCAACGGTCGTACGCTCAGAGCTATGACCTCCCCGGGGACCGACGACCCGTTTGTCACCCACCACAGCCTGCTGTTCACCGTCGCCTACGAGTTGCTTGGCTCCGCGGCCGACGCCGAGGACGTCGTCCAGGACGGTTGGCTTCGGTGGGCGGCGCTGGATCAGTCTGCGCGCGATGAGATTCGCGACCCGCGGGCGTACTTGGTCCGCATCGTGACACGTCAGTCGCTCAACCGACTGCGTACTCTCGCCCGCCGCAAGGAGACCTACGTCGGGGAGTGGTTGCCCGAGCCGGTGCTCACGGCGCCCGACGTGGCGGAGGACGTCGAACTGGCGGAGAGCGTGTCGATGGCGATGCTCACCGTGCTGGAGACCCTCGGACCCACCGAACGCGCGGTCTTTGTGCTTCGGGAGGTCTTCGATGTGCCGTACGACGAGATTGCGGCGACCCTGGACAAGTCGGCGGCCGCGGTGCGCCAGATCGCGCATCGGGCGAAGTCCCATGTCACGGCTAGGCGGCCGCGGGCGAGCGTGGGCCGGAGCGAACAGGCGGCGGTGGTGGGTCGGTTCCGGGTAGCCCTGGAGACCGGCGACCTGCAGGGTCTCCTGGACGTACTCGCACCCGACGTCGTGCTGATCGCCGACGGTGGAGGCGTGGCCACCGCGGTGCGGATCCCGATCGACGGCGCGAGGCTAGTGAGCAGAGCGCTGAGCACCTTCGCCACGCGCGCTCCCGAAGGCGCGACGGTCGGTGCCGCAGCCTTCAACGGAGCCGCGGGTCTCCGGGTCGACGTCGCCGGCGTCCTCGACACCGCGATCAGCCTGGTGGTCGCCGACGGTCGGATCACCCACATCTTCGCCGTACGCAACCCAGGCAAGTTGGAGCGAACGGCGGAGACAGTTGACCTTCGTCGGGACTTCAACCCACAAACCCGACCCTAAAGCTCAAACCCGACACCGTGGCAGTGTCGGGTCTGAACCCTCAAGTCGGGTTTGCGTTCAAATCATCTGGCCACGCTCAGATACCGGACTCACCGGGAGAACCAGATAAGCCCGGTACCTGTGCGCCTTCCCCGGCCGCGGCCGGTTCGCAACCTATCGGTCGCGGAACCAACCGCTGTTCTTGGCGCGCCAGACCATGTCGTTCCAGTAGCCCCACGCGTGCGTTCCCTGCACGGGATAGTCACTGGATACGTTCACTCCGGCGCGGAGTGCGGAAACCTCAAACGCTCGTGTTTGCGCGAGAGCGAGCAGTTCCAAGGGGGTTCCCTTGACGGCCGCGACGGGCTCTCGATCGTGTGGACCCCACACTCCCGTCGACGCTCCGATGCGCAACTTCATGCCCTTCATGCGCGGAGCTTGGACGAAGGGGTCATTCGCTAGCCAACGCGTGCTCCACGGCGGGCCCCACATTGAGTCGGCGTCGAATGGACCGAGTCCCGCCTCCACTCCGACGTCGACGAGCGCGGCACGAATTCCCTCGCGCATACTCGGCGCCGACAGATTCAGATACCCCGACATCGAGAACGCATGCGAGAACCGCTTGCGATGGTTGGCCGCGTAGATCATTCCGGCGTTGCCGCCCATGGAGATTCCCATGATCGCGTATTTGCCCCATCGTCCGACGGCTAGGCCGCGGGCGTCGAGCTCGCGGACGATTCGGTCCAGGCGACACGTCCATTGGTAGCGGTACGGGATCTTGTTGAGCTTGCTCCGACGATCCCAGTTTGTGTAGAAGCTGCCCAAACCACCAACGGGCTCAATGACATTCACGCCACGGTTGGCCAGATTCTGAATGCGAGTGTTGTGGCGCCAGCCGCTCATATCGCTTGTCGCGCGCATCCCGTCGAGTGCGATTACCGTCTTGTAGTTTCCGCCTCGCGTCCACATGTCGACTGGACTCGACGGCATTCCGCAGCCGCCGACGTAAAACCGTTGTCGCGCAGCGGCATTCGATGTCCCAGCGTTCACAACTGTCAAACCTACTGCGGAGAGGACAATCAGGAGGGCCGCGATGAGGCGGGGCACAACTACTCGACGTCGCGTTTGCGACGACCGGGATTCACTTGGCACGACTGGCACCGTAAGCCGCTCGGTTCGCGCCATACAAGGCCTGTGTCGCAACGAGAATCGGTTCGATACCCGCTAGTTACCAAAGTGGCTTGTGTTACTCATGTGACTAATGTGAATCAAGGGAATTGGCGACCTGGGCTTTCCTAGATCGCCATGCCCATCCTCAGAGGGTGCCGAGGAGTCGCTGACGTGCCTGTTGATACTCGACGCCGGTGATCTGCCCCGACGCCTGTAGGGCATCAAGTTCCGCGAGCCGCTCCGATAGTGACTGCGACGGCGCACCGGGCGCGGTCGGCGCAGCTGAAGGACCGGCCGAGGGGGCAACGTTGACGCCGCCAACAGGTTGCCCAGACGCCTGCGGCGAATATCCGTACTGCCGAACGATCGTCATGACTTCCTGACGAGCACTCGGGTTGGAACGCAAGTCGACGACCGAATCAGTTCCGATGCCATGCCTGCGCAACACTTCGAGAATCTTGATGAGTGGTTCGGGCTGACCGGTCAGATCATAGGTGCGTCCGTCCTCCGTCGACGTGAATTGCGACGGCACCGATCCGGTCAGCATCGCCGTTGCCTGCCAATCGATTTCAAACTCTTTGGTCGCAGGATCGACGAGCACCGCGAGCACGCGTCGATGCAGCATCGCCTGCGCCACGATCGGCACGGTCTTCCGGATCTCGGTCTCAAAGGACGGGACACCATCGCCACGGATCCGTAGGCCGAGCTTCATCACCGGCTGATCATTGATCTGCATGTTGGTCTGGGCAAGCGACGTGATGTCGGCAATGGCCATATGTCCGGTCAACTGCATCCGCGCCACTTTGGCCTTCATTCTCGTCGCACCGCGGGCGATGAAGAACGCAATCACGACGTTCAGAATTGTGATGCCCATCCCTGACCACAGCATCCATTTGGTGCCATCGACGTCGCCGATCACGTAATACATCACCCAGAAGATTGGCCCCACGATGCCGCACAGCATCACGAACGCCAGCGTCTTGATGAACGTCCACAAGAATCCGCTGCTCGTGCCGGGTGTCTTGGCGCCGGTTTCGCCAAACATTGATGTCATGGCTGAAACCTTACGACGCCGCGCCGCACTACCGATCACAGAAGTTGATGGCGAGAAGTCGAGGTGACCGTAACCCTCCTACGGACGCTACGGCCTTGTTACGTTCGGGCAATGACCCTCATGCCGCGACGAGTAATCGCGATCATCGGCGTCGTACTCATCGTCGGTTCGCTCGCTGCGTGCGGGGCGTCGAAACCCGATTCGACCAATGATTCCGGCGTGCTTCGAGTTGGCACCGAGGCGACGTACAAGCCGTTCAGTTTTCAGGATCCGGCGACCGGTGAACTCGTCGGCTACGACGTCGACGTCGCGCGCGCAGTGGGCGAGAAACTTGGGCGGCGGGTCGAGTTTGTTCCGACACCATGGGAGTCCATCTTCGCCGCTCTAGAAGCGAAGCGGTTCGACCTCGTCGCAAACCAGGTAGCGATCACGCCGGAACGTCAAGCGCGCTACGACATTTCCGATCCGTACTCGGTCAGCGAAGGTGTGCTCGTCACCCGAGCCGACGAGACGCAAATCAAGACGCTCGACGACGTCGCGGGCAAGTCGGCCGGACAGACTCTCACCAGCAATTGGGGAAAGCTCGCCGCGAAGTCGGGGGCACGGGTCGTCAACATCGATGACTTTGCGCAGTCGATCAAACTCCTCAATCAGGGACGCATCGACGTGGTGCTGAACGACAGCACCGCGGTGTACGCATACCTGGCCGAAACGGGTGACACGTCGGTACGTATCGCTGGGACGGTGGGCGAACGAACCGAACAGGGCTTTGCGGCGCGCAAGGAAAGCGGGCTCGTGCCGCAGGTCAATAAGGCCCTCGACCAGCTGCGCTCGGATGGAACCCTGACCGCGATCTCCAACCGATACCTCAAGGTCGACGCGTCGGCGTCGAAGACCGAGACAAGCCGAACCACCTGGCAGCTGATTCGCGCAACGCTGTGGCCGCTCGCCAAAGCCGCGATCACCATGACCGTTCCGCTGACGATCATCAGCTTCATTCTGGGGTTGATCATTGCGTTGATCGTCGCGCTGGCCCGAATGTCGTCGCGGCGACCGATCCAAGCGGTGGCCCGGTTCTATATCTCCGTTATCCGCGGCACTCCCCTGCTCGTCCAACTCTTCATCGTGTTCTTCGCGCTACCGGAACTCGGAATCACAATCAGCCCGTTCCCCGCGGCCGTCATCGCGTTCAGCCTCAACGTCGGCGGGTATGCAGCCGAGATCATCCGGTCGGCAATTACCTCAATTCCCAAGGGGCAGACCGAAGCTGCCCAGACCATCGGCATGAGTTACGCGACGACGCTGCGTCGAATCATTCTCCCGCAGGCCGCCCGGGTAGCCGTGCCACCGCTGTCCAACACGCTCATTTCTCTCGTCAAAGACACGTCGTTGGCGTCGACCATCTTGGTCACCGAACTGCTGCGGACAGCACAGATCGCCGCCGCGCCGACGTTCCAGTTCTTCGCGATGTACGCGACGGCCGCCGCGTACTACTGGGTGATCTGCCTCGTGCTGTCGTTCGGTCAGAACAAGCTGGAGACACGATTGGAAAGGCATATGGCGCAATGACTGACAATCGCATCGACGCCCGTGACATCCGAAAGTCATTCGGCGACAACGAAGTTCTCAAAGGTATCTCGTTCACCGTCCCGCGAGGAACGGTCACGACGGTCATCGGGCCGTCGGGGTCGGGTAAGACGACACTCCTCCGCGCATTGAACGCCCTCGACGTTCCCGACGCCGGCATTGTTGCCGTCGGCGACGTCGAACTGGATTTCAGCCGGAAACCCACCGCGTCGGAATTACGCAGCTACCGGTCGCAGAGTGCCATGGTCTTCCAGTCGCACAATCTGTTTCCGCATCGGACCGTTTTGGAGAATGTCACCGAGGGACCGCTCATCGCGCAACGACGGCCGCGCGACGAAGTTCTCCCCGAAGCCACCGAATTACTCGCACGAGTTGGGTTGGCCGACAAGGCAAGTCAGTATCCGAGCCAGCTATCGGGCGGGCAGCAGCAACGCGTCGGCATAGCGCGGGCACTCGCGTTGCGGCCCAAAGTCGTCCTTTTCGACGAGCCGACGTCGGCGCTAGACCCCGAACTCGTCGGTGAGGTGCTGTCGGTGATTCGTGATCTCGCCGTCGAAGGCTGGACGCTCGTCGTGGTGACTCACGAAATTCAGTTCGCCAAGCAGGTATCCGATCAGGTGCTGTTTACCGATCAAGGTGTCATCGCCGAGCAGGGCCCGCCAAACGAGGTCATCGAGAACCCAACAGGCGAACGAACGAGGCAGTTCCTCGATCGGATTCTGAATCCGTTGTGACCGGGCTAGTTCCACTCCGACATTCGCTGAGCGAACTCTCGCGCGGCCGTTAAGTCGTCGCCCGATGGGCGGCCCTTGTTCAGGCCGCCGAGCACCGACAGCGGGCCCATTGTGTCGAGGCCCCGACAATGAAAGACCTCGTCGGCGACGGTGAACTGGCGATGCGCGAGGAGCCGCGACAGCTTCACGGTGTAGCGCCGCAGGGGTGTTTCCGCCATGCCACTCGTGGCGAAGACGAACGCACGTCCGCGCGGCTGATCGTCGAGCGCCTTGATCCTCGACACCAATTCCGACGCGAACGACATCCAGTAGATGCCCGAGCCCCAACCGATAAGGTCGGCGCTGGCGATGTCATCGTCGGTGACGGCGTCGGGCGTGCGGACACGCGCGTTGAGGACGTCGGCGATCTCGTCGGCGATCCGCCGGGTGTTGCCGAGCGCCTTCGACGAGCAGACGATGAGCGACGTCGGGGCCGAGGTCTCGCTATCGGTCGGTTCAGTCATGACCCGAGCGTAGTCGTGAACAGCATCGATACAAAGCAGTGTCGATACAAGCAGTGTCGACACAAAGCAAAGGCGCCCAACCACTTTCGTGGTCGGGCGCCTTCGTTGACGCGATTACCTAGATCAGGCGATGATCTTGGTGACGCGGCCGGCACCAACGGTGCGGCCACCCTCGCGGATAGCGAAGCGCAGGCCCTCGTCCATAGCGACTGGCTGGATGAGCTTGACGACCATCTCAGTGTTGTCGCCCGGCATGACCATTTCGGTGCCCTCAGGAAGGGTAACGACGCCGGTCACGTCGGTGGTACGGAAGTAGAACTGCGGACGGTAGTTGTTGAAGAACGGGGTATGACGACCACCCTCGTCCTTCGACAGGATGTACGCCTGGCCTTCGAAATCGGTGTGCGGGGTGGTGGTACCCGGCTTCACGACAACCTGGCCACGCTCGACGTCCTCACGCTTCAGGCCACGGAGCAGCAGACCGGCGTTGTCGCCAGCCTGAGCCGAGTCAAGAAGCTTGTGGAACATCTCGATACCGGTAACGGTGGTCTTCGTGCTCTTCTCGCGGATGCCGACGATCTCGACTTCCTCGTTCACGTTGACCTCGCCACGCTCCACACGACCGGTAACCACGGTGCCGCGGCCGGTGATGGTGAAGACGTCCTCGACAGGCATGAGGAACGGCTTGTCGGTTTCGCGGACTGGGTCCGGAACCGAGTCGTCGACTGCCTGCATGAGGTCCTGGATCGACTTGACCCACTTCTCATCGCCCTCAAGAGCCTTGAGTGCCGAAATCGGGATGACCGGTGCGTCCTCGTCGAATTCCTGGGCGGCCAGCAGTTCGCGGACCTCCATCTCGACGAGCTCCATGATCTCTTCGTCGTCGACCATATCGGCCTTGTTCAGAGCGACGAGGATGTAAGGAACGCCGACCTGGCGGGCCAGGAGGACGTGCTCACGGGTCTGCGGCATCGGGCCGTCGGTGGCCGCCACAACCAGGATCGCGCCGTCCATCTGGGCAGCACCGGTGATCATGTTCTTGATGTAGTCGGCGTGACCCGGAGCGTCGACGTGAGCGTAGTGACGCTTCTCCGTCTGGTACTCGACGTGGGAGATGTTGATCGTGATACCACGAGCCTTCTCCTCAGGCGCCTTGTCGATCTGATCGAAAGCGAAGCTCTCGTTCAGGTCCGGGTACTGGTCCGCCAACACCTTGGTGATGGCAGCCGTTGTGGTGGTCTTGCCGTGGTCGACGTGACCGATAGTGCCGATGTTCACGTGCGGCTTGGTCCGCTCGAACTTCGCCTTGCCCACTTGATGTCCTCCTGGACTGTTATCCCTGTCGAGTGGATCCCGACAGTTTGGTTGGTAATTACTTGTGTTGTTTCGCGCCGGGGCGCGGACCCGCAGACTGCGGACGAATTACTCGCCCGTCGCCTTTGCGATGATCTCCTTCGACACGTTCGCCGGAACTTCAGCGTACGAGTCAAAGACCATGGAGTAGTTTGCCCGGCCCTGAGTCTTCGACCGAAGGTCTCCGATGTAGCCGAACATCTCCGACAGCGGCACCTGTGCCTTGACGACACGTGCACCACTGCGCTCCTCCATGGCCTGGATCTGGCCACGGCGGGAGTTCAGGTCGCCGATCACGTCGCCCATGTAATCCTCGGGAGTCGTGACCTCAACGGCCATGATCGGTTCGAGGATGACCGGGCTCGCCATTCTCGCAGCCTCCTTGAGAGCCTGCGAACCAGCGATCTTGAAGGCCATTTCCGAAGAGTCGACGTCGTGGTACTGACCGTCGAGCAGGCTGACCTTCAAGTTGACCAGCGGGTAGCCGGCGAGAACGCCGTACTGCATCGCGTCCTGGGCGCCAGCATCCACCGAAGGGATGTACTCACGCGGGACGCGACCACCGGTGACCGCGTTGGCGAATTCGTAGGTCGCACCATCTTCGGCGTCCACGAGGGGCTCCAGCTTGATGATGACCTTTGCGAACTGCCCCGAACCACCGGTCTGCTTCTTGTGGGTGTATTCGTGCTTCTCCACCGTCTTGCGGATGGTTTCACGGTAGGCCACCTGGGGCTTGCCCACGTTGGCCTCGACCTTGTATTCGCGCTTCATGCGGTCGACGAGGATGTCGAGGTGGAGCTCGCCCATACCGCCGATGACGGTCTGACCGGTCTCGTCGTCGAGCTTGACCGTGAAGGTCGGATCCTCTTCGGCGAGCTTCTGGATCGCGGTGCCCAGCTTCTCCTGGTCCGACTTGGTCTTCGGCTCGATGGAGACGTTGATAACCGGGTCCGGGAAGCTCATCGACTCCAGGACGATCGGTGCCTGCGAATCACACAGGGTGTCACCGGTGGTGGTGTCCTTCAGACCGATCATCGCGTAGATGTGGCCCGCGGTTGCATCCTCGACCGGCATTTCCTTGTTGGCGTGCATCTGGAACAGCTTGCCGATGCGCTCTTTCTTGCCCTTGGTCGCGTTGAGCACCTGGGTGCCCGCCGTGATGTGGCCCGAGTAGACACGCACGAACGTCAGCTTGCCGAAGAACGGGTGAGCCGCGATCTTGAACGCGAGCGCCGAGAACGGCTCGTCGGCCGACGGCTTGCGCGACAGGATCTCCTCCTCGTTACCGACGGCGTGACCCTCAACCGAGGGGACGTCGAGCGGCGACGGCAGGTAGTCGATGACCGCGTCGAGCATGGGCTGAACACCCTTGTTCTTGAACGCGGAGCCACACAGCACCGGGTAAAGCTCGCGGGTGACGGTCAGCTTGCGGATCGCGCCCTTGATTTCCTCGGTGGTGAGTTCTTCTCCACCGAAGTACTTCTCCATGAGTGCTTCGTCGCTCTCGGCGACGGTTTCCAGCAGCTGCTCGCGATACTCGGCAACCTTGTCGACGAGGTCAGCGGGGATCTCTTCGAAAGTCGGCTCCGCGCCGATCTCGACGGTGCCACGCCAGGTGATGGCCTTCTGCTCGATCAGGTCGACGACGCCGTCGAAGGCATCCTCGGCACCGATCGGAAGCTGCAGAACCAACGGCTTGGCGCCGAGGCGATCCTTGATGGTCTGGACGGTGAAGTAGAAGTCCGCACCGAGCTTGTCCATCTTGTTGACGAAGCAGATACGCGGGACTTCGTACTTCTCGGCCTGACGCCACACCTGCTCGGACTGCGGCTCAACGCCCTCTTTACCGTCGAACACTGCAACCGCGCCGTCGAGGACGCGGAGGCTGCGCTCCACCTCGACGGTGAAGTCGACGTGACCGGGGGTGTCGATGATGTTGATCTGGTTCTTGTTCCAGAAACAGGTGACAGCAGCGGACGTGATCGTGATGCCGCGCTCTTTCTCCTGCTCCATCCAGTCGGTGGTTGACGCACCGTCGTGGGTTTCACCGATCTTGTAGTTCACACCGGTGTAGTACAGAATTCGCTCTGTGGTGGTGGTCTTACCAGCATCGATGTGCGCCATGATGCCGATATTGCGAACCTTGTTGAGGTCGCTTAGCACTTCCTGTGCCATCTAATTCCCTTCGGGAAGGTCTTGGACTAGAGACTGTTGGTACATGGTGTTCCGCCCCGGCTCGCACGCATTCATAGCGTGCGAGCGGAGCGAAAAATCACCAGCGGTAGTGAGCGAACGCGCGGTTGGCTTCGGCCATCTTGTGAGTGTCTTCACGACGCTTCACTGCTGCACCAAGGCCATTCGATGCGTCGAGCAGCTCGTTGGCGAGGCGCTCGGTCATCGTCTTTTCGCGACGCTGACGGCTGAAGGTGACCAACCAACGCAGAGCGAGGGTGTTGGCACGGCCGGGCTTGACCTCGACGGGGACCTGGTAGGTCGCGCCACCGACGCGGCGGCTCTTGACCTCGAGGGTCGGCTTGACGTTGTCGAGCGCCTTCTTGAGAGTCAGAACCGGATCGGTGCCGGTCTTTTCGCGTGCCTGCTCGAGAGCTTGGTACACGATGCGCTCGGCGGTCGACTTCTTGCCGTCCAGCAGGATCTTGTTAACGAGCTGGGTGACCAGGGGCGAACCGTAAACCGGATCGTTGATCAGCGGGCGCTTGGGAGCGGGTCCTTTACGTGGCATGACTAGCTTCCCTTCTTAGCGCCGTAACGGCTGCGAGCCTGCTTGCGGTCCTTGACACCCTGGGTGTCGAGCGAGCCGCGGATGATGCGGTAGCGAACACCGGGGAGGTCCTTCACACGACCACCGCGCACGAGCACCATCGAGTGCTCCTGCAGGTTGTGGCCTTCACCGGGGATGTACGCGGTGACCTCGACGCCACTGGTCAGTCGCACACGGGCGACCTTACGCAGAGCGGAGTTCGGCTTCTTAGGGGTGGTTGTGTACACGCGGGTGCACACTCCACGACGCTGCGGGCTGCCCTTCAGAGCGGCGGTCTTCTTGATCGTCGCCTTGTCCTGACGGCCCTTACGGACGAGCTGATTAATTGTTGGCACTGAGTTCTTTCTTCCTTGGTTCGAACTTCTTAAGTTGTTGCAGTTGTTGCTCCGGACAAACGACGTCGGCCACCAAAGGTGATCTCCGCTGCATCTGCAACTCGCCCCACCAGCGCTTTCGCGCTGGTCAGTACATCTATTGCTACCCCGAGGTCGGGCGTGTCAAATACGCCCAGCTGCGGTATCGCATGTCAGTCCGCAACCCCTGCGGGCGAGCCGGGAAGAATCTCTAAGAGTCCAACCCTTGCTCGACCCTGGCCGAAGCATGAAGACTGGCCCAGCATTAGCCGGGCACCGCCGAACCACTCTACCGACCGACTTTGCACAGGTCAAAATCGGAGCCAGGCTGGGCAAACGCCAGGTGAACGGCGTCCGCCAAACGAGCGTTAACTATGGGGTGTTCCACCACGCGACCACGGCGGGCCACGCCCTGGGATTGAACGTCTGATAGCCGACCCATGCGCCGATCGCAGCCCCAATGGCGGCACCTGGAAGGAATCCGACAATGAACACGAGTCCGACGAGGAATCCGATCACCGCACCGATGGCGGTGGGGGTGCTGGCACCTCGTGCCCAACCCTTGTTCAACTCCGCCCACATGATGTTGTAGCGCTGCTCCTTGGTGTATCGCTGCGCGGCCGGGTGCCGTTGGGTGTAGAACCGACCGGCCGCCTGCAAGGCTTGGCGATGCGACGCCGTTGGCTTAGGGGTGAGTTCCACTGACCGACGATCAGCGGCGAGCTTCGCGGCCACTGGCACCGTGAATCCGTCCATCGTCCCCGACAGCGGCACCGTCTCGGTGACCTTGCCTGCACGGCTGACTACCCGGAGTTCGGTGCCAGCTGGGTTCAGACCGAACGATCCGCCCCGTGACGTAGCGACGACACTCTTCTCATCATTCGACAGTTGATAGTTCACGCGCGCTGACGACAACGTCGGCGTCGCGTTGGCTGTGCCGACTGGAACCAGAACGGCAACGGCCGTCACCAACGCAAGTGATCCAACTGTGGCCCGAAATCCCCGACTAATCACCAGTGAATTAGATCACGTCTCTCCGACAATTTCCTCACCTAGTCCGCCGACTGAGGCAACGTCACTCGCCCACCGCCACGCTTCGCCGGGTTCGACGGCGGCGGCACCATCGGCCCGACGTCACCGTCGGGCGCGGTGTCCAGATCGACCATGACGGGCGCATGATCGCTCGGCTTGCTGCCCTTGCGCGCCTGCCGGTCGATCCACGCGGCTTCGACGCGCGGCGCCACGGCTTCACCCGCGAGAACCAGGTCGATCCGCATTCCGAGGTCCTTGTGGAACATTCCGGCTCGGTAGTCCCAGTAACTGAACACCCGCTCCGACGGCCAGCGTCGTCGCACAACGTCGGTGAGGCCGACCCGCTCAATGGCGGCCAGCGCGGACCGTTCAGGTTCCGTCACATGCGTGTGCCCCACGTAGGCTGCCGGATCAAATACGTCGGCATCGGTCGGGGCGATGTTGATATCGCCGCAGATCATCGCGTCGGCGGCATGCGGCTCGACATCGGCCCGCAGCTTCTCTAGCCATGCCAGCTTGTATTGGTAATGGTCGGAATCCGGCTCCCGACCATTCGGTACGTAGACCGAATAGACCCGCACGCCCCCGCACACCGCTGAGATTGCCCGCGCTTCTTGCGGACCGCCGGCCTCCGGATATCCAGGTCCGTCGACGAGTCCGCGCGCGACGTCGTCGAGGCCGACGCGGGAGAGCACTGCGACTCCGTTCCACTGCCCCTGCCCGTTGTGCGCGTACTCGTATCCGCGGGTTGTGAGCTCGTCGTGGAGAAGTTCGCCGAATGCGTCGTCGCCGAGTTTCGTTTCCTGCAGACACACGACGTCGGGCTGGCGTTGATCAAGCCACGGCAGCAGACGCGGTACTCGCGGGGTTACCGAGTTCACGTTCCAGGTTGCAATGCGCATGGCCGCTACCGTAGCTGGGCCGATTTAGTCGGATCGCCGACGTGATCGATTAGGTGGCTGCGACACAGTCGATGATTGCGCGAGCCGCGGCACGCGCACGGTCGGGGTCGCCGGCCGCCACGGCTTCGACTAGTTCGGTATGGGACGCCTCGAAGGAGTTACCCGGCACGACTGTCCGCTGAGCAATCGACTGCTTAAGCGCGGGTAGTAGCGAGTCGTACACCGACAGATAGATCGAGTTGTGGCTGGCCGCCACAATCCCGCGATGCACCGCGGCATCGACGACGATTGCTTCTTGTCGGTCCGCAGCCGAGGTCGGCGCTGTTCGCCACAGTTCGTTGCGACGAACCAAAAGCGCCCGCAATTCGACGATGTCGTGGTCGGTTCGGCGCTGTGCGGCAAGTTCAGCAGCGGTGACGTCGAGGGCGGTGCGGAGTTCGAGAAGATCCCGCTGCGCCGCGGCACTGAAGTAGCCGCCAAGGAGCGCCTCGTATTCGTCGGACGCGATGACGTACGTCCCCGACCCTTGGCGTCGTTCCAGCAAGCCGGCATGCACCAGCGCCTGGACTGCTTCACGCACCGTATTTCGCGCGGTCCCGGTCATTTCGCAGAGCTGGGGTTCGGTCGGAATCCGATCTCCGACGCCCCAGCGTCCGGCCGCAATCTCGCCGCGCAGTTGATCAGTGACCTGCGCGATGAGGCTCTGCTTCTTCACCTCTTGCACGAGCACAGTCTAAATCACATTGCCGAGATACAACCATTCATCCTATGATTTACCGATGCCAGCGACTCTCACCGATTCCTTCGAATCAGCGACCGTGCAACGCCGATCGCTGATTGCGGGTCGCGGCATTGTTCTGGTCGCGATTCTGCTGTTCGCTTTGTCCCTGCGTACCGCGGTCACGTCGCTGTCTCCGCTGATGGAGCGCATTTCCGCCGACGTCGGATTCAGCGACGCGATGATCGGCGTCTTCGGCATGATGCCGACGATCATGTTCGGGCTCGCAGGAATCGCATCGCCGTCGTTGGGCCGCCGATTCGGTCTTGAGCGCGTCACATTGGCCGCAGCCGTCGCAACCGCCATCGGCATTGGCGCCCGCCCACTATTTTCGGACACCACCGGACTTCTACTGATGTCGGCAGTGGCGCTCGCCGGCATGGGCGTCGGAAACATCCTCATTCCACCGCTGGTCAAGCGCTATTTCGGCGATCGTGTGGCATTGCTCAGCACGGTGTACATCACCTGCGTCCAGATCGGTACCACGCTGCCCGCGGCGATCGCGGTTCCGCTCGCCGACGCGCACGGTTGGCGCGTGTCGCTCGCCATCTGGGCGCTGATCCCCCTATTCGCGATCTTCCCCTGGGTGTGGGTCATCGTGGCGCGACGCGGACATGACCGCACCGATCATTCCGCGGAACCGGCCGAACGTCTGCCCGTCTGGCGGTCTCCGGTTGCCTGGGCCATGTCGTTGATGTTCGGCATGACGTCGCTGGTTACGTACTCGATGTTCGCGTGGATCCCCAAGATCCTGACCGACGCGGGTGCGAGCGAAGGTTCTGGCGGCGCGATGGTCGCACTCTTCTCCGGTGTTGGGTTCGCCGGAACACTGATCGCGCCCGTGCTGTGCGCGAGATTCGCGAACCCGTTTCCGCTCGTGCTGACCTTCATTACCTGTCTGCTCATCGGTTTCGCCGGACTCCTGTGGGCACCGCTGCACGGCACCTGGATCTGGGTGGCGTTCCTTGGGCTCGGCCCAACGACCTTCCCAATGGCTCTGACGCTCATTAACCTCCGGACCCGCACCCCCGGCGGTTCCGCGTCGCTGTCCGGGTTCACCCAGGGCGTCGGCTACCTGCTCGCCTGTGCGGGACCGGTTGTGTTCGGCGTGCTGCACACGACCACCGGCGGCTGGACCATGCCGTTCGGTTTCCTGCTGGTGGCCGTCGCGCTCCTGGTGTGTGGCGCGTACATCGCATGTAGGCCGCGCTACCTCGAGGACACGCTGGCCGCAGCGGCGTGACGTCGGGGGTGCCCTGCCCTGCTCTGCCCTGCCCTGCCCTGAAAATCAGTAGAGGGTTCACCCCCGAAGGGCATCTTGCCCTTCAAGGGTCAACCATTTACAGATTTTCAGCTCGACGACCGTGCACCTCAGCTCGCACAGCTCGACGCCGAACCACGCCTAACCCGGCAGATCCACCCGACCGCCGCGCGGCGTGTGGAAGTCGTAGGCCGACTCGGCATGCTGGCCGTCGTCGATGCCATCCAATTCATGCTGACGGTCGGCGCGAAGGCCGAGCGTCTTCTTCAGCACCAGCCCAATCAAGCCGGTCACGACCATGGCGTACACGAGCACCGCGATCACTGCGACGGCCTGGCGCCACAACTGGTCGATCCCGCCGCCGTAGAACAGTCCGTCCACACCAGCCGGCGCTGACGAACTCGCGACCAGACCGATCATCAGGGTGCCGACGATGCCACTGACAAAGTGCACACCGACGACGTCGAGCGAGTCGTCGTACTTAAAGCGGTACTTCAGTTCGATGGCGTACGAGCTGACCGCACCGGCGACCACACCGATAGCGAGTGCGCCGATCGGCGTGACCGCCGAACACGACGGCGTGATCGCGACCAAACCAGCCACTATGCCCGACGCGGCGCCAAACGACGTCGGCCGTCCGTGCCGAATGCGCTCAACGATCAGCCACGCGACCATTGACACGGCACCCGCGCCCAGTGTGTTGACTGCGATCAGCGCGGCCGAGCCGTTGGCGGCAAGAGTCGACCCGGCGTTGAATCCGAACCAGCCGAACCACAGCAGCCCGGCGCCCAACATGACGAACGGGAGGTTGTGTGGTCGCATCGGATCCTTGGGCCATCCACTTCGACGGCCAAGCAAGATCGCGATAACCAAAGCCGAGGCACCCGAATTGATTTCGACGACGGTACCGCCGGCGAAGTCGATTGCCCCCAGATGTTCGACGATCCAGCCGCCACCGTCGGCGTCGTTGGTGAGCCCGTGCGCACCCCACACCCAGTGAGCCACCGGGATGTAGACGAGGATCGACCACAATCCCGCGAAGATGATCCAGGACAGGAAGCGCATCCGGTCGGCAACAGCGCCCGCGATAAGCGCGACCGTGACCATGGCGAAGCCAGCCTGAAACGCGACGAACAGCACGGCCGGGATAGTCCCCACGAGCGGCATGTGGAAACTGTTGGCGCCGCCGCTCGAGTAGTCGCCGAATAGCCCGTGCAGACCCGCGAACGTGAACGGATTGCCGATCAGACCGGCCTTGTCGGGTCCGAAGGCCAGCGAGTAGCCGAAGAACACCCAGATCACCCACACGATCGGAATGGCTGTCAGGCACATCATCATCATGTTCAGGACGCTCTTTGAACGCACCATGCCGCCGTAGAACAGGGCGAGCGCGGGAGTCATCAACAAAACCAGGGCAAATGCGACCAACATCCACGCGGTGTCCGCGCCGTTGGGGGAACCGATCGTCGAAACCATGCCGGGGTCACCTTCCGTCGTTGCAGCGTCGAAAGTGTAACGGCCCCCGTTTCAACGTTTTCGCAGTGCACACTCTTTGTGTCCGAATCGCGGGATTGGCGCCATCGCGTGAGAAACTACCGTCATGACTATCGAGCGTGAGCCAGGAACCGCCGTCGACCGAACCTGGTGGGTTCGACTCCTTCGATTAGCTGCCGCCGCAGTCGGTCTCAGCGCACTCATCGCGCTACCGATAAACAATTGGGACCGACCAGGATTCACGCTGAGCAACTACTTCAGCTACTTCACCGTGCTGAGCAATGTGCTCACCGTCGTCGTGTTGCTCATCGGGGCGATCGCGGCACCGTCGAGCGGTTGGTATTCGTGGCTGCGCGGGCTGGCGACCACCTGCATGATCATCACCGGAATCGTGTACGCATTGCTGCTGGCCAACATCGACGTTCAGCTCGACGTCCAATGGATCAACAACACCATGCATCGACTGATGCCCCTGCTGATTCTTCTCGACTGGATTCTGCTCCGCGCGCGACGACTCCCCGCGCGCAGCTGGCTCACCTGGCTGCTGGCACCACTGGTCTACGGCGTCTACTCGCTGACGCGTGGCCCGTTCGTCGACTGGTACCCGTACCCGTTCATCGATCCGCGGACCCAGGGGTACTTCACGATGACGCTGTCGTTGATCGTCGTGCTGGTCGGCATGGCGGGTCTCTCCGCTGGTGTCTACTGGGTCGGAACCTGGGCGCGCTCGCGTCAGACCGCTTAACTTTCCCCCAAAACCGCACGTGAGCGGGCTCTGGCGCGCATATGTGGATTAGCCCCCGCTCACGGGCGGTTTTGGGGATTTTGGGGGGCGGGAACCGACGTCCGCCTTGCCGATTCTGCAAGGCCCCTTGCGCATCACGCTTCGACGGCGCTTCAATGGAAAGTACCCCACACTGTCAGGAGTTCTCTGTGTCCAACCATGACCATGGTCATTCCCACTCACACGACGATCAGTCAGTGAAAGCACCCGAGGAATTCTGGGAAGACTTCTACAGCACCGACACCAAGCCATGGACCGGAAACCCGAACGAGGTTTTAGTCAATGCCGTTGCCGCACTTGATCTTCCGAAGGGAAGCGACGCTGTCGACCTAGGCTGCGGATCCGGCGCCGACGCCGTATTTCTTGCGCAACGTGGCTTCTCGGTGACAGCCGTCGATATTGCTGCCGCCGCGCTAAACCACGGCATCGAAGCAGCGCAGGCCGCCGGACAGTCGGAGGCCATCACCTGGCTGCAGGCAAACCTCGCATCCGACTTCCCCAGTGGCAGTTGGGATCTCGTCGTATCGAGTTACCTTCACTCGCCTGTCGCACTGGAGCGACACCAGATCCTCACCCGGGCTCGCGACGCGGTCCGACCCGGCGGTGCGCTGGTGATCATCGGCCACGACGGCGTACCGCACTGGGACAACGACGACGACCGTCCGGTTCCGGAGTTTCCATCCATCGATGAGGTGATCGCCGACCTTGGCCTCGACGGCCCGGGCTGGACCGTCATCCGCCGTGAGCTGGTGCCGATCATGATCGAATGGCCCGGTCGCGAGCCCGTCGAGCGCACCGACAGTCTGATAGTCGCAATAGCGGATTAGACAGATGTGGCTGGGCCCCGCGGAGCCCAGCCACATTGCTTCCTAGCTACTTCGACGAACCTGAGCTCGACGACGAACTTGAGCTCGACGACGCTCCGCCCGAGGAACTCGAACCCGACGTCGATGAGCTCGAATTGCTACCGCTGCTCGACGATTGCGAGTTGCGGTGGTTGCCCCAACTACCGAACGAGCGTGGCCCCGACGATTGGGAAGACGACGATTGGGAAGACGACGAATCTGACCCGCTGGTCCCCGACCCCCGGCTCCCCGACCCCCACTTCGCCTTGCCGCCCTGGCCGGCGAATGGCGTTGAACCCCACCGGTTCGTCGGCGCCGATTGGCCCCCAGCCGGAGCCGACTGGTTCGACGACCACGAATTAGTCGGCGCAGCAGGCGCCGTCGGCGCAGCAGGCGCCGTCGGTGCCGGATTCACCGGTGCCGAATTCGACCCACCAAACGTCCACGACTTACGCCCCGACTTTGGCGTCGTCACGGGCGTCGCTCCCGCCGACTCGGTCGAGTCATCGTTCGACCCATTAGTCGCCGGTCCGCTAGCCCCCGACGTCAACGTAGACCCCACAGCTGTCGAATCTCGCTGCGCGCCAACAGTTGTCGGCGCCAGCTTCGTCGCCGTTGTCGACACTGCCTTCAATTTTGTCTGCGTCAACGCGCCCAGCTGCGCGAGCGGCTCGGAGATCCGCGACTTGACCGCGGCAAATGCCTTGGTGTCGACGCTGGTCAGGTTCGACGTCGCGATACCGAGCGACGACAGTGGGTTACTGGTCGTCGATCCGCCGATGGACGGGATCGAGCTGGCGATGTTGCGAGCGATGTTGATCGGCAGGTTGATCGTCGCCCGGCCAACGTTGACCACACCACCGATCGTGGCCGCGGTAATCGCCGCGGGATTTCCGGTCGCCAACGCTTGGCCTACGGAGTAGAGGCTTTCCTGCGGTGCCACAACAAACTTGCGCACGCTGACGAACAGTTTGACCGGCAGCGACGGATCCTGGTTGACCTCGGTGCCCGCCCAGCTCACCAGCGTCCAACCATCGGTCGGATTACCCGTCACCACAACAACATCGGTGTTGTTGAGCGGATGCTGAAGGAACAGCATCGGGTCGGGATTGTCGACGTTCATCAACGTCCAGTACATAATCGCGGCACCGTGTGAGAACACCACCGGATTGCTCTGATTGTGCGCCACGCTATTGGCATAAATCTGACTGATCGCGCCACCAAAACGCGAATTGAAGCCGAGCCCCGACTCCCCTCCCGGAATCGGAACGAACTGCGCCCCGGCCACCCATGTCATCGGCAGCAGACCGTAGACCAAACGTCCGAGGCCGTCCTTCTCCGGCTGCCCCTCAAGCCATCCGGCACCGATCTCGCGGAGCCCGTCAAGCTGCGTACCCGTGAGGCCGGTCTTCGTCTCCATCGCAGCGGCCGTCTGCTTGGTCCGAATCATGTTGGAGTA